>Ga0209648_10003613_pt1 | contig 13033 bp, 6 predicted proteins | sample GraSoi2013_115cm_FD_185830 | JGI IMG/M metagenome (GOLD analysis project Ga0209648, IMG submission 185830) | Grasslands soil microbial communities from the Angelo Coastal Reserve, California, USA - Sample 9_17_2013_115cm (SPAdes) (version 2) | ecosystem: Environmental > Terrestrial > Soil >...
GTCACCGCCACCGCCTCCACCATCTCCGCCACCGCAATCGTCGGTATTGCCATCATCACACAGGCCGAGCGGATCGACCAATGCCAAAGGATTGTTTCTGACGTACGCGTAGCGATTCAGTGTCTGCGGATTAGCCAAGTTCGCCGCTCCGAAGCCAGCTGGATCGGGAGTCATCCACCGACCATGGACTGGATTGTACTTCCGAAAGGCGAAATCATGAATACCAGCGACCGTATCCTGGTCCTGACCCGTGAATGACAGATCCTGAGTGCCCGATTGCGCATATGGCTCTCCAAAAGGAGCATATGCGACACTGGCGTAAAGAGTTCGAGTCGGAGTCGTGGCCAGCCTGGAACTACCCAGCCAATCGGAATGCCGATAGTATGCCAGACCAGATGATTTGTACACAGCTGTGGCCCCGGCTGGAAGTGGGACGAGTGCCTTTGTGAGAGACTGACCGCTCATCAATGCAAACTTCCCACCTGCCGGAGTATAGACGATCTGCGTATAACTGCCGTTGCGGTTCTGTTCCACCATGCGGCCCAGCGCATCGTATGTGACCTGTACCGAATTCGTGTCGATAGAGAGCATTTTGCCTTCAGCATCCCAGGAGTAGTTGTGCGACCAATCAGCCGTAAGGTTCCCATTAGCGTCATAACCAGGTGTCGCGCCAGGCAACGAGGTGAATTGGTTGGTCGACGTGGAATACCCGGGTAAAAATGTTACTCCGGTGCTCCCTGCGGGCACAGACTTCTGAATGTTCCCGAATGGATCATAGGCAAATGTTTGATTCCAGATGGTTGCGCCGCAATTTACGCTAGCCACACGCACCAAATCGTCGTAGCCGACTGCACACGTTTGCGTATTCAGAGCGTTGAGTCCATCGGCAATCTGAAGCTTCTGCAAAGTACCATTGGCATTCCATGTCAGATTGCCGGTCACGGATTTGCTGCCGACGTTATTCTTATATTGAATCATTCTGCCGGTATTCGGATCAAAACTGAAAACGTCGGAGTCAAGTGAGCCATACGTTACCGTCGTCTGCAGACGCACCGGATCGTACGAAGTGGCGGTCACCGGGTTTTGACCGGAACCGGCACTCACCGTGGCAATTCTTCCCTTGCTGTCTACACCATAAGTTTGATTTGGAAGGCCCGCTAAGTTGCTAGTGAGGCTCGCCTAGAAACTTCATGCACGAGAACCGGGAGACCTCGGAGACACCTGCCGACTCCTCGGGGACGTGCATGCGGGCCGTACGGCCTAAGCCTTCTCCCGCCGTCCTGCCGCCGTTTACTACAACTGGTTCTATTTCTACGCGGTGAAAGTGCGCGGACTGGACATCATGCACGCGGCGGCCTGGACTTCGGCGCCCTTTCTCGCAATGGCGGTGTTATCCCCAGTCGGCGGATGGTTTTCTGATCGCGTTGCCCGAATCTCGGATCGACGAAAGGGGCGTCTGGCGGCGGTATGGATTGGCATGGGAGTCGCGGCGCTGCTGTTGTACACGGGCAATCACCTCAGCCTGACAGTTATTGCGTTGCCCATGATCGCGTTGGCGGCGGGCTTCACCATGTTTGCGGCGGCGAATTTCTGGGCAGCCTGCATCGATCTCGCGCCCGGATATTCCGCATCACTCTCAGCGCTGATGAACACGGTCGGCAGTCTCGGCGGTGTCATCTCATCCACCGTGACGGCGTCGATCGCAGTGCACCAAGGCTGGAACCGAGCTCTGGACATGGCCGTGTTAGTCACGCTTGGTTCGGGGGTGCTCTTCACCCTGGTGGACGCAAATCATATTGTGGGAAGAGAACGCTGATGTGGCGCTCCTGTCGTTTCGGGGGGACTCCAAATGCCCTCCCCAACGAGCTATTCCATACCCGCTATCGCCTGCGCTGCTGCCTGCGCGACCCGCTGAGACCGCCCGACTGGCTTAGAACGAGCGTGAGAACCGGGCCTCCAGAAATTCCCCCAGCCTCGCAGAGGACTTGAATTGTGGGATGGGGTCTAGCTCTTTGAATGCAGAGGTAAACGCATTCGAGAGACTCCAGATCGTTCGCGGCCGGAATTCCTCGTACTTCGGTTCGAAGTAGAGGTCATGCACGCTGCGAGCAAGGTGTTTGGGCGCTTCGAGCCTACCCTCAACGAATGCCTCGTAGATGACCACTTTGGCCGTCACGTCCGTCAGTTCGCTTCTCTGCCATGCTTCTACCTGCTTTCGCATCGGCTCAGAGTTCCGCTGCATTCGATCAACTCCGACCGAGATGCAGTCGATGACCGAGAACGACTTCGAGTGTTTCGCGAGCACAGGCGTAAACGCACCTGGGACAATGTGACAAAAGTCGGCAAACGCGGCGTTTCGGGCCGACGCTTGTTCCGCGCGGGCCTGTCGTCACACTATTCCAAGACTGCCAAGGGTAAGGCCCGCGAGATTCCGCTCACTCGGATGTTCGGGGATTTGCTCCAGGCAGACGCACAACCGGCGGGCCTGGTCCGCCTCTTCAAGGGCCGGCTGCCTCCGAGGCACTGGCCCGCCGCCCGAGACTCGTGGCTATTTCGAAGGTCCACACCACAAAGCGCAGCAGATGACACCCCTAAAGGTACGGTTGCCGAGTGAGCTTCGTCACTCATCTGTGTGACTACGGTGTTTTTCCTTGACATTGCGCCGTAACACGCCTAGTTTTGCCGCAGCCCTTTTTGAGAATAGATTTTGATCTCAAGCTTTCTCTGAGACCTTCTTGGCGGGATTCTTCCCTTTATCGACTGGCGTTCGCCAGTTCTATGCGCAGGATTGTCCGCGCTGAGCGGTCGTTCGCCGAACGCGCGCACTTACTGCATTGTACGCGCCACCTATCTAGCGGCTAGTGGCTTGTTCAGAAGGGGAAGATTCGATGCAGACTCGCATTCTTCAGTCCTTTTATTGTTCCCACCCATTCGCAACAGTTCAACTTTCCTGTTCTCCAACGAAATGGATGGATTACCGCATTCGAATTGTCGTAAGAATCATCGAAGAACAAAAAGGCGAAATCCACCTGACTTTGGAAGAATATAGCGGACTGCTGGGAGTTACCAAGGCGCATCTCCTCCGTCTTTTCAAACGAGAAGTCGGGATGACATTCCGGCGGTATTTGCGAAAGAGGAGGATGGCGCAAGCTGCCGAGTTGTTGAGTGATTGCTCGCTCGCGATAAAGCGGATAGCTTTTGTTTCTGGTTACAATGACGTAAGCAACTTCTATCGTGACTTCAAACAAGTCCACGGGATGACTCCACAGAACTTGCGGGTCAGACAGCTCATACTGCAAGTCGAGGAATCGCTGGGGGGCACCCCGAACGCTTCCCGCGACACACTCCGCGCAAACTGACCTGAGATCGGACCCTTCATCCACCAACAAGGCCCGCTGGACGGGAACGGCTCATAGGCGGTTATCGTCCGCATCGGTCGAACGCCCATCGCCCTACTCTCCGAGGGGACACCGATGGCAAACGAAGCTGTCCGGGGTGCTACGGTTTGTCCACTACAAAGCGCTCCATCCCCGGCTCGTGATCCTTCTTTATTCCACAGGATGTCGAGATCTGACAATAAAAAGCAGATTCTGACAATTGATTTGAGGCAGATCCATCAACTATGAATCAGGCTGAAGTACATATGACCACGACGAGTGAAATCCCAGCTCTAATCAGCAGAGCCGGAGGTCTGTCAATGAAGGCTCTAATGTGTCGCGCAGCTACTCTCTGCATTCTTTCATTCTTTCTCCTTTTCGCTGGCGTCTTGAAAGCGCATGCGGCGCCGCAAATTAGTAGCCTGTCGCAAGGAAAGGTGTATCCTGGCTACGATCTAACAGTGACTGGCAGTGGCTTCGGAGCAAGCCAAGGTAGCAGCACGGTGACAATCAACGGCACTCCTGTGGCCGTCATTCACTCCTGGATAGCCACTGCTATCATCCTCAAAGTTCCTGCGCAAGCAACCACGGGGAATGTTGTTGTTACGGTCGGGGGTATAAACAGCAATGGCAAGTCGCTAACCATCGTGCCGTTGCCGAGCATCACGAGCGTCACTCCGACCTCAGGGATAACCGGCACGTCGATTACGGTCAAGGGCTCTAGCTTATCTCCATGGGGCGCTAGCACCGGGACCAAGGCGCCTTATGTCGGTTTTTACCCCAAGGGCGGCAACCTCATGTGTGGTTTTATCGGCCCACAGATCAGTGCGACCAATACTTCCGTGACGACGACAGTGCCGCCGGGCGTGATTACGGGAAGTGTTGGAATAGACCAATACCCGGTGTTTAGCAATCCCCTGGACTTCACCGTAACTACCCCACCACCGCCCATTGCCGATGCAGGACCGAACCAAGGAGTGCCTGTTGGGACCACAGTGCAACTAGACGCTGCAGGTTCATACGACGTAAACGGTCATCCTCTCACGTACCAATGGACGATGACCTCCACGCCTGACGCAAACACTAACATACTGAGTGATCCAACATCGCCACGGCCCACTTTCGTAGCCGCTCTGCCAGGGGAATATTGGGCACAACTGGTGGTGAACAACGGCCAGACCAGTAACATCCCCTATGGCTACCAAGGACCGGTTGGCCCGTCCGACACGGTGTACGTCTTGGCGAACAATCTATACCTGGATCCCTATCCGGACCCAGGTCCCGACCAGACCGTGGCAGTCGGAGCCACAGTTCAGCTCGACGCTAGTAGTTCAAGTAGCCCGCTCAGCCATCCACCTCTTACCTTCTATTGGTTCTTAGTGGGGCGTCCCGCCGGCAGTTCCGCGGAAATATCGAATGCAGGCTGGATGTGGACGGGGCCAGGTACCGTTCAAACGCCAGGCTCTATGCAGCCCACTATGACCATCGACAAGCCCGGGGATTATTTTGCCGATGTATTCGTCGCCGATGCTAATTCCGCCGCCGAGCCCTGGAACTCATTAGTAAAGATCAGCACCACCAACTCGCAGCCGGTAGCCAATCCTGGTTCCAACCAGCTGATTACAGCGCCGGGCACAATACAACTGGACGGAACCAGTTCCACGGATGTAGATGGGAATGCCCTCACCTACTCATGGGCGATGGTGAGTAAGCCTGCTGGCAGTACGGCGACTATTTCAAATCCCACCTCACCGCAACCGACTTTCTATGCAGACATCGTTGGTACATACGTGGTCCAGCTGATCGTAAACGATCGCACGGTGAGTAGCTTGCCTAAGCTCGGCTGCAACGGCCCAAACGGAAGGCAAAGGCCGACTGTGACGATCACGAACGGCAATCTCATGCCGACCGCAAATGCCGGTCCTGCTCAGACCGTACCAGTCGGGTTGTCCGTCGGCCTGGCAGGATCGAACTCCAGTGATCCTGAAGGACGTCCATTAACCTATCGATGGTCATTACTCGTAAAACCGTCCGGTAGTACGGCTTCCCTCTCATCGACCACCTCAGAGTTCCCGTATTTCACCGCGGATGTGTCCGGAAAATACCTGGTTCAGCTGATCGTAAACGACGGGGTTGCGGATAGCTTGCCCCAGAACGTGTTGATTTCGACGGACAACTCTCGTCCTGTCGCAGATGCTGGCGACCATCAAACCGTTGCGATCGGGAGCACGGTGCAACTGACGGGCGCGGAGTCGAATGATGCAGATGGAAACCCGCTCACCTATCGATGGGCGATCCTCTACCAACCGTCCGGAGCTAATGCCGCATTGTCCAACTCGACGTCTGTGGTTCCTACCTTCGCCGCCAGTGTAGCGGGGCTATATGTAGTGCAACTGATCGTCAACGACGGGCAACTGAACAGTTTTCCCGTTACGACGTGGATCAAGGCAGCAGTGAATCAGGCTCCAGTCGTCAGCGCCGGACCAAACCAAACGATTACTCTACCTGTGAACAGGGTCACGCTTTACGGTAGTGCAACGGATGACGGCTTGCCGAACAACACTCTAACGGTCTCTTGGACGCAAGTGAGCGGGCCATCCGGGGTGACCTTTAGCAGTACCAACACGGCCATCACGGACGCATTCTTTTCGGTCGCAGGCACCTATGTACTGCAAATCTCAGCCAACGATTCACAGCTGAACAGCACCGCGACTACAACCATAACTGTAAACCCTGCGCTATCCACGATTGTTTTGGCGCCAGCAATGGCTGGGCCCGATGTCACGGGAGCAAGCCAGACGATGACAGCAACTGTGACGCAAGGGGGACCGCCAGTCGTTGGTGCGACGGTGCAGTTCACGGTGACAGGCGCAAATGCTGCCAGTGGCAGTGCAACAACAAACAGCAGCGGCGTGGCGACGTTCTCCTACACCGGTTCGAAAAAGGGCGCTGATACGGTGCAGGCGAGTTCAAGCGGAGCAGTTTCTAATACGGCGACCGTGAGCTGGATCACGCCCATACAGATCATCTCCACCGAAACAGTGTGTGGACATTTCTTTTCCTCCGACGGATCGGGTTCCTTTGACACCCTGCCTACCGCCACTCCTGCGTTCACACAGTGTTTCCCAAACATCAACTTCAATCCGCCTTCAGGCTCGATTCCGGGGACGCCTGCGGGCATTGGCCTTGACACTCGTCCGTTTACCGATGTCACTACCGACCAGAGCGGTAACTTCAGCGGTAGCATTGTTGCTGGAGGCAATGGCCTGCAAGCAGGGGTAGGATCGCTGTCCAACTTCCAAGTAGAATTTGCTGGGACCTTCACTGTAGCCAGCGCAGGCAACGTTACCTTGACCTACTATTCCGATGACGGATTCATGCTGGGGATAGGCGGCGGAGCAACGCGTGTTAGCGGGCCGATGGTGGGCGTGCCCCCGTCGGGGTTGACTCCCTTTTCCAGCTTCCCTGTTATCGGCGCATATAACGCCGCTGATGCGCCTCCGAGTTTCGTGCAAAGTGACTCAGTCTTTCTCCCGTACATCGGTGGCGGGGGAGCAAGTGGCAGCTTCAACGTACAGGCTGGCGACGTAATCCTGGCGGTGCCCAAATGGTCTCCTTCATCCCCCGGTCCGAACACGGCCTCAGTAGCGACCATCAGCGACAGCCTTGGCAGCAGTTGGTCACAAATTGGACCCACGCGTTACACTTCCGGGACAACCAACCCAATTACTGGATACGCTGTATTTGCCGCAATCACGGCTGCCACTGGCGCTGAAAAGATCAGCTACACGCTGAGCCAACCTATGGCTAATCAGAGCTTGGCCTTCTACGAGGCAGCAGGGATGGATGCGACCCTTTCATCTTCGGTGTTCGCGAGTGGAACCGGCACCAACGTAAACTCAGGGCCTCTGCTAACTAACGATTCGCAGTGGCTCGTCGAAATTGCCGCCTCCTGGGGAGGATCCTTCGTGACTTCAATGCCATCTGCCCCTGGCTTCACCGCACGCGTCGGTCAAGGTGGCAACTTTCATACGGATGAAATTTACGTTCAGGATACCGGTGCGGTGAGTCCGGCAGGCAGCTACGGCTTTAATGGCACGCTCTCCGGAGTCACCGATTGGTCCTCCATGTTGATTGGCCTGCCGCCCGCCAGCCCCCACACGGTAGTCGTGAATTTCCCCGCGCCCGGCAGTTATCCCTATGAACTGGACTACGCCGACTGTTGCGGTGGGCGTTTGACGTTCAGGATGACGCAGGGGGCGTACCACAATGTGCCTGTGCCTCCGGCTGGCTCACTGGCCCTCAGCCCCACCAATCCTGCCCCGCTTGTTGCGGGACAGGGGAATCAAACGTTCACGGTTCTGGCTACCGACGCGTCTGGGGCGCCCGTCCCTAACAACGGAGTATCCCTCTTCATCTATGGAGCCAATACCCAACATTTGACCGCTACCACGAACTCAAGCGGCCTGGCGACATTTCAGTACACAGGCAACAATGGCGGGACTGACACTGTGCAGGCGATATCGAACATTAGTGGAATGACGAGTTATTCCAATGCGGTGAGCGTACCTTGGACGATTCCAAGCGGAGGTGGCGGGGGAACTCAGACGTTCGTGCCGCAAGGGTGGATTGGCTCCCCGCTGATTGGAGCCGTGGTTCAGGGCCAAGTGCCAATTACTGTTACATCGGGAATAACACTGGCTTCGGGAGTTTTAGAGTATTGGCCAACCTCTAATCCGAATGCCATCACCGTTCTCAATCCCAACACTACGGGAACTGGGACGATCGGCACATTCGATGGGACAACCCTTGCTAGTGGTGGCTACACGATCCAGCTGAATGCAACTTCGTCGACGGGCGCGACGCAGATAAGCGTGATTGCGGTCGTCGTTACCGGAGAAAACAAGCCTGGCCGCGAAAGGGTGACACTCACGGACTTCAAGGTTCCCTTGGCTGGAATACCCGTCAGCATCTCTCGGACCTACGACAGCCTGGCGCGGAATGCGGTGGGGGATTTTGGCTTTGGATGGTCGCTGGCAGTCGGCGTGAACTTGACGGTCGACGCCTTTAACAATGTAACGTTCAACTTCAACAATCAACGGGTCACTTTTAACTTCGTTCCGCAAGCGCAAAACGGTTTGTTCCCGTGGTTGCTCGTTCCAGTCTATGCTCCAGCGCCCGGATACCATGGAGCGCTCACTTCAGACGGATGCAACGCGCTGGTTCAGGTGCAGACGACGGTCGTATGCTTTCCCAGCGGCAGCATGTATCAACCCGCCACCTACATCTACACCGATCCTTCTGGACGCGTCTACACGATTTCCTCGAGTGGGCAACTCCAGGCGATCAAGGACCTGAATGGCAATATTCTGACGTTCACTCCCACCGGGATCACAAGCAGTGTAGGTGGGGTAACAATTCCATTCGTGCGCGACGGACAAAACCGAATCACGCAAATTACCGACCTTGCCGGAAACAACTATGTCTACACCTACGATGCGACCGGTTCTCTTTGTGGAAATGGGACGGCGGGTGGTCTGTGCTCTGTAACCTATCCCAAGCTGAACGGTGTCAATGGCGCTGCACAGTACACTTATGCGAGCGACCACTCATTGCTGACGTACACCGATCCAAACAACGACACATGGAAGAACACCTACTATAGCGATGGACGATTGCAGATCGTGACAAGTCCGTCGGTAACCGGGGCCAACGGCAGCCCCACAAATTACCTAACGCAGTATTCCTACAACGTCGCGACGAACACCACCACGACCACGAACCCCGACACCGGTGTCGTTACTGAAACAGACGACAGCTTCGGAAAGCCGTTGACCATCATTGACCCGCTGACGAACAAGACGACGTTTACGTATTATGCGAACGAAACTCTGCACACTAAGGTCGATCCGCTGCTGAACCCAGCAACGGTCTACACCTACGACGCGAATGGTTTCCTGACATCGGTTACCGATCCGCTGAACCACAAGACAACGTGGGTGCCCAATCAGTACGGAGAGGTGACGTCGACAACCGATGCTGCGCAACAGAACACCACCACCATCACTTATGACACGTTCTTCAATCCGTACACGGCCTCGGATTCCTTCGGGCCGCTGTTCACGCGCACGTTTGACTCGATGGGCAACGCTCTGACGGAAAAGGATCCGAACGGGAATACGACGCAATACACCTACGACTCCAAGGGCAACCTGCTGAAGGCAGTTGATCCTTTGAATGAAGTGACGACCTACACGTACGACGCCATGGACCGCGTGGTGAGCCGCACCAACCCTCTGCAAGACCAGACCCTTTATACCTACGACGCGCTGGGCAATCTGACCGACACCACGGATGCGGTTGGCCATGTCTCGCGATCCACGTTTGATTTGAACGGGAACAAGACGTCTGACGTTGACCCCTCGGGTCGGACGACTTCCTACGCCTACGATGGGTTGAACCGGCTGGTCAAGGTCACGTATCCAGACCAAACTACGAAGACGTACATCTACGATTTCCGCAACAACAAGCTGTCGGAAACGGATCAATCGGGTCGCGTTAACCAGTACCAGTACCACCTGGATGGGCACCTAAAGAGTGTTACGTATGCTCTTGGGACGCCCGACGCCGGCACCGTGCAATACACCTACGATGCGGATGGCGACACAAAAACGGTCACCGACGAAGTTAGCAACAAGACCACGTACAACTACGACGCAGCGAACAACCTAAAGAGCGTTCAGGACGCGCTCAACGGTCTCACCCAATACACTTACGACCCAGACAACAGGCGTGCAAGCATGATCGACGCCAACAACAATCCACAGACCACCTATGCGTATGATCCGCGCAGCCATCTGAAAACCGTAACGCACCCAGATCAAACCACCGACCAATACACCTGGGACGGTGTCGGTAATCAAAAGACAGCAACCGATCAGGCGAACAAAGTCACAAAAAGAAATTATGACGCGGTGAACCGGTTGTCGTCTGTCACAGACCCACTAACCAACCTAACGCAGTACGTCTACGATTTCGCCGGGAATCTGCTCAGCATCACGGACGCGAACAATCACGTCACCTCGTTCCAATATGACAGCTTGAACCACAGAATCATGCGGGCTCTCCCGATGAACATGGTTGAGACGTCAGCTTACGATGCGGTTGGCAATGTCAGCGCCAAAACAGATTTTAACGGCAAGACTACAACCTATAGCTACGACAAGTTGAACCGGCTGCTCAAGAAGACGCCAGACGCGTCGCTCAATCAGCCCAACACCAGCTTCACTTATTTTCCGACCGGCACCCGGCAGACGTTGACGGACGCGAGCGGCACGACCACGTACACCTACGACAACCGCGACCGCCTGAAAACGAAGGCCACTCCTGAAGGCACGCTGACCTACACCTATGACGCCCACAGCAATTTGCTGACGATTCTTTCGTCGAACACGAATGGCGCTTCGGTGACGTACACTCCGGACGCTCTGAATCGGGTCGGGACGGTGCTCGACAACCGTCTTGTGGCGGAGGGGGGGACGTCCGCCACTACAACCTACACCTATTATCCGGTTGGGACTGTTCAGAATTACACGTACTCAACAAACGCGGTGCAGACGGCCTACACGTATGACACCCAGAACCGGCTAAAGACCGTAGGTTCGACGAAAGGAAGCAACACGCTGTCAAGTTTCACATACACGCCCTTCCCAGCGGGGAATGTTCAAACTATCGCCGAGGCAACCGGCCGCACGGTTAACTACGGCTACGACAATGACTATCATCTGCAGGCGGAGACGATTACGGCCGATCCGGCTGGCAACAATGGGGCGGAGAATTATACCTACGACGCAGTCGGCAACCGCAAGACGCTGACTTCGACCATCCCATCGCTGCCAGGGAGCATGTCGTATTCCTACGACGCCAATGATCGCCTTAGCACCGACACCTACGACAACGACGGCAACACGACTGGGTCTGCTGGTGTCACGAACACGTACGACTTCGAAAACCGCATGCTCACACACGGAGCGGTGAGCATGGTTTACGACGGCGACGGAAATCGCGTCAGCGAGACGGCGGGAGGCGTGACGACTAAGTTCCTGGTCGACACGCTGAACCCGACGGGCTACTCCCAGGTGCTCGACGAACTAGTCAGCGGCGCGGTGACGAAGACGTACACCTACGGCCTGCAGCGGATCAGCGAGAACCAACTCTCCGGCAGCACGTGGACGCCAACCTTCTACGGCTACGACGGGCACGGCAACGTCCGGTTTTTGACCAGTTCCACGGGGACGGTGGGCAACACCTACCAGTTCGACGCCTTCGGCATGCCGATTGCCAGCGCTGGGACAACGGCGAACAGCTACCTGTACAGCGGCGAACGGTTTGCTCAGAACATTGGCCTCTACCATCTGCGGGCGCGGTACTACAATCAGGCGACGGGCAGATTCGAGACCACGGACCCGGACGAGGGCACGATTGACGATCCTAGTACCTTGCACAAGTACTGGTACACCGCGAACAACCCAGTCAACCTAGTTGATCCGACTGGAAACTTCGCATTGGAATACACATGGCTCAATACAGTAAAGAACAGGGTGTATATGCTTGGGCTCCACGGCGCTCACCATCCCTTCACCTTCAGGATCCTAGGTCTTCTCTGGTGCGTACACTTGCAGTTAACCAGCTACATACCAGGTGTACCGGGAAGTGATCAAGTTGAATGGCGGAGGGCATTCTTCCCGTTTTGCAGTGATACAAGGAATATACCTTGGTAACAACCGTAATCGTTGACAAAGGCGCTGAACGAGGAGATGAAGATGTGGACATAGGGGAAGCAAGCAGAGTGTTGGACCAACATCTCCGTGAACTCAGGGCACATCCGTATTCAGAATTGAAACGGCTTGTCGAGCGGAGGATCATACAGGCGCCGGAGATTCAAGGGCCCTCGGGCACCCCTTATTACTTGGAAGTGCAAGCCTTCTGGGACGACCGAGCGCAAGGGAACATACGGATAATGGTATCCATCGATGACGGAGGGAGAAGCGCATCGCGTCCGCTCACTCGCGGTTTCATCAAGGCACCAGATGAGTCTTTCATCGGCGAATAAGGGAACTGCAACCCTGGGTCCTTGAGTTGGAAATGGAATGGAAGCGGCGGCCCGGGATCAAGGAAGCAGGTGATCCACCTGTCCGCTGACCTAAGGAGACGCACGGTCAACTACGTCTATGACAACGACTACCATCTGCAATCCGAGGCGATTACCGGCGATCCAGCGGGAAATAACGGAGCGGAGAATTACACTTACGACGCAGTCGGTAACCGCAAAACGCTAACCTCAACCATCCCGTCGCTGCCGGGCAGCATGACGTATTCTTACGCCAATGATCGCCTGAGCATCGATACCTACGACAACGATGGCAACACGACTGCTTCTGCCGGCGTCACGAATACGTACGACTTCGAAAACCGCATGCTCACGCGCGGAGCGGTGAGCATGGTCTACGACGGCGACGGCAATCGGGTCAGCGAAACGGCGGGCGGGGTGACGACGAGTTGCCTAGTGGTGCTTTTGACGACCTGATTTGGCCCCGCCTTGATACTCACAATTGGCCCCACCAGCATTAATAAGGATGGCTGTCCGTCTTGCGGTT
>Ga0209648_10003614_pt1 | contig 13031 bp, 7 predicted proteins | sample GraSoi2013_115cm_FD_185830 | JGI IMG/M metagenome (GOLD analysis project Ga0209648, IMG submission 185830) | Grasslands soil microbial communities from the Angelo Coastal Reserve, California, USA - Sample 9_17_2013_115cm (SPAdes) (version 2) | ecosystem: Environmental > Terrestrial > Soil >...
CATCGAGCCAGCGCTGGTTTCATCCGTTCCTTGGCGGTCTCACTTTCCTTCTTACTTGTATTCGGGCAATTGCTTGCCTTTGCCGGACAGCGTAATCCAAAGCCGAAGAGCCAGGCGTTATCCGACGACCAACGCATCGCTCACGTGCTCTCGCGCCTGACATTTGGAGCGCGACCGGGCGATTTCGAACGGGTCAAGGCCATGGGTGTTGACGCCTTCATCAATCAACAACTCGATCCGGATTCCCTGGATGCCGGTGCTGTGATCGCCAGACTTAAGAAGTTGCCGACTCTGGGAATGGCTACGCCCGTGATCATTGAACAATACACGCCGCCGAAACCGGCGCCATCACCAGTTCCCGCCAAGTCTCCTGACAATGCGCCGGCGCAGAAACTAATTACACAGAATCCTCCAAACCCTTTGGGCCAGACGCCGCAGATAGCCAATCCCAACATGTCAGCGATGCCGTCTGAGATACAGATGGACGCGAAGAAAAAAGATGCGGGCAGGATGCCAGCGCTCCCGGACAATATGAAAGCGCCGGACGCGATGGCCAAGCCGGGCGAACCGCAAAACAACTCCGCGGCTCCCAAACCGACCCCGCCGCCCAAGAACCCGCAGATGGTCGTGACTGAGTTGCAGCGGGCGAAGCTTCTGCGTGCTGTCTACAGCGAACGTCAGTTGTACGAGATGATGGTTGACTTCTGGGAAAACCATTTCAATATCTTCGCGAACAAGGATGACGATCGATATCTGCTGACCGGCTACGATCGCGAAACGATACGCCCATTTGCCATGGGACGATTTCGCGACTTGCTGGGCGCCACGGCACACTCGCCGGCGATGCTGTTCTATCTCGATAACTGGCGGTCGAGCGTGCCTCGACCTTATGCGGCGACCAAAGACAAACCGGCCGGTGTCGATGGCGGTCTTAACGAAAACTACGCGCGCGAGCTAATGGAGTTGCACACGTTGGGCGTTGATGGCGGCTATACCCAGAAGGATGTGCAGGAGGTCGCGCGGTGCCTCACGGGTTGGACGATTCAAAAGCCGAATGAACAGGGTCTGTTTCTGTACCGGCCCGGATTGCATGACGATGGTGAAAAGATCGTGCTCGGTCACAAAATTCTTCCCGGCGGTGGCCCAGCGGACGGCGAACGCGTGCTCGACATCCTGGCGACGCATCCAGCCACGGCGCGTTTCATTGCGACCAAGCTCGCGCGGCGGTTCATCAGTGACGAGCCGCCACAGTCGATCATCGATCGCGCCGCGGCGGTGTTTCTGAAGACTGATGGATCGATTCGAGAGACCCTGCGCGCGATCGTCACCTCACCCGAGTTCTTCTCCACCACAGCTTATCGGGCAAAGATGCGCTCGCCTTTTGAGTATGTAGCTGCGGCGATGCGCGCCTTGAATGCCGAGACCGATGGCGATCGGCCGGTGCTCGACGCAATTGGACGCATGGGCGAACCGGTTTTCGGGCGCATTACTCCGGACGGTTACGCCGATCGATCTGATCAGTGGCTTTCCAGCGGCGCCATGATCGCGCGCTTCAACTTTGCCAGCGCGCTGGCCGGCAATCGCATTAAGGGGACGAAGATAGACTTGGCGCGACTTTTGTCAGGCGTGGACGAAGCAAAGAGAGACTCAGTCGCCGCGAAGTTCATTCGCTTGACAGTTTCGGGTGATCTTTCTAACGGAACTCGGGCAGTTTTGGAAAAGACCTTGCAGTCGCAACCGGCGGCTAATTTGGCGGCGCCGGCGCCGAATCAGGGTGCCAACGTTGCGGTTGGATATGATGCCAACGCGGCCGCAAAACCGCTGGGGCCGGCGGCTGCGCCTTACATCACCGAATTGATCACGTTCTTGATCGGGTCGCCCGAGTTTCAGCAGCGATAAATGCGCGTCTCGCCGCTATTGCGAAACTCACTTCTCCGATCGCTGACGTGCGCGATCTGCGCCACTCTTTCGCTGCAACCCACCACAGTTTCCGCGCAGGGCAATCAGCCTTCGAACGAAGCCGTCGTGACGGTTAGCTTCATTCCCGGCCACGCGGCAAATCGTTTCATTCCTTCGCGGGCGCTCGGCGCGGGAGTGGATGGTCACTCGATCGGAGAAACCGTCCGGCAGCTCTCGCCGGCGAATGTCAAAGCGATGCTTTCGGCGGGACTCAAGCCTTTAACTTATCGTTTGAGAACTGAGCTTGCGGGCGAAGCATGGCATTGGAATCCGATTGGTAGCTGGAGCGATCCGGCGCACGGCCGGGGTTACTGGACTTCCAGCAGCAATCTGGGCCGGCCAATTCATGTGTGTTACGGATACCGTTTGCCGCGGCGCGGCAACACCATTGACCAGGCCAACGATGACGGCTACTCGCGCATTGATGACGGCGACGTTAGAACATTTTGGAAGAGCAATCCTTATCTTGACGAACACTTCACCGGTGAAAAGAATTCGGCAAGCCCGCAATGGGTGATGATCGATCTCGGTGAGCCCAAGCCCATTGATGCGATCAGAATTCTTTGGTCGCAGCCGTTTGCGACCAACTACTCGATCGAGTTTGGTGAATTCCTCGGTGAGGAGGACTTGTCCCAAAGATTACCGACGGAGTGGCACGCTTTTCCGCAAGCCGGCACAGTCAAAGGCACAGGTGGGAATACACTGTTGAAGTTGGCGGACACGCCAATCACTGTCAGGTACGTTCGGATCGTCTTACACGAAAGTTCTGGAACGGCTCCGAAGAACTCAAGAGATATTCGCGACCGGCTTGGTTATGCAATTCGAGAAATCTATCTGGGTACGCTCGATGGCCGGGGCCGTTTCAACGATGCGATTGATCACGGAATCGGGCGATACAAACAGACAGACATCTACGTTTCTTCCACCGATCCCTGGCATCGCGCAATAGATCGCGACGATCAGACTGAGCAGCCGGGCTTTGACTTCGTGTTCAAGACCGGGCTGACAAACGGGCTGCCGCTATTAGTTCCGGTGCCGGTGCTGTATGACACTCCTGAAAACGCCGCCGCTGAAGTTCGATACTTGCAGGCTCGAGGTTATCCGGTTGAGCGGATCGAAATGGGAGAAGAACCCGACGGGCAATTCGTGAATCCGGAGCATTTCGGGACACTGTATCTTCAGTTTGAAAAAGCGATTCACAAAATCAGTCCCGCGCTTCGGCTTGGCGGGCCAAGTCTGCAGGACATCGAACAGTCGCAGGTCCCCGGCAGAATTGAATTCGGAAAAGCCGGATGGATGCGTCGCTTCATCGAGTATCTGAAGCGCCGCGGACAGCTCGACAAGTTCACGTTCTTTTCGTTCGAGTGGTATCCGTTCGGAGATGACTGTGAGCCTCAACAGCTCGCAGAGGCGACCCAGATGCTTACGGATGCGCTGAACGAGTTGCAGCAGGGTTCCCTCACGCATGATATTCCCTGGCTTATGACTGAGTACGGCTATTCTGCTTTCGGCGCTCGGGCCGAAGTGGATCTCGACGGCGCGTTGCTCAACGCCGACAGCGTGGGCCGTTTTCTAACGATGGGAGGCGAGGCGGCGTATCTGTACGGCTACGAAGCGAGCGAGATCATCAAGGAGCAGGAATGCTCATCCGGAAATAATATGATCTTCTTCCGCGACGATCACGGCCATATCAAGAAGCCTACGGCAACTTACTGGGGGGCGCGTCTGCTAACCCAGGAATGGGTTCAGCCTGGGGATCAGTTACACGAAATCTATCCGGCAGTTTCTGACGTGCGAAACGGCAATGGCGATGAGATGATCACAGCCTATGCCGTCCATCGGCCCGATGGACTGTGGTCGGTGATGCTGATTAATAAGGATCCGCAAAGTGCTTATGAAACGAGCGTGGTCTTTCAAAATGCGTCGCTGCGAAAGGCTTCGACGTTCAGGGGCCGGGTAGATTTGTTTCAATTCTCGGGAGCTCAGTATCAACTCAACTCTGATCCGAAAAACCCGTTCCCGATCAAAGCTGAACCGCCCGAGCATCGCGTCATCGAGAAGGTTGAGAGCAAGACTATTACTTTGCCCGCGTATTCACTTACGGTTATTCGCGGCGGGTTAAGTTATTGAGGGTTATGCGCGTCGGCCAATAAGAATTATGCTGCCCAAGTGCGGTCCAATAGATTTCAACTCCTAACTGAGCCGTCCAAAGGTCAGAGGTTTCGCCTTGTGAAGCTGACTACGCAAGCTCATCAAACTCACCATTGCGAATCATTTTCGCGATTGTTTGAATCTCTCCGGACATCGCGCGATCTGAAGTGAGACGCGGTACATGCTTGCGGACAATCTCGTAAGCCTGCCTTACGCCGCGCCCAGGTTGCAGAGGTGCGCGATACTCTAAACCTTCAGCGGCGGTAATCAATTCGATCGCGGTGATCAGTTCCGCGTTGTCAACAATTGAACGAAGCTTCGTTGCCCCGGTCATGCCCATCGAGACGTGATCTTCTTTGCCACCGTCCGTTGGCACGTTATCGATGCTGGCCGGGTGAGCGAGGACCTTTGCTTCATTCAAGAGCGAGGCAGCAACGATCTGCATCATCATGAAACCCGATCCCACGCCGGGCCGAGCGGAAAGAAATGGCGGTAGTCCTTCATTCGAATCCGGATTTACCAGCCGATCGATACGCCGCTCAGTGATGCTCATTAAGTCAGTCATGGCGATCGCGGCGTAGTCGAAAGATAACGCCAGCGGCGCACCATGAAAATTACCTCCGGAAAAAACCTCTCCGGTTTCGGCAAACACCAGCGGGTTATCGGTCGCGCTGCCGGTTTCAGTTTCCACTATCTCCCGCGCGTGACTGAGCGCGCCGCGGACTGCGCCATGAACCTGTGGCATGCAACGCACGGAATATGCATCCTGCACGCGCGGATCGTTTTCCAGATGCGATTGGCGTATCTGACTGTCGCGCAAAAGCTCTCGCAGGTGCGCGGCCACTTCGATCTGTCCGGTGTGTGGCCGCGCGGCGTGTATGCGTTCATCGAAGGCGACCGGCGTCCCGCGTAAGGCTTCGAGGGTCATTGCGCCGGCGACATCAGCCAGCCGCGCCACCCTTTCTGCTCGATACAACGCCAGTCCACCAACGGCCACCATCGCCTGGGTACCATTGAGCAGCGCGATGCCTTCCTTGACTTCGAGTTGGAGCGGTTCGATGTTCGCGCGCTGCAAAGCTTTCGCGCTGGGCATTCTCTCGCCGCGATAAAAAGCTTCTCCCTCGCCAATTACAGTCAAAGCCAGATGAGCCAGGGGCGCGAGATCGCCGCTCGCTCCTACCGAACCTTTCTCTGGGATCACCGGCGTGACGCCGCTTTCAAGCAACTGGAGCAGCGCCTCGATCAAGACGGGCCGGCAACCGCTGTAACCCTGCGCCAGCACATTCGCGCGCAACAGGAGCATGGCGCGCGCTTCCGCCTCAGACAGCGGCGAGCCCAACCCACACGAGTGGCTGCGCACAAGATTCAGTTGCAGCTGTCGAAGTTGCGACGGTTCGATGCGGACGTCTGAGAGTTTGCCAAACCCGGTGTTGACACCGTAGACGGTGCGGCCTTCGGCGACAATCTTTTCCACGACGCGGCGTGATTGTTCGACTCGTTCACGGGCTGCGGCAGACAAAGAGACGTGACCTTCGCCGCCCGCGATGTCGACAACTTGCGCCAGCGAGAGTTTCTGACCGTTGAGTTCGAGCATGGTGAAAAGGGAAAAGTTAAAAGTAAAAAGGAAAAAGTGAAGCAGGGACCGCCGGTCTTTTATTTTTGCCTTTTTACTTTTACCTTTTTACTTAATCACCCGGTCGGGCGTTTCCGAAACATGAATTCTGCGGTCGGGTGTCTGGGTAATGTCGATCTTTTTAAACTCTCCGGTGGAGCTGCCGCGTAGGCGTTGTCGCGCGCGCTTGGCTCGGCGCACGGTGGCGCTTCCCGTAGTTGCCGCCGCGCGGGTCCAACTGCTCATACGTTGGAGTGGATGCAGCGAAAACTGGTGCCGCGGCAAAACTTCGCCGGTGGCTTCGCGCAGTCTGATCGTCCCCACGGCGAAAACAAACAGCGCGGCATTGAAAACGAAGCCCACGATGAAAACAATCCAGCCGGGAACGAGGCCCACCCGCGCCCTCTGAATGAAGATGTCAAAGTTATAAGCCGGGTCGGGATACATATAGACCTTGAGGTTCCAACTCAGCGCCAGGAGCATGAAGATCCAAATATAGTTACGACGCAAACGCCGCCCGACTGCTTCCCAGGAGCTGATCGTAAAGTGGGGTGTCAACAAATCAGACGCCAGGTGCGACGCCCACTCCTGATCGCGCGGCACGCTCTCTGGCGCCAGCATTTGCGCCAGATAGCCGGTCTCGATTACGCGGACGCGGCTGGCCCAAATTTCGTAATAACGATAACGTCGCGCTTCCATAACCAAAAAGATGGCCACCAAAATTGAGTTGATAGGTATAAGGAAGTGCGGATTGCTCGCCGAGCTGAATGAGAATGAGAGTGTCGCGGCGGACGTGAATACAGCCCAATAGGTCGTCGTGTCCAGCCGCGTGCGCCAGGCATTTGAGCGCTGTACTTCGCCGCGATAGAAGTGGGCCATCGCGGTGCTGAATTCCGCCGGAACTGCTCTGCGCGTAACATCCGCGGTTGCGGACTGCCTGTCAGGTACGACACTTTCATGCGGCGATCCCGAACCAGGTCGCAGCCGGCCGGTGGAGCGCTCAGCGGCATGAGCGACTGAAGAGTCGCGCGAGTCACGCGACATACCAGAGGTCAACCGATCACGCAACGTCCGAGATGGAGCTTGAGAATCAACAGTACTGCTGTCTGACCGAGGTTGACCAGCGGTGCGCTGGGTTGAATCAGTGGTAATCGCCATGACGGGCCGCAATCTGTCGGGCGTGGGATGCCGCGGAGCCGGTCGAATAGTATCACGAAACCTGGCCAACTTTGCGCGAAACTCACTCCCCAGTTCGATGGCGGCCTGAAGATTTTCAGTAGTTGATTGCCCCCAGCGTAGTTGCTGATGTCATTCTGGTTTCGAGATCGCTGACGCAATTCGATGTGCGATCAGACAACAAAGACCCCGAGGAACGCCTTGCTTGACACCCATATTTTGGGCACCTATAGTTTGAGTTTCGTTGTTTGAAGCAATGTTTTCGAGTGCCGAAAGAGCGCAGCTTGAGGAGCACGAGCGATGGATGCGGGTGGCTTGGCAGGCCGCGCATGAAGCGCAAGCGCGTGACGAAGTGCCGATTGGAACATGCGTAGTGGCCGACGGCGAATTACTGGCGGTGGCCGGCAATCGCACGCGCTCTGATTGTGATCCGACCGCGCATGCTGAGATAGTCGCGTTGCGCGCTGCCGCTCAGAAACTCGGGAACTACCGGCTGCCGGGCGCTACGGTTTATTCGACCGTCGAGCCTTGCGCGATGTGCGCCGGAGCACTGATTCAGGCCCGTGTCAGACTGCTGGTTTACGGGGCAGCCGACGAAAAGGCCGGCGCGGTCGAATCTCACTTTCAAATCTGCGACGCCCCGCAGTTGAATCATCGCATTGAAATCATCAAAGGCATTTTGGAAGCTGAATGCCGCGAGTTGATGCAGGAATTCTTTAAGACAAGAAGGTAAGACAAGGAAAAAGTAAAAAGGTAAACGGCAAAAGTAAGAAGCGGAGTTAGAAGAAGACAACTACCGTCTCCCGAATCAGCACAGAGCCCGCCCGTTACGATTGGTCTTACTTTGCCTTTTTACTTTTACCTTTTTACTTGATCGCGGAGAGGTCGCATAGTGGATTAGTGCACCGGTCTCGAAAACCGGAGTGGGTTTACGCCCACCGTGGGTTCGAATCCCACCCTCTCCGCCACGAGAATTTCGAATTGCGGATTGCGAAATGCGAATTTGAAAAACGTTAGTTCGCGGAGCGAGCTTGGCGCTCTGGAATTCGAAATCCGAAATTCGCAATTCGAAATTCTTCCCGGAGAGGTGCAAGAGTGGTTGAATTGGCAGCACTGGAAATGCTGTGAACGGGGAACCGTTCCGTGGGTTCGAATCCCACCCTCTCCGCCATGAAATTTTGAATCTCAAAATGTAGTCTCAAACTTCAAATTTGAGAACCCACGGTTTTAAGAATCGTCCGCCCCGGAGATTCGAAAGTAGTCTTAGCGCACCCGAATCGCGCGCCCCGAAAAACTCCTCGAGGCTGGCTTTAACGGCACTTAGAAACTTTGTTTTCCCAGGAGGTAAATCATGGACGACGACAAACTGGCAATTGAAGAAGCGCGTCGCGCCGGGCAACACAGCTCGGTCAAGTCGCAGGTCGAAGGTGAAGTGCAAGCTGAGATCGCTGAACGTGCGGCCGAAACGCCGGCCCCGGGAAGCGAGCGCATTAATCAGGTCGCCGGTCAATTCCGTGCTAAAGCCGTCGACGAAGTGGTTCAGACCGAGCGTGAAGTTGGGCGCGCCCGCGGCGTGGCTCGGGTTTCGCAGGTCGTCGATTACATTTTCTATGTGATCTACGCGTTGCTGGGACTGCGGTTTCTGCTGGCCCTGGTTGCGGCTCGGAGTGGCGCTGGGTTCGTTCAGTTTATTGTCACGGTAACTAATCCCTTCTACGAACCATTTCGCGGCATCGTAGCCAGTCCCAGCACGGACGGCGGGCACACACTGATGTTGCCGCTGGTGATTGCGATCATCGTCTACATCCTGCTTCACCTCGGCATCAATGGTTTGCTGCGCATCATCGCGCATCGCAAAACGGCAGTTTAGGACATTTGCGATTTTCAATTGCTGATTGCCGATTAGGTACTTTGTTCTTCGAACTCCAATCGGCAATTGGCAATTGGCAATTGGCAATGCTTTAATGAGTTATCAGACTTCGGGCTCCGCACAACGATCGCCTTGTGAACCCCGCCAGGCCGGGAACGGAGCAACGGTAGCAACGGCAGCGTGTGTTGCGGGTAAGTCCGGAGTCTGACCAAATCCAAAATGACAACATGTCCTATCAGGTAATCGCGCGCAAGTGGCGCCCACAAAAATTTGAAGATGTAACCGGGCAGGAGATTCTGACCCGCACGCTGCAAAATTCCATCGAGCATGGCCGGCTGCATCATGCCTATTTGTTTTCCGGCGCGCGGGGTGTCGGCAAAACCACCACTGCGCGGCTGGTAGCCAAAGCTCTAAACTGTCACAAATCCGACGGGCCTACCGCCACTCCCTGTGCGACGATGGACGAAACAGCGTGTGCTTCCTGTCGAGAGATTGCCGAAGGGCGTTCGATGGATGTGCTGGAGATCGATGCGGCGTCCAATACCGGTATCGACAATGTCCGCGACGTGATTATTAACAACATCAGCATCAAACCCGCGCGCGACCGGTACAAGGTCTTCATCATCGATGAAGTTCATATGCTCTCGGCGTCTGCCTTCAATGCGTTATTAAAAACGATCGAGGAGCCTCCGCCGGGTGTGGTCTTCATAATGGCCACGACGGAAGAGCAGAAGGTCCCGGAAACGATCTCCTCGCGCTGTCAGCTCTTTGAATTTCGCACCATTGCCACGGCAAAGATTACCGAGCGTCTGCGACTGATTGCCAATGCTGACGGCCTTTCGATCTCTGACGAAGCCCTGCGCGAAATCGCGCGCGCCGGGGACGGCTCGATGCGCGACGCGCAGTCCGCGTTCGATCAGGTGATCAGCTTCGCCGGCGAGAAAATTACGACTGAAGATGTAGAGAAAGCGCTCGGCATTGCCGGCGCGGAGGTGCTGGCCCGCGTCGTCAACGGGATCGCCGAAAACAAACCGGCGGAAGCGCTGGCCATTGTCGACGACCTGGTCATGCGTGGACACAACCTGCGCAATTTCTGTCGCGACGTGCTGGGACACGTGCGCGATCTGCTGGTAGTGAAAGTTTCCGGCGATCCGAAGCTGCTCGATTCATCTTCAGCCCATGCGGACACGCTCAAACAGCAGGCCGCGCTCTTCTCAGAATCCGATCTGGTGCGCTTCTTTCATGCGCTGGCCGAAACTGAAGCCAGTTTGAAGGATGCCGCGAATCCGCGTTATCAGGTTGAAGTTGGATTGGTGAAGTTGATGGAAATGCGCCGGCTGGCATCGCTCGGCGATCTGATAGAGCGCATTCGCGAGCTTGAGGCCGCGCTGCGCACGGGCAAACCACCGGCCCGCGGTTCCGCGCCGCAATCAACTCCGGCCGCTGATTCAGGAAAAGCCTCGGCCAAAGCGCCCGCGCGGGCAGCCTCCGGCGGTTCTGTCGCGACCTCCGGTGCGGTTGCCGACCAGGAAGAAACTGACTCACCGCCCGTCGGGGTCTCAATCCCGGGCTCAGGCTCAACGATCGACCAAATTAAGTCGGCATTGGAAAAGAAAAAGCGCCGCCTGCTCATCGCGGCCATCGACGGTGCGGTGCGCGCGGAGTTGGAAGGCGACGAGCTGTCGCTGGAGTTTACTCCAGAAGCCAGACACTATCGCGATTCGCTGGCGAAGGCTGAGAACGTAAAAGCCCTGCGTGAGGCCTGCGCCGAAGTATGCGGCAGGGAAATAGGAATCCGCTTTTCCATCAAAGACGAGGGCGAAAATAGTTTGCCCGCCTCACCTGAAGAAGAATCACGCCGGTCGAAACAGCAGGCGCGTCAGGCCGCCGCCCAGAACCCCACCGTCCAACAAGTCTTGCGCGCCTTTGGCGGCGAGATTGTGGATATCAAGATGCAGTAGTGTCAGAAGCCCGACCGTAAGGGAGGGCAACTCTTATGACGCGAACTGTAATGTGCCCTTGCTAACGCTCTGGCTCAACTTTATCATTCGCACCCCGCGCCACCGTGAGAAATGCTTTCGCCGCGTGAGACAGAGTTGCGCCCCGCCGATAGATCAGGTGCACGCGTCTTTCGAGGCGCATCTCTTTCACTGATAAACCCGCAAGTTGTTTGCGCGCGATTTCCGTTTGCGCTGACAGACGCGGTATCAGTGCTACACCCAGACGTTTTTCCACCAGGCGCTTGATTGCTTCCAGGGTTGGCATCTCCATCGAAATATTCAGTGGCGTACGATACTTCTCGAAGGTCTTAACTACGCGTTCGCGATAAGGCGAGGGGACGTTGTGCGCAATGAACGATTCGGCGCCCAGCTCGCGCACCGAGACAGTTTTCTTCGAGGCCAGCGGATGATCAGGTGCGACGACCAAAGTCAATTCGTCCAGGGCCAGGGGCAGCGACTTGATCGCCTGGTCGTTGGGTTTGAAAGAGACGACGCCGATCTCGACATCGCGTCCAAGGATTTCGCCCGGAATTCGGCTGGCCAGGCTGCGCTTCACTTCGATCTTGATGTGCGGGTGACGCGCGCGAAAGATCGGAATCAGCGGCAACAGGCACATCACCGTGTATTCGTTTGCCCCCAAAGTCAGCTTGCCGCGATGCAGATCGCGTAGCTCGCGAATCGCCGAGTGGGCATGGTGGCGCAGATTCATCATCTGTTGAGCAAAGTCGAACAGCACCCGGCCGGCTGCGGTCAGCGTGCCGTCCTTTGATGAGCGATCAAAAAGCGATTCGCCCAATTCCACCTCCAGGCGGCGGATTGCCTGGCTGACGGCCGGCTGGGTGCGGTGTAAAGCCTCGGCGGCGCGGGAAAAACTCTTCTCCTGAGCCACGCTCAAAAAAACTTCTAACTGGTTGATGTCCATTGCTCGCCTGGTCCTCCGAACTTATCCGCGTTTACGTCCGCGGTTATGTTATCACAGGAACTTATCTTCTCATAGAAATTATAACTTTGACTTTCAGGGTCCCTGGCGTCTAGGATTCGGGTTTGATTGCGAACGGGAGAGGCGGCGTGTGATGACAACCCAGCGGGTCCGAATCTTCGATACAACTTTGCGCGACGGCGAGCAATCGCCTGGCTGCTCGATGAACCTGAAAGAAAAGGTGCGGCTGGCGCGGAAACTTCAGTCGCTGGGCGTCGACATCATCGAAGCCGGATTTCCCATCGCCTCAGACGGCGACTTTGAAGCGGTCAAGGCCGTCGCGGCCGAGTGTCGCGAAGTTACCGTCGCCGCCCTGTGCCGCACAGCTGAGGAGGACGTGCGCCGGGCGGCCGATGCGCTGCGGGGCGCAGCGCATGCGCGCATTCACACTTTTGTGGCCACCTCAGACATTCATCTTGAATACAAATTAAAAAAGACACGCGCTGAAGTAATCGAGATGACCCGGGCGGCGGTGCGCCTGGCGCGAGACTTTGCCGATGAAATCGAGTTCTCCGCCGAAGACGCCACGCGCAGCGACGTGGATTATCTTTGCGAGATATTTGCCGTCGCGGTTGCGGAAGGCGCGACCATCCTGAATGTTCCGGACACCGTGGGCTACACTCTCCCCAACGAATTTTCGCAGCTCGTGCGTACGGTCAGGGAGCGGGTGGTTGGCGATCGAACAGACCTAACCATCAGCGTTCACTGTCATAATGATCTTGGTCTGGCGGTGGCAAACAGTTTGGCGGCGATTGATGCCGGAGCTCGGCAAATCGAATGCACGGTGAACGGGATTGGTGAACGCGCGGGCAATGCCTCGCTGGAAGAGATTGCCATGGCCATGCGAGTGCGCGCCGATCGGCTGCCTTTCGAAACCGGGATCGACACCACGCAGATTTATTCAGCCAGCCAATTGCTGTCGCAAATCATCGGGTTTGGAGTACAGCCGAACAAGGCGATTGTCGGCCGCAATGCCTTCGCCCATGAAGCCGGCATACATCAGCACGGAGTAATCAGCAACCCACTCTGTTATGAAATTATGACGCCTGAGTCAGTGGGTGTGCCTGCGAACGAATTGGTACTGGGCAAACACTCGGGCCGTCACGCGCTGGCGTTGCGATACGAGGGGCTTGGTTACTCGCTCGGCAAAGACGAGTTGGAAGCGGCGTATCGACGGTTCACGGAGCTGGCGGATCGCAAGAAGCGAATCTACGATCAGGATCTGATTTCGCTGGTTGCCGTCGAATCTGCACCGCAGTCGGAACCGGTGATTAGGTCCGAGGC
>Ga0209648_10003615_pt1 | contig 13029 bp, 14 predicted proteins | sample GraSoi2013_115cm_FD_185830 | JGI IMG/M metagenome (GOLD analysis project Ga0209648, IMG submission 185830) | Grasslands soil microbial communities from the Angelo Coastal Reserve, California, USA - Sample 9_17_2013_115cm (SPAdes) (version 2) | ecosystem: Environmental > Terrestrial > Soil >...
CCAGGCGCGCTGGGTGGCGTTCGCCGGCCCCACGACCCGGTTGAGAACCTCGATCTCGTCCTCGGCAAAGGGCGCGGTCTTGGGGATCGGGGAAATTTTCATGGCCGCGGCTCGCTTGGGTAGCCCGGGCCCGACCGGCCCCCGGCACCTACATCTAATGCGGATTAGAACATAATTCTCCCTGGAGGCAATAACGGACCGATCAAAAGAATGTATTCCTTCTATTCCGCAACTTACTGGATCTTCGTACTATCTTCTTCAAGACCGGCGACATATCCGTTCGGCCGCGGGACGCGGTTCCGACGGCAACCGAACGCCCGCCGCTCCAGCGGATATACCAGCCCCGTAATCCCGCTCCCTCCGGATTGCCTTGTTCCCTGATTGTTCTTGCCGGGCGAGGCGCCCTCCGCTACTCTGGCTCGCGGGGGCCCGCATGGTTCAGCGCGTTTCTACCGTTGCATTCGAAGGCATCGAGGCGCGCGCGGTCGACGTCCAGGTGGGCGTCGCACCCGGGCTGCCGGCCTTCATCATCGTCGGCCTGCCCGACAAGGCGGTGTCGGAGGCGCGCGAGCGGGTGCGCGGCGCGCTCGTCGCCTCGGGGCTCGCGCTGCCGGCGCGGCGCATCATCGTCAATCTCGCGCCCGCGGACCTGCCCAAGGAAGGCAGCCATTACGACCTGCCGATCGCGATCGGCCTGATGGCGGCGATCGGCGCCATCCCGCACGACGCGGTCGCGGGCTTCACCGTGCTCGGCGAGCTCGGGCTCGACGGCTCGATCGCGGCGGTCGCGGGCGTGCTTCCGGCCGCGATCGGCGCCAATTCGCGCGGCGAAGGCCTGATCTGTCCGTTCGCGTGCGGACCCGAAGCCGCCTGGGCGAGCCCGGAGATGGAGATCATCGCCGCGCAATCGCTGATCCAGCTCGCCAATCATTTCAAGGGAACCCAGGTGCTGTCCCGACCCGCGCCGAAGGTGCGCGAGATCGAGGACGCGGCGCTCGATCTCAAAGACATCAAGGGCCAGGAGAGCGCCAAGCGCGCGCTCGAGATCGCGGCGGCCGGCGGCCACAACCTCTTGATGGTCGGTCCGCCCGGCGCGGGAAAATCGATGCTGGCCGCGCGGCTGCCCTCGATCCTGCCGCCGCTCGCGCCGCAGGAGCTGCTCGAAGTATCGATGGTCGCCTCGGTCGCCGGCGAGATCGCCGAGGGCGCACTGTCGAGCCGCCGGCCGTTCCGCAGCCCGCATCATTCCGCCAGCATGGCGGCGCTGGTCGGCGGGGGCTTGCGCGCCAAGCCGGGCGAGGTCTCGCTCGCGCACCACGGCGTGCTGTTCTTGGACGAGTTTCCGGAGTTCCAGGCGCACGTGCTCGATGCGCTGCGCCAGCCGATCGAGACCGGCGAAGTTTTGATCTCGCGCGCCAATCACCGCGTGACCTATCCGTCGCGGCTGATGCTGGTCGCCGCCATGAATCCCTGCCGCTGCGGGCGCGCCAACGAGCCGGGGTTCTCCTGCAACCGCGGACCGAACCCGCGCTGCGCGGCGGACTATCAGGCGCGCATTTCCGGGCCGCTGATGGACCGCATCGACCTGCACATCGAGGTCCCGGCGGTGAGCGCCGCCGACCTGATCCTGCCGCCGCCCGCCGAGGGCAGCCGCGAAGTCGCGGCGCGCGTTAGGGCCGCGCGCGAGCGGCAGCTCGAGCGCTATGGCGAGCTCGGGCTTGCGGGCGTGCGCACCAACGCGCAGGCGCAAGGCCCGGTGCTCGAGGCGATCGCGACGCCCGACGCCGCCGGGCTCAAGCTGTTACGCGACGCCGCGGAGGCGATGCGGCTCTCCGCGCGCGGCTATCACCGCGTGCTGCGCGTCGCCCGCACGCTCGCCGACCTCGACGGCGCCGAGAACGTCGGCCGCATCCATCTCGCCGAGGCGCTGTCCTACCGGACGCTGGTCGACGAGGTGCGCCGCGCGGCGTGAGCGGATCAAATTGCGGGCGAAGAGATGCCGGATAACTACGATACGCCCGCCGACCTGATCGGGTTCGAGCACCAGCTCGTGCATTTGGCAAAGGCGATCGGCCGGGGCAATGCCAAGATCGTCGCCATCGGTTCCTCTTCCACGCAAGGTGTCGGAGCGAGCTCGCCGGAGTGGTCCTATCCGTCGCGCCTCGCGATCGAGCTGACGACGCATTATCCCGGTGTATCGATCACGGTGGAAAACAAGGGCGTCGGCGGCCAGGAGGCGGGCGACGAGCTGGCGCGCTTCAAAAAAGACGTATTCGCGCTCGATCCGGACCTCGTCGTCTGGCAGGTCGGGACCAATGCCGTCGCCAAGGACTACGATTTCTCGGAAGTGGAGTTTGCGATCGACAGGGCCTCAAGCAGCGGCACGCCGATATCATTCTCATGGATCCACAGTACGCGGGGCAGGTGACCGACAATCCGGACCACGAGCGGATGATCCGCTTCATCTCATCGACGGCCAAAAAGGCGAACGTCAACGTCTTCCGCCGCTTCGATCTGATGAAGCATTGGATCGACAACCGCGTTCCCATCGAGCAGCTCATCAATCCGGACAGGCTGCACCAGAACGACTGGAGCTATCTGAGCGTGACAAGAGCACTGGCGACGGCGATCGTCGAGGCCGTCGCAAGACCGAGCGCTGCGTCGCGGCCGACTGCGTCCGGACCGCCGTAAAGGAAACAGACGCTCAGAAGCTATAGGCCACGCCCAAGCGCAGCGTGTGGAAGCTCGCGCTGACATCGGCGACCGCCGCGGCGGAGCCGGCGTTCGGCAGGGCGCCGTTGGTGGTGCGGATGAGGGGGATATTCTGGTTGGATCGGCCGAGGTCGGTGAACCGGTACTCGGCCCTGACCTTCCAGTTGGCGGCCAGCGCGGCCTCGATGCCGGCGCCCGCGGTCCAGCCGAGGCGCGTGTCGCTCCAGCTGCCGGTGCCGAACGTGGTATGGGTGACCGCGCCCCCGCCCACCTGGCTGTACATGGTCGTGGCCGAATAGGTGAACGCGCTGTCCACCGACCCGAGCGCCGCGCCGCCGGTGCCGTAGAGCAGGATGGAAGGCGTGATGAGGCCGCCGACCCGCAGGCGCGCGGAAGCGTCCCAATTCTGCCGAACCAGTCCGGTGAAAAACTCGGTGCGATTGGCGCTCGCCGGGTCGCCGGTCGAGCCGCCGCTGTAGCTCGCGCTCGCCGCCACGGTCCCGGTCGCGGAGCTCTCGAGCTTCTTGGCGGCGAAATCGGCCTCGGCGCCGATCACCATCCTGCCGAACTGATAATTGTAACCGAGGAAACCGCCTCCGGTGAGACCGGTCTTGTACCCGCTGAGACCGAACGGCGTCTCGGGGTCGCTCGCCGGCGATAGCAGCGTCGCGGTGCCGATCCCGGTCGTGGCGAAGAACTGGTTGGCGCCGTGCTCGTCGAGTTTCTGCTGCCCGATCGAGGCACCGACGAACCCGCCGACGTAAAATCCGCTCCAAGGCGAGCGCACCGGGAGCGGAGGCGCGTAATACGGCGGCGCATAATAGGGACGAGCCGAGAGATCGGCGGCTTGTGCCGCGAATGGCGATAGCAGCAGCACTGTGACCGCAGCGATGCCCAACGATGCGCGCATGGCGTCCTCCACGTCCCAAAGCCCCGGCGCCAGAGAACCGCAGCGGGCTTAAAGCCGAACTAACAAACGCGGTTAATGCTTCCGCCGCTGACAGGCAGGCGATGGGCGCCGAAGCTTTGGAGCTCGGCGGACGGATAAGCGCAGCAATATCGGTTCACGCCTGCGACGTTGCGGCACAGCGCTCGCGAGCTTCCCGCGGGCTAAGGAGGGACCATAACTGGACCCTTCGACTGACCGGCTCCGGCCTCGGCCCGGGCCGGTTTTGTTTTTGCGGCGAGGCTGTTGAACCGGGGGCCCCGCTCAACGCGATCCGCGGCGGGACCCGCATACGACGGAGCCGGCGCAAGGCCGCGACGTCTCGGCCTGCCGACAGCCGGCCAGACGAAGGTTGCATCGAGCATTGGAACGATCACAGCCCCGGCGACCGCGGCGGCGCAACGGAATTTCTGCAAATTGCGCCGTCCCGATCCGGGCGCGGCGGCATGCCAACGCACATGTCCGCACCGCCCCGGGCAGAAACCGCCGGCGCTCGACCCAGGCGCGTGTCAGAAGAGCCCTCGGCGACCCGAAAGGCTCTTCTGCGTGGAGAACCCGCCGGCACGCAGCCGATCAGGTCTCGACCAGAGCAAATGGCCTCGCCTCCTTGGCCTCGATGGCGACCCGCGGGGAGGCAGGCAATTGCAGCACTTTCGCGCGCTGGCCTTCGCACAAACGCGTGAGCAGCACGATCTGACCGCCGGGGAATTCCAGCGCGTCATGATGGACGTGCGGCTGATCGCTATTGACCTTGCGGAAACGCGCGACTTTTTCCCCGACTTTTCGGTTCGGGAGGAAGGAGCCGAGCGCAGGGTCGTATTCCACCTCGCTCTCGAACGCGAGCTCGGTGCCCGGAAGCAGGCATACCGCCACGTTCGGGTCGTCACTGGCGGCGAAGCCGCGGGTGATCGAATTGTGGAATTTCGTCGATACGAGTTCGTCGCCGACCGTGGCGGGCCGGGACGCGACGTGTTGCAGACTGTAATCACACATCGAAGGTTCTCCTCTGGCAGTGACCAGCAGGGACGTGCCCCTTCGCTTTGAACAATCCGCAGTTCCTCCTGGTTCCCGCCGGGCGCGAATGCCGGGTTCGAATCCGGCCTGGCCGCCGTGCCGGTGACGCCGGCTCGGGCCGCGGTCGGGACCATCATGGCCTCGGTGACTTGCCCGGTGCAATCACGCCGGCGGGCACGAGAACCATTGGCAAGCGCCCGTTGGTGCGCGCGGGCGCGGGCGCGGAACGCGGCGAATTCGGCCGGCTATTCGGCCGCCGGAGCAAGGTCTGCCGCGCGGGCCGGCGGAACCGCCGGTTTTGCCTCGCGCAGCCGCGAGCGCAGCGGCTCGATCAGCGCCCGATGCAAAACCGCGAGGCCGCCCGCGCCGACGAGGATCAAAGGCGTGGCCGCAAGCGTGAGTGTCCAGCCTCGCGAAGTCGCGGGAAAAAGCACAAGCACGATCACGAAGCCGGCGAGCCATTGGATCAGGAACACCGGGTAGGCAAGCTCGCCCAAAATCTTGTCGAACGCGCGTATCCACGGGTCGAAGGAACGCCCGGCGAGACCGTAAACCATGAACGTGAACGCAACGGTATTGAGATAAAAGCCGAGGCCGTAAACGTAGGAATCCGGCAGGATCCACCGCGCCGCCACCATGTTGGCCAGCCAGGCCGCGAACGCGAGCGCGAGGCCCGGAGAGCCGATCGGGGGCAAGCCCTGCTTCTTCACGAAATACACCAGCGCACCGAGCGAGAAGGACAAGGTGGCGGACGGCGCGGTGAAATAGCGCACACCCCAGCCATAGCCGTCATCGATGCAGGCGAGATGGTAGGAAATCCCCGCCGCGAGCGCCAAGGCGGCGAGGGCCGGGCGCCGCGCGATGACGATCCACAGCAAAAAATACATTTCGAGTTCGATCGCGACCGACCAATAGGGCGGCACGATGCGCAGCTGCGTATCGTTGAACTGCAACGGCAAGATCAGCAAGTTCATGAGCATGTCGTCCTGCCGGGCATCGGCCCGCCAGTAGCTCAGGAATTGCCCGGCGGCCGTGGGCACCAGAGCCAGCAGCGCCAGCGTGAGCAGGCACACGACATAATAAGGCGGCAGCAATCGCAGCAGGCGGTTCGCCCAGAACCGGCCGGCATCGAAACCGTACACTTCGTTGAGCGCCGCCGTGATGACGAAGCCGGAGATGACGAAAAAGCCCCGCACCGCGTAGAACCCGAAATGGGCGAGGTAATCGCTGCCGACGAGATGCGACAGGACCACGAGATACGCCAGCAAGAAACGCAAGATGCCGAACATGAAGGGTCCGGTTTCGGCCCTGGGACTTTCGCCCGCGAGTTACGCGGAAAAACTTTAAGAAAGTCCAACTCGCCCCGGCCGGCGTGGGTGCGCTACGCCGTCCGGCAGCGCGCGAATGGACACGGGTGGCAGCCGAGCGGCGAAAACAGTGCCGATGCCGATATCAAATACCGCAAGCCGGATCTCTCCGGCTTGCGGCCATCGTTGACGGTTCGGTAGCGAGCAACCGTGATGCGGAAGCCGGTCACGTCCTCGGTTGCGGAACGATGCGGATGTAGGGCCTCGGCGCCTTCCAGCCTTGCGGATAGGTCTTCTTGGCTTCCTCGTCGGAAACCGAGCCCGCGATGATGACGTCGTCGCCCTGTTTCCAGTTCACCGGGGTCGCGACCTTGTGCTTGGCGGTGAGCTGCAGGGAATCCAGCACGCGGAGCACCTCGTCGAAATTGCGGCCCGTCGTCATCGGGTAGGCGATGATGAGCTTCACCTTCTTGTCCGGTCCGATGATGAACACGTTGCGCACGGTCTGATTGTCGGCCGGCGTGCGCCCCTCCGAGCTCGCCCCGGCGCTCGCCGGCAACATGCCGTAGAGCTTGGAGATCTTCAGGTCGGGGTCGCCGATCATCGGATAGTTCGGCGCATGACCCTGGGTCTCCTTGATGTCCTCCGCCCATTTCGCATGGCGGTCGACCGGGTCGACGGAGAGCCCGATGATCTTCGTGTTGCGCCGGTCGAACTCGGGCTTGAGCTTGGCCATGTAGCCAAGCTCGGTGGTGCAGACCGGGGTGAAATCCTTGGGATGCGAAAACAGGACCACCCACGAATTGCCGATCCAATCGTGGAACCGGATGGGACCCTCGGTCGTCTGAGCCTCGAAATCCGGGGCCGTGTCGTTGATCGCCAGTGCCATCGCACACCTCCCTCAATGAATTTGCCGTAACCTATCCATGCGGCCCTCGATTTCAAAGGGAAAATATTTTTGAAGCTGGCAAGCGCGAGAGCATCAGCGACCTGTGTCAGGGATGTCGCCGGTTGTTTCGTTTCACCCGCCTCGGATCGATCGCGGGCGCAATATCAGACGATCAGCAGAACGGCGCCGCAGAGGCCGAGGGCCAGGATCCAGACCAGATCGAGATTGATCCAGGCCGCGCGCAGGAACGCGAGTCCCGCCCATTCGTACACGACGAGGGAGACGAGTGCGATCGTCGCCAGCATCACCCCGGTATGAAGGGCAACGGCAGCCAGCGCGACGGAGCCGCTCGCGGCCGTCATGCCGCCCGGGGCACCGGACAGGCATAACGGGATGAGCACCGGGATCAGCATCAGCCCGGCCCCATGGGCGCCTGCCATCAGGAACGACCACAGCGCCAGCCCGGCAAGGCCGGTCTGCATGCCGACGCGGAGGCGATGGCGATGGCCGTAGATCGCGTGCCAGGCCGCCCATGCGATCAGCATGGTGCCCGCGAAACGGCTGAGCGCGCCATGATCGATCACGAGACCCAGCCCCAGAACCGCGAACACCACGACCGCGATGGCCGCGGCGTGTCCGAGCGCGATCGGCACGAGCGACAGCAGCACGACGGCGCCGCTCTTGCGATGCAGTCCGAGCGCCACCGCGAACAGCCAGCCCATGGCCGGATTGATGCCGTGGAAAAAACCCAGTCCGGCCAACGCCAGCCAGGGCCACAGTTCGGCGGGCATGCGGCAGGGATCAGGCCGTCGTTCCGGCCGAACCCGAAGCATGAGCGCCGGAACCCATGACCGGCCTTCTATCCGTGGTTCTGAAGCCGGTGTTGATGGGTCCCGGCTCGCGCTCGCTGCGCTCGTTTGGCCGGGATGACGGTCTGAGCATGCGTTCGTCCGTCCTCTGTCGTCGGTCCTGCGCGCCTCACGGATAACAATAGGAGTCCGAGGAGCAGTCGCCGCCGTCGAGCCGGACCTGGTGCGGCCGATGCGACTTCGGCCACTCGACGAAGAATTTCGGATCGAACGCAATGCCGCCCGCGGGCTTGGCGTCGAGCTTCACCATCCAGCCGTCGATTCCATCGGGATAGAATTGCGGATCGATGGCGCCGTAGAGCGAGTTGGTGAAATACACCCGCTTGCCGTCCCGACTGATCTCGACCATCTGCGGTCCGCCGCTGAGCGCGCCGTTCTTGGCGCCCGGATGGCTCGCGCGCGCGACGATGCCGCCGATGCGCACCTTGCCGGTGAGCTTGGGCTTGAACGGATCGGAAACGTCGTACTGCTGCAGGTCGCCGGTGCCCCAGCAGGCGACGTAGAGGAAGCGGTCGTCCATCGACAGATCGATGTCGGTGACGAGCGGGGGAACCGCCTTGAAGCCCTTGAGCACCGGCGGCAGGTCGTCGGGATCGGCCGGCTCGGCCGGAATGTCGATGATCTTCGTGACCGCCCATTTCTCGCCGTCGCGATGCCAGGTCCAGATCGAGGACGACAGGTCCTTGAGGCTGATGACGCAATTGACGAAGCCGTAGGCCCTGGTCGGATCGTGCGCCGGGCGCAGCTCGAACACGAGCTGGTACTCCGGCCCGAAGTCGATCTCCTGCAGGTGCTTGCGTTTGGTGAAATCCCAGAAATGCAGGCGCCGGCCGTATTTGGCGCCGAGCAGAATTTCCGGCACGAGCCCGTTCTCGAAGGTGTCGGGCGTGCCCCATTCGCTCGTCACCAGGGTGTCGTAGCCGAGATGCCACCAGCCATCGTAGCTCAGCTGCTGCGGGCCGCGCTCGACCTCCCAGCGGCCGAGCGGCTCGAAGCTCTCGTGATCGATCATGAAGATGCCACCCGGCGCCTTGCCGTCCTTGTTGCCGAGCGCGACCACATAGATGCCGCCGGGCCCGCAGTGCACCGTGTGCGGACGCGTGTAGCCGGTCTTCTCCGCGATCTCCTCGGGCTCGATGACTTTCACGATCTTCGGCTGGCGCGGGTCGGGCTTGGTGTCGAGGATGTGGATGCGCGAGGATCGCAAGCCCGGCACCACCAGGTAGCGCCGCTCGACATGCGGATGCGGTGCGTTCGGGCACAGGCACGACGAGCAGGCGTTCCAGCCGAAATGATGCAGCTCGTCGCCCACGCTCGGCATCGGCACGCTGCCGAGGATGTTCGAATAGCTTGTGGAGCCGGGATCGACGTCGACGACCGCGATGGCGTCCGGCTGCTTGCGCGCGGGATCGAACGCGGCCACATAGGCGAATTTTTCCGGCGGCGCCTTCATGGCCATGCGCGGCGACGGATAGAAGCTCGGATCGGGTCTCCAAGTCATGGCGGCCTCCCATCGGCTTTTCGCAATTCGGCGGGCCCAGCTTAGCGGGTTCCGGTTGCGCTGGCGATGGACCCCAGCACGGCACGGCTGGGTGCGAACGTGAATCGCAGCGAAGGGCTCCTCTACGATCCCAGCAAGCTCAACCCTTGCGATATTGTAATGACGATGTCATTACGATAGAATGGTATCCGCAACCGAAACAACAGAGACCAGAATGAGACCGCGTCGCGCCGCCAAGCGGGAAACCCTGAACCTTCGGATCAAACCGGAGGAACGGGGTCTGATCGACCGCGCCGCCAAGAGCGTCGGCAAGAACCGCACCGATTTTGTCCTGGAAGCTGCCCGCCGCGCGGCTGAAGAGGCCCTGCTGGATCGAACCATCTTTACGGTGAGCCGAAAGGCTTACGCCGAGTTCCTGGCACGACTCGATGCCCCGGCGAAACCGAACGAGCGGCTGCGGCGGACCATGCGGTCCAAGGCACCGTGGGAGTAAGGCTAACGTTCTCCGCTCCCGAGCTTCTTGCCAGCCATCATGAGCTTGGAGCATTCGACTGCGGCGTCGCTGCGCTCGATGCCTGGCTGAAACGTCGTGCACTAGCCAATCAGGCGAGCGGCGCGTCGCGGACATTTGTCGTGTGCGAGGGAACAAAGGTGATCGGATATTACGCGCTCGCTTCTGGCGCGGTGAACATCGCCGCGGCGTCGGGCCGGTTCCGTCGCAACATGCCCGATCCGATTCCCGTAGCTCTGCTTGCGCGGCTCGCTATCGATCGCGCCCGTCAAGGTAATGGGCTCGGACGCGCGCTGTTCCGCGATGCCGGAATGCGCGTTGCTCGCGCCGCTGATGTGATCGGCATCCGCGGCATTCTCGTGCACGCGATTTCGGCCAACGCCAGGGCGTTTTATCTCGCCCTTGGGTTCGAACCTTCTCCCGTCGACCCGATGATGCTGATGGTCACCTTGAACGACTTGCGCGAGAGCCTCGAATGAGCGCGATCCGATTTTCACGTGCGTGTGCTCGGCGCCTTCACGCGATGCGATATTCTGGGTAGCAGCGCGAGATCGGCCGGGCGCACGCGGCGGCCGGCTTGGGTCCGCAGCTCGAGCCCGATCGCTTCGCCGCTTGCCCGATCGACCAGCGCTTCGCGCTCGTGCGCCGCGAACAGCCATTTGGCGCCCCACAGGCGCAGCGCAAGGAGCACCATGCCGAGCTCCCGCCCCCGGTCGGTCAAGACGTATTCGTGCCGGGCGCCACCGGCTGCCGGAACCTGCTCGAGGATGCCGCAGGCGACGAGCTTTTTGAGCCGGGCCGCGAGGATGTTGCGGGCCGCGCCCAGGCTCTGCTGGAATTCGCCGAAACGGCGCTTGCCCATCAGGGCGTCACGCACGATCAGGAGCGACCACCATTCGCCGATCGCATCGAGCGAGCGCGCAACCGGACACGGCGAATGGGCAAGGCTCTTGCGTTTCATGGATCCGCTCGCGCCATTCTCCGCCACGCCGGATGCGCTCGATGTGGCCGATGATTCGGACGCCATGATAGTCCGGAGGCAGCACAGTTTCAATTTGAAATCCGCTTGGTTTTGTTATTAAACTTTCCTGTAATCCCGCATGGGGCGGCCGGCGTCGCCGGGCGCGTGACCGGGAGAAGATCGATGAGCGACACGGGACGATCGACCGACACCGTAAGCCCGTTTCGATTTCTGGGTCGCAGTCTGTTTGTCGACGTGGCGCTGCCGTGGCTGACGGTGCGGATCCTGGAAGCCTACGGCGTGCCGACGGTGTGGGCGCTGGCGGTGGCCGCGCTGTTTCCCGGAGCTTCGATCCTGCTGAGCTGGATTTTTGGGCGGCGCGTCGAGGCGATCGGGATCGCCGTATTCGTCACCATCCTGCTCGGAATCGCGATGGCGCTGATCAGCGACGAGGTGCGGTTCGGTCTCGTGAAGGCGGCGCCCGCGTTCGGCCTGTTCGGCCTCGCCTGCCTCGCCTCCCTCCGGATGCCGCGGCCGCTGATGTTCTTCGTCGCCCGCCATTTCCAGACCGCGGGCGATCCGGCCAGGGTCGCCGAGTGGAACGCGCGCATGGAAATCGCGGGCTTTCGCCACGCCATGCGCGTCATCACCACGGTATGGGGCCTGGTGTGCGTGCTGGAGTCGGTGCTGGGCTTCGCGGTCGCGTTCCTGCTCCCGGTGCACACCGCGATCGTGGCGGAGCCGGCGCTCGGCATCACCAGCGTGATCGGACTGCTGGTTTGGACCACGGCCTATGCCAGAGCCAGGCAGGCGCGGGCCCGGCAGACCCCGGCTGCCGCATCCTGAGCGGCGCCGGCATACCAACCGGCGCGGGCGGCCTCCGGCCGGGCGCGCGCCTTGAACGGCTCTAGCGCCGCGCGGCGCGTTGCATCGCCATTTTCCGGCGCAGCAAATACGGCTGGGCGTACCAGAGCGCAATCAGCACGATCGTCACCGCGAGCGCCGCCGCGATGCCCAGCACCTGCGTTCCAGCGATCTTGCCGACGGCCACATAGACGTCGCCGGCAATGCCGCCGGCCAGCGGGACGGTCGCGGCAACGACGAACCAGGAACCGATGCGGTGGAAATCCTCGGTATCCTCGCCGCGAAACGCGATGCGGTGAAAGGCCGCCGGCGCCATCAGCAGAATGACAGCGAGCGCCACCAGCACCAGGGCCGCGGCATGTATCAGCTTCGATGCGAACGGCAGCGTTTCGAACGCGCGGGTCAGCGTCACCGCGAGCTGAAACCCCAGCAGCGCCTGCGCGCCCGGAAGCACCACGCGCGCCTCGGTCAGCATCTCCTCGATCTTGGTGGACAGCGGCGTGTGCTCCTCCGCCTTGGATTTGGACATCGGCGTCTCCTTGGCGCGTTTGACGAGAGTTTCGAGGCCGTACCAGAACACCAGGGCGAGAATGAAAAACCCGGCGCCGGCTGTGTATCCGGCGGCGGGTCCGAACAGCCGCTCGAACACTACGTAATGGTCGATGCCGAGGCTGATCGCAAACGGCAGCAATGCAGCCCCCGCCATGGCGCCGGTGGCGCGAAAAATCCGCTCGCTGGTGCGTCCTTGCTCGACGATCCGGTGCTGCATCGAGGGCGCGACCAACAGGCCGAGCGTGGTGACCATCAGCAATAGCGCGACCGCATCGAGCCCGCGCGCCAGGGAGCTCAACTCGTTGAATGATTCCTGGAACACGCCCTGGAACTGGAACCCCAGCAGGATCTGGCCGCCGAGGACGAGCAGACGAGTCTCGTTGAGCGCGGTCTTGAGCTTTTTCTGCAGGCTCCCGGACGATTGCGGCATGTCCGGTACAACGGATCGACGGTGCTTGCTGTTCCGGCGTGGCCCGCGGCTCGGAGCCAGCCGCATTCTCCTCCCTCCCCTTGAAAAAGGGAGCGATGGGTGGGGATCGCGACCCCCTCCCGACCGAGTGTGCCGCCGGCGTATGCGATAGAGCCAATCCGCCTACATAATATCCATCAACATCACTCTTGCTTCGAAGGTTCGCGTATCTCGCTCCGGCCGCCGTCCTGCGGTCGCGCGGCGGCTCCGGAAGCCGGCGCCAATGCATGGGCCTCGGTCCCGATCGCCACGCCGAAGCCTTCGAAATGATTGGGCAGCGGGCCGCCGCAATACAGCTTGGGGAATTCGCCGGGGTGGATGAACTCGTCGCGGAACCATGGAAATTTCTTCGGATCGAAACAATCGACCAGCCAATCGATGACGTGGCGGACCCGCGCGATGCGGCCGGCATCGGCGTGATAGGTCAACCAGAC
>Ga0209648_10003616_pt1 | contig 13028 bp, 11 predicted proteins | sample GraSoi2013_115cm_FD_185830 | JGI IMG/M metagenome (GOLD analysis project Ga0209648, IMG submission 185830) | Grasslands soil microbial communities from the Angelo Coastal Reserve, California, USA - Sample 9_17_2013_115cm (SPAdes) (version 2) | ecosystem: Environmental > Terrestrial > Soil >...
CGTATCTGGCTTGGCAGCAGTCCTTGCGGGCGCAGCAGCATGATCCCGACCAGGATCAAACCGAAGATCACATATTTGCTGCGCGAGACCACCTCTGAGATACCGGGCCAACCGTTCGGGTTCGATTGGTTGAGCCAATCCAGGCCGAGGGACGAGGCGAGGTTCTGCATCTGCAACGGCGCGTTGGGCAGCAGCCAGAAGAGGATGAAGTACAGAAGTATGCCGCCGAGCATCGCGCCTGGGATGTTGCCCATCCCACCGAGCACGACCATCGCCAGCACCGTCACGGAAACGATGAAGCCGAAGTTCTCGGAGCTTACATAGGACAGCTTTGCGCCATAGAACGCGCCGGCGAAACCGCTGGTCGCGGCGCCGATTGAAAAAGCCAGGAGCTTGATGCTCACCGTGTTGACGCCGCTGGCCGCGGCGGCGGTCTCGTCTTCGCGGACGGCCATCCACGCCCGGCCCAGGCGCGAGCCGTGCAGATTGTTGACCAGGATCACGACGAAAAAGATCAAGACCACCATCAGCACGTAATAGGCGGTGAGGTTGGCAGACGTGAATCGGAAATCTGGTACCCAGCCGAAGTCCTGGCCGACCCACGGGCCGACGAACCAGCCCGGCAGCGACGGCACGTCGAGGGCGCTGATCCCGGGCACGCCGCCGGTCCAGATGCCGGCATTGCGGAACACGCGCGGGACGATCTCGCCGAAACCCAGGGTCACGATGGCCAGGTAGTCGCCACGGAGGCGAAGAGTTGGTGCACCGAGCAGCGCGCCCGCGGCGGCGGCCACGAACATACCGATGAACAGCGCGATCCAGAACGGGACGTGCAGGTTGTGGCCGATCGGTGTGACGCCGAGGTGGTTCGAGGCCACCAGCGCGTATGTGTATGACCCGATCGCGAAGAACGCCGCGTAGCCAAGGTCGAGCAGACCCGCAAAACCGACCACGACGTTGAGGCCGATCGCCATCAGGATGTAGATGCCGCCGTCGGCGGCGAGGCCGACCAGATAATCGCCGCTGCCACCTGTGGCGAACTGGACGATGGCGGGGTAAAACAGGGCGCCCGCACCCATCAGCAGGTAGGCAATGGCGTTGGGGCTGCGCAGGCTGGTCCGAATGAAATCCTGCGCGCGCGTCACTTCTCAGGCACTCGCATTCCGAGCAAGCCGGTCGGTCTGAAGACGAGGACGAAGATCAGGATGCCGAACACCAGCACCTGCGTCCATGCCACCGTGAAGTAGCCGTCCGAGATGGCGTAGATGACACCGATTAGCAGGCCGCCCAGGGCTGCGCCCGGAATGTTGCCGATGCCACCGAAAACGGCGGCTGTGAAAGCGTAGAGGCCGTATGTGAATCCGTCGAACGCGGAGTAGGAGTTGTAGTAAAGCCCGTAGATGATGCCGCCGGCGCCCGCCAGCGCAGCACCGATGAAGAAGGTCGCCGAGATGGTGCGATTGATGTCGATACCCATCAGCTGCGCGGCGTCGCGGTCCTGGGCGGTCGCCCGCATCGCCTTGCCCAGCGTCGAGCGGTTCACGAACACCGTCAGCGCGACCATCAGCACGACCGCGAGGACGATCACGGTCACAGCCTTGGCGGCGATCGTGACGCCACCGCCGAGGGGAATCTGATACTCGGGCAGGAGATCTGGATAGTGCAGAGTGAACGGCCCGCGCCACACGTTCATAACGCCTTCAAGGAGCGCGGACATGCCGATGGCCGTGATCAGAGGGGCCAGTCGCGGGGCATGCCGAAGCGGGCGGTAGGCGACGCGCTCGATGCCAACGTTGATGAGAGCGCACACCAGCATGGTCACGAGGAACACGCCCAACAAAGGCAGAATCAGGCCGATCCCGAACGTCCGCCCTTCGGTGAGACCAAAGATCGGCAAGATCGCGGCCGAGATGAACGCGCCCAATGTGAACACGTCGCCGTGCGCGAAGTTGATCAGCTCGATGATGCCGTACACCATCGTGTAGCCAAGCGCCACGAGGGCGAAGATCGCCCCTAAAGCCAGCCCAAAGCCCATCGTCTGGAAGAAGTAGGTGGCCCCGCCTGGGGCCGTGGCGACGCGCTGCACGGTCGCCACCAGGGCGACGACCACGATCGCAAGCCCCACGAGGTTGATCAGCGAGGCTGTCGGCGTGGAGATCAGCGACGCCCTAAACCTTTGGACCATCGCGGCCATCCGCGTAATTGTTCACAAATGCGGCGGCTTGGCAAAAAAAAGAGGAGGGGCCCGCGGCCCCTCCCCACGGAAAGAACGCTCTTAGACGGTGACGGCGATGTTCTTGACGGTCGTCCAGGCGCCGCCCTTGTACTGCTGAACTTGCAGTGCCGGGGTGGTCGGGTCACCCGCCGAGTTGAGGGTGTATGTACCCGTCAGGCCCGGGAAGTTGGAGGTCGTGGCCATCGCGTCGATGACCTGCTGCCGGGTCGGCATGTTGCCGCCGTTCTTGTCGATCGCGCGCCCGATGGCGTCGATCAGGATGGCAGCGCAGTCGTAACCGGCGAATGTGTACGCGGCGGTGTCGTCAGGAGAAGGGTGTGCCTTCTTGTAGGCGGCGATGGTCGTCGCGGCGCTCGCGTTCGCGTTGGCGTCCGCAACGCCCTGGCTGGCGTACATGTGGTCGTTGCCCATCGTCGTGCCCGAGTCCTTGATGCACTGGCCGTCGCCGATGCCGTCAGGACCGAGGTAGTAGGAGTTGGGGTCGAAGATGCCCTGGCTCTCCTGGCGCGGGATGCAGCCGTAGGAGGCCGAGGTGGCGCCGGCGTAGATGCCCTGGGCACCCGCCGTCTTTGCCTTGTTCAGCCAAGCGTGGAAGTCGGGCTTGCTCGAGGTGTCGAAGCCCTGGCGGGCGACGACGGTTCCGCCCTTCTTGGTGAACTCCTTGGCGAAGTTGTTGGCGACGCCAAGTCCGAACGGCTCCTGGTCGTCCCAGACGGCGATCGTCTTGAGGCCGAGCGTGTCCCACGCGTAGTCGGCCATCGCGGGACCCTGGAAGGTGTCGTTGGCGGCGACGCGGAAGTAGTTGTTCTTGCCGGTCGGCCGCAGGCTGGCGGCCGTGTAGCCGGCGTACTTCTGGCAGTAGTCGAAGGCGAGGGTCAGGCACTCGTTCGTGTTGGACGGGCTGATCATCGCCAGCGGGGCCTGGTTCCCGACCGGGATCTCGGCCGCGGCGACGCCGGAGTTGAAGGGGCCGACCATGCCCAGCAGTTTGCTGTCAGAGATCATCTGCTGGACGTTCTGGGCGCCCTTTGTCGGGTCGTGCTTGCCGTTGACAGCGTCGTCGTACGGCACGAACTTGAGCGTGAATCCCTTCACGGTGCCCGCTTGCGAGACCGCGAATGCCGCACCGTACTGGGTGGGCAGGCCGCTCGACGCGTCGGCACCGGATGTCGGCAGGTCGCTGCCGATGTCGATCGTGCCTTTGTTGGCATTGCCTCCGCCCGATGTACCGCAGGCGAAAGCGACGAACGTCGCAACGATGAGGACTGCGAGTCCCCTAGCTCGAACCATATGGTTCCCCCTTGTGTTTGTCGGGAAGCACGAACATATCCCTCTTGGCGGAATGCCTCCCCTCAATCGCCGCCCTCTTCCCAACATACGTCGGGGCGAGAGTGCGCCGGCGGCGAAAGCGGCCACATGGGGTGGCCGAACCACTACTCCGTGGTGAACTATCGACGTACGCCCGCCTCGAAGTCAAGCGGTGTTCGGGCTGGCACTCGAGTGATCTCGCAGGCATGGGTGCGGCGCTGTGTCAATATGGGAGTGAAGCGCTGTAATCAACCGCCTTCACCCAGGTCCACTGAGCGTTCGGATCCGTACTCGTCGACTCGAAGAGCGAGACGATCCGCAGGGTGGTGTCGCCGGAGCCGTCGAAGCCGAAGGTCCCACCCGCGCCGGCGAACGCCGAAGTTGCGCTCAGCTCGTTGATGACATGGTCACGACCGGGCAGCTTGCCGCCCGCGACATGGATAGCACGATCGATGGCGGAGTAGAGGATGCCCGCCGAGTCGTATGCGGCGATCGTGTAGGCGCCATAGTCGGCGGGGTTGCCGTACTGAGCCTTGAACGCGGAGATGACCGGCTGAGCGCTCGGGATCGCATCGGCAGCGCCGGCAGGAACGGTCGCGAAGATCCCGATCGCGTTCGATCCGGCGTTCCGTACGCAGTCTGGATCCTGGGCGATCCCGTCGCCGCCAAGAAACGGCACCGCCTCACCGAAGCCGAACTGTGACGCCATCTGCGCCCGCAACACGCAGCCGTGGTTGGCTGTGACGCCGCCGAAGTAGATCGCCTGAGCGCCATCGCTTGCGGCTTTGCGCATGAAGACTTTGAGGTCGAGCGACGCGGCCGGATCGTAGTCGCGGTATTCGACGATGCTTCCGCCAAGTCTGGTGAACCTCGTCCTGAACCCGCTGGCCAGGGCCTGGCCGTACGCCTCGTGGTCGGAGAGCGCCGCGACCCGGCGCAGCTTCAGAGTCTTGTAGGCGTAGTCCGCGGCCGCCGGCCCCTGCAGCTCGTCAGTGGTGGCGAGACGGAAAAAGTTGTTGATGCCGGTGGGGCGGGGCTCAGAGGGCGCCGGCAGGCCTGCGGCCTTGCAGGTGATCTCGGTGCGGCTTGGGCTCAGGCCGGCAGGAAGAAAAGGCTCTTTGGTCAGGCAGCGGCTGCTGACGGCCGGGCTGATCAAGGCGAGATGGCCCACATTGGCGATCGGGATGTCCAGCCGCGCGACATTCGAGTCGAATGGACCGATCACCCCCAGCACAAGCGGGTCTGCGGCGAGTGACTTGACGTTTCGCTCACCCTGCGCGGCGTCTCCCAACCCGCCGACGGCGTCGTCGCGAGGCACCACCTCGACGTTGAAGCCGTCGATGGTCGGATGCTGGTGGACGAAGAACTGCACCCCATTGAGTACAGGCGTGCCGGCCCGTCCCTCGGTTCCGGATAGAGGCAGGTCGACGCCGATCCTTATGACCTGTGTCGCGGCCCCGCCAAGACAGGCGGTGGCGCAGACCAGGGTCACCGTCGATGCGAGTGCATATCCTCGCCATGTCTTCGACAGCACGGCGAGATTGTCGCCGCTCGACAATGCCCTACGACCCGGCACTCTCTATAGTTATCCCCCTCACCTAGCCAGGTCATAGGAGCGCGCCCCGTTGAAGACTGAGTCCACCGAACACCTCAAGCCCCGCACGCAATACGCGGACGATGCGGTTCAGCTCGCCATCGCGGGCAAGTGGGACGACGCGGTCAAGCTCAACAAATTCATCATCGACAGCTTCGGCGCCGATGAGGAATCGCAGAACCGTCTCGGCAAAGCACTGTCCGAGCTCGGGAAACTGAAGGACGCGAAGTCCGCTTATGAGGCGGCGCTCAAGCTCAACCCGATGAACTCGATCGCCAAGAAGAACGCCGCGCGCATCAACACGTTGCTCCACCAGAAGGAAGGACTGAAAGTCGGGGGCACCAGGGTCGACCTCAACCTCTTCGTCGAAGAGATGGGAAAAACGGTCATCACGACACTCGAAAGCAGCAGTGCCGACATTTGCTCAAAAGTCGCCGCGGGCGATGTCGCCGAGCTCAAGATTGAAGGCGACGGAATCGTCGCCGAAACCTCGCGCGGCGTCCGATTGGGGCTGCTCGAGGCGAAGCTGGCGCGCCGACTGATCAAATTCATGCGCGGCGGCAACCGCTACCAGGCTGGGGTCACCTCGTGCGATGGCAGCTCTGTGAAGCTGATCGTTCGGGAGACCTATCAGGACCCGCGGTTTGCCGGCAAGCCGAGCTTCCCGATGCGCCGCAAGCGCGAGGTGGAGTTCCGCCCCTACACGAAGGAGAGCCTGCTCGCCCGCGAGGTCGAGGTGTTCGCGGAGGACGAGGATGAGGAAGGCCTCGTCGCGGGGACGCCGGCCACCGATGAGGTCGAAGAAGGCATGCACGCGGTCGAGGACGAGGCTGAGCCACTCGACTTCAGCGAGGACGCGGACGATGCGGACAAAGACGAGGACGAGGACGAAGACGAGTGAACGCTGACATCGACTCAGAGGCCCGGGCCCGGAGGTCTCTTCACCGACCGTAGTCCGGTTCTGGGCGGCGTTCCGGGGTTCCGCGACCTGCTGCCCGACGAGGCCGAGGCTCTGCGCGAAGCGCAGGAGTCAGTGCTCGAAGAGATGCGCCGCTGGGGCTACAGGCATGTGGTCACGCCCATGGTCGAGAGCATCGACGTGCTCGAGCTGGGCCTCAACGCAGAGCAGCGGCGCCGCCTGTTCAAGTTCAGCGACGCTCGCGGAGAGGTGCTGGCCCTGGTAGGCGAGCGCACGATTCCCGTCGCGCGACTGGTTGCGGGAAAGCTCCGCTCCACCGCGCTGCCTCTGCGGCTCTGCTACGCGGGTGCCGTCCTTTCGGCCGACGAAGGGCGTTTCCACCAGCGGCGCGAGACGTACCAGGTGGGCGCGGAGCTGGTCGGAGCGCCGGGACCGGTCGCGGACGCCGAGGTCATTGCATTGGCGGCGCGTTGCCTGGAGGCAGCCGGCTTGCGGCGCTACCAGGTCGATGTCGGCCATGCCGAGTTCTTCCAGGGCATCATGGACGCCGTTCGCCTGCCCGCGGCCGTGAAGGCCGGCGTGCGCAGCGCCCTGGCCGCTCGCGACTTCGTCGCCCTCGAGGACCTGCTCGCACGGACGCCCCTTCGCTCGGCCGAGCACGAGCTGTTGCTGCGCTTCCCCGCACTCCGTGGTGGGCCGGAAATCCTGGAGGCCGCGGGAGGTCTGGTCCGCAACCGGCGCTCGGAGCAGGCTCTCTCGGAGCTGGCTCGAGTGCGAGAGCTGTTGGTGGCGCATGGGCTCGGCGCGGTCGTCGGCCTGGACCTCGGCGCGATTCGCGATTTCGATTACTACACCGGCGTCATCTTTGAAGGCTACGGGCCCGACCTCGGCCGCCCCGTCGCGCAGGGCGGTCGCTACGACCGGCTGCTCACACGTTTCGGGCGTCCCGCACCCGCCACAGGGTTCGTGGTCCAGATGGACCTCGTATGGGAGCTGCTGTCGGGCGCGGCTCGGCCGCCGGCCTTGCCTCGCATCGACGCGGCGATCGCGTGGTCGGGCTCGGGCCTGGGCGCTGCGATGCGCCTCGGCTCGACGTTGCGATTGTTCGGCATGCGGGCTGTTGTCGATACTGAGGCGAGGCGCGATCGTGAGGCGCGCGCATGGTGGCGCGCACTCGGCGCCGAAAACCTCATTCAGTGTCGCGGCGCGTCCAGCGTCGCCTGGACTGCTCGGCGCGGGCGCACACGCTCACTGCCGCCGGAGCAGGTTGCGGCTCGGCTCGCGGGGTCGCTCGCATGAAAATTTCGATCGCGGTGCCCACTGGCATGCTTCTTCCCGGCGCGCTGCGCTTGCTTTCACATGCCGGCGTCATGCGCCTCAGCGCCGCGGAGCTTGGCCGGCGTCTGTTGGTCGAGCGCTCCAGCGTGCGGGTGATCCTTGTGCGGCCCGCCGATGTGCCTGCTTATGTCGATCACGGCGCCGCGGACCTCGGAATCGTGGGCAAAGACGTGCTGTGGGAATCGAACGGCTCGCATTACGAGCTCGTCGATCTGCGCTTCGGACCCTGCCGCCTGGTCCTGGCCGTCCCCGAGGATTCAAAGCTCAACGGACCCGACACGTGGCCGCCGCTCATGCGCGTGGCCACCAAGCTGCCGCGCACGACCGCGGCCTGGTTCGAGGTGCGCGGCCAGGCGGTCGATGTCGTGCGCCTGCACGGTTCGGTCGAGCTGGCTCCGCAGGTAGGACTGGTCGACGGCATCGTCGACCTGACGGCCAGCGGGCGCACATTGCGCGAGAACCGCCTTCGCATCGCGGCGACGCTCGGTTCCTCGACCGCCAGGCTCATCGGCAACCAGGCGAGCCTGAAAACGCGCACCGACGCTGTGCAGGCGATGGTCGCGCGGCTGCGGGAGGCTGCGAAAGATGGCGATTAAGCGATTCGACGTCGGGTCGTGGCTCGACTCACCGATGTCGCGCCGGCGCCTCGATCTTTCGCAGTTCGCCAAGGAACGCGCTGTCGTGGTCGACATCTGCGCGCGTGTGGCGACCGAAGGCGATGCGGCGCTGCGCGAATTCGGCGAGCGCTTCGATGGCTGGGCGCCCCGCGGGGGCGAGACGTTTCAGCTCCCGCAGGGCGATCTCATCGCCGCCGCCAACCGCATTGCGCCGGCCGATCGATCCGCCCTCGAGTTCGCCGCGCAGCGCATCCGCGACTTTCACTCCAAGCAGGTGCAGTCGACGAGCAGCGGACCACCTGGCCTGAAGCTGGTGACTCGGCCGGTGCGGCGGGCGGGCATGTACGCGCCGGGCGGACGGGCGTCGTACCCATCCACCGTGCTGATGACCGTGATCCCCGCACGGGTCGCGAAGGTGCCCGAGGTTGTGCTGGCCACCCCGCCAAGCGCCGATGGCAGTGTGCCGACGGGCATCCTGGCAGCGGCTCATATAGCCGGCGTCGACGCCGTGTTCCGCGTCGGCGGCGCCCAGGCGATCGCGGCGCTGGCTTACGGCACCGCCTCGATTCCGCGCGTGGACGTCGTCGCGGGCCCGGGCAACATCTACGTGACGCTCGCCAAGCGAGAGGTGTTCGGTGCGGTCGGCGTGGACGGGATCGCAGGTCCGACCGAGGTCATGGTGATCGCCGACGAAGGCGCTCGCCCCGATTTCGTCGCCGCCGACCTGGCAGCGCAGCTCGAGCACGACCCGCTCGCATGGGCGGTCCTCGTCACCGACTCGGCTGCGCTGGCGGACCGCGTGGAGGAGGAGCTGCGGAGCCTTGTCAGCGGGTTGGACCGCGCCCAGATCATCAATGCGGCCACCTGCTGCCTCATCGTCGCCGACGATCTCGAGCAGGCGATCAATCTCGCCAACGACTTTGCGCCCGAGCACCTTTTGATCGTGGCCGCCGACGCGGGACGGCTGGCGACACAGGTCCAGAACGCCGGCGCGATTTTCGTCGGCGCTTACTCCACGGTTCCGCTCGGCGACTACGCAGCCGGACCCAACCACACGCTGCCGACTTCAGGGGCGGCACGGTTTGCGTCGCCCTTGGGGGTGCACTCGTTCCTCAAGCGCAGCAGCGTCCTGAGCCTGAACCGCGGCGATCTCGAGATGCTTCGCGATGCGACGGTGCGGCTCGCGGCGCTCGAAGGACTGACCGCCCACGCACATGCGGTGGAGGTGCGCCTTGAATAGATCGGCGAATGTCGTGCGCAAGAGCAAAGAGACGCAGCTGACGGCGAAGGTTGTTGTCGAAGGTCGGGGGCGAATCAAGGTCGCGACCGGGCTGCCGTTCCTCGACCACATGGTCGAGCAGGTGGCGCGCTATGGCGGCTTCGATCTCACCTTCCGCGGCAGTGGCGACGTCCATGTCGACACGCACCACCTCGTCGAGGACGCGGGCATCGTGTTGGGACAAGCGCTATCGCAAGCGCTGGGCGACCGCGCCGGCATCACGCGCTTCGCCTCCGCGTATGCGCCTCTCGACGAATCGCTGGCGCGCGTCGTGGTCGACCTGGGCAAGCGCTCGTACCTCTCATACAACGTGCCGTTGCGGGGGCGTGTTGGCACGCTCGAGTCAGAGGTGCTGGAGGAATTCTGGAAGGCGCTTTCGATTCATCTCGGGGCGACCATCCACGTCGACGTCATCCGTGGCCGCAATCGGCACCACGTCGCCGAGGCGACCTTCAAAGCGTTGGGCCTTGCGCTGCGCTCGGCCATGGCCGTGGGTGGTGGTCCCGCGATCCCTTCGTCCAAGGGCGTGCTTGGATGATGAACCCCAAAAAACCCGCACCCCGCTCACCGCGGTTTTTTGGGGGCCCCTAATGATCGCCATCGTCGATTACGGAGTCGGCAACCTGCGCTCGGTCGAGCGCGCGCTCCTGCACGTGGGCGCGACGCCGAAGCTGACGGCGGACCAAGACGAGCTGCAGCACGCCGACGGGATGGTGCTGCCAGGTGTCGGCGCGTTCGCCCCGGCCCTGGAGAAGCTCTCCGACGGCGGCCTCGGCCGTAGGGTCGTGGAGCTGGCCAGGAAAGGCAAGCCCGTTCTCGGTGTTTGCCTCGGCTACCAGCTGCTCTTCGAGGAGTCGATGGAGAACGGCCGGCATCAGGGCCTTGGGCTGCTCGTAGGCCACGTGGTCAAAGTGACGCGCACCGAACACGTCCCCGTCATCGGCTGGTGCCGGCTTTCGCAGATCGACGCGTCGCCGCTGTGGCAGGGAATTGCCGACCGCTCGTATTTCTATTTCGTGCACTCATACACACCTGACCGGTCCCGCGACGCGATTGCGTCCACCGAACAATCGCCGGCCGCGGCCGCTGCTCGCCTCAACGTGATGGGGACCCAGTTCCATCCCGAGAAGAGCGGCGCGGACGGCTTGCGCGTCTACGAGAACTTCGTGGCCCTTTGCGGCTGACAGTGTCCTGTCCCAGAAGTTCCTTGCATCTTCGCTGGCCTAGGCGGCCGGGCGCCATCTCACCCCACGGAATCTGGCGATTCCGCGGGGACCCCAAGAGAGGCGCTGAAGCCGGCGTCGTCTCCTGCGCGCGCTCGGTCAGCAGCCCCGCACGACGACGCGGGGGCCCCAGCAGGTATGCGCTCCCTCGCGTGCTCGTCGTCTCCTTGGCTCCGGCCGCCGATGCCGCGAATATGCGGCGGACCTCTGGTCCACGACACTGATGCCTGCCAAACGCATAATCCCGTGCCTCGACGTCGATGACGGCCGCGTCGTCAAAGGCGTGCGCTTTCAGAACCTGCGCGACGCCGGCGACCCCGCGGAGCTCGCTGCGCTTTATGACCGGGAGGGGGCCGACGAGGTCGTGTTCCTGGATATCACAGCATCCTCGGACAACCGCGCGATTCTTCTCGACGCGGTCGCGCGGACCGCCGACCAGGTGTTCATCCCTTTGACGGTGGGCGGCGGAGTGCGCAGCGTCGAGGACATGGCTGAGCTCCTGACCCACGGCGCGGACAAGGTGTCGGTCAACACCGCCGCGCTGGAAGACCCGGAGCTGATCACCCGCTGTGCCGAGGTGTTCGGTTCGCAGTGCGTGGTGCTGGCCATCGATGCCAAGCGACGGACCGAACGCCCAGGCTGGGAGGTGTTCAGCCACGGCGGCCGGCGCGCGACGGGCCGTGACGTCGTTGAATGGTCGGTCATGGGCGAGAAGCTGGGAGCGGGCGAGATTCTGCTGACTTCGATGGACAACGACGGCGTGCAGGACGGCTATGACGTGGCTTTGTTGAGGGCGGTCACTACGGCCGTGAACCTGCCCGTGATCGCCTCGGGCGGGGCGGGCAACGCCGCGCACATGTACGACGCGATGACAGCGGGCGGTGCTGAGGCTGCGCTGGCGGCCACCATCTTTCACTTCGGCGAAGTGTCGATCTCCGCGGTGAAAGAGGAGCTCGCGAAGCGAGGACTGGAGGTAAGGCGATGACGCCCGACTTCTCAAAAGGGCTCGTCCCGGCTGTGGTCCAGGACGCGGAGACGGGCACGGTGCTGATGCTGGCCTACATGGACGAGGAGGCATGGGCGAAGACCCGCGAGACCGGGCAGGCTTGGTTCCATTCGCGCACGCGCGGCTTGTGGGAGAAGGGCGCCACATCCGGGAACACGATGGAGGTGGTGGAAACGCGGATCGATTGCGACGCGGACACCGTCCTCCTGCGCGTCAAGCCGGCCGGTCCCGCGTGCCACACAGGGGCTGAATCCTGCTTCTTCAACGAACCAGACTAGCCGTATCTTTATACAGTCATTCTGTATACTCATGCGTCCATGGATGGAAACCTGAAGGCAGCGGTCGCAGGGGCCAACGGCTATGCGGGGATGACGGTGGTCAACCTGCTGGCGCGGCATCCAGAGGTCGAGCTGGCGCAGCTCACCTCCCGCTCCTTCGCCGGCAAGCCCTACGCGTCCGTCTTTCCGCTGCTCGACCTCAAGGGCGAGTTCTTATCCGAGCCTGAGCCCGCCGGACTGGACGTTGTGTTCAGCTGCCTGCCGCACAACGTGGGCGCCGCGAAGGCGGGCGCTTGGCTGGCGGCCGGGGCGAAGGTGGTCGACATGAGCGCCGACTTCCGGCTCAAGGACCCCGGCCAGTATCCGACTTGGTATCGGCAGGAGCACCCGGCGAAAGCGCTGCTGGCGAAGGCCGTGTTCGGCCTGCCAGAGCTGCACGAACGGGAGTTGGCGGGAGCGGAGCTTGTTGCCGTCCCGGGCTGCTACTCGACAGCGTCCATCCTGGCGCTGGCGCCGGCGGTGGCGTCGGGGCTCGTTGGCTCGGACATCGTCGTCGACGCCAAGTCGGGCGTCAGCGGCTCGGGCCGGTCGCCGTCGATGGGCGTCCATTTCAGCGAGGTCAACGAATCGCTGGGGGCGTATGCGATCGAGGGCCACCGCCACTTGCCCGAAGTGAATCAAGAGCTGTCAGCTCTCGGCGGGGACTCGAAACTCAGGATCACGTTCGTGCCTCACCTGGCGCCGATGACGCGCGGCATCCTCGCCACCTGCTACTTCGACCTCAAGGGGTCGCTAGCCCAGCTGCAGGACGCCTATCGCGAGTTCTATGCGGGGCAGCCTTTCACGCGGGTGGTTGCTCAGAGCCCGACGACCAAGCTTGCCAGCCACTCGAATCTGTGCCTGGTCAACGTGGCGGCGCAGGGCGACAAGGCGGTGGTGACGGCTGCGCTCGACAACCTGATCAAAGGCGCGTCGGGACAGGGGGTGGAGTGCTTCAACATCGCCTTTGGATTCGACCGCAAGACCGCCCTCGAGGCACCGATCCAATGGCCCTGACGTTCGCTCAGGGATTCCGGGCCGGCACCGCCGCGTGCGGCATCAAAGCCTTCACGGCCGGCGCGAGCGCGATCCCGACCGGGCAGCGCGACGACCTCTGCGTGATCTTTTCGAGCAATCCGTGCGACACCGGGGGAGTCTTCACGACCAACAAGATCAAATCCGCCTCGGTGG
>Ga0209648_10003617_pt1 | contig 13026 bp, 8 predicted proteins | sample GraSoi2013_115cm_FD_185830 | JGI IMG/M metagenome (GOLD analysis project Ga0209648, IMG submission 185830) | Grasslands soil microbial communities from the Angelo Coastal Reserve, California, USA - Sample 9_17_2013_115cm (SPAdes) (version 2) | ecosystem: Environmental > Terrestrial > Soil >...
ATGCCCCATCCCGAGCGCGCCGTGGAATCCGCTCTCGGCTCCGCTGATGGCTTGATCATTCTCCGTTCCATGGTCGAAGCGCTCGTTGGCGCCGCAAAGGCCACAGCTTGATGAGCCCGGCCCAGGGAATTTGTTTTGTAGGGGCGCAGCATTGCTGCGCCCTGCACTGCTAGGCGCAAACATGGCCACCGCTAGCACGGAAATTCGAGTCACTCCCGAGATCGCCGCCGAACACGGCGTAACGCCAGAGGAATACGCGCGCATCCAAAAAATCCTCGGCCGCGATCCCAACATCACCGAACTCGGCATTTTCTCCGTGATGTGGAGCGAGCACTGCTCCTACAAATCCAGCAAGGTCCACCTGAAGCGCCTGCCCACGCGCGGCAAACTCGTTGTGCAAGGCCCCGGCGAAAACGCCGGCGTTGTCGACATCGGGGACGGCCTGGTCGCGGCCTTCAAAATCGAATCGCACAATCACCCCAGTTACGTTGAACCCTTCCAGGGCGCGACGACGGGCGTCGGCGGCATCCTGCGCGACATTTTCACCATGGGTGCCCGTCCCATCGCGGTCTTGGATTCTCTCCGTTTCGGTCCGATCACGCGAGATGGGTTTGTAGCGCCGGGCTTTAGCCCGGCATCTGCTGGCGCCGACTCGCTCGCCGCCAATCGCCGCATCCTCGACGGCGTCATCCGCGGTATCGGCAGCTACGGAAATTGTTTCGGAGTTCCCACCGTCGGCGGCGAAGTCGCCTTCGAGCCCTGCTATTCACAAAATCCACTGGTCAACGCGCTCGCTCTCGGCATCGCCAAAAAAGAAGAAATTTTTCTCGCCAAAGCCAAAGGCATCGGCAATCCGGTGATTTACGTCGGCGCAAAAACCGGACGCGACGGAATTCACGGCGCATCGTTGCTAGCCTCCGCTGAATTCACCGAAGAGTCCAAGCAGAAACGCCCGAACGTGCAAGTTGGCGATCCCTTCATGGAGAAGCTTCTCCTCGAAGCCTGTCTCGAAGCCATGCAGACCGGCGCGGTCGTCGCGATTCAGGACATGGGCGCCGCCGGCCTGACCTGCTCCACCATGGAGATGGCCTCGCGCGGCAGCACTGGCATCGAGATCGACCTTGCCAAAGTTCCCCAGCGCGAAACGGGGATGACGCCCTACGAAATCATGCTCAGCGAATCGCAGGAGCGCATGCTCCTGGTCGCCGAAAGGGGCCGCGAGCACGAAGTCCTCGCGGTTTTCAAGAAGTGGGGCCTTGACGCTGTCGTCGTCGGCCAAGTCACCGAAGGCGGCATCGCCCGCATCAACAACAATGGTCGCGTCGCCGCGGAAATTCCCGCGCATCCCCTCGCCGAAGAAGGACCCGTCTACAATCGTCCCATCGCCGCGCCTGCGTCGAGGAATGAGACCGCAGCAGATTGGTTTGCCTTTGCCGCCGAAGGCACGAATCTCACGGCGAATTTCGTGAAGCTGCTGGCCTCGCCCGCCATCGCCTCCAAGCGTTGGATTACCGAGCAGTACGACACCAGCGTGCGCACGAACACATTGGCCGGGCCCGGCGCGAGCGATGCCGCCGTCGTGCGCATCAAGGATCCGCAGACCGGCGCCGTGAAGCGCGCCCTCGCGCTTTCCACCGACGGCAACGGCCGCTGGTGCCAGCTGAATCCCCGCGTCGGCGCCATGCACGCCGTCGCCGAAGCCGCCCGCAACGTGGCCGCGAGCGGTGCGCGTCCCATCGCCGCCACGAATTGCCTCAACTTCGGCAGCCCCGAAAAGCACCAAGTGATGTGGCAATTCAGCGAAACCATCGACGGTCTCGCCGAAGCCTGCACTGCCCTCGGCACGCCTATCACCGGCGGTAACGTCAGCTTCTACAACGAAACTCTTGGCAAATCCATCTACCCCACTCCCGTCATCGGCGTCCTCGGCATTCTCGACGACGCTTCCCGCGTCCTCAAGATCGCCTTCCGCAACGAAGGCGATCTCATCCTCCTCCTCGATGGTTCCAATTCTCTTGTAGGGGCGCAGCATGCCGCGCCCGTGCTTGGCAACCAAACCCCCGCTCTCGCCCGCGAATTCTCCTCGTCCGAATACTCCAAAACGATCGCCGGCATCGTCGCCGGCGAACCTCCCGCCATCGACCTCGCCGCCGAAAAGCGTCTCCAGGACTGCCTCGTCGCTCTAGCCGCCGCAGGCGCCTTGCAATCCGCCCACGACATCTCCGACGGCGGCCTAGCCGTCACCCTCGCCGAATCCTGTTTCGCCTCTGCTGCTGGCCAACCCAATAGCCGTCATTCCGAGCGTAGCGAGGAATCTCTCTTCTCTTCCCTCAGCGCGAACATCAATCTCGCCGACTCCGCTCCCGCCGAACTCGCCCTCTTCAACGAACGCGGCGCTCGCGCCGTCGTTTCCGTCACTCCATCAAAACTTGCCCACGTTCTCAATACTGCGAGACAATACAACGTGGCGGCGCGCGAACTCGGCCAGGTCACCCGCGACGGTTCATTCCGCATCGAACATAAGGGCCGCGCGGTGATCGACAGTTCCATTGAATCGCTCCGCGACGCCTGGGCCAACTCGCTTGAAAGATCGGTAGCTTCGCGATGACGGCGATTGAAAACGCGGGCCGCTGGCTGTTTGTCGTTGTCTCAGGATTCATGGGGCTGGTTCTTCTGAAGGTGCTGATATCTCACCTCAGCGATGCCGGCAATCCTGGGCGCCTTCTACTTCGCGCGGCACTGGCCTTTTTTTACCTGGCGGCGGCCTGGGGCGTGGCACGCTGGCGGCCATGGGTTTACGTACTGGCTCTCATGGTATCTGCTGCCTCAATCGTCGTCGCACTGAGGAGATTCCCTGTGAGTCCCAATCGAGGTTCTGCGGGCTTTCTTCTCGCCCTTTGGGTCCTTTGTTTGTTATGGCTGTGGCTGCCGGGAGTCAGAGAAAAATTAAAGCCGGTGACAAAGTGACGATTTTGGACAATACCCGCGACGATCATTTCCACGACGAGTGTGGTGTCTTCGGCGTATTCGGCCATCCCGAAGCTGCCAACCTCGCCTATCTCGGTCTCTACGCTCTCCAGCATCGCGGCCAGGAATCCGCCGGCATCGTTTCAAGCGACGGCAAAGAGCTGTATGTGCATCGCGCGATGGGCGAAGTTGAAGAGATTTTTCAGCCCAGCGTCCTCGCGCAACTTCCCGGCAGTCTCGCCATCGGCCACACACGCTACTCGACCGCCGGCGACAAAGCTCTGCTCAACGCCCAGCCCATCATGATCGATTGCAACAAGGGCAAAGTCGCCCTCGGTCACAACGGCAACCTCACCAACGCCGCCGAGTGGCGCCGCAAGCTCGAACATCGCGGCTCGATCTTCCAGACCAACAGCGACACCGAAGTTATCGTCCATCTCATCGCCCGCTCGCAAGCCCGCAATCTTTCCGGCGCCATCGGTGATGCCCTCAATCAAGTCGAAGGCGCTTACTCTCTTCTTGTCCTCACGCAAGATGAACTCTACGCTGTCCGCGATCCCCGCGGTTTCCGCCCACTCGTCCTTGGCAAACTCACGACTCCCGGCGGCTTCGACTCCTGGCTCGTCGCTTCCGAAACCTGCGCCTTCGATCTCCTCAATGCCCAGTACATCCGCGAGATCGAGCCCGGCGAAATGGTGCGCATCTCCAAATCCGGTATCGAGTCCATCCACTTCGCGCCGGAAAAGCCGCTCCAGCAGTGCATTTTCGAGCATGTCTATTTCTCCCGCCCCGACAGCATTATTTTCGGCCGCTCTGTGAACGAAAGCCGCGAAATGCTCGGCCGCCTCCTCGCGCGGGAGCATCCCGTCGACGCCGACATCGTCGTCCCCGTGCCCGATTCCGGCGTCCCCGCGGCCGTTGGCTACGCCCTCGAATCCAAAATCCCATTCCGCATGGGCCTGATTCGCAATCATTACATCGGCCGCACTTTTATCGAGCCTTCGCAAGCTATCCGCAATTTTGGCGTGAAGCTCAAGCTCAATCCCATCCGTGGATTGATCGAAGGCCAGCGCGTGATCCTCGTCGATGACTCCATCGTGCGCGGAACCACCAGCCGCAAGATCGTCCGCATGCTCCGCGAAGTCGGCGCAAAAGAAATCCATGTGCGCATCAGTTGCCCGCCGACGATTTCCCCGTGCTACTACGGCGTCGATACGCCCACGCGCGAGGAACTGATCGCCTCCTCAAACAGTCCCGAAGAAATCTGCAAGTTCCTTGGCGCCGATTCGCTGGGCTATGTTTCTCTGCCGGCGCTGCGCCGCGCGGTTAGTGATACCGAAGGCAAGTTTTGTACGTCTTGTTATACGGGCAACTATCCGACGGATCTGGTGCAGCTTGAGGTGCGCAAGTGCGCTCCCAACGGCAAAACCGGTGAAGCTGCCCATGGAGACGGAAGTGAATCCGCGTCCGCAGAGCGGCCGGTGGTGGTGGAAAGTGAAAGCTGAAAAAAAGACCAAACAGGCGGAAGCCAACTTGCCGGTGAAAACCAAGATTCAGCGCGAGATTATCGCGTGGTTCTGGGTTGGTCTCGTCTTCCTGCTCATCAACGGCACGATCGGCCAGGCCCGCGTCATTCCCTCCGGTTCGATGGAGAATACGCTGCTCATCGGCGATCACCTCATCATGAGCCGCATCGGCTACGATGCCGGTGTGCCCTTCACCAATTGGCACGTGCCGCTCTGGCGCAATCCCAAGCGCCAGCAAGTGATCATTTTCAAGCCGCCGTTCGCCCCGGACACGCCGGACTATGTGAAGCGCGTCATCGGTTTGCCCGGAGACACTGTGGACATTCGCGATGGCGCCGTCTGGATCAACGGCCAGAAACTCGCTGAAAAATATACCAATGGTTTAAGCGAGCCTTACGATCAGCACATGCCCTACAAGGTTCCCGCCGACTGTTATTTTGTGATGGGCGATAATCGCGGGAACTCTTACGACAGCCGCTTCTGGGGTTGTGTCCCGCGAAAGGACATCATCGGAACGCCTGTCATCATTTACATGTCGTTGAACGTTTCGCCGGAAGCTTGGGAGCCCGGGCAGATTCGCGAGCGGTTTTTTGCCTACGCGAATGCCTTGTTGCATCCCGGAATCGTGCGCTGGAACCGGATTTTCCGGACGTTTTAATTTTTGTTGAAGTCTCGTTTTTTAAAATAGCCGCTGCAACCCTCCGCGGCGCTCCAATGGTTTCCCTTCAGTGACCGGTGCGCGGCAGGGTGCGCCCCGATCAGAAAAGTCCAGAAACGGGAGCGATCAGGTTTCTCATGAAATATGCCGATGCCGGAGTGAATATTGCCGTCGCGGATGACGCCAAGCAGCGCATCCGCCACCATGCCAGCCGCACGTTCACTCCCGGTGTTCTCGGCGGCATTGGCAGTTTCGGCGCGCTCTTCGCGCTCGACCGCAAAAAATGGAAAGAGCCCGTGCTGGTGTCCAGCGCGGACGGCGTCGGCACCAAACTCAAAATCGCCATGGCTATGGCCGTGCACTCCACCGTCGGCGGCGACCTCGTCAATCACTGCATCAACGACATTCTCGTCCAGGGCGCGGAGCCTCTGTTCTTCCTCGACTACCTCGCGATGGGAAAACTCGATCCCCACGTCGTCGAGCAACTTGTCGAAGGCATGAGCCGCTCTTGCCGCAAGGCCGGCTGCGCCCTCATCGGCGGTGAGACCGCGGAGATGCCCGGCTTTTATCCGCCCGGTGAGTATGATCTCGCCGGCTTCATCGTCGGCGCAGTCGAACGCAAGAAACTTTTGACCGGCAAGAGCGTCCAGCCGGGCGACACTTTGATTGCGCTGCCTTCCGCTGGCCTGCACACCAACGGCTATTCGCTTGCCCGCAAACTGGTTTTTGAAGTTGCCAAGCTCAGGCCGGATACCTACGTCGCCGAAGTCGGAAATAAAATCGGCGCGGAGTTGCTGAAGCCGCATCTCTGCTACTCACCCGCGCTGAAAAATATCGTCGCTCGCGGCTGGGTTTCCGCCCTCGCGCATATCACCGGCGGCGGCATTCCCGGCAATCTTCCGCGCGTTCTTCCCAGCGGTCTGAAAGCGGAAATTGATCTCGCCTCTTGGCCCGTGCCGCCGATCTTCAAGTATCTCGCTAAGCTCGGCAAAATCGACACCGATGAGCTGCTTCAGTCCTTGAACATGGGTGTCGGCATGATTCTCGTCGTGCCCCCGAAAAACGTCCGCTCCGTCGAAGCCGACCTCAAGAAGCGCCGTGAAAAGTTCTTCCTCATCGGCCGCATCGAGCGCGGCGAATCTGGCAAAGCCCGCGTCACCTACTCCGGCTCTCTCAATCTTTAGCGGCAAATGTGTCGAAATCTGTAGCTCACCCCTTCAGGGGTGAGGCTTTTTCTTCGGCTGGGTCCTGTGCTCACTAGGAGAACTGCCCAACGTCTAATTTGGATCAAGTTTTCAGGAGGTGCGAAATGAATTCCTCGCAAACGAATTTCGATTTCTTAGCCGCGCGCGTACAAAAACTCGAAGCTTCGAATCGCCGCTGGAGACTGCTGAATGCCGTGCTCCTGCTCTCCGGCGCATCCGTCGCATTGATGGGTGCGAAGCCCGCTGATCGCCTTGAGCCTAACGTCATTCGTGCCGGCGCCGTCGAAGCGCGGGAGTTTCTCCTCAAGGACACGGACGGCCACGTCTAGGCTTGCCTTAGCTTTGGGAGGACTCTTGGAAACATCCTGCCGAACGGTCTGAACTCCCTGCCCAATCAGAACGGCATCCAGTTCATGCCCAACAGGGTGACCCCAAGTCAGCCGGCGCTGCAGTTCTTCAACGACAGAGGCGACGTGATCTGGACCGTGCCTCAGGAGCCGATGCTAAGACCAGTGAAGTAGCGCTATAAACGCGTTTATCGGGAGCAATATGGCAACCCGAAGGCATTACTTCCGGATTGCCCGTCATCCGGGAGCAAATGCCAAGGTAACAGGGCAACTCCTCCGGTTTGCCGAGTTCACCCTCATCCCACTCGGGCGCTAAGTTAGAAATTAAGCTTTAAGCCGAGCTGCATAACCCGGTTCGGTTCGCCGATAGCAATCACTGTTGCGGACGCCGGCAGCGAAGCCGCGACGCAGCAAGTGCGAGCGAAAATGCTGCTCTGGACGCTAGGCGATCCGGACGTCGCGTTGCGCGGATTTTCCCAGTTGGCGTGGTTCAGCACGTTGAAGACTTCCGCACGCAATTGGAGCTTGAAGCGCTCCGTGATACCGAAGTCCTTCAGGAGGCCCGAGTCCAGATTCCAGAAACTCGGTCCTTGCACGATGTTGCGGCCATTGCCGTTCTGTCCCGGAGGTGGGATGCAGAAGAACGTTTGCGTGCCGGTGACGTTGACACAGTTATAGTTTGGGTCGGCGGGATTGGTGATGAGTTGGCCCACGTTGTACATCACGGGCCCTTCCACTCCATTGACGAATTGCACGTGTCCCTTGTCGAGCGGGCCTCTCACCTGCGCGAAGCTGACGTGCGCTCCGTTGGTCGTGAGCGAACCGCTAGTGATGCTATACGGCTCGCCGCTCTGGTACGCGAAAATACCAGTGAAGGACCAACCCCCAATAATCTCGTTCGCCCAGCGAGAGGCGGAGGAGGCGACCCTCTTGCCTTTGCCAAAGGGAAGTTCGTACAGCATATTGGCCAGCAGCACGTGCGTGTTGTTGAAGTCCGAAAGCGCGCGGTCCAGCCGCCAGTTGTGGATATCGGTCGGAGTGCGGCTGTTCGTCGTGCTCAATCCTCCGCCGGTAGCCGCACCCGTCGGGTCGATAGACATGTCGTCAATAGACTTGCTGAAAGTGTAAGAGAATCCGAAATCCAGGCCGGCCTCAAAACGGCGGCGCACGGCGACGAACACCCCGTGGTAATAAGAGTCGCCACCTGAATCCTGAAAGAAGATCTGCCCGAACTGAGGATTGGGTCGAAAATAATTGCCGACGTTCACTTGGCCATCGATGAAATTGGCTAAGCTACCTATGCTGAACGTGTCGAAATCGGAGGTCCGGCCGTTTAGAGCTTTATGATTCGCCGTGGGGTTGGCAGCGGTATTGAGCGGGCTAAGCAAGTTCAGGAGTACAGCCGGCGTTTGGCCTGTGGTGCAAGTCGCAGTGCTTGTCCCATCCGGCAAGCACCCCAACTGCCGATTCGTTGTGGCGATGTTGAAATCACTCAGGAACCCCGCCCCGTTCGTGGAAACCTGGTTCAAGTCATAGGCCCTGTAGAGATGCGTTCCGCGCTTCCCGATGTAGCCGATTTCCGCAACGAAATGTTTCGGAAGTTCGCGTTGAATGGTCAAATCCCACTCATGCACCGAGGGATTCTTGATGTTTTGATCGAAGGCCCCCACAGCAGGAGCGCCGCTGACTGACTGCACCGGCTGGGTCAACGCAACAGAAGGCGTGGTGATTGGATTGGGTACGCTAACAGGAAACCCTGTCGAAATCCTGGCGGTGTTTCCTGTCGGGGTAATTCCATTCGGCAGCGCACACCCGGAGCTTGTCGTTGCCGCTCCGGCTGTATTAATCGTTGTTACGCAGTTCAAGAGGAAGCCCGGCACCTTGCCCGCTATCGCTGTGACCTGGAATGTGGACAAAGTATCGAACAGCCAGGAATAACCTGCCCGGACGGAAGTTTTTTGGTCCGGAGACCACGCAATCCCGACGCGCGGGCCGACGGAACCGATATTGTTGTTCTTAAACCAGCGGTTGGCTTTCACGTACGTCACGGCGCCTTGCGAGCCGTCGGGGGACACGTTGGGAACGAGCGTTTGCTTGGCATCGTAAGGCGCGGGGTTGTATTCCCATCGAACGCCCAAATTCAGAGTAACATTCGGCGTCAATTTCCACTCGTCCTGGATGAACGAGTCGTATTGATGGGCACGCGTGTAAACCGTTGCAAAATTCGTACTCCCGTAAGTGTCGCTGCCGAAGTTCGCGAGAAAGGCCTGCTGGATGCGGCTCGGGATTCCCGCCAATTCGTCAATGGCCTGCTGGAGACGATTGATATCCGTGGAATTGGGCTTGGTCGTCGTGTTAGCGCCTATCTGGGCGGGAATGTTGTTGAATCCTGCCAGGCGGTTCTGCCGGTTGAATCGAATGATGGGTTCCACCACGCTGCCGCCGAAGAATCCGCGGCTATCATTGTGGATATAAAAGCGGAAATTGAGTCCGGCGCGAAGCGTGTGCTTGCCGTGGATCCACGTGACATTGTCCACCAGCTGCGGAGTGGTGATGGCGCGCTGCGTGTGCGGCGAGAGGCAGTACGGCCCGTCGACGTTCAGCGTCGATCCCAGCACGCAATCGTCAGCCCAGATGGGAACCTTCTGCGGGTTCGGAAAGTTCGGGTTGGACTCGCCGAAGGTAAATTGAAACGCGAAGCGGTTGAAGCCGACGGTGAGCTCGTTCACCAGCGTTGGCGAAAAACTATGCCGATAACTGACGGCCCCGTTCTTGCCCAGCCGGTTCACTTCGCCCAGCGGCGGGAATCCGGGATACACCTGCGGCCGTGCGTTCAGGAAGTCGCCCTCTTTGGTATCAAAGGTATTTTGCAGCCAGCGGACGAAGACGCTGTCGTTGGGACCAAAAGTGTGATCCACACGCACATAATAATTCGGCCCTTTGAACTGGGAAGGCGGGTTCCAGTTGAATCCGGCCTGATTGAGCCCGTCCCCGAGGCTGAAAGCATTGGCCGCAGGCAGGCTATTCATCAGCGCTAGCACTGCGGGGTCTCCGCCGATTCCCTGCGGATCGTTGGCGAAGATGTTATAGCTATCCACGCAATTGCCGACTATCGTCGAGCCATTGCACACGGGAACGCCGGGCTTCAGATTGCCGCTCGCGTCAACAAGGAGAGGTGAATTGCGTGTGACCGTTGTGCCGCCCACGTTGATCGCTCCGCGCACGAACCGGAAAATGCCAGTCCGTGCCAGCGACGTGTACACCGTCGGCGCTCCGAACCCAGCGATGCCTACGTTAGTGGCGGAGATGGGCTCCGTCTGCTTGATCTGGTTGTTCTGAAAACTTCCGAAGAAAAACGTCTTGTTCTTGATAATGGGACCACCGACAGCAAATCCATATTCGTGCAGCTTCAGTTCCGGGCGCTTCCGGCCTTCGTAATTGCTGAACCACTCGTTAGCGTTGTAGGCCGTGTTCCGATTGAAGTAAAACACCGACCCGTGAAGAGCGTTGGTGCCGCCCCGCGTCGCAACGATCACGTTCGCGCCGCTATTGCGGCCTTGTTCCGCGGTGGCGCCCAGCGTGACGGTGCGGAACTCCTGGACATTGTCGGGATTCAGCCGCTGGATATTGCCTTGTGGATTGGGCACCGTGGACTCATTGGCGTCAATGCCGTCAATCGTGACGTTATGAGCGCGGTCGCGGGATCCAAACACGTGCGTGCCCGAGCCCGCGCCGTTCGTCGTCCGCTGCACCACGCCTGGCTCCAGCGTCAGCAGGGAGAGCGGATTGCGTCCGTTGAGCGGCAGGTCCTGCACCTGTTTTGTATCCATGATATCGCTCACGGTGGCATTAGAGGTTTCCAGGCGCTGATAGTTCGATTCCACTACCTCTACGGTCTGGCCGACCGACCCCACTTTCAAGCTGACGTCCACAACCAGCGGCGTACCCACTGTCAGAATGTTGTGCACACTCCGGAAGGACTGGAAACCGGCGAGCGTCACGGTAATGCTGTAGCTCCCGGGAGTCAGCGATGCAAAGGAATAATTGCCTGAGCTGGTCGCGTTTTGAACGTACTCCACCCCAGTCTCTTCGTTTTTCGCCTCCACTCTGGCGTTGCCTACGAGAGCGCCGGATGCATCTACGACGGTTCCGTTAATCGATGACGTGCTGACTTGCGCGGAAAGAGAAGGAACACCCAAGAGCAACACCAACAGAATCAAGACAGCATGCTTCCTTGTCATGGAACACCCCCATCTTTTACCCGCAGAATGCGCTAAGCCCGTTCAGGCGCGAGCGATCAGCAGCCGGACCTGGCAAACTGCAGAGTTATTGGATTTTTTACTCTACGAAATCGATTTCGTCAACACCGGGATTCAGGGGTCGCTCGTGTTGACGACAACTTTCAATGGTCGGATAGAAGCGGTGAAGAACGCTCTCAAACCATTCCTTCCAGTGACAAACCCCGTAAGGACAATTCCGGCAGTGCTTGGAGCAAAGAGCGTGACCGGGAGCACCAACAGCCATCAAGCTTAGGTAAGGTCGGTATGAGGATGAGTTTTGAACAGCCACCAAGGGCCCTGCCTTCTGGGTAATCGTCGTAGGGAAGTACCAAGTAAGCGGCAAATGGAAAGCGCCCGATAAACGTCTTGCGTTTCGGAGTTTGCTGACCATCGTGCGAGGCAATATATATGAACACCGTATGGGTTTTTTTACGGAGGGCAGAGGAGTGGTGTCCTTGCCCAGCACATTGCGGGCGGATCGTCGGCAAACCGGAAGTAATCGAGAGTGGGATATGCGGCGGGACTACGGCGCTACATCGCTTCGTCAGCGATTCGAATCTGCAGTTCTTCAGTGGTGTGCGTTTTTCTGTTCCAGGGTCCAAAACGGCTGTTTCGTTGGCACGAATTCCACCGGCACATTTTTCACAAACGTTTTCAGCCAGCGCGCGCACTCTTCCATCCCCGCCTGCTCGGAAGGAACGTGCCCAATGATGATGAGCGCCTTTCTTTTCCCTTCGCTGACCGCGTCGGCCGCATACTCCACCGTCTCCCACTCGCGCGTCTCTCCCACCAGCAGCACTTCCACGTTATCCATTTCCAACTCGTGCGTCTCCCGCACAAATCCCGTGTAACCCGGGTTCAGCGCAATCTTTGTCACCTTCATCTCCGGATTCCCCACCACCCGCACTACCGGAGTGTCCAGCTTCTTCGCCACCTCCGCCGCCAGTTTTTCCAGCGTGGTTTCCGGCACTACGAACAGATTCTCATTCAACAGATTCTGAAATTTCTCCCAACCCAGCGCGTGTACCATGCCGGCTTGAATTCCATCCGGCTTCCGCCTGTGCCAGTGGTCGTGAAGCCGCCAAATCACCAGCCCATGTTTTTCGATGAACTCGCGCTTTTCTTTCCATACCGCGTCGTTCTCGTCCATTCCTTCCGGCTTGTCGTCGAAGTGATTGAAGAATGTCGGCTCGTGCGTGATGACCAGGTTTTGCCCGTTCGCGGCCGCCCTTTGCAGCACGTCCAGCGTCGCCATCATCGTCACCGCAATTCCCGTCACTGGCGTATCCGGATTCCCCGCCTTGAACGTATCCACGGTCTTGCTCATCCACGGCACGCCAATGTGTTCTTGGATCGCCGCCACCACTTCCCGCGCCGTCGGCCGCTTTTCCTGCGCCTCTGCCCGCGTCGCGCACAACACAACTGCCATTAGCCCCGCGCTCAACAACGCGGCCCCACTCCGGCTCGAGCTACAGGTCACGTTCCTCTCCAAGATTTTCTCCTCTCTGCGAATCTCAGCGTGCTCTGCGTCTCTGCGTTATCTTTTTTTTCTTCTTGTGCGTATTCCGCTGGATTCTTTGCTGGAGCGCGCAACTTCACTTGGGCAATCCTTCTGCGAACTGCGGAGTGAGCGCTTGCGCCCTTCGCGCTAACTCGCGCTCCAGTTGATGCGTCCATCGAACTTCCACCCGCATCTGCTCGATCATCAGGCCCACCATCCATACCGCCTCGTGATACTTGTGACCTACCTCGTCGTAAATCGACAGCAGAGTTTTCTTTTCTCTTTTGATCTCATTCAGCAAAAAGTTCCGCCTCCGCTTCAACTGCTTCAGGAAGACTCCCGGCCGCGCCTGCCAGGAAAGCGCCATCCACGTCAGAAAAGGCGGACGTTCTCTCTGCGTGGTCCAGTCTTCTTGCTCCAAAGCATCCGCGAGCGCCTCGCGCCCTTTTTCCATGGTCTCAAATGTGCTGCGCTCCGGCCCGTCTAGCGGTTCACTGGTTTCGCTGGCACGAATCAGCCCCTCATGCCTCAGTTTCTTCAGC
>Ga0209648_10003618_pt1 | contig 13026 bp, 13 predicted proteins | sample GraSoi2013_115cm_FD_185830 | JGI IMG/M metagenome (GOLD analysis project Ga0209648, IMG submission 185830) | Grasslands soil microbial communities from the Angelo Coastal Reserve, California, USA - Sample 9_17_2013_115cm (SPAdes) (version 2) | ecosystem: Environmental > Terrestrial > Soil >...
TGCTCTAAGATCAAGCCACCGTAAGGGACGTGCGGATGGGCGAAACCCTGGATTTGAGCAACTCGGGGTTGACCGCGCTGGCGGCGGACGTATGGCAGCGGCGCGATCTGACCGAGCTCAATCTCTACCAGAATCGATTGTCCGCAGTTCCGCCGGAAATCGGGCGACTTGCTTCGTTGGAGATTTTGATTCTCGCCAACAACCGGCTAACGCATCTTCCCGAGGAGTTCGGCAACCTCCTCCATCTCAGGGCGCTTGATTTGGGTCACAACCAACTGGCAGAGCTGCCGCAATCGTTCGGACGCTTGACAGCCTTATCGGACTACCTCTATTTGCATGACAACCGCCTGAGGACGCTGGCGGATTCGCTGTTCGAGAAATTCGGCAAGCTGCGCTACCTGAATCTTGGCGACAACCCGCTGCGGCAGCTTCCGCCGTCTCTTGCCTCGCTCTCCAGCCTGGAAGAGTTGCGCCTGGAAAACATCGGTCTCGAAACGCTGCCGGATTGCATCAGCAGTCTGAGCCAACTTGACGAGCTTGCCCTGCGCAATAACAACCTGAGCGCGCTGCTGGAGTCGCTCGCCGGGCTGGCCCGCTTGCGCCGCCTTGATCTTCGTGGAAATCAATTCCGGGACGCGCCGCCCGTTCTGGCCACATTGCCGCAACTCCAAAAGCTCGACCTGCGCTGGAACAAGGTGCCCTCGGCTTCACAAGTTGTCGCGGAATTGCGAGGCCGGGGATGCCGCGTCTTGCTGTAGCGAAGGGCTGCTCGCAGGAGCGCGTCAGTCCACACGTCAATCGTCTGTTTTGAAATACGGATGGTCCTCTACGTGGATCGTCTTTTTTTTCAGCCCGAACCGGGCTCCGTTGCCGCAATGTATGCACACTGGAAACTGGCGTCCCTTGACGCAAGTCACTTCATGCGCCTCGGAATGCACAGGGTCGTGGACCACAACATAGAGGCCCGAATAGCGAATTCGGTCAGTGGGCTTGTAGAGCATCGCTTTCACCAAAGTTGAGATCGATGCTCCATCTCAATCCTCTTTGCCCACAGGCTCAAGCCACAGGCTGCATCGAGGAGACCAGCTCCGGGATGTCGATGCGAATCACGGTTCCCTGGCCGGTGTGGCTCTCGATCTCGAGGCGGAAATCTGTGCCGTACAGTACGCGCAGGCGCTCGCGCACGTTGCTCAGGCCGATGCCTTCCACATACACGTGCGGCATTTTTTCTTCGGAGATGCCCACGCCGTTGTCTTCAATCTCAATGCGCAGGCGTCCGTCGCGATTGGCGGTGCGCACCTGGATTTTGCCGCCATCGATTTTCGGCGCCAAGCCGTGTTTCAGGCAGTTCTCCACAATGGGCTGCAGGAGCATGCTGGGCACAAAAGCTTCCAGGGCCTCATCGTCAACCTGCTTGACGATTTCGAGGTTATCGCGGCCGAAGCGCGCCACCTCGATGTCCAGGTAATCGTCGATGAATTGCAATTCCTCGCGCAGCGGCACGAAGGTTTCATGCTTGCGCAGAAGCCGCCGCAAAATATTGCTGAGCCTCAGCACCACGCCGCGCGCCGCGTCGGGATCGAAGCGAATCAGCGAAGAAACGGTATTGAGGGTGTTGAACAAAAAATGGGGATTGATTTGGCTGGAAAGCGCGTCCATGCGCGCCTTGAGCAGCAACTGCTGGTGGCGCTCCAGGTTCATCTCGACGCGCGTGTTGTTCCAGATTTTCAGCGGCGCCGCGACGGACATGACCGTTGCCAAGACGCACAGCCCAAGCCACCAGTTCCAATGCGGGTCGATGGCGAACAGCCACTTGGGCTTGGTCGCGATGGCGAGCGCCACGCGCCCAAGCTCCAGACCAACGCACGCCAGCAGCGGAAGCAATTCCCACGACATCTGCGCTTGGCGCACCAGGCGCAACACGTCGCGCGGAATGTTCAAAAACGTGAAGGGACCAAAATTCCACAAATCTTCTTTGTTGGGAATCGCCTGGCGCATCAAGCCGCCCAGCAGGCCCGCCGTGGACGCCGCAGGCATGGCCAGCCACTCGTGCGCCATCAGCGCGGGAATGGTGATGATGGCGCCGCCAATCGGCCCCACGACGCGGCCGCCGAGCAAACCCATCAAGAACGCGCCTTCGAGCGAAAGATCGGCGAAGCGGTACGGGAATCCGACCAGACGCAGAGACACGCCGACAATCAGCGGCGGCGTCATGAACAACATCAGCTTCAACTTTTGGTCGGGATCGCGCTCTTCGGTGAACAGCACGCGGCGAAAGGTGTTCCAGCGCGCCAGGAGCGCCGCAAACGAAGAGGCTACGCCCACTTTCAGCAGCAGCGTAAACAGCAAGTCCTTGACGGAGGTCAGCGTGTCCACGTTAGCGCAGGGTTCAGCCCTTCGCTAACGCTAGCCAATCCCTGTTGGGATGTAAAGCGCTCCGAGCGGTTCGCGTCGTTAGCGACCCGACTAGCGTGCAAGGACAGGATTATGGCACGCTCGCGGACTGAAGCCCCTTACGCTTCAAGGGACCCCAAGTGTCATCGCCACGCAGGTATTGCCAGATACCGCGGAGCCGCCAGATCATGTGCATCTGCCGGTACGGAAAGTGTTCGAGAAAACAGTAGCTGACCAAGCACACCACGTCTTGCCAGTCGTTGTAGCGTTTGTAGGTGATTTCCTCCTGCAGCACGGAACCGATCGAAATCACGGTTGCAAAGGCGTAACCGAACAGCAAGAACTGTAGGAAGAATGCGCGGCTCAGCACACCCAGCACCGCCGCGAGAACGATCGTGACCAGTCCCAGCGTCTCGACTACCGGCGCGGCCAGCTCAAATAGCCACAAGTACGGCAGCGCAAACCAGCCGATCCTGCCGTAGCGCGGCCGGAACAGCATGTCGCGACTTGACCACAGCACGTCTAACAATCCTCTTTGCCAGCGGGCGCGTTGGCGGCCCAGCGATTTCAAGTCCGAAGGAACTTCCGTCCAGCACATCGGGTCGGGAACAAAATGGATGTGATAATCGGCTTTCTTCTTCCGCAAATGCCGGTGCATGCGCGCTACGAGGTCAAAATCTTCGCCGATGGCGTTGGCGCGATAGCCGCCAACCGCGCGGACCAGATCCGTGCGAAACACGCCGAAGGCTCCGGAAATAATCATCAGCATGTTTCCTTGGCCCCAGGCTTCCCTGCCGATCAGGAACGCGCGAAGGTACTCGACCACCTGGATGATTTCGATGCTCTTGCGCGGAAGCCGCACTCGTTGCAGGTGTCCTTGCGCGATCTCCGACCCATTCAGCACGCGAATGATTCCGCCAACGGCCACCACGCGCTTAGGGTCCGCGAGCACCGGCAGCATGATGCGCAGCAGCGCGTCGCGCTCCAAGACGGAATCAGAGTCAACGACACACACGTAGGGCGAAGTCGCCATATTCAGCCCCGCATTCACCGCGTCTGCTTTGCTTCCTCCCGGCTCTTTGTCAATCACCAGCAGCCGGGCATCTGCGCCGCTGCGGTAGAGCCCCCGTATGGGTGCGCTCTTCACTTCAGGGACATAAATTGGACGGATCAGCCGCAGGCGAAACTCCTCGCGCATCTCATCGAAGGTGCGATCCTCCGATCCGTCGTTGACCGCGATAAACTCCAGTTCCGGATAATCGAGCTCCAGCAGATTTCGTACCGCTACGCGGATAGAAGCTTCTTCATTGTGGGCCGGCACGATGATCGTGATGGGCGGCGCGAGTGGCGTGTCTTTAATCCATCGCAAACGATGACTTTCCAGCCTGCGTTGGTGCGCCGCGCTGGTTTTCAAAGCCACCAGCAACATCATGAGATATCCGATGTTGCTCGCGAGGTAGTACCAGAACAGTGTGTGGTTGGAAATCTCCAGGAACCGAATCATGGCAGCGCCGGTGCATTCTTCGGGATATTCTCCGTAGCGGCCGCATCTGACACAGGCAGCGAACCCGAACGCAGCACATTCTGCAGCCGCTCCTTCTCTTCTGGGCCGATTGACGCGGATTCTTGAAGCTCGATCTCTAATTTCCCCAGCACGTCGGCATTCTCGACGGCGGTCAGATAGGCGTGCAAGCCGTAACGATCGCGCGACGCCACTACTTGCGCAAAGATGGGCGCCATTTCCGTTTTGAGTCCGACCAGCGCTTCCGCGGCGCGTAAACGCACCAGGCGATTGGAGTCCGTGAGACCCCGCAAGAGCGCAAGCGTCGCACGGCGATCCGACAGCTTGCCAAGGCTCACGATGGCGCGCAAGCGCACGAACCAGATGGGATCCCGCGCCAGCTCATTGAGAACATCGAGTGCCAAACCCGAGTGCGGCTGCGCCAGTCCCCGAGCTGCCGCGGCCCGCAGTTCGTCGAGATCATCTCCAACGAATTGCAATAGATCCAAACCCAGTGAGGGAGTCGCGACTTCGCCCAGCACGCGGCCAAGCACTGCGCGCAACGCTCCCTTGGCGTTCTGCACGTACGGGAGCAGCAACTGGGGACGTTCCGCGCAGCACTGGATCAGCGCGCTCTGCAGAGGCAACGCCGGCACAAGCAAGCCTGCCTCGCCGAGCCAAGCAAGAATCTCCTCCGCGGCCTGAGGGCACGCCATGCGTCCCAAGCCGCGCAACGCCGCTAGCCGCGTTTCCTGATGAGGGTCACGCAAACCTTCAGCGAGTGCGGGAATGCCCTCGGGGGCGCGTGTCCGCCCGAGCGCCACCAAGGCACGCAAGCGGCGCCAGCCGGCGAGTTGCCGCGCTTCAAAGATGCGTTTCTCAATCAGCCCGCTGGCGCGCAGAAACTTCAGCAGGCGTGCAGACTCCTCGGGCCCGGCGGCTTCGAACGCATCCAAAGAAATCGTTTCGACAATTCGCCGGTCAAACGGTTTCTTTCGCCAGGATTCATAGGGAATTTGGCCGGAAATCAGCGCGTCCCACTTTTGCCGCAATTCAAAGACGCGCGCGTCGCGCTTGGCGAAGTACCGTTTGCGGCGAGTGCGGCGTAACAAAATGACCGCGAGCAGCAGCGCGTCGGCCACCACCGCGATGACGATGGCCTTCAGCACAAACGTCGCGGGGCTGAGCCTCCAGATTTTTTCAAAAACGGATTCCATAACTCAATCCCGAGTAAGTATCCGTGCGCCCTTGCGTGCGCCTCTGATACGCCGACACGAAGGTCACGTCTTGTCGCGAGGAGAACCGGAACCGAAATCCGCCGCCGTAGGTTTGCGAAGCGAAGCTTCCAATTTGGTCTGAACGCGCAAAGTTTTCCGTACCAACCGCGAAGAAAACGCTTCCAGAAAGTTGCGCCGCTCCCCAGGTGCGCAGCGGAAATCCCAGGCGCGTGCTGCCGGAGGGCCGCCATTCCACACCGGTGCCTGAGAAGGCGCTCCGCGCTCCGGTGGCGGCGAGCGAAAATGACCATTCCCGCGGCAAGTAAATGACAGCGGCGCTGTTGAGGGTCAAGATCCGAGCGGCTTGATACCAATACCAGTGCTGTCCATACTCAAGTTCAAGGCCACGGAAGATGGGGGCGTCGCGAGTGGCCCAACCATGGTCCAAAGAAAAAAACGCTTCGCTCTTTGGTATTACCGTGTTGTCGTGCCCGACGGCGCCACCTGCGGTTATTGCTCCCAAGCGGGGCAAGTGCGCGGTGGCACTTGCTATGAATTTTGCCGCGAGCACTCCACTGCGTAGGTATAGACCTCCGCCAAGGCTTGTAGCCCACATCGGTGTCCACCGCGTGGCTAGGCTTGACCAACTGCCCTCGTTGGCTACGGTGTAGCTCAGAAGATCGCTTTCGTACCCAAGCCGCAGCTCATGCTTGGGCTCGCCATGCAGAGAGTTCAGGCCGGCGCGCGCTTCCGCGCTGGTGGGGTCGAGGCTGAGCGCCTTCTCAAATTCCGCGCGCGCTTCGATGCGTTGCCCGGCCGTCCGCAAGACACGGGCATATGCGGCGTGCAGGTCGGCGCGATTGGGGTCAATCCGCACGGCAATTTCAATTGCGCGCAAAGCTTCTTCAATTTTTCCCTCGCGTAAGCAGACTGTTGCCAAGCCCGCCCAATTGTCTGGGTCACTTCTATCGACGGCCAATATTTCCCGGTAGTCGTGTTCGGCTTCTTCCAGACGCCCTGCCCAGGTCAAGACACGCGCGCGCCAAGCCTTCAGATCCAGATCGTGCGGTGCGCGCGCAATTTCTGCTTCGAGGACGCGCATAGCGGACGACCAATCGCTCGCTTCGCAATACTTTCGAACTTGCGCTTCCCAATTCGGCGGCTGCTCTTGTGCCGGGACGGCTGAACCCAGCGCGAGCGGCGCGAGAAAGAAGAGCGAAAGCAGCAGACCCGGGAAACCGCGTCGCACAAGAGTTGATCCCCTCGTCTCAACCCGTACGAAGCCATCTTTGCGCGGCAGCATCTCTTCCAGATCGTTGCAAGAGGCACTCCATAGAACCGACACGGTTGGCTGCGGTTGCCTAGACAAACGCTGCGTCCTCAACAGGTTGCAAGTGAGAAGAACGCTCAGATGAAGCGATCAGAGCCGTGCGGGCCAAGCAAAGACTGGGAATCGTTTCACTCTGGCACACAACCTGTGCTGAGGACCAATACGGGACGGACTTCGTTAGAATAGAATGCCCTGATTTTTTTGCTCGAGTTTCGACCTGCTATACTGCTCGATTGCCATGCCCGCGAAGACCCAGTCCAGCAATCATTGGAAACCAAAATCGCCACGACTGCGCGCTGTGGCTCACGCCGAACTACCCACGCGTTACGGGCGCTTCACGATCTACGGCTTCCAGGGACACGGCGCCGATGAAGAAGCGGTTGCCCTGGTGCGCGGCAACCTTAAGAGCAAATCCGCACCGCTGGTGCGTGTGCATTCGCAGTGCCTGACCGGCGATGTGCTGACTTCCCTGCGCTGCGATTGCCGCGCGCAGCTCGAGCTGTCGCTGCGGAAAATTAGCCGTGCGCCTTCCGGTGTGCTGCTCTATCTGCCGCAAGAAGGACGCGGCATCGGCCTGATGAACAAACTGCGCGCCTACGAGCTGCAGGACGGCGGCATGGATACCGTGGAAGCGAATGAATCGCTCGGGTTCGCCGCGGATGCCCGCGATTACGATTTCTCGGCAAAAATCCTCAAGCAGCTCGGCGCCACGCGCATTCGCTTGCTTTCGAACAATCCCGAGAAGGTGCGCCAACTGGAACGCGCGGGAATTCGCGTGGTCGCACGCGTTCCCTGCCAGCCGCGCATTTCCAAAATCTCCCGCGCGTACCTGCAAACGAAAAAAACAAAGATGGGACATTTGCTCGAGGGAATCTGAGCTAGCGCTTAGTGCACATCGGGGTTGCGTGCCCGCTTTAGCCGCCGCCCACGAACTGGACTATCTCGTAGCGATCTCCCGGCTCGACGCGCGTCTCGCTCCACTCCGGCCGGGGCAAAATCTCCAGATTGCGTTCAATGGCCACTCGCCCGCTATCCAGCCCCAGCTCTCGCAAGAGATCCGCGACCGTCGCGTCCAGTTTCGCGCTGCGGTTCTCTCCGTTCACCAAAATCGCTATCGCTGTTTCCATTTTCTTCATCCCGCTGCGGGAACTTTGGGCTTCGCTCGCAATTGAAATCGCAACTGCCCGCGAGCCGCGCCGCGTTTCGCCTCGATCACCAGCGCGCAATCTCCGCCCGCCAATTTCGGCATATCGAATTCAATTTGCGCCTGGCCTTGCGCTCCGGTCTGCGCGGAAAATTGCGCGTGCTCCGCGGCGCCATCGATGCGCGCCATCACCTCGGCTCCAGCGACCACGCTGCTATTGTGCTTCTGCCGCACCAGAACCTGCAATGTAGCGCGTTTGCCAGCGAGCCAATTTCTGGCGTTCATCAATTCCACGAGGATCGCGTCGCTCTGCGCCGGCTTCGCAGCGTCAGTGACCGCCGCCAACTTCCCGTCTCCACTCGAAGGAGCCGCCCCCGGCGCCAAATGCTGTGGCATCTGCAATGTGCCGGACCGCAACTCTTGAATCACGGTGTGGTGCTGCCTGCTCACCCGATGCTCCAGCCTTTGTTCCCGCGTCGCGTCCAGAGGCAACAGATCCGTGTATTTGCTGGTGCGCCGGTGCAGCACGCGCCCGCCATAATAGACCGTGGTATCGATAAGAGCGTGCGTCGCCCCGCGGTCCTCTGTCTGCACGTGATAGAGCACCTCGCCAATGGTGACGTTCGAGTTGTGACCAAACCGCATCTGTCTTCCGCTGTGACGCCGACTCCGCAACTGCGCTTTGGAGCAATTCCGGCTCCATTTGACCCCGTGCCCACCGAATCGCTATTATAGCCCTTCGCTTATGAGTGGTTCCGGTCTACACGCCTACGCGCCGCTTCTCTTATACCTGCTGCTGGCCGTTGCACTCGCCGGCGCCCTCACCGCAGTCTCCGTTCTCGTGGGTTGGCGGCGTCCCAATCGCGCCAAGCAGCAAGCTTACGAATGCGGCATGGACCCCACCGGCGATGCCCGCCAGCCCTTCTCTGTAAAATTCTATCTGGTAGCCATGGTCTTCATTTTGTTTGACGTCGAAGCCATCTTCCTGTACCCCTGGGCTTACATTTACCGCGATATGTTCAAGATATCGCACAGCTTTGGCGTCTATGGCTTCGTAGAGATGCTCATCTACATCGCTATCCTCTTGGTCGGGTATATTTATCTCTGGAAAAAGGGCGCGTTCGACTGGCATAAATAGTCGGCGCGGGCTGGGACTTCGGGACCTGTGGCGGAGAACGGCAAGCAAAGCGGTAATGTTGTGGTCGAGCGATTGCGCGGGTGGAGCCCCAACGCAATCAGCGAAGTGATCGAATTTCGCGGCGAGACCACGATCGTGGTTCCTCGCAATGCGCTGCGCGCCGTCGCCGAGCGATGCCGCGAAGACAAAGATCTCCAGTTCAATCTGTTGAGCGACGCCACCTGCGTCGACCGCTTTCCGCTGGAACCGCGCTTTGAAGTGCACTATCACCTCGTTTCGATCCCCCGCCGCGATCGCCTGCGCCTGCAAGTGAGGCTCTCTTCCGACGATCCCGTTGTGGATTCTCTCGTTCCCGTCTGGCCAGGCGCGAATTGGCTGGAAAGGGAAATCTTCGACCTCTTCGGGATTCGCTTCAACGGCCATCCCGACTTGCGCCGCATCCTGATGCCCGACGACTGGGAAGGCCACCCCCTCCGCAAGGATTTTCCGGTTGAAGGCTATCGCGACATTCCGTCGATAGCCACGCGCTATACAAGGAACCGATCGTGACTATTCAGTCTGAGACCAGCAGCGTCGAGACGGCCACTGGCACGGCCAAAACCATGGTCCTCAACATGGGGCCTCAGCACCCGTCGACCCACGGCGTGCTGCGCATTTTGCTGGAACTCGATGGCGAAAACGTCGTCAAAGCCATTCCGGACATGGGTTATCTGCACACCGGCATTGAAAAGTCCTGCGAAGACAAGACCTATTCGCAAGCGATCACGCTTACCGACCGCATCGACTACCTCAATCCTCTGGGCAATAACCTCGCGTATTGCCTGGCCGTCGAAAAACTTCTCGGCTTGGAAGTGCCAAAGCGCGCGCAATATATCCGCGTGCTGATGGTGGAACTGCAGCGCATTTCCTCGCACCTGGTCTGGCTGGGCACGCACGCCATCGACCTCGGGGCCATGTCCGTCTTTCTTTATTGCTTCCGCGAGCGCGAAGAAATCCTGAAGATTTTTGAGTTTGTCACTGGCCAGCGCATGATGACCAGCTACATCCGCATCGGCGGGCTGGCGCTGGACCCTCCGACCGGCTACCTCCAACGCGTCGAGAAATTTTTGAAGATGATGCCCGGGCGCATCGACGAATACGAGGAGTTGCTCACCGGCAACCGCATCTGGATTGGCCGAACGAAGGGAGTTGGCTACATTTCCGCCGAGGATGCCATCGCGCTGAGCATGACGGGGCCGACGCTTCGCGCCGCGGGCGTGGCGTACGACAACCGCAAAGTTTTCCCCTACTCCAGCTATGAAGAATTCGAGTTCGATGTGCCCACGCGCACCGATTCGGACTGCTTCGCGCGCTACATGGTCCGAGTTGCGGAGATGCGCGAGAGCTTGAAGATTATCCGCCAGGCGATGAAGAAAATTCCGCCGGAGGGTCCGGTGCGAACGGAAGCGCCCGGCATCGTTCCTCCCGAGCGCGAGAAGATGAAGACGGAGATGGAAGCGCTCATCTACCACTTCAAGATTTTCACTGAGGGATTTTCGCCCCCGCCGGGCGAGGTTTTCGTGGCCATCGAGTCTCCGCGGGGCGAGTTGGGCGTTTTCGTCGCCAGCGATGGGTCGCCGAAGCCGCTGCGCGTTCATTTCCGCGGCCCATCATTCATCAATTTGCAGGCTCTTCCAAAATTGATCGAGGGTCAGCTAATCGCCGACGTCATCGCCTGCATCGGCACCATCGACATCGTGCTGGGAGAAGTCGACCGTTGATCGCGCTTTCAAGGAAATGCGAGCTTGGTTTTTGCGGTGGCATCCTGAGGCCATCCGATAAGGATTGCCGAAGGACCTCAACGTCAGGAATTCAGCACGTCGTAATGGGACTAGCTTTGGTCAGCGAATAAATAGCCTATGCAACTTTCTCCACAACTCGCCGCGCGCTTCGAGACGCTCCAGAACCGCTATCCCTTCAAGCGCAGCGCGCTCATCCCCATGATGATGTACGCGCAGGACGAGTACGGCTGCGTAAGCGATGAAATGATCGCGGAAATCGCGAAGCGGCTCGATCTGCGCACGGTGCAAGTGGAAGAGACGCTGGCGTATTACTCCATGCTGCGCCGCAAGCCCATGGGCAAGCACCACGTGCAAATCTGCACCAACGTCGCGTGCATGCTGCGTGGCGGCAATGAGCTGCTCAACCAGGCCAAGAAGCGCCTGGAAATCGGCCACAAAGAAACCACCAGCGACGGCGTTTTCTCTCTCGAAGAAGTCGAATGCATCGGCGCTTGCACCGGCGCGCCGGCCATGCAGGTCAACTACGACTTCTACGAAAATCTCACGCCCATGAAGTTCGATCGCATCATCGAAGAACTAGACGCCGGCGATCATCCCACTCCCGAGCCAGTCACCGCCGGCGCCTTGCACCCGCGCGATCCCGCGGAGACTCCGGTCATTAGCCGCCGCTTCGGCATCAGGCTTTCGCACAAGCTCGATGTGTATCTGCAGCACGACGGCTACAAGGCGCTGGAAAAAGCGCTGAAGGAAATGACGCCGGAGTCGATCATCGACGAAGTAAAAAAGTCCAACCTGCGCGGACGCGGCGGCGCGGGCTTTCCCACCGGCATGAAGTGGTCGTTTGTCCCCAAAGATTCGCCGAAACCGAAATATGTGATTTGCAACGCCGACGAATCTGAACCGGGCACCTGCAAGGACCGCCCGCTGATGGAGATGGACCCGCACCAGATGATCGAGGGCATCACCATCGCCGGCCGCGCGATCAACGCGCACAACGGCTTCATTTACATTCGCGGGGAATACCGCTACGTGCTCGACATCGTCCAGACCGCGCTCGACGAAGCCTATTCGCGCAACTATCTCGGCAAAAATATTCTTGGCTCAGGCTTCGATTTCGACTTGATCGTTCACACCGGGGCGGGCGCCTACGAATGCGGCGAAGAATCCGCGCTCATGGAATCGCTCGAAGGCAAGCGCGGCTATCCGCGCATCAAGCCGCCCTTCCCTGCCGTCGTCGGCCTCTACGGATGCCCGACGATCATCAATAACGTCGAGACGCTCAGCACCGTCCCGGCGATCATCCTCGAGGGCGGCGAAAAATACGCCAGTCGCGGCACACCCAGGAACGGCGGCACGCGCATGCTTTGCGTCGCCGGCCACGTCAATAAGCCCGGCATTTATGAAATCCCGCTCGGCATGAACATGAAGAAGTTCATCTACGAAACTGCCGGCGGGATTCCCAACGGAAAGAAGCTGAAAGCTGTCATCCCTGGCGGCAGCTCCTGCCCGCTGATAAGCGCGTCCGAGATCGACATTCCTATGGACTACGACTCCGTCGCCAAGGCCGGCTCCATGCTCGGCTCTGGCGGCATGGTAGTCATGGACGAAGACACCTGCATGGTCGACATGGCGCGGCGCATCATGCATTTCTACGCGCACGAATCCTGCGGCTGGTGCATTCCCTGCCGCGAAGGGACCGCCTGGCTGCGCAAGATGCTCGATCGCTTCCATGCCGGCTTCGGGCGTCCCGAAGATATCGACCTTGTCGGCGACCTCGCCAAGAATATGCTGGGGCGCACGTTCTGCCCGCTCGGCGATGCCGCCGCGCTGCCCACCATCAGCATCGTGCAAAAGTGGCGCAACGAATTCGAGCAGCATCTGAACGGGCGCTGCCCATTTAAATCCGCCGAAGCGCTGGTCGGCTCGCGGTAGGACCTAATGTCAGAAACCAAAACCGAGCAAAAACTGATTTCGCTGAAGATCAATGACCGCGACGTGCAGGTTCCTCCGGGAACGCTGCTGATCGAGGCGACGCGGCGCATCGGCACCGAAGTTCCATCGTTCTGTTACTACCCGGGACTTTCACTGTGTGCTGCGTGCCGTATGTGCCTCGTCGAAATCGAAAAAATGCCCAAGCTGCAGACCGCATGCACGGTGGTTGCAACCGAAGGCATGGTCGTGCGCACCAACACCGACCAGGTGCGCAACGCGCGCAAGTACATGCTTGAGTTTCTGCTGACCAATCACCCGCTCGATTGCCCGGTCTGTGACAAAGGCGGCGAGTGCGAACTGCAGGACATGGTGTTCCGCTACGGCGCGGATTCCAGCCGCTTCGTCGAAGAAAAAATCCATCGCCCCGAGGAAAAGTGGTCCGAGCTTGTCTATTACGATGCCCCGCGCTGCATCCTCTGCTTCCGCTGCGTGCGCGTATGTGATGAAGGCATGGACGTGAAAGCGCTCGGCGTGGGCATGCGCGGCGCCAACAGCGTCATCATCCCCAACCGCGAAGATCATCTCGAGT
>Ga0209648_10003619_pt1 | contig 13022 bp, 13 predicted proteins | sample GraSoi2013_115cm_FD_185830 | JGI IMG/M metagenome (GOLD analysis project Ga0209648, IMG submission 185830) | Grasslands soil microbial communities from the Angelo Coastal Reserve, California, USA - Sample 9_17_2013_115cm (SPAdes) (version 2) | ecosystem: Environmental > Terrestrial > Soil >...
TGCCGCTCGGGGCGGAGGCGCGCGCCGAATTAATGGAAGCATACCTGGGACTAACCCCTTTTCCCGACGTCAAAGAAACGCTCGGCGCTCTCTCGGGAATACCGTTGGGAATTTTGTCTAATGGAAGTCCGAAGATGCTTGAGAAGGTCGTAAAAAACGGAGGCCTTGAGCCGGCTTTTTCTCACGTCATCAGCGTCGATGAGGTGAAAACTTACAAGCCAAGTGCCGCCGCCTACCAGCTGGCAGTGAAAAAAATGGGCGTGCCGGCGGCCAACATTGGCTTTGTTTCTTCCAACTTTTTCGACGTCGCCGGTGCCAAGGCCTACGGATTCAGAACCCACTGGGTGAATCGGTCTGGCGCGGCTGCCGAGGAGCTCGGCGTCACTCCCGATACCACATTGAGAACGCTTAGCGATTTGGTTAGTCTCTTAAAGGCGTAGCAGGCTGAAACCAGGCTCTGTAGGTTGTCTTCAAACCGAAAAGCGTCGGCCTATTTGCTTGGAATTAGAAAATCTCGGAGCCTTAGAAACCAGAAAAGGAGAAACGAATGCCTCAAGCGAAGCTTGTCGTGATTTATCCTCGGCCTAAGGATGTGGAAGCTTTCGAAAAGATCTATCTGGAAGAGCACGTGCCATTGGCGGTTGCCAAACTAGTTGGCAAGACAAAAATCGTCGCCACCAAGATAACGTCCTCTCCACAGGGGACGCCGCCGTTCTATAGGATCGCCGAGTTTCATTTTCCTTCGAAAGCGGCGCTCGAGGCTTGTGCGGCTACGCCTGGCGCGCAGGAGGCATTAGCGCACGCTGTCAAAATCTCAAGTGGCGGCGCCCCACTATTCCTGATCGCCGAAGAGGAGACGTACACATTCAGCCAGGGCGCGGGCGCTTAGATCTCGATAAGAGCGACAACGTCAAGAACTAGTGTCCAGCGGAGGCAGCCTTTTCATCCGCGCGGACAACCGGGACGTCCACCAAATGTTCCGCAAGGAACCACACTTGAAGCTCGTTTGTGCGGATCACGTTGGAGACAAGCAGATCGTTTGTTCCGTCGTCACCCGCGTCGGTAGCCTGCTTGGCCATTGTGCGAGCTTCCTTAAGGATGAGCTCGTGACCCTCGAGAAGCCGTGAGATTTGCACCGGAACTTCCTCGCGACCGCGCGGAGGCCGCGGGATCATAGTGGTCTCCGCGACATCCGCGGCCATGGCCAGACTGATTCCGCCCAGGAGTTGTATCCGCTCGGCAATCTCGTCCACGAGTTCGTCCTGTTCGCCGTGATGCTTATCGAAGAGCAGATGCAACTGGTAGAACGTGTGTCCCGCAACCTGCCAGTGGTGCTTTTTGTACATGTCGCGCAGCGTCATCGTATCGGCGAGAAGCTGATTCAGGTTTTCCGCACTCGCAGCGCGGATCTTTTCGTCCAAGGCGATCGGCATTCTGGTGACCTTACCAAATGGCTGAATTTCGGCGGCGCGTTGGTGTTGAAGCGGAGTTGCTCGTTTGCTGCCGGCTTCGAGTTGGTTATACGCGTCATTGCGTTTGCTGTCTTTAGGACTCATGGATTCTCCTCAGATGGAAACGGAGCAGAAAGGTTCCATCGATCTCTCGAAAATGCGCCAAGGAATTGTTCCGAAGCACGTCAGGAGCTTACGGCTTTGTGAGAGAGGATTCAACAAGTCTTGGGGCTGCGCCGGATCGCCTTGATGCGCGTTCACGTTTCCGACAGCGTTCTCAGTCGCAGTCGATGGCACCAGAGCGTTAGCAATTTCAGGCTCCCCTAAGAATTCGTCAGTTTTGTTGGGTACTTGCAGCCCTTTGAAGTTTGGCTGGGAGGCCTGGACTCGAACCAGGATAATCAGATCCAGAGTCTGATGTACTACCGATTGTACGACCTCCCAGCTGCTAGGAAGGGAAGGAACTTACGACGCTCACCGAGGTTCTAGAAGTAGCTGTCAAACTTTTCAGAGTAATCAAAAACCCCGGGCCGGCGCGAACCGAACCGGGGGCAGGGGAGTTAGGCCGCGAAAGCTTGTTTTCGTGGGTGAGCCATCCGCGTCTCACGAGCTTTCCTCAGTTCTTCGCGCTGTGGGCCAGAGTAGCGGTCGAACATTGTCATGTCAAGATGGCCGGTCAGTTGGCTCCCTGACGGAAGAGAATTGACTTGCGCAATCCAGGGCCGACCTTGTACAGCGTAGTTGCCGCTTTTCCTTTCCAGGGATAGCCAGCAATTCTGACTGACAAAAGCACAGCTTCTTCCTGGGTACGGGTCAATCCGCCGGTCATCGAATTCCCCGAGGAGTCCCGACTAGAGCCAATTCGCTTCTGTTTTTCGCTCTATCAACTGAAGACTTAAATACGGGATGGGAGCATCAATGCAACCGATGACTAATTGTGAGTGGTTTTGCGCCAATTGCCTTCGAATGATCGATGTTTTGAACACACATGGGCGTTGCCCTTACTGTGACAGCGACGCGGTCGATTTGGCGTATCGGGCACAGATGGCCGGGAAAGTGCCTCAAGGCGGGGCAAAGCCTGAAATCGTTCTTTCAATTAACTTCTAGTTTTTTCAGTTTCTTTTGGCCACGTGCTGCGGGGTTCTCTTGTCAAACCCGCAAAGTTCTCTCTTAACCGCGGCACGCCGAGTCCGCTCTCTCACCCGCTCCCGGTGCGGGATGCCACCGGAATCATGCGCCCTTTTTCCAGCGTGAAGACCAGTCCGCGCCATTCGATGCGATTGACCGCGAAACTTGCCAGCCACAGGAAGAACCAAAAGAAATCGTGCAAGGGAAGCAGCCAGAGTTTGCGCCGCACCACCGGATCGCCGAGTCCCCGAACGCCGACTACATATCCGCTGAACAATCGAATGATCAGGTACGCCAACACCCATGCCGCACTCGCCGCCAACGAAGGCGCCAAGACCGCCGCCGCGGCCGCCCACGCGATCCCCTGAGTCATCAGTAATCCGAAGTGGCCACCGGGGCGGACATGCCGCAAGCCAATCAGCCACCGTAATTCGTGCCGCAGATAATCGCCCAGTTTTTCCGAAGGAAACTCCATATCCACGGGGTCCGGAGCAAGTTCCACGCGATATCCCTTTTGTGCGACCCGCCGGCCCAACTCGTAATCGTCGGAATGCATATCCAGCAGCGGGGCAAATCCGCCGATTTCCGCAAGCCGCTCGCGTGTGATCGCCACCGTGGACCCCATGGTGAACTTTATGCCTTCGATGGCGCGCGCCACCAGAGCTGAGCCGGAAAATGACAGCGAGCCCGTGGCGTCCATTACCGAGCCGAAGGATGGAGCCTCCAGCGCTCGATAAAGCGCCGTGACTGCCCCGACTTGCGGATCTCGGAAAATAGCAGTCACTTTGCGCAAATAATCCGGGGCGACGCGCACATCGCTATCCGTGATTACCAGCAAAGGATAGCTGGCCTCCTGCGCCAGCAGGCAAAGCTTTCCCACTTTGTCGTTTGTGCCTTTCGCTTCGGCGTTCACCAACAGGCGAATCGAAATCTCCGGGAAATCGCGAACGAGACGGCGCACCACAGGAACGGCCGGATCTTCTTCGTTGCTTACCGCAAAAAGAATTTCGTACTGTGGATAGTCTTGACGGCAGAAACTCGCGAAATTCTCATAAGCTCCAAGGTCCAACCCGCGGAGAGGCTTGAGAATGCTGACGGGCGGAGTAAAATCGCCGGCATCCTTGGCGGCTCGATCACGGTTTCGGAAGAAGCGCCAAGCCGCCCATGCACCGAAAAGATAAAACGCCAACGGTGCCAGAGACGCCGCAAAAATAAGCTCGCGCGAAACCGTGTACACATTTCTCAGGTGCTGCGCCGTTGGCATATCGGCCCACGCTAATGCCACGCCTAGCGAAATGAAAACCACGCCGGCCCAGCGCGTTGCGCTGAGCCTTTCTCGCAACAGGAACTTTGCGCCCAGGGCGCCAGCCACGTAAGCGAGGGACGTTGCCGGAACCACAAAACTGACTGGATACCACGACAGCATGGTCAGAAAGGCATAAAACGATACGGCCATTAATCCCACGGCGATCCACAACCACACTTCGTGTAGAGAGCGCAGCAGCACCCTCCAAATTGCCGCGGGAGAGAACTCGTGCACCTCGCCAACCCGCTTCATGGCGTGCGTGAGGCTGATTTCGCCGCAGGTCCCCGTCAGCACCACGAATCCGAGGATCAAAGCTGTACGCATTTAGTTCCGATTAGCTTACAGACTGGTTTGAAATCGATGGTGTAGTTCGCGGCGGCGTGCGGCTCACAAGAAAAACTCCAAAAACGATCAGGACAATGCCAATCCTGCGCGCAATCGGAACGTACTCTCCCAACCAGAGATAGCCGAGTAGCGGGACGAGCGCGTAGGTGATCGCGGAAAACAACATGACAAAGCTGTAATCCGCCCAGGAGAGCACCAGCATGTGGCACACCATGAAAAGCAACATGCAGCAGATACCCGCCCAGATGGTGCTGCTCGTAAAAGTGCGGAAGGCACCTTGCCAAATCGCGGCACCGCTGGAGAAATCGATCGGCCCCAGGTCTTTCATACCTTTGTCGAAAATCGTATTCCCGACCGATCCCAGAGCCATCATTAAAAACAAAAGAATGTAAGTCTTCGTCTTCAGCGTTTTGACGGAGGAATCGATCTGTCCCATATTCGCGGGCGGATGTGAAGCGAAATACCCTTAGTTTGCCGGGCTACCGGCTGCTGCCGCGGACGGCTGCGGCGACTTCTTGCGTTCGCGGAGGAAACGGAAAAACTCCACTCCCTCGCGCAAGCGGCGCTTCATGACCTCCGGGCTGCGGACCATTCCGCCCACCAATGAGAAGATCTTGCGCGGGCGGAAATAGAACTTCCGGTAGAAATCTTCGACCGAATCGAAAATGAGTGTGGAAGAGATCGTGGGGTAACTCAACGCCGCGACTTGCACGCCATGCGTATCCACGAGCTCGCCGGTTTGTATCTGCAGCCAGCCCTGCTCTTGCGCCTGCCGATAAAGCTCAGTGCCCGGATAAGGCGCGGCCAGCGAAACCTGAATCGTTTCCGGCTCGATGTCGCAGGCAAAGCGGATCGTCTCCCGGATCGTTTCCGGCGTCTCGCCCGGCAAGCCCAGGATAAACGTGCCGTGAATGGTGATTCCCAATTCTCTGCAATTCCGGGTGAATTCGCGGGCGATATCGATGCGTGTGCCTTTTTTGATGTTGTTCAGAATCTGTTGATTGCCCGATTCATAACCCACCAGAAGCAGCCGCAGCCCATTGGCGCGAAGAATTTCCAGCGTCTTGCGCGGGACATTAGCCTTGGCGTTGCACGACCAGGTTATGCCCAGCCGCCCCAGACGCCGCGCAATCTCTTCGGCGCGCGGCAAATCATCGGTGAACGTATCGTCGTCGAAGAAAAACTCCCGCACCTGCGGAAAGTATTCCTTCGCGGCAGTCATTTCGGCTTCCACGCTGTCTGCGCTGCGCACGCGATAGCGATGCCCGCCCAGCGTTTGCGGCCACAGACAGAAGGTGCACTTCGACCGGCATCCGCGGCCCGTGTATAGCGAAACGTAGGGATGCTGCAAGTAGCCGATGAAATAGTTCTCTATGGTGAGGTCTCGTTTGTATACATCGACCACGTTGGGCAAGGCATCCATGTTTTCGATCGTCGGCCTTGGCGAAGTCATCCGAATCTGCCCGCCGTCACGATAGGCTATGCCCGGCACCTCGGGGAGCGGCTTCCCGCCGGCAACATCCGCGCAGGTATAGTCGAATTCGCCGAGCGCCACCCAATCTACAGACGGTGCCCCAGCTAACGATTGCAGGGGCAGGACTCCGACGTGTGCGCCAACCATGCCGATTTGGATTCGCGGGTTTTCTTCCTTCAGCCGCGCAGCGAAGCGCGCGTCATTCGGGAACGACGGGGTACTGGTGTGCAGCACGGCCAGTTCATACTCGCGGGCCAGCGGCGCCACTTGTTCGACGGTGAGCCCGTCCGGCGGAGCGTCGATCAGCCGGCTGCCCGGCACCATCGCCGCCGGTTGGGCAAGCCACGTCGGATACCAGAATGAACGAATTTCGCGCCGCGCTTGATAGCGCGAACCGGCGCCGCCATCAAATCCTTCGTAGCTCGGTGGGTTCAGAAAAAGGGTATGCTTCACTCGCCGACGGTCCTTTCGACTTCCGCGTTTCTAACGTGCCTGGCTGCGTCCCAAACGCCACAGCACCAACTCTAACAGTCTAACCCGGGATCGCTATGCCCAGGAAGCAGGCATTTTATCCGAGTCTTAGCCGGCGTCGATAGGCAAAGAGCGGGCCGTTTCGCTTACTGAAAGACTTGCGCCAGCTGGCCCGTGGTGCGAAGCAGATCCAACTCGGCTTGCTGGTGCGCAAACTCCGCATCGAGAAAGGCAAGCCACTTTTCATTTTCGTCCAGCTGCCCGCCTTCCAGATCGCGAATGCTGGCGCGGCCCTGTTGAAACTGCGATTGCAGCACTTGCAGATTCTGTTGCGCCAAGTCGAGCTCCAGGCGTGCCACCTCTCGCGTCATATCCATTTGCCTGGCTTGGCGAGCCTTGTGACGCACGTCCAGCGAGACCTGCGCGCGCTTGTTCTCCACCTGCATCTGTGAAGCCGTCAGATTGGCTCGCGCGAACGATATCGCAGCGCTTGTATGCGAGGCAAAAATCGGAATTTTTACGTCGACGCCCGCGATGAAGTTATTGCGCTGGAATTTGTTGAAGAATTGGTCGTAGTTGTTGAATTTCGCCAGCAGATTATATTGCCCGATCAGGGAGATCGTAGGCCAGTACCCTCCGCGTTGGCCTTTCAAGCGCAGCTCGCTGGCGATGCGCTCGGATTCCGCTGCCTTAACCTCGGGATTGTCGTGCAGGGCCTCGGCTACCAAATTGGAGATTGTCTGATCAGCGGCCGGCGGGATCTCTTCGGCAGTCACTTCAATGGCCTGGTCCGGCTCCAGGCCAAGCAGGAGCCGCAGCTGATCGGCGGCAGTCTCCTCTTGATCCTCGAGTTGTGCCCGCCGCCGCTCCACCTGAGCCGCGGTCAATTGCGCGCGGGTCACTTCGATCGGCAATTCATAACCCGCTTGCGCGCGCTGGCGAGTGTAGTCCAGGATCTTTTGCGCGCTCTGGCGCTCGCTCCCTAAAAGCTCGAGCTGGCGGCGAACCTTGGCCAATTCGAGGTACGCGGAGACGGTACGCTGAATCACGCCGTCGCGAACGGCATCGATTGCAAATCGCTGCTGCTCGGTTTTCTGCTCCTCTGCGCGCACATCGCCTCGTGCCGGAAGGTTGAACAGTTCCTGATTGTAAGTGAGGTTGAAGAGAGCGGGGGCACCGCCGCCTGCCAGAAGCGGGAAGCCGCTGGTGTAGGCCACTCCTGAACCGGTGTACAGGTTCGGAAGAAACTGAGAGCGGGTGACGCCGGCTTCCTCGCGCGAGGTCTCATATTGCAGGCGGGCCAGCGAGATGTCGCGGCTTTTTTGCAGGGATGTAGACACCGCCTGCTTTAGCGTGAAGCGTAGCGGCGAAAGTTCTCCCTCGTTCTGCGCCATTGCCGGGTAAACGCCGCTCGCGACAATCAGCAGCGCCGTAAGAGCCACATTGCTTGTGGCCGCGCGGCGCGGTTTTCTTCTGTTGTTCTTCTGCTCTTGGTAAGAACATCCCTCTTTTCGCCGCATTGCGCCTCGCGCCTCCTGAAATCGATCACTCGTACCGGAGCGAATCGGTGGGTTGCAACCGCGCTGCCTTATCAGCCGGCAGATAGCCGAAGAACAGGCCCGTCGAACAAGCCACTACGAATGCCACCACCACAGACATCCACGGCACCGGCACCCGCAAATTGCCCGGCAACATCGGGCGCACCAACACGGGAATAGCCAAGGCAATAACCACTCCCAACAGCGAGCCAATGCCGCTGATCAGCAGCGCCTCGATCAAAAATTGAAAGAGAATCTCCTGGCGGCGCGCGCCGATGGCCTTGCGAATTCCGATTTCCCGCGTCCGCTCCGTCACCGTCACCAGCATGATGTTCATGATGCCGATGCCGCTCACCATCAGCGCGATAAATCCGATCACCAGCAATACAATCGTCAGCCCGGTAGCGATCCGCCGGGCGACATCCAGAATCGCGCTCAAATTCTGCACCACGTACGTGGCTGTCCGCGAATGGCGGCTGCGAAGCAGGTCGCCCACTTGGCTGGTCACTAAGACGACGTTTTCGGGACCGTCCGCCTGGGCGTACAGAATTTCGACGGTATTGTCCCCGGTGTAATATTGCATCAGAGAGAAGGGCACCAGCACCGTGTAACGCTGTACTTCGGAGAGGCCAAAGGTTCCCACTCGTTCCCGGAAAACACCCACTACCGTAAAACTGATCTGGCCAACGCGCAGGCTCTTCCCGATCGGATCTTCATTTGGAAAAGCGAGCGCGGCCAGTTCGTCGGTGATCAAGCAGACCTTGCTGTGGGCCTGCGCGTCGATGGCGTCCAGAAATCGCCCCTTCAGGATCAGCAGGTTGCGAATCAGTTGAAAACCGTCGGTGGCGCCGAATAAAGTGACCGCATGTTCGGTCCCGCCGGTGACTACGTTGCGCAATAGCCCCTGCGAAGTGGCCGCGACGGCAACGACGTTTGGCAAGGTGTTCTTTACCGCCTCCATGTCCGCCAATGTGATCTGGTCGCTTCGAACCACGGCCTGCTGCGGATTGACCTCGTAATTGGCATAAACCAGATTGGCCCCGACTCCCTCGATGAGCCCGATCACGTAGCGCCTGCCCGTGACCGCCACCGTTACCACCAGAACGATGCAGGCACTGCCTATGACCACGCCTAGCGTCGTCAAAATCGCGCGCAGTTTATTCGACCAAAGCGCGTCAACAGCGACGCGCCAGGCTTCTCGGGGCAGCATCCGGTCACCTTCTCCAGCCAACAAGGATGACTGTAGCAGAAATGGGCAGTCCCACGTGGGGTCTGCGCTTTCGCCGTACCGACATGAAACAGCGCCGTCTCGCCACTATCTTCGCTGCAGCGCCTTCAATGCCTCGCTAGCCTGCTTATTGCGGGGATCAAGAATCAGAGCTGCTTGATACTCCTGCGCTGCGCGGTCCAACTGTCCTTCTCGTTCGTAAAGCCTGCCCAGCCATTCGTGGGCGGTCGAATGGGAAGGAACATTAGCGTTGTCCGGTACGCTATCGAGATACCGGTGGAGGTCCCGTTCCGCCTCGGCGGGGCCTCGGTTGCCTAAGACCAACGCAATTCCCCGATAATAGTCCAGACGGTGGTCGGCAGGTGCCAGTGGTGCGCCCGCCTCGATGACCTCCGACATTCGCGCTGCATCGCCGCGGTCTCGATAATACTCGGCAATTTCAAAATAAACTCCGATGCGCTCGGGCTTCATATCCAAAGCTTTGCGATATTCCCCTTCGGCCGCGTCGAATTTCTTGTGCGAGGCCAAGAGTTCGGCCTGCGCCAGGGCTCCTTCAATGGGATTGGCCGCTGCAAGCGCATGTATGCGTTGCTCCGCGGCTGCCTCGCTTCCGCCGACGATGCCGGGCGCATTCAGCAGGTAGCGAATCAGGTCGCGTTGCGCTTCCATGTTATTGGCATCCAGCTTGACGGCGGCCTCGAATTCGCGATGAGTCTTGTGAGCCAGTGAGATCGAGGAAAACGGGCTAAATCGGTTTGTCTCTTCCGCCTTGCGGCCGTAGGATTTCCCAAGCCAATCGTGATAATCGGAGCGCTCGGGTTCGAGAGCGATAGCGCGTTCCAGGCTCGAGATGCCGCGGTTGTAATCGCGCAGCTCATAAAAACAGCGGCCGAGCCAATAATGCAGCGAGGATTCCTGCGGCTCGCGCTGGATCGCACCGTTTAACGCTTCCACTGCCTGCCGGTAGAGGCCCCCGTTATAGAGACGCTCGATGTCTGCGGGCAGTTCGCGTACGGCGGCGTTCGCGCCCAGCGGTGTGGTCATCAGCCATGCGGCTGAGAGTACGGCAAAGAAAAGACCGGCCAGGGAAAGGGTGATCTGCCTCATTCCGATTCGGGTACGGGAATCGCCACCCGCACTGCCATATTGTTGCGCAGGGCTGTATCACCAGGGAGAGCCAGTGTGTCGCCCTCGGTGATGCCCGAAAGTACTTCGAATTGCGTGGCGTTAGACAAGCCCACGCGGATCTCCGTGCGGTGTAACCGCCCTCCATCCAAGCGGTAAACGTATCGGTGCGTGCCGTCGATTTGAACCGCTCCTCGAGGCACAACCAGGGCACCGGCTCGTTCATCGATTTCGATGCGCACATCCACCGTTGTGTTGGGGATCAGTTCCATGCCCTGGTTTTCAATCGTACACAGTAATTCGCCCACGTTCCGCGTCCCGAGGGCCACCACTTGCCGCGGCAATATCTCCGTCTTTCCCGTCCAGGTTCGGCCTGGTAAGGCGTCCCAGGTGACTACAACCGTCTGCCCGGCCCTTAGCTGTCCGAGTTCGGGCTCATCAATATAGGCACGGACCCTCACCTCATGCAGATCCGCTATAGCGGCCAGCAAATCGCCCGTGTGCACAAAATCGCCGGCGTGCACGGGCAGGGAATACAGGGTTCCGTTTCCTGGCGCGACAACGCGCGCCGAATTTGCCTTATCTTCGAGGTTATTCACCTGCGTTTTCGTGTGCGCCACCAGTAGCTCGAGCCGATCCCGATCGAGGCTGACCTGATGCTCGAACTCCTGTTTTGCTTTCCGCGCCTGATCCAGAGAAGCCTCGGCGCGCTCGAGTGCCGCGCGATTCTTTTCCAACTCCTGCGGTGTTGCGGCATTTTGCGCCGCCAGCTTCGTGAGAGTTTCCTGCTGTCGTTGTATGAGGTTCCGCTCTGCTTCTGCAGACCTCAGGTCGGCGCTCAGTTTGGCTGCCTGGTCGGGGCGTCCCCCGGCTCGTGCCGCCCGGAGATCATCTTCCTGCGAAGCCAGTTGCGATCGCGCTTGATCCAACTGCGCGCGAACGTCCCGGTCATCCATCGTCAGCAGGAGGTCGCCTTTCTTCACATTCTTTCCTTCGGCTGCGATCACGCGGTCCACAAAGCCATCGAACTTGGCGCGCAAGGAATACGGCATGATCGGTTCGACTTTGCCGTTGCTGGTTATTGAGGAGCGGAAAGTCTCGCGTGAGGCTTGTACCACGGCCACCCGCGCCGACGGGCGCCGGCTATTGAGATACAGCAAAATCACGCCCAAAAAAATTGCGAACCCAAGCAGCAACCACACTCGTCTGCTCAGTGTTCGCATGCCAGCCTCATCCTGCCGTTCTCTCCCTCACCGGGCAAATTTCGCGCAATTCTAGCAAATTTCGTCGTCCAGAAGCGCTTTCGCGATGCGGCGTCGTATGACCTTATGCAAGATGCTGTATTCTGCCTCTAAGATGCCGGTTGTCTTCATTGTTTCCGGCGAATGGGACTTGCGGGGCGCCGTGCGAGCTGAATTGCGCGAAGCCGGCATCGAAGCCCTGGGCATGGAAAGCGTTGAAGATATGGCGCGGATGATCGCCAGCGGCGTCGCTCCGGCGCTCGTAGTTGTCGATGGCACGCAGTTGCATACGCCGGAAACGCGTGAGGCCATGCAGAATCTGAGCTCTCGTGTGCCGCTCCTGGTAATCGATTCGAGACTCAATCCGGCCCCTCCACTCCCGAATGCCCACACCATTCTTAGACCTGTTCAGGTGAGAGAGATTGTGGCGCGCGTATTGGAGATGCTCTCCGCGACCGCTTCCTGAACGCCTCCCGCGTACTATGTTAGAATCTGGCTATGGCCGAGCATCCTACGACTTCGCCGCATGCTGCGGAAAATGCCGCATTGCCGCGTGGCACCCGCGTGATTCATCGCGTTTGCATTCAATGCAATAACATGTTCCGCGTGACGCCAGACCGCTTTGATGCCAAGCAGTGCCCCAACTGTCACAAAGGCTGATCGCGCGGTAGTGGGTCAGTTTGAATTTTCTTGATCGTGACACCAGAGGTCAAAATTCAAACTGACCCACTATCGATTGCGCCTCCGAATTTCTTTCCGCCCCCACTTCGGCTAGAATCTCCGCCGCCCATTGGAGAAGCGCATGCGGATTCATAGCGATTACATGACCGTTCAAACCAAGGAGAAACGCGAGTACCTGAATATCACGTCCAACATAAAGTCCGCCGTGGAGAAAAGCGGTATTCGCGACGGCATTATCCTCATCTCCTCTTTGCACTCGAATTCGGCTCTCTTCGTCAACGACGAAGAGCCCGGCCTCTTGCAGGACATCACCGAGTGGGCCGAGCGCATTGCCCCGTTCGGCCCCGATTACCATCATAGCGCGCGCAGCGAAAGTAACGCCGGCGCCCACCTGCAAAGCCTTCTGCTCCATCATCAGGCCGTTGTCGCCCTTACGGACGGGAAACTCGAGTTGGGACCCTGGCAGAACGTGATTTATGCCGAACTCGACGGTCAGCGGCCCAAACGCATTCTCATCAAGATCCTGGGCGAATGATGCCGCAAGCACGCCCAAGTACAGAATGATCGTAGCCGAAAGCCTGGGCAAAGAATTTCGCGACAAGAAACGTGGCGCGATTCGCGCCGTAGAGAATCTCAGTTTCTGCTGCGCGCCCGGCCAGGTTTACGGCCTGCTCGGCGCGAACGGAGCCGGCAAAACCACTGCTTTGCGTATGCTTGCCACGATTCTCGCGCCCACATCGGGCACGGCGAGCGTCGCCGGGTTTGATATTCGACGGCAACCCGAAAAGGCGCGCCAGAATTCGGGCTTCCTTTCCACCGCTACGGCGCTCTACGGCCGGCTAACGGCGCTCGAGATGGTAGAATACTTCGGCTGCCTCTACGGTTTGGACCATTCCACGTCACGCCGCCGCGCCCTGGCCCTTTTCGAACGTCTCGACATCAATTCCTTCCGCGACCGCCGCTGCGAAGATCTCTCCACGGGCATGAAGCAGCGCGTCTCCATCGCGCGTACTCTGGTTCACGATCCGCCGGTA
>Ga0209648_10003620_pt1 | contig 13018 bp, 12 predicted proteins | sample GraSoi2013_115cm_FD_185830 | JGI IMG/M metagenome (GOLD analysis project Ga0209648, IMG submission 185830) | Grasslands soil microbial communities from the Angelo Coastal Reserve, California, USA - Sample 9_17_2013_115cm (SPAdes) (version 2) | ecosystem: Environmental > Terrestrial > Soil >...
AAAGTCTGCCTGCTCAGTTCGGAATGACGGGCGGGGGCGGGCGAGATACCCAGCCTTTACAGGCTTCGTCGCTTTGCGAGTCGGGCCTTAAGGCCTGACCTACGAGTGTGCCGCGCCTCCGGCGCTTGGAGATGCCGGGCTCTCCCCGCAAAAAACGCGGGGAGTCCCCACAAACCGGGGCAAAGCCCGGCGCTACACTCAGAGCATGCTCAGCGCGCGGCGGAGAGGCCTCTTCGCCACGTGAATCAAGGTGCGCAAGGCGGTATTGAAGAATTGCTCGTCAGGGAAATACTCAGCGCTTTGACACGGTACTTTCAAAGAAGTGCTAGAAATTCTTCGACGGTCCATTCCCGCCGCTCGGATTAGCGCTCGGAGCGTTCCGGTCGAAAGCTCTTGTGCTGTAGGATGGAGAGATTCGCTCGCACTCCAGATTTTGTCATTACTTGCCGGCGATGGAGCCTACCTGCTTTTCACGCTGGGACTGATCGGCACCGGAATGCTGGGCGTGCCGGTTCTCGTGGGATCGTGCGCCTATGCGGTGGCGGAAGGAGCGATGTGGCGCGGCTCCATGGCCGACAAGCCAAGAAGGGCGCGCAAGTTCTACGCAGTGATGGCCATTGCTATGGCGTTGGGCCTCGTGCTGAATTTCGCCGGTTTTAACGCGGTAGGAATGCTGTTCTGGTCGGCGGTAATCAATGGCCTCCTGGCGCCGCCCCTGATCTTGCTGGTAATCTTCCTGACCAACAACCACAAGGTCATAGGCAAGCGCGTGAATTCGCCGTTGCTCAGGTATTTAGGCTGGGCGACCTTCGGTGTGATGACTGCGGTAGCGGTGGGGATGGTCCTTACATCTTGAACTCGTTAAGAATTGACAGGCCCCCTTTTTCTGGATGTGTGGCAAACAAAGGACTTGCGGGGGCTACTGGCCGATGGGCCGGTGCCGGGTAGGAAACGCACGGCGCAAATGCGTAAAGACTCCATTTACAGGATTTTGTACGCTTTATGGATAAGGTAGGGATACCCGCCGTTTCGATCTGTAAATGGATTAGGGGGAGGGGTCAAACCAGCCGCCTCATCCCATTGGCCCCAAGGGTTCCCGCTTTGGAGGAGTGAAATGTTTAAGTCTGAGGGTCTTCGTAGATTTTCCCTTGCAGTAGCAGCGGCAGCGTTTTTTACGCTAGCAGGCTGCTCGAACCAGGCCACGGACCAAGCCACGAAGCAGACTCCTGCCCCGGCCAAGAAAGCTGCGGCAGCGAAGACTGCCGCCAGCAAACCCGCAGCAACCAAGCCTGCCGCCAAGAAAGCTGAGCCAGCCAAGGTTGTTGCCGCAAAGGGCGCGACAGCCAAGCCGGTCAATGTGTCCAGTAAAGGGGTCTCCAGCAAAGTGACGCAGCAAACGTCGCTTGTCACCGTGCCGAAGGGCACGGCGATCAGCGCGACCGTCGGCGAAGCACTCGCCAGCAACAAGAACCACGCGGGTGATACCTTTGCGGCGATTCTCTCTTCGTCCATCAAGGTGAACGGAAAGACGGTGATTCCGAAGGGTACACACATCACCGGCCGGGTCGTAACGGCACAGAAGAAGGGTCCGGCGGAGTTGACCGTGGCGCTCGCTTCGGTCGACCTGAACGGGAAGTCCTACAAGCTGGTGACCGACCCGCTTGATCCGTCGGGCAAAAGCCCGGCCAAGAGCAATGCCACCAACAGCGATTCGGCGAAGGCAAAGGACACAAAGGACATAACCGTTGCTGCCGAACACCGTCTGAAGTTTAAGCTGGCGAAGGACGTCAAACTTCCGGTGAAAAGCTGAAAAAGTAGTCCTTAGTCCTTAGCTGCCGAGCCCCAGCCAGCGCAAGCTGGTTGGGGCTCGGTAGTTTTTTTTCGCGGTCGCGCTCGCCAGGACCACTTGCTGCGCCGCCGGCCACGACAGACACGTCAAAGGGATTGAAGAATTTAATAGTTACGAAGGAAATTTTGCATTAGAATCCGGCCGTTGGAGCACGAGAAGCGGGCGACGAGCCAGATCGCAGCGCAGGGAAAGCAGCCGAAGCATCGAGGGAAAGCGCGAAGGCTGCGAGCGGACGGCGCGTCCCGGAGCCGGCCGCTGGAAGAGTCGCCGCAACGAAAGGGGGCTCTCAACAAATGAATCGGATCCCGGTTTCCTCGGAAGGCATCACCGAAGTTGGATACCATGAAGATTCGGATAGTCTTGGGACCCTGGAGCTGAAGTTCTCGAATGGCGGCGTGTACGAGTTCTTTAACGTTCCCGCGAAGATGTATGACGAATTCATGCACGCGCCCTCGCGAGAGGACTACTATCGCACGAACATTGGGAAGCGCTTTCCCTGCACGCGGGTGCGATGATGTAGGCCCTGGCAAGGTGCGCACGCGTGCCCTCGCGAGCGACGAGGCTCTCGGATTCGCACAGGTGTTCTAAAACCATGGAATCGAGACTATAATCCCGGCCATGGCTGCTGAGCGCGAAGTCACCAGGGCACCCGGGATGGTGCCCGACGAGCAGAAGCAGGAGCCCCGCTCCAAAGGCATCCTCACCGCACGCAAGAAAAAACCAAAAGAACTTGCGGTCATCACCGAATGCTGCACGGGTTGCGCGGGGTCACCGGCGTGCGTGGAATATTGCCCGGTGGAAGACTGCATGTTCTGGGTGCCGGACGAGGATCATTTTCCGTTTGGGCGCATCCAGATCGATCCCATCCTGTGCATCGGATGCAAGAAGTGCCTCAGCAAGGGCCCGGACGGATGTTTCCTGGACGGCTGTCCGTGGGACGCCATCGTGATGGTGGACATCGCGGAAGTGGAAAAAGTGGTTGGAGCGATGACGTATTGAGCGATCAAGATTCTGCTGCTTCCGCGCCTCCGCTACCATTGCGGGAACCCTCAGAAACCCGCACGAAATAAAAATAACACGCAAAAATTAGCACGCGAAACCGCGCCTTGTGACAGAGCCCGATTTTTGCTTCCAGCTATTTTGCGGCGCGGGCCTGGGTGGCTCTATCGGTAAGGAGGGCTTGCTGGCGCAGGCGATCGGGGATTTCGGGGACATTGCGCTCATAGATGCGAATCGCCGGGAGATCATCGAGTTGGCCGACAAGGTAGAGGGCGCGCAGGGCTTCCCAGACTTGCTCGGAGCCGGGATCGATGGTGGCAATTTCCGCGCCGGCCGCTATCGTTGCTCCTGTCGCGACCGAAAGCGTGCGAATGCGGCCGCTGATCGGTGCGCGAATTTCGGTGGTGCGCTCCCCATCCTGTAGCTTGGCGATGAGGCCGCCCTGGCGAACCGCAGTTCCAACCTTATCTATGTCGATGACGCGCCCGGCGGCGGGAGCGGCAACGGAAGCGGGCTGCAAGAGAGCGACGATCTGCGCCCGGCCTGCGGCGTCGCCAAAACGTACCAGCGAAAGCGCGGCGTTGCCACGAACCATCTGCGAGGAATCCTGCAACATTTTTAAGAGCGTTTCGTGGAAGGCCACGGCCGAAGGGTCCTGGCCCATGACCCAGGCGTCCGTGTTGCGAACTTCTTCCACGGAATGCGAGGCGAGGCGCAGGAGCTGTGGATACCAGCGCGTTGCGCCGGCGTCCTGGCGTGCCATGCGCTCACCGAGCTGGACGAGCGCGTGCTGGATGTGGCGCGGGTGCTTGTCGTCAGTTAGATATTCGGTGATCTGCAGGTCCGAAAGGTGGCGACCGAACCAGGTGCTCCACCAGAAGAGAAAGGGCATGAGCACGATCAACCAGGCGACGAGGAAGAAAAGCAATCGATTGCGGGTGGACATGCGGTGGCGTGGCGATGCAGGCTTGAGCGGTGTGACCGTTTCCGGTGCATCGGTTGCGGTCGGGAGCGTGGATTGATTCGGCATCTTTGTTGTTCGTTGTTCGTTGTCAGGTGTTAGTTTTTAGTTGTTTGTGCAGAGCCAAAACCCGAAAGGCAAAGATAACGCAGAGGCGCTTAAGGGCGCAAAGCGGGCTGACGGGTCTTAAAAGACCCGCCACTACAGGCTGCTAGTCTGTTTTGGATGCGGTCGCTTTCGGGGAAGCAGTCTTTTTGCCGCGATCACGGAGCTCCAGGAACACGTTCAGGAAGAAGACGCCGGCGAGGGTTAGCAGAATCAGGCTCATGAATAAGCCGTCGACGCTGAGAAGAGAACCTACGATGACGATCCAGGCGATGCCGGCGAGCGAGAGAAGACCGAGCAGAATGGAAATCAAGAGCATCAATAGAAGCAAGAGAACTCCTCCCGGGAGATGCGGTGCAGACTCACAAAAATCCGCGTTCATTCCAAGACTCGATGATGGCGTGAAAAACGCAAAAGCGGCGGCAAGACCGCCGCACTCCAGAAAGGGCGGCGGCCCTTCTCCAAAAAAATTAGGTGCCAGGCTTGAAGGTCGCGTCGACGGTCTTGCTGTCTTTCGCGGCGAGCGTGACTTTTTGGTCTTGCTCTCCGAGTTTTTCGTGCACGAAGGCGATGGTGTAATCGCCCGGCGGCAGGCCCTTGATCTCGAACTTGCCGTCGGGACCGCTGACCGCGTAGAACGGGTTTTTGACCACGTTGACGAACATGCGCATCCAGGGATGCTGGTTGCACTTCACCGGCAGCAAGATTTCCTCGCGTGCGAAATTCTTTTCGAGGGGCGGAGCCTGCGGGGCCTGCGATTCATTCCACTCGCGATTATCTTTGGGAGTGGGGTGAATGTTGTGGGTGGTGGGATCGCCGTTGATAATCTTAATGGTCTGGCCGACCATTACGCCGATGACGTGGGGTTTATATTTGCAGCCGCTCTGCGTCAGCGTGACGGCATCTTTCGGAACGTCGAAGGCGCGGTTGCCGAGCCCCTCCTTCACATAGATGAAAACGTTCTCGAGATGTCCTGCGCTGACAACGATGTTCTCGGCGGTGTTTGAGCCCTGGCAATTGGCGTCCTGGCTCATGTCAATTTTGGCGGCCTTTGGCGCGGCGCCATCGAATTTTACTGTTCCGCTCACGCTGGCGGCGGTAGCGGGATCAATCGGCGTGGCCGCCGGGGCCGCGGCCGGCGCCGCTGGCTGCTCCTCGGCAGTTTCCTTCTTGCCGCATCCGGCCAGCAGAACGGCTCCGAGCAAAACCGACAGGCTCCCAATTGCTAGCGATTTTTTGTTTTTCATTTTGTTCCTACCCCTCCCTTGAAATATCAAAAATTCGTTCGAGCGCAGCTCCTACCTAGGAGCGCGTTGCGCAGAGCCGCCCGCGGGGCTCGTTCCAGAGGAGCCGCCGGTCGACGCTCCCGCGCGTCCCATCGATGCACTCACGCGCCGCTGTTCTTCGGGAGTGAGCTGGAAAATATATTCGACCAGGAGCTTGGTGTGATCCTTATCGTACCTCGTGAAGGATGATGGCGTGGGGCCGGAGAAAGTCCAGCGATTATTTTCGCGCTTGAAAAGTCCGGAAGGCATGGAGGTGCCGGGGCTGATGGCTTGCGGATCGATGATCCAGCGCTCCACCCAATCGGGTTTGAGGCGCCCCTTGGCTTGGAGGAAGTTGGGCGCGGTGGCGGTTTTGTCGTGGGCGGGATCGCCGGTGGCATGGCATTTCAAACAGGGCGCGGCCGGGCTGCTGAAGAGGCTGCGCGCCATGTCGGTTTCCTTGGCGGTGAGCGCCGGCCGCTGTTCCGGAATGTAGGGGAAGGGCTGGCGCGAAAGCGCCTCGAAGAAGCGCACCAGCTTGCCCAATTCGTTTTCTGAAAAAGAGAAGGTGGGCATGCGCACCTGAAGATAAGTGCGGATGCCGTTGCGGTTGGTGTCGGTGTCGCTGAGCGACGGATTGGTGAGGAAGCGCAAGAGCCACTGGGGATCAACGCGAGCGCCTTCGGTCAACAGCTTGGGAGGAAGCTGTTCCTGCGCGTCTTGATAGCGGGCCAAGCCCATCAGCGAAGTTTTCTGGCCGGGAATTAATTGGTGGCAGCCCATGCAGTTGTATTTGGCGATGATCCACCAGCCTTCTTGGATGTCACGGCGATAGTCCAATGGGCGGTATTGATAGGAGGCGGGCAGAGCACTTTCCTGACTGCCCATGAGAAAGGTTGCGAGTGCCTGGACCTGTTCTTTGTCGAGGTGCGGATTGGGCATGCGCAACTTTTCTTCTTCGGGCTTGATTTTGCCCTTGTCCCAGATATTGGGCTCTGCGAGCTTGTGTTCGAAGAAGCCTTTGTGGTCGTACCACGACTGCTTGGCGGGGCCTTCGGGCAGGCGCGCGATATCGTCGGGATCGGTGATGGGCTCGCTGCCACCGCGCTGGGCAGTTTCGGTCAGCAATGCAAAATCCAGTCGCTCGATGGGTTTGCTGCCCTCAGCGGTCAGCTCCGTGCCAATGCGCCCTTCGTCTTCCAGGCCGGAAATTTCGTGGCAACCGGCGCAGCCAAAGTGGCGAATCCACTTCTTGCCCTCTTCCTTCAGCTTGGGATCGTCCATGAAGGAGGCGTCCGCGTAGGAGGATGGCTCCTGCTTTTTCAAGGTGACGAGGTAACTGGCGACATCTTCGGCATCCTGGGGAGAGAGCCGCAGGCTGGGCATGACGGTCATGTTTTGCACTTGGAGCTCGTGGCCATCGTTGGGACATTTGCTGTGGTCCAGGTCAAAAACATAGGCCACACCCTTCTTCTTATAGTCTTCCGGGCCGATGTCCTTCTTTTCATACGGACAGTAGGGGCGCGTGCGCTCGCGAGCGTTGTGGACCCAGCGAACGAGATAGTCGTAATTATCTTTTTCACCGACGCGGGTGAGATTTGCGGCGAACTCGGCGCCCTGCTTCTGATCGCCCTCGCCCATGGAATGACATCCCAAGCAGCCGCGTGTCTCGAAGAGCTCTTTGCCATGCGCCGCGTTGCCGGATTTGTGTTTGGGCAGAGGATCGGTGAGTCCCGACTGCCAGATATAAGCGGAGATGGATTGGATCTGCTCATCGTCGAGGCGGAAATCCGGCATCTTGGTCGTCGCACGGAAGCCGCTGGGCTTTTTGAGCCACACGGGAATCCAGTTTTTGTTCAATTTGAGGCGAATGTCCTTGAGATTGGGACCTACTTTCTTCATGTCTTGCAGGAGACTCTTGGTGGTGCGGTCGAGCTGAACGACGCGCAAGTCGAGCTTGCTGTTGGTGACCTTGAGGGCCACGGCGCGATCGTTGAGGCGATTGGCTTCGTCATTGGACTCGGCGCTGTCGGCCTGCTTCATGAAGTAGTTGGCTTGCTTGAGGTTGTCTTTTTTCTCTTGCTCGATGAGCTTGATTTGCTGGGCGATGGAGAGCAGATCCTCGGGCTCTTTGTCGTAGCCCTCGTAACGATGGCATCCAACACAACCGCGCCTGCGGAAAAGATCCTTGCCCTCGGAGAGAGTCCAACCGACATCGTTGCTCACCAGCACCATGTCCGCAGCGTGACAGGTTTGGCAGCCCGCTTCCACATTTCCCTTAGGGAATAAAGGCCAGAGCCAATGTTCGTAGTTGCCATGGGCTTTTTCGACGCTGGTGGTCGCGCGTCCATTGCCCTGATGGCACGGCGAGCAGCCAAATTTTTCGGGATCGTGGGTCTTCAGCAGGTCGGGCTCAGGGTGGCTGGTGAACGCACGGGCGTACTCGTCAGGCTTCTTGCCCTTGAGAGACATGGCTGCGGCAGTGAGTTTGACGGGCTCGCGAACGCCCATGTGGCAGGATTCACAGCGGTCCACGATGTTGGCTTCGGGCACGTTGATTTGGACGATTTTCGGGTCCCAGGCTTCGGTCTTGTCCTGCAGACCGGCGAGCTGCGAGGCCGTCAGGTTCACCATGTGCTCGGAGACGTAGGCGTCGAGCTTTTCTTTCTGCTCGTTGACGGGCTTGATGATTTCGCCGAGCTCCGCGCTGAGCCTGGTGCGCTCGTTCTTCAGCTCGTTGTAGGTCTCTTCGAGTTGCGGGAAATTGTATTTCTGCTTGCTGCCGTCGGGGTATTCGACGGTGGTAACTTCCTTTTTGTAAGTGTCGAGATTTCTTTGTTTGCGTTGCTTTGCGGAGTTGCTGGCATCCGTCTCGATATCGTAGGTGGAGGCGTTGACGTAGGCGCGGCGGTCGGTGAAAACGTTCTGCACCGCTAGGATCTTGGGGCCGAGGTCGCGCAACTTCTCATTGATTTCCTTGGCGCGCGGCGCGGCGCTCTGGTTGGCCTGCTCGTAGGACAATTTGACCGCTTGATATTCGGGGGCAGTCTCGACATCCTTCTGCGAAGCGCTGGACTGCGAGCGTGCGGTCTTGAGGAACGCGGAGTAGCGATTTTTCCATTCCTGCTGGAAGGCTTTCCAGGGGCGCTGGCCGAAATCTTCATCCCACAAAGCCCAGAACAACGTAGCCATGAGGATGAGCACCGCGATTACATAGTGCGGCGCCAGCGATTTGCTTACGATCGGGTCGTCATCGGGAATGGGCTTATCGGGCACCAGTTTCTCCTAACGGACAAAAACCTAAGAGCCCGCTTCGGAAAGCGGGCGCTACAAATGCGAACCTTACCAAGCTGGGGCGCAGCGTGCTGCGCCCCTACGAAAGCCAAAGCTGCTAGACGTTGAACCACGGCGTAATCCAGACATATTTAATGTGAAACATCAGGCGCAGCAGCATCTTGATGGGTAGCCCGATCATGGTCAGGAAAAAAACCATCAAGATGGAGTATTGCAGCAAGCTCTTGCGCTGATAATTTTTCGGGTTGTAGCGGCGATACAGCGCGTGCACCACAAAGCCGCCGATGGCGAAGAAGCCGCCGACTACCGCGGCGCCGAAAATGGCTTTGCCAAGGTTGGAGGTGATGCCGAAAAGGTCCGGCAAATCGCGATTGACCTCGTAGATGAGGCGATTGTGATCCCAGGTTTGCCCGGGCCAGAACCATTGCCAGCCCGGACCGCGAATGAAGGTGCCGATGGTGATCATGGACACCCAGAGAACGATGAAGCCGAAGAGGAACGTGCCGATCTCAAACTTGCGCTGCTTCCAGGTGTAATAGCCGGCGCCGAGCGGGTTGGTATCAATGTACGGGATGACCATCAAGCCAAAGATGATGAGCGTAGGCATGACCACGCCGGCGATCCAGGGGTCGAAGTAGACGAGCATTTCCTGAAGGCCGAGAAAATACCAGGGCGCCTTCGCGGGGTTCATCGTGAGGTTCGGATTCGCGGGCTCCTCGAGCGGCGCATTTAACGTGATGGACCACACCATGAGGATGATGGTGACGATGATGGCGGCGAGAAATTCGATTCGAAGGAGGAAAGGCCAGACGTGGACTTCTTTTTGCCAGCCGGGCTTGAAGGGCCAGGCTTTGCGGTGGTGCGTCTTGGCTAAAGCGGCGTCCCCTTCGAGTTGCTCGATGAGCAAGTCGTTGGCGTGCGCCTGGCGCCAAGCGAGAAAAATGTAGAACGCGAGCAGCGGAATGAGCGCGACGATCGGAACATTATCCGGCGCGGAAATGATTTCCCACAGTTGCCGCCAATCCATGGCTATTTCCTTGGCTCCTTGACCTCGGATTCGAGCATCACTGAGTTCGGGCCGGAAATTCCTCCGTCCTTACGCACGCGCCAGAAGTGCACCATCATGAAGATCAAGGCGATGATAGGAATTCCGATGCAATGCCAAATGTAGGAGCGGAGTAGCGCGTTGGCGTCCACGATGGAGCCGCCGAGCAGGCCGAAGCGCACGTCATTGTAAGGAGTCATTCCCAGCTGGGCGCCGAAAGGCCCTTCGTGGCCGAGAAGAGGCGTGGCGCGCGCCATGTTGGTTCCCACCGTCACGGCCCAGAAGCCGAGTTGATCATCCGGCAGCAGGTAGCCCGTGAAGGAAAGCAGCAGCGTCAGCACCAGAAGAATCACGCCCACGTTCCAATTGAACTCGCGCGGCTTTTTGTACGAGCCGGTGAGAAACACGCGAAACATGTGTAGCTCGACGGCGATGACCATGAGATGCGCGGCCCAGCGGTGCATGTTGCGGAGCAACTTGCCGAAGGGCACGTCGTGCTCGAGGTACAGCACGTCGCGGAAGGCCTGCACTTTGCTGGGGTGGTAGTAGAACATCAGCAGCACACCGGTGAAGGTGAGCACCAAAAACAAATAGAAGGTGATGCCGCCCATCCCCCAGGTGTAGCTGTAGCGCACCGCGTCGCGATTGATTTTGGCGGGGTGCAGATGCAAGAAAACGTTGGACAGCACGCCGAGGGCGCGATTGCGTGGGGTGTCGTCGTGCTTGTGGCGGAAGATGGAAGTGTAGACCTGCGTTTTGGTGGGATTCTTGAGCAGCTCGACTTGCTCCTTGGCTTTCGCGGGGAGATCGGTCTTGATGGAATTGAGGTCTTCCTTGAGGCGGTCAACGAGGCCGACCGATTTCCCGTTCTTGCCGTTTGCGTTTTTCTCGTCAGGCATGGTTTACACCTGTAAGAAGGAGCCCAGGTCGCTGAAGTGACTGGGCTGGCCTTTGGGCCACTGAAAGAGGCGCGAGGTGTCGACAACGATTTGGCCGTCGGGCGCCAACTCGACGTGCGCGCGGTCCATCGGACGCGGCGCGGGGCCTTCGAAATTGACGCCTTCGCTGTCGTAGCCGCTGCCATGACACGGGCACTTGAATTTGTTTTCGCTGGCTTTCCAGTCGGGCGTGCAGCCCAGATGCGTGCAGCGGGCGTAGATGACGAAGACGCGGTCGGGCGTGCGGTCGACCCAGATGCGATATTTCTGCTGCCACTTGGTGTCCACGCCGAGGGCGTAATCGGAGGGATAGCCGATCTTGAAAACCGTGGGCGGTTCGAACAAAGTGCGGGGAAGAAAAAAGCGCAGGAAGGCAATGAACCATGCGCCGAGAAAACCGGTGACCGCGCACCACACCAGGCGGCGGCGGCGCGCGTTGACCTGGCTATTGTCCGGGCCGATGGAGGCGACGCCCGCGGCGCGCGCGGCCTTGGAGGTGCCGACGGCAGGAGTGCCGACATAGCTGCTCGCGTCATCCGCGACAGCCACCGATGCCTTGTGTGCATCCGCTTTCGGTTTATCCGACGGGGCCTCCGGGCTCGACATGCCAAACCTCCTGGAACATAGATCTCGAAATTAGAATGCGGCCATGGAAAATGCCGCCCAATTCCTCCCTTGAGTGGAACAGAAAAATTTCGTCGCAGGTCGAAGCGGAGTGTGCGGACAACAATCAGCAGCGAGGCTTGAAACGGAGCAGCGCTCAGCGCCCCTTAGGGCGTCGGACCCGCCGAGTTGGGAAAATTCTGAAGCGCAACATCGCGAGGTCCTTACCATTCCACTGGAACCCCCCAGGAAACGAGTCGGATGTTACTCAAAATGGAAAAAGACGTCAATGCGCGTCTGCGATGCTTGAGAGAGTCTTCGTGTTCTCATCATGCTGTGCTCCGGGGGAAAGCCAGGTGAAAAAAACGAGCAAGAACGCGCTTGCGCTCGCAATAAGCTGTGGTAGACTCGCCCCGATTGCGCCCCACTCATGCGACTCCAGGAATTGTAAGCGCTACCAAAGTGGGGAGGGCCGAGAAATTCACTCGGGAGGTCGCGCTACATGGGCCTCGTTTTGCTCGTGGTCATCTGGCTGATCACGTTCGTCAGCACCTACTTCTTTGTCGCCAAGACCTGGTGGTTGCCCACCGCGGCTTCCGCCGCGGCCGCAGGCATTGACCATCACTTCGCCACTACGTACCTCGTAATGGGCATTGTTTTCGTGGCCGCGCAAGTGTCGCTGGGATATTTCGCGTGGAAATATCGCGAGCGCCCCTCTGCGCCGCCGGCGCGCTACGTGCACGGCAACAATATGCTGGAAATTGTGTGGACGGTGCTAACGGCGATCCTGTTTATCGGGCTGAATCTGATGAGCAGTTCGATCTGGGCGTCGGAACGGTTCCGGCCAGCGCGGCCCGGTGCTACACAGGTAGAGGTAACGGGTATGCAGTTTGCCTGGTACTTTCGGTATCCGGGCCCAGATGGCAAATTCGGCGCCACCAAACCGGAATCAATTGACCCGTCCGCAGGCGGCGAGAGCGCGATCGGTCTTGACACCACGGACCCTGCTTCCAAAGACGACGTCGTGACGGGAACCATGGTGGTCCCTGTGAACCGCGAAGTGGAATTAATTTTGCGCGCTCACGACGTGATCCATAGCTTCTTCATTCCCAACATGCGCTTCAAGCAGGACGCGGTGCCGGGCCTGGCGATCCATATGCACTTCACGCCGATTACCATCGGGGACTACGAGGTCACCTGCGCGGAGCTTTGCGGGTTGGGTCACTACAAAATGCACGGCATGCTGAAAGTCGTCAGCCAGGAGGACTTCGACAAATGGTTGGCGGCACGGGAGGCGGAGAAACAATAATGGCTACCCGGGAATTCGCGGCCCACGAAGCTCACGCTCACGCAGCACCGCAAGGGTTCATCCGCAAGTGGGTTTTCAGTCTCGATCATAAAGTCATCGGCCTGCAATATTATTTTTTGGCGCTGACCGCGGTGTTCGTCGGCATGTTTTTGTCGCTGCTGATGCGCATCCACCTGATCTGGCCGAACATCCATCTGCCGCTGCTCGGCGACATCAAACCGGAAACTTATCTAACCCTTGTGACCATGCACGGCACGATCATGGTGTTTTTCGTTTTGACCACCGCGCCGCAAGGAGGCTTCGGCAATTATTTTCTGCCAATTCAAATCGGCGCTGCGGACATGGCTTTCCCGGTGCTGAACATGCTGTCGTTTTGGGTCACGGCCCTGGCCTTCATGGTGATGCTCGGGGCTTTCTTCGTGACCGGGGGAGCGCCGCTCCATGGCTGGACGGGCTATCCACCGCTGAGCGCGGTGCCGACGGCAGGACCCGGCGAAGGGGCCGGCGCGGATTTGTGGATCATCAGCATCGCGCTTTTCTGCATCGGCGCATTGATGAGCGCGCTGAATTTCATCACCACCACGCTGGATATGCGCACCAAGGGCATGTCGATGATGCGCATGCCGCTAACCTGCTGGGCGTGGTTCATC
>Ga0209648_10003623_pt1 | contig 13011 bp, 11 predicted proteins | sample GraSoi2013_115cm_FD_185830 | JGI IMG/M metagenome (GOLD analysis project Ga0209648, IMG submission 185830) | Grasslands soil microbial communities from the Angelo Coastal Reserve, California, USA - Sample 9_17_2013_115cm (SPAdes) (version 2) | ecosystem: Environmental > Terrestrial > Soil >...
TAATGCCCTGTCGAGAGTCGCATGCTCGGCTATGGCGGACGGTGCCATCGGAGTCTACCTCCTTGGGGTCCAAGTGTGACCCTTCTTCTAACTGGTGTAAGTCTGCCCCCTAGGTGGACTGGCCGCAGTGACATGAGACACAGCCCGTGGTGATTTGCGGCACATCGATCGTGCCGGCTGCAAGTGGTTGCGGGCATTTAAGAGAAATGGGGAGCAACATCTGACTTGGAGGTGATTCCGTTCGTCCAATGCGCTGTTTGTAGGTCCAAGTGGACTTTGGCTATTGGTATTCCAATCTAGTCGGAATTTGGATTGTTTCCGAAGGATGTATACAATTGGGCAACTGACCGCGAGGCGTTTCCCAAGGAAAGCATGACGAGTGTTATTATAAGAACGGTTAGTGCGGTTCCTGCGTTTAGTACGGTGTCGCCAGTTAAGCAGGTGCTTGGGAACGCCGTTGCATCCCGATTCAGCCCCCTCCCTTTGATCTGAACATCTTTCAGATCTGAAGAACTTGTCACCATGGCTATGGTGAACTCCCGAACGCGGTTTTTGCTTGAGGAATGAGCTGCCACGAAGAGTGAAAATCATGCATGAGAAAATCAATGTTCTGCTGATAGAGGACAATGCGGTTGACGCTGCCCTCGTCGAAGGAATGTTGAAACACGACGAGAATGGCATTTTTGCACTTAAGCGTGTGGCGACACTGGAAGAGGGCATGCGCTCGCTCTCACTCGGCTTTGGAAACCAGGTCATCCTGCTTGATTTGGGACTGCCCGATGCAAGCGGCCTGCAAACATTGCGGCGAATCATGCCTCATGCACAGGACGCAAGCGTCGTGGTCATTACGGGCCGTCAAGATGAAGAGCTTGGGATCGCCGCGCTGAGAGAGGGTGCGCACGATTACCTCATCAAAGGTCACGTAGACGGCGGACAGTTGCGACGAATTCTTCGCTATGCCATCGAGCGGCACAAAATACAAAACAAACTTCGTGCTGAGGTAGAACGGCGGCAACTCTCTGAACAGCGTTACCAACTCCTTTCGGACACAGCGCCGATGGGTATTCTGCTTACAGACGCGGCCGGAAAGATTATTGATGCGAACGCGCAAGCGCTGCGTATGTTCAGTTATGGCCGCGAAGAGCTGATTGGTGAAACAATCGAGATTCTCCTGCCGGAGCGCCTTCGCGATTCGCATCGAGCGCACCATTCCGGCTTTATCAAGAACTTGCAGGCGCGGCCCATGGGTGTGGGTATGGAGCTGTCCGCACGTCGCAAGGACGGAACAGAATTTCCGGTGGAAATCGGTCTAGGACCTATGGTTACGAAAGAAGGGGTGCGGGTTTCCACCACTATCGTGGACATCACCGAGCGGAAGCAGATTGAGGAACAACTTCGTCTCTCCCGACGCATGGAGGCGATTGGCAAATTAGCGGGCGGCGTTGCCCACGATTTCAATAATCTGCTGGGAGTCATTCTAGGCTCTGCGGATGCGGTCTTGGAGAAACTTCCTCCGGAGCATCCGGCTAGAAGGAAGCTAGAAGTAATCACGCAAGCAGGCTGCTCCGCCGCGGATCTGACCCGGCAACTCCTGGCGTTCGCTCGGCAACAAATGCTGCAACCACGAGTCATCAATCTGAAGGAGCTTATTGAACGGACTGAGGTCTTGCTCCGTCGTTTGATCGGCGAGAACATCCAGTTCGCAATCTCATTGGAGCCTACGCTGGGACAAGTGAAGGCCGATCCAGGGCAAATCGAGCAGGTACTGATTAATCTGGCGGTGAACGCCCGCGATGCCATGCCTCAAGGAGGCCACCTTAGGATTGAAGCGCGGAATGTTCAGTTAGACGAGTCCTATAAGCAAACGCATTCACCGGTCAATCCCGGCCCGTACGTGATGATCACAGTAGAGGATTCGGGTTGCGGCATGAATCGTGAGACTCAGGCCAGGATTTTCGATCCCTTTTTCACGACGAAAGAACTCGGGAAGGGCACGGGCTTGGGTCTAGCCACGGTCTACGGCATCGTCAAACAGAGCGAGGGATACATTTGGGTCTACAGCGAACCAAGCAAGGGCACTATTTTCAAGGTATACCTCCGGCGCGCCGACCAATCCGCTCAGCCGACCAAACTAGATACACTGGATACAACCCTGCTCCGCGGCTGCGAAACCATCTTGCTCGTTGAAGACTCGGAATCTCTCCGCGATATGGTCCGAGAATATCTGAAAAGCATGGGCTATACCGTTCTCGAAGCGGCCTCGGGCCAAGATGCGCTGCAACAGGCTAAAGGTTTCGACGCAACGATTCATCTTTTGCTGACCGATGTCGTAATGCCTGAGATGGGCGGACCAGAGTTGGCTGGGCAGTTAGGAACACTTCGACCGGGAATAAAAGTAATTTTCACGTCCGGTTACTCGGAAGCCGCAATTGCCCGCCAAGACGTTCTCGATCCGGCGGTCGCATTCATTCAGAAACCCTATCGTCCTAAAGCGCTGGCCCGAAAGATTAGGGAAGTGCTAGGGGAGCTTGCGCCAAGTCACCAGGGGCCACGGTGATGCATCCATGAGCTACGCTCTCCGAAGTTCCAGGCCCCCGGCATCATCGGAATTTGTTTGCATTGAATATCAGGTTAAGCCCGAACTGGATATTCGCGAGGGATTGTAAACATAGGGAACCTTTTCAGGCCACATTTCCCAAGTTCCCAGTGCATTCCATAGATTCAGAGCCAATCGACGACGGACAATGCTAACTTTGATTTGACCTCCCCGTGGTAGGGTACTGGTGGCTTTGGGATACCTCTATCCTGGCCCGTTCACTCCGCTGAGAAAGCTGCCCAAGTGTCCCGTCAGTGCGACCATAACTACGGCCACGGCCTCGATCGGCAATCGGTACCCGGGCAGAACCTCTTCTTGTTTCCGTCGGGCTCTCATGTGGATGAACCACACCATACAGATCAGGACGCTCGACACAGATCCCATCACCAGATGCATCAAAAGGATGCCTTTCAGCTTCTGCCCCTCGAGCGCCCACTGCCACGCGAGAATCCCAGTGACTACCACGGGTATTGTCGCGATCGCCGCGACGAGCAAGTTGTAGTAGGCCGCCGCAGCCAGCAGGCGCTGCTTCTTCCAGTGTGCGAGAAAATCAAAGAGGACGCCGATGATAAACAACGCGATCGGGAAGTGGATCAGCACGACGTGTTGCGCATGTTTCGCGAAAACTATTGTTTTTATGTCGAACGGATGCAAGATCGCCCCTCACTCACGGCACGATGACTTTTCCGGTCATCTTCGGGTGAATCGAGCAGAAGTACGGATAAGTTCCCGCTTTGCTGAAGGTGAAAGAGAACTTTTCGTCCGTGTCGAGTACTTTGGACTTGAACGTCTTCGGATCATCCGTGCTGACTACCGTGTGAAGAATCCACCATTTGCCCTCGCGTGTTGGTTTTGCACCTAGTTTACGTCCGTGATTCCCAAGACATTGCGAAGCTGCTTCACTGGTACCTTCATTGGGCCCGGAGAATCCTTGTCCAGGCCATGCTGGGTTGTCCGCGCCGCCATTGAACGGGCCTGCGTTCATCCAGACCGCGCCAGAGCCTGTCTTATTCCAAATTCAGCGAAGGAAATTCGCGGTAATCCCGCCCGTTTGCTCAATGCTGTCGGGCGGAATGCATCCATCGATGCATTCCCCACCGAATTTGCTTAGGCTTTGTGCTCTCCTCCACGGCCGAGATGCTCCGCGAGGCATCAAAATAAATCCTCGCGGGGCGTTCTCGTCAGGCCGATTTTAGAAGTGGAAGCCCAATTCAGCCGTGTAGCTCCGTGGCGTAACGAAGTGCGTTCCGCTGAACGTTGACAAGAAGTTGTAGAGCGCGGTTTTGTTCGTCAGGTTGATGGCGGTCAGACGCAGGCTCCACTTATAACGGTCACCGTGGAAGAGGTTGTCGTCGCCGACGCTCATATCAAATAGGTTGCGCGGTATGACGCGAGACGGATTGTGATCGGGGTTGTTAGTGCCGTTGGCAGCAAGATTCAACAGCGTTGAGCCTTGTGGAGTGGTTAGAGGGCAGCTTGTAATAGGGTTGCTGATTGTGGCGAATGTATTGCCGCAAAAAAGCCCGATCGCGGCTTGTTGGTCTCCGTCCAGGGCAGGAACCCCGGGGGTCTGGCCGATCGCCGTTTGAAAATCCGCGACAATCGGGTTGCTCGCCACCAGGCCGCTATCGTACCTCCAGTTGAAACCCAGCCACGGCAACGTCTTCCATGGCTGGTATTGAAAATGGGTAGTCTGATTGAAGGCCTGGTCGTGGTCGATGCGGAAGACCGACCCACCTTGGCCCACAGTTGCGCCGAGTCCGCCCACTTGTGGCGGGAAGTACCGCGCCCTCACGTGAGCGAGCACCGCGAGCGCCGTGAAGCCATGAAAATTCGGCATGCTCACGCGCACGGAAGGGCCGTCAATCTTCGAGTTTTTCCACGCAATGGGGAAAAAGATCGGTGTATTGCCAAACGCGCTGAAGTCATAAGCGTTGTGCGTGTACTTCCACAGGTAGTCGGCATCCACCACTACGTACTTTCCAAAAGCTTGCTGAAAGCCGGCATTGAACTGGTTGCGCTGGCCGGAGCGAATCGGCGCCTGTAAGTTTGCCCCGCCGATCACGTCAACGATGACCGGGTTAGCCGCGCCCAGGCTCGCGAGAATCAGGTTCTCATTGAACGGGGTCTCCAGAATGCGCGAGTAGGAAACACGCAGGACTGAGTTGGTCTTTTTAACGTTGTAGGCGAGGCCCACGCGAGGCTGCGGTTGACTATCGTGCACGATTCCGCGATAGAGATCCTCGCGGAATCCCAGATTAAAGGCCCAATTACCCACGTTGATCGTGTCTTGCAGGTAGAGCGCGAGTTCCTTAACGTCCGTATGGCCACGGAAGGGGAACAATGTGCTCTGCGTACCGCTGCATCCGTCGTTAGGCGATGGCGTAGCTCTGGTCACGTCGAAGCAGCCCAGAATGGGCAGAAAAGGGACGGCAGCGTTTGGATTAGTCACAACGTTTGGTTGAAATCCCCTTCCAGCGCACTGGCTCGGATCATTCAGAGTGATGTCTCGAACGGGATTGTTGCTAGCATCTAAACAAGGCGAATTGAAAATGGGATCGGTAATCCCAAAGTTGAAATCCTCGGTCAGGAAGGTGTGCTGAAAGGTGGCGCCTGCCTTGATGTTGTGTTTGCCCTTCACGTAGGACACATCCGTGCGAAGTCCCGCGTTAGTCAGTTTCCGCTGCTGATTCAGCGTCGCCGAAGAGCCGCCGGGAATCACCCCCGTGCCGTCCGCAAACACGTTTCCGCTCGGGTAGTAGTTGAAGCGATCCTGACGGACAAAGCCGCCGAAGGTGAACAGCGTCGTGGTGCTAATCAGGCGGGTCCACACTGGCGCGATGTTAAACGTCTTGATCTGGGCACGCTGGTCCTGCACGGGCAGTTGAGCATTGGTGACAGGATCGAGAACTCCCGCGTTCAGGTTATCGATCGTATTTGGCGTCTGGAACCAAGAACGCGTGAATTGAAAGTTGGTATGGATCGTGTCCGCCCCGGTAACCTGATAGTCCACACGATCAAATAGATTCTCCTCGTTGCCCTTGTCGTGGATAGCGTGAAGTTCCGGTGGGTCGAGAAACCGGCTGGTGTTCAATCCGTTCGCGGCGATGAAGTTTCCCCACTTCTGTCCGCCGAAGGCCAGCCGGAACCCACCGTTGACCGAGCCGAAACTGCCATAAGAAGAGTAGACGCTGCCCCTTGGCTTGGTCACCCCAAGGCCGGACTGCGTCGTCACCTTGATCACCAAGCTGGTCTTTCCACCATATTCTGCCGGTGGCCCGCCGGAAACCGCTTCCAGTGATTGAATCGAGTCCAGGGGAATCTGGTTGGAGAACACTTTGCTCTGTTGGTCGGTAATGGGCTGGCCATCCACGGAGAACGAATTCTCGGCGTGGTCACCGAGCCCATGAAACAGCCCGTTCGAGTCCGCCACCACGCCCGGCGTTGCCAGCGTTACCAACGAACTGACTGAAGATGACTGGCTTTCCAGTGGCATTCTGTCCGTCAGCGCTGTGTCTACGTCCGTATGGAAGCTGGGGTCCTTCTCCACCAGGTCTCCACCATTCGCTTCGACCGTGATGCTGGTGGCTGCCGTGCCGATATTCAGGCTGATCTGCACCGCGACAGGCACACTCGAACGCACGTCCACATCCTGTGAATACGAATTGAACCCCGTCGCTGTTACCGTCAAATGATACGGATTGAATGGCACGTTCGAATAATGAAAGCTCCCGTCGCTTCCGGTGACTGTCTCTCTGTGAAAACCACTCACTGCATAGGCAATTTCGACCGTCGCGCCGGCCACAACTCCTCCGGAGGGATCCTTGACCACGCCTTCGATCGATCCGGAATTCCCTAGCTGCGCCAGGCCGGATGTTGCGCAAATCAGCAAACCTAAACTCAAAACGAAAAATGCAAGCTTTCTAAACTCCATTTGAATTTCTCCTCCAACCCTAAGTTGGGCGATGTGTGTTTTGTGTTGTTGGAGTGGCCGCCTGGAAAAAGGGCGGTCGCGCCGCCCCAGACATGGGGTCAGCCCGATCGAGAACAAGCAGACGTGGATTATGTGGTAGGAGGAGCGCGGGAAGGAGAATCGTGGAAGAAAAGCTCTTGGTGAATCGTTACTACGAAGGGCTGTACGTACCCCGCTGCAACGAGAGGACTTACAAGCGACGCGGTTCCCGCGGTCGCTGCCGAGCCGATGTGCGCCGCTTGGCAAAGCTGGCAAGTTGCCTCATTCTGTCCGTCGGCGTGGGAGTGCGTCAGAGCCTGGGCGGCAAACAGCGCGAACAGCACCACCAGAGTAAGAGCTAATACCCTGACTGCATTAGGTCTTGCGTTGTGATTGCCAAGCATCTCGATTTGTGAGGCTACCCGAGCCTGTTCTTTGACGCTGGAGCTGTTCCCCTGTGAGCATCTTTCCATCTTGTTGAATCCATTCACAAGGGGGTTCAATTGCCGCACTTTCAAATAGTATCATCAACTGATGAGGACTTGAAGAGAGGATGGCTCATACGGCCCAGCGGAGTTCTCCTGACCCCGCCTGCCCTAATACCGCAACTGTTCAAAAGTGAACAGACACAGCCAGCCTGCCCGAACTAAGGTAAATAAGGGGGAGTGGATATTTCGGCGGCCCTTGACTTTGAATACGGTTTCGGCCAGCCCGTGTACAAGCTTTAATGGTAAGACTGGCGCAGCGTGAAGCCCAATCTGATCTGAGGAAAATCCGCTCGGAGAGCGGTGACACTCACAGACCCCGGGCCCTTACTGTCCTTTTCATCCACCACGATGCGGACACGGCCGATGCCTGTTTGGAAGAGCTCAAGAAAGCGCAGTTCAGCGTAAGGGCCGATTTTGCCCTGACTGTAGCGCAGTGTGCACATCAGCTCCGCTCCCAATCTTATGATGTGGTTGTCGCCGAGTATCCCAGCCCGAGTTGCAAAGGATCGCAGGCGCTGCAACTCCTCAGTCAAACGGTGCAGGACATCCCTCTTCTTATCCTGACCACTGCCACGAGAAGTGAATCCATCGCGCAACTAGTTGCTGATGATGGTGTCTTTGATTGTGTTGATCGAGACCATCTCGCTCGATTCCCCATGGTGGTTCGCCGGGTCCTGAATGAAAAAAAACTGCGCGCTGCGCTCGAAGAAGCCGGGAAAGCCTTACGCCATTCGCAATCGCTATATCGCGCGCTGGTGGAAAACCCGGCGTACGGAATATGCCGGTGCGACGGGGAAGGAAAGTTTCTCGACGTCAATCAGGCGCTCCTGACGATGCTTGGCTACGAAACCAAGGCAGAACTGTTGGCCGCGAACCACACCTCTAAAATCGCCCTCGATCTTGGCCACGGAGCGCCGTTGGCCGGATGCTTCCGCGAGTCAGTAAGAATCGAGCCTGTCGAGGTTGAGTGGAAGCGGAAAAACGGCACGACACTGAAAGTCGGGCTGAGTGGTCGCGGCGTTTATGACGAGAAGGGAGATTTTGCCAGCTATGAGATCATTGCCGTTGACGTCACCGAGCAACGCGCGCTTGAGGATCAGTTGCGCCGCCAGGCGTTCAGCGATTCGTTGACGGGCCTGGCCAATCATCGCCGCCTCTTTGATGTGCTGCAAGCGGAAGTCGAGCGGACGAAACGAACCGAGCGGGAGTTTTCTTTGCTCTTGCTGGACCTCGATGGATTAAAAGAGGTCAACGATCGATTTGGGCATCTCGTGGGAAATCGGGCGCTGTGCCGGCTGGCGCAGATCATGGCTGACTGCTGCCGGTCCGTGGACACGGCAGCGCGGCAAGGGGGCGACGAGTTCGCTCTGGTCCTGCCGGAGACAGATGCGGACGCGGCCGCATTAGTGGCCCGCCGAATTTGCGATCTTCTTGCAAAAGATGGCGAGGAACCGGCCCTGTCCGTCAGCGTGGGAGTTGCCAGTTATCCAAAGGATGCCGAAACCATCGGAACCTTGCTCTACGCAGCGGACAGGGCTCTCTATTCCATGAAGGAAAAACGTTCAAAAGCCGCCCGTGCAGGTCGCGTCGCCTAATCGCTCTTGTCTTATCTGAAGTGCCCAGTTCCCAATCCTGCCATTGAGTGCATGCTGGCTTTCGTCAGTCGTGCAGTACTACGCTCAGCAGGGAAGTGTTGATCTGCAGACCGCCGTTGTACTTGATGAAACCGAGCTTCCTGAACTTGTTCATGAAAAAATTTACGCGTGAGCGCGTTGTGCCGACCATCTCCGCCAGCATTTCCTGCGATACTTTGGGTAGTAATCCTTGAGGCTTGTCTTCCTTGCCGTAACGCGCAAGCAATAGAAGAGTGCGGGCGAGCCGCTTCTCGCTCGAGTTAAACAGTTGATCGATCAAGTCCTCTTCGATCCGAATGTTCCGGGCCAACATGAAACTGATGAAGCGGTCGGAGAGCGCAGGCTGCTGGTGAAGCACCTTGAACATTTCGCCTTTCTCGACGACGAGCACGGTGCTGGGCGTAATCGCCGTAGCAGTTCCCATGCGGACAGACTGACCTGCCAGGCAGCCTTCGCCAAAGAAATCGCCCGGTGCCAGAATCGCGACAACCGCTTCTTTGCCTACTTCATTAACGACGGAGAGCTGTACCCCGCCTTCTTGCAGGTACATTACACTCTTGGCGGCGTCGCCTTGCGAGTAAACGATCTCTCCCCGCTTAAACTCCTTTATCTTTCTCGCCACGCCGGCGGAGTCGAGGAAAGCTTGCGCGCTGAAGGAGCCCTTTTTACCCGGTCTGATTTTGGATTTCTTGTTAATGGAAACTGTGATTCCTTTCATAAAATCCACCATTAAAAGATAACGTAGCAAAAATCTGCAAATCGGCGCAAGACCTTATTGCGGACATCCTATCGAAAAGCACACTCAGCCCCATTCCTGCGGAACTGCAACCGAACGCTGTTAGTCTCTGGCGCTATCTCTTGCGCACAGGTGCGAGCTACGAAACCACTGTTCGATGCATCGAATCTTAAAGTACAGTAGAAACTGACAAGAGTAAGGAGCCCAGAAAGAATGAGAGAAGTCATTTCCGTGGTGACAGGAAGCAAACGTAAGAGGTTGGGGTCGTGCGCTCTGGTGATATGTGCGTGCGCCACCCTGGCCTTGCCCATATCCGCGCAGCGTCAAGGTCCGCTGCCTCCGCCTCCCGGCACTGTCGTGCCTTCCAGCGCGCCTGCTGAGTCCGCAAAGGCAAATGCTCCCCGGCAGGAGGCGTCCTCCCGCATCAACACCGACGTGCCCGCGGTTCCCGTGCAGGAAATCATCCAGAAATTCACCGAGCACGAAGATGAATTCCGCAAGGAGCGCGAGAACTACACCTACACCCAATTCGTTGTTATGCAGACGATCGATGACGACGGCCAACCGGACGGAGAGTATCGTTTGACCAGCGACATTCTCTTTACGCCGTCCGGCAAGCGCTACCAAAAAGATACTTTTGCTCCCGTTTCCACTCTCAGCCGCATTCAAATGTCCCAGGAGGATTTCAACGACATCGAAAAAGTGTGGCCGCTCGTGATGACCCCCAACGAATTGCCCAAGTATGATGTCAAGTACGTGGGCCGGGAGCGTGTCGACGAAGTCGGCACTTATGTTTTTGACACCACGCCACTAAAGATGGAAAAAGGCCAGCGTTACTTCCAGGGGCGCGTCTGGGTGGATGACAAGGACCTCCAGATTGTCAAAACCAGGGGCAAGGCCACCGGCCTGTTGAAGAAGAAGGAAGACCAGGCCTTCCCGACTTTCGAGACCTTTCGAGAAAATATCGAGGGGCACTTCTGGTTCCCAACCTACACACGAGCCGACGACGTGCTGCACTTCAAGACCGGCCCCGATGTGCGCATTCGGGTTTCGGTTAAATACACGAACTACCAGCGGTTCGGCTCCACCATCAAGATTGGCAAACCGACGCAGGTGGACCCGGAGAAGCCGTAAAGCCTGTGTGCTGCGTGCGGAGCCTAGCGCCTGCTGAGCCAGACGAGTGTCACCCCAACACAAACGATGAAAACACCGAGCCAGCGCTGCGGGCTTATGTGTTCGTGCAGGAACAGCATTGCGCCAAAGGCGCCGGCGGCGTAGCTCAACGCCGTCACCGGAACGACGAAACTCACGTTTTCAATGGAGAGCATCGCCAAGAGCGAGAAGAACGCCAGCGTCATCATTGCAATGCCCATCCACATCCAGCCCACGCGTATCGCGCGCAAGACGAAACGAACAAGCGCGGCCGGCCGGAAGTCATGAACTTCGCCAACCACTTTCATGGCCCGCGAAACGCATAGCTCACCGCCGGTTCCGGCGGCAACAATCATGAAAAGGAATACAAACTCGCGCACGCTTACGCCTTCTCCGTAGTTCTCGGATGCGTGTGCCCAACGACAAAGACGCCGACGCAAATAACAAATATGCCGATCCACCGAAGGAGAGGCACGGCTTCACCCAGCAGGAAGTAGCTCAGCATGGCCACCACAGCGTACGAAAACGAGGACGCCGGCTGAACGTAGCTGTAGTCCGCCCAAGTGAGAACGAGCATGTAGGCCACAAAGAAGGTGAGCAAGCAGGCAATCCCCAGCCAGATGTACCCCGATGTGATGATGCTGGCAAAAATATGGAAAATGTCGCCCGGTGCCCAGTTTTTGGCGGACCCGACTCCCTTCATTCCCTTACTGAGCAGGACATTCCCTAGGGGAGCAAACAAAACGATGAACAGAATAAGAGCATAGGTTTTCAGATGCAGGCCCGGAGAATCTTTCATATGGTTTCTGTTTCGTCTCTCGCGTACTTGGCGAACGACGCGTCTCGATGTCGGGTGTTTTGCCCGCGACGTTCGCGAATGGATGTTGCCGTGTTTCAGGAAGTAAACAATCCCGAAACGCTGTCAACGGTCTTTAAATCGTTCAAAAATTATCTTACAGGATGTCTCGCCTTAGCCAAAGCCCCGCCAGCGAAATGGCTCATTTTTTGGTATCCTTTTTCTACGGTGCCGGCCATTCAAGTCACGTCTTATTATCGGGGGAGGAGCGTGACATAATTTCAGTTTGCGAGGTGCGACGATTTCGAAAGCCGCCGATTACCTTTTTCTCACCTTAGCCGCCGCACCTTTCATTTATTACCTGCTCGTTCTTTACAGTTCGCTGCGTTTCTTCCAGAGTTCGAAAAATCGCCCTTCCGGGGAATTGGATTTTGCTCCGCCGGTCAGCAATTTGAAGCCTGTCCGGGGATTGGACCCTGAAGCATACGAAAACTACGCGAGTTTCTGCCGGCAGGATTATCCGAACTACGAACTCATTTTTTGCGTCGGGGACTGCCATGACCCGGCTGTGCCTGTCTTGGAAAAACTGATCCGCGATTTCCCCGAACGCCGGATTCGCATCCTTTTTGGCTCCGGACGTGCCGCCATCAACGACAAAGTGGCCAAGCTGGTAAGGATGGTGAAAGAGGCGGAGAACGAGTTTCTGGTTATCAGCGACAGTGACGTCCGGGTTCAGCCGGATTACTTGCGCACCGTCGTAGCGCCGCTGGGCGACCCGAATGTGGGCTGCGTGACCTGCTTCTACGTATCCATCCACGATGAAACGTTCGCGCAGCATCTGCAGTCCATCGGCATGTATTCCGATTTCTATCCCGGAGTTCTCGTTGCCCGGCAGTTGGATGGAATCAAGTTCACCCTCGGACCAACCATCGTCACAACCCGCGCACAGCTTGCCTCATTCGGGGGCTACGAAGCCATTGAAAACAAGCCCGCCGATGATCTTCTAGTGGGACGTTTGATCGCGCAGCAAGGCTTGCAGGTCCAGCTGCTCCCCTATGCGGTCCAGACTGTGCCGGACTACGATTCGCCCCGCGCGCTTTTCAGCAAGCGGCTCCGTTGGATGACGGTGATGCGGCACATGCGTCCCTGGGGGCATGTGGGACTTGCTTTCACACAAGGATTGCCGTGGTGTTTCGCCGTTGCGCTGACTCACGCGCCTGCCATTGGCCTTGCCTATTTCGCAACCTATCTGGGTTTTCGCGTCGCGATGACGTGGCTGATCGCCGTCTGGGGATTGCGCCAAAAAGGACTCTGGAAATGGATGCCGCTCATCGTCCTCTGGGACGCGGCGGCCTTTGTGATTTGGCTGTTGACCTTCGGACGCAGCAGCATCCGCTGGCGAAACGTCGATTACAGGATTCAAGAGGGTATGCTTGTCCCCGTCGTCCAAGCTCCTGCTCAGAATTCCTCCCAATAAAAAACCAGGCCTGGAGCTAGTCACCCAGTGCACGCTCTGTTAAGCCAGCGTTTGCCATCAAGCAGGTTACGCTTCCGGTAAAGGCTGGCTTGAGTTCTCTCCTTTGGACAAGGACTGGCGCGACGCGATTGCATACGCGCCCAGGATGACCACCTCAGGGTCGATCGGATGCCGATAAGC
>Ga0209648_10003624_pt1 | contig 13008 bp, 8 predicted proteins | sample GraSoi2013_115cm_FD_185830 | JGI IMG/M metagenome (GOLD analysis project Ga0209648, IMG submission 185830) | Grasslands soil microbial communities from the Angelo Coastal Reserve, California, USA - Sample 9_17_2013_115cm (SPAdes) (version 2) | ecosystem: Environmental > Terrestrial > Soil >...
AGTTCCTTTCGTAAGGAGGAAAGGTTGCCGCCCTGGACACGGCCACCGGCGGATGTGAAGATGCCCAGCGCGCGGACAGGGGTGAGCGACTTGGCATGGAAACTCGGCCTGTACATGCCGATCAGGGTCTATCCCCTTTATGAGAATGGGCTGCGCGCTGCGCAGGGTCAGACACTCGCCGAGGCACAGCGTCGCTCGGCTGAGATCTACGCGGACTTCTCCCATGTTGCTTCGCGCAATCCCGCCGCCTGGAATCCCACACCTCTGACGCCGGAGGAGATTCTCACCATCACCCCGCATAACCGCGTGATTTGCCATCCCTATCCGCTGCTCATGAACGCGCTGCTCAACGTCAACCAGGCCGCTGCTGTCGTCTTGACCGATACAGAGACGGCCCAGGTGCTGGGAATCCCCGAAGAGCGCTGGGTGTATGTCTGGGGAGGAGCCGGGTCAAAGGATAGCGATGATATTCTGAAACGCATCAGCTACAGCCGCTCACCGGCGATGGAAGCGACGCTCGATACAACACTCGCCGTCACCGGCTTACAGACTGAGGACATCGACTTGCTCGATTTCTACAGTTGTTTCCCGTGCGTTCCCAAGATGGCCGCGCGGCACCTGCACCTTGCTGAAGACAGGCACCTGAGCGTTACCGGTGGGCTTACCTCGTTCGGCGGTCCGGGCAACAACTACACGCTGCACTCGGTCGTAGCCATGTCAGAAGCCCTGCGGCGTGGCGAGGGCAAAACGGGCCTTGTCTATGGCCAGGGCGAGTACGTCACCAAACATCATGCCATCGTCCTCGCCACCACTCCTCGTTCCGGCGAGTATCCTCTTGCAGACCCGCTGCCCCGCGAGATCGAGGAGGTGGCGCCACCGCCCATCGAGGAACGCCCGGAGGGTGTGGCAACCATTGAAACCTACACTGTCGAGTACAATCGAGCAGGGCAACCGGAGCGCGGCTACATCATCGGGCGTCTTGCGAGTGGCGCGCGCTTTGCGGCGAATACTCCTGAGAGCGATATGGATACCTTTACCCTGCTGACCGATGGCAGTGTCGAGCCTATCGGTCTAAAAGGGCGAGTCAACCCCAGTGCAGATGGGCGCAATATCTTTCGTTTTGACTAGCTTTTCCACGAGTGAGCAAGACGTAACAAGGGAGGAATAACATGACGGAAACACGTCGTTTCACGCCGCAGCGGCTGCGCGGCCTGTTCGAACCCCAGAGCATCGCCCTGGTCGGGGCATCGGACAAATCTTCCTGGTCCATGATGGTTCACAACAACCTCACGTTAGGCGAATATACCGGGCGTATTTACTACATCAATCCACGCAACCCCGCTGTGCATGGGAGGCCCGCCGTTCCGCGCCTGGCCGATATTGGCGCACCCGTCGATCTAGCTTACATCATGGTACCAGGGGAGGCAGTCCTGCCGGTCGTGCGCGAAATGGCCGAAGCCGGCATTCACAACGCCATTGTCCTGACGGCGGGCTTTGCTGAACAGGACGAGGAGGGGCTGCTCCGCCAGCAGGTGCTTCAGAGACTGGCACTCGATCATGATATTGCAATGCTCGGCCCGAACTGCCTGGGCTTTGTGAACCTGACCCGGCACATCGAGGCCATGCCCAACACTGGCCCTCACCCCCTCGTCGTAGGGTCGGTGGCGCTGCTTTCCCAGAGCGGCGCGCTGGCTGCAAACCTGGCGAACTACGCGCACGAGCAGCCGATAGGCTTGAGCCTGCTGGTCAGCACCGGGAACGAAGCGGTAGTGACGATCAGCGAGGCGCTTGATTATGCTGTAGAGGACGAAGCAACCAGCGTTATCGCCCTGTTTCTGGAAACGATACGCGATCCCAATCGTTTCGTCGAGGCGGCGCAGCACGCGATGCAGAAAGGCAAACCCATTGTCGCGCTGAAAACCGGGCGCGGCGAACTCACCGCGAAGGTGGCGCAGGCGCACACGGGCGCGCTGGTGGGCGACGACCGCGTCATCGATGCCCTGTTCCGCCAGTTGGGGATCATGCGCGTGGATTCGCTGGAGGAACTGCTGCTGACAGCGAATGCGCTGGCTCACACCGGACACCTGCGCGGCAACCGGCTGGGCTTTGTCGGCATCTCCGGCGGCGGCTGCGATCTTGTCGCTGATTATGTTGAACAAACCGGTCTTACCCTGCCACCATTCACCGAAGAGAAGCGTGCCGGGGCGCGCGAACTGCTGCCCGCCCTCGGCCCGGTGCATAACCCGCTCGATGTGACAGGCGCTGCTGTGACGAACCGGGTATTGTTTGGGCAGTTGCTCGATGTGCTGGGCAAGGACCCGCATATGGATGTCCTCCTCTGCCAGTTCTCGGTCCCCCGCGAGGAGGCAGTCGCACAGGGATTTTTGGGAGACATCCTGACAGGTATGGCCGGCAGCCTGCGCAGCGCGCCAGTTCCCGCCTTCATGATCGATGCTGTCGAGTACGAAACCAACGCTGTTGGGCGCGCCTTCCTTGAGCGTGTGGGCCTCCCGTTCCTGCCAGGTGGTCTCCAACGTATTATCACGGCACTCGGCAAGGGGGTATGGTGGGGGAAGCAGTACCGGGCACGCCAGGTACCAGAAGCTGAAGTTGCAGGCGGCGTGGAACTGCGCGGCGAACGCCCGGTGGCGGGAGAGAGCGCCTGGTCCGAGTGGCGCGTGCGCGCCTTCCTTGAAGAACAGGGCATCCCGGTGATTCCCGCGAGGCTTGTAAGATCAGCAGAACAGGCCATCACCGCTGCCAAAGAAGTTGGATTTCCGGTCGCACTCAAGATAGTCTCGCCCGATATCGTGCATAAAAGCGACATAGGAGGGGTGCAACTCAATCTACGCGACGAAGAGGCAGTTCGTGCGGCATTCACACGGATCATGGAGGCGGCGCATGCGCTGACGCCTCAGCCTCACATCGATGGAGCGCTGCTGAGTCCCATGCGCGTGGGAGGCGTCGAACTGCTCGTGGGCGTAGTGCGCGATCCCGTCTGGGGACAGGTCATGGCCGTTGGGTTAGGAGGTATCTGGGTCGAAATCCTCAAAGATACCAGCCTGCGTGTGCTACCCGTATCCCGCCGCGATGTGTATGCGATGCTGGATGAGCTGCAAGGGAAGACGCTGCTGCATGGCGCGCGTGGTTCCCGGTCTGCCGACCTGGATGCCCTGGTCGAGGTCATTTATCGCATTAGCAGGCTCGCCCATGCGCTTGAGAGCGACCTGGAATCTCTTGAGATCAATCCACTGCGCGTGGATGGCTCTCAGATCGAGGCCCTGGATGCGCTGATTACCTGGCGGGAATAGAAGAAAGGAAGGACCTTCTCATGAGCTATCAGTATGTGATCTACGAAAAAAAAGGGCATATTGCCTACGTCACCATCAATCGGCCCGAGGTCATGAATGCCCTGCATTACGACGCGAACGTTGAGTTGGGAGAGGTCTTCAATGACTTCAAGCAGGATGAGGAGTGCTGGGTTGCCATTTTGACGGGGGCCGGCCAGCGCGCGTTCTCTGCCGGTAACGACCTCAAGGCAACGGCTGCCGCAAGCGCCAGGGGAGAAAAGGTGATGGACAGGTTCGCACTGTTTGGGGGGATCACGACTGACTTCGAGTGCAGCAAGCCTATCATCGCGGCGGTGAACGGCGTTGCCCTGGGTGGAGGCTTTGAGATAGCGCTCGCAAGCGATTTGATCATCGCAGCCGAACATGCTCGCTTCGGCCTTCCCGAACCACGTGTGGGCCTCATCGCCGGGGCGGGTGGGGCGCATCGTTTGCCGCAGCAGATTCCTCTCAAACAGGCCATGGGCATGCTACTGACCGGCAGGCAGATAACGGCGCAGGAGGCGTATCGCATTGGCCTCGTCAACGAGGTCGTTCCAGGCGGGGAACTCATGGCAGCTGCCGAACGCTGGGCTAACGAAATCCTGGAGTGCTCTCCCCTATGCGTGCGTCTCACCAAAGAGGCCACGCTTGCGGGGCTGTCGTCTTCCATCGAAGAAGCCTTGCAGCAAGATCGGCCACGCATACAGCGCCTCCTCGCATCGGAGGACTTTATCGAGGGACCAAAAGCATTTGCCGAAAAGCGCAAGCCGCAATGGAAAGGGAGGTAAGGGGTATTTGGTCACAGGGCACGACCTGTCAAGCCTGCGCTTGCTCGGTTCGGTCGGCGAGCCGATCAACCCTATTGACTTCATTTCCGACCCTTTCAATATGGTTGTATACTTAAGAGTAGGTGAAAAGAAGGATACACCGTATGCAGTTTTCAGCTTCTCGGATTCCATCTTCATGATAGAGGGAGTTCATAAGAGGGGCTGCTGGCCCAAGATTCGAAAGGAGAGGTATGCGATGTCAACATTGCAAGGCGCTGTTGTCGTTGTCACCGGTGCAAGCAGGGGCATAGGGCGTGCGATCGCCGAGGAACTGGGGCAAGGCGGTGCAAAGGTCGTCGTGAACTATGCTCGCAGCAAAGAACCGGCAGAGGAACTCGTCACGCAGCTCATGGAGCACGGATCGCCGCAAGCGGTGGCAATCCAGGCAGATGTCGCCGATGCGGCTCAGGCTGCCAGGCTCATCGAGGGGGCAGTTCAGCAGCTTGGCCGCATCGATGCGCTGGTCAATAACGCGGGCATCAATCTTGACCGGACGATGAAGAAGATGACCGTAGAAGATTGGAACACTGTCATCCAGGTGGACCTGAACAGTTACTTCTACACGGTCAAAGCGGCACTTCCCTATTTCACGGAGCAGAAAAGTGGGAAAATCATCAACATCAGTTCCTTTGTCGGACAAATGGGCAACTTCGGCCAGGCCAACTACTCAGCAGCCAAAGCGGGCATTATCGGTTTTACCAAGACAGCCGCCTTAGAGCTGGCTCGCTCGAACGTCACCGTCAATGCCATCTGCCCAGGCTTCATCGAGACGGATATGTACGCGACAGTTCCAGAGAAGGTGAAGGAGGCCATTCTCCAGCGCATTCCCCTGGGTCGCGTCGGTACCCCGCAAGAGGTAGCTCGCGCAGTCCGTTACCTGATTGTCGACGGCGAGTATATCACCGGTCAGGTGCTTAACATCAATGGTGGCATTTACATGTAGGAGCGTAGAGGCTAACTGTAGGGGGCCGATTTATCGTGCACCCCGATTGCGGGAGGGTACACGTCATGGCTCCTCCCGCTCAACAAAGCGATAATTTCAACAACCAGAAAGGGAAAGTATCATAATGGCTGAACTGCAAGAAGCGGTCATTGTGAGTGCCGTGCGTACCGCGATAGGCACATATGGAGGTGGCCTGGCCGAAGTGCCAGCCGCCAAACTCGGCGAGATTTGTATTCGGGCAGCCCTGGAGCGGGCTGACCTCAAATCCAGCCAGGTGGAGGAGGTGATCATGGGCAATGTGCTCCAGGCCGGCCTGGGGCAGAATCCGGCTCGCCAGGCAGCTATTCATGCAGAGTTGCCGGTGGCTGTTCCTGCAATGACGATTAACAAAGTGTGTGGCAGCGGCCTCAAAGCGGTCATGCTGGCAGCACAGGCCATCAAGCTAGGCGACGCTGAGATTGTCGTGGCAGGTGGGATGGAGAGTATGAGCCGTGCGCCCTACCTCCTGGAGAAGGCGCGCTTTGGCTACCGCATGGGGGATGGGCAACTGGTCGATTCGATGATCCGGGATGGCCTGTGGGATGCGTTTAACGATTGCCATATGGGCATCACGGCGGAGAATATCTGCACGGAGAGCCACCTGACCCGGGAAGAACTGGATGCGTTTGCGCTTGAGAGTCAGCAGCGAGCGGTGCATGCGATTGAGGCCGGGAAGTTCCGCGATGAGATTGTACCGGTGGAGGTGCCGGGCCGAAAAGGTCCCACCCTCTTCGAGCAGGACCAGCAACCACGTGCCGATACGACCGCCGAGGCTTTGGCCAAGTTGCGCCCGGCATTTAAGAAGGACGGGATGGTGACCGCAGGCAACTCGTCCGGCCTCAACGATGGAGCTGCGGCAGTGGTGGTGATGAGCCGGAGGAAGGCGGAAGAGCTCGGTTTGAGGCCACTGGCGACGATTCGCAGCTATGCCTCGGCGGGCGTCGATCCGCGCATAATGGGCATGGGCCCCGTGCCCTCCACCAGGCGTGCGCTGGAGAAGGCCGACCTCTCGGTGTCGGACCTGGACCTGGTTGAGGCCAACGAGGCTTTTGCTGCACAGTCGGTCGCGGTGGGTAAAGAGCTCGGCTTCGAGCGCTCGAAGCTCAACGTCAACGGCGGTGCCATCGCCCTGGGCCACCCCATTGGAGCCAGCGGCACGCGCGTACTGGTGACCTTGCTCTACGAAATGCAGCGGCGTAATGCCCACTACGGCCTGGCAACGCTGTGCATCGGTGGTGGTCAAGGTGTGGCGATGATTGTAGAGCGCTGATGTGAACGAAGTATTTCGTAAGATGTCAACAACAGCCGGGACTTGTTGGTCCCGGCTTGTTGGTGTGACTTACAGTGGTGGTCAGAACGATTGGTTTCCTCGTTGCAGAAACACTGGGTTGGGGCAGACTGGTTAGGAATCGTCGCCGATCACCAACAGGACGAGACTTACCTCCTGGGATGCTCGGTGAAAAAGCGCACCATCTCGGCAGAGGCATCAGGTCCCTTTGGATCGGTATACGAACCACTGGGACTCCCTCCTGACCAGGCATGACCCGCCTGGTGAACCATCCACTTCTCCATGATGGCTCGACCGCTGACATCGTGGTAGATGGAGCGGGTGTAGGCATGCCCGCTAGCTACTTGCCCTCGTTCCACTTTCACGTCTCGCACAGACCTGCGCACGCTCCCCAGCCCATCACTAGCCGCCTGCAGCCATTGGTCACACAGGCGGTCTGCATTGACCGGGGCGACTGTCGTGTCGCCATCCCCATGGAACGCGATCAGCGGGATGATCTCCCTCAGTGGTCGTGCGGGTTGGCGTGTCCCCTGTTTCATCGCCGCGAACGCAGAGGGGAGATTGCGTGCGGCACCATAGGCCAGGCCGGAATGCACGCCGACGGCGGCATAGAGGTCAGGATACGTCGCTGCCATGATAGCGGCCATGGCCCCGCCAGCCGACAGCCCGGCTACATACACCCGTCTCACATCGACGTGATACTCGCTCATAATCTGTCGCGTGATCCCAGCAATGAGGGATGGCTCGCCCACGTCGCGGTGCTGGTCGGTCTCCTGGAACCAATTCCAACACTTCGAGCCATTGGCCGAGGATGCTTGCTCAGGATAGGCAACGAGGAACGTCTTGCCTTCAGCGAGCACATTCATGGCCGTGCCAGCGGCGAGATCAACGGGTGTCTGGGTACAGCCGTGAAGCATCACTACTAGAGGCACAGCTTGTCCTGTATAGCCGCTAGGGATGTAGAGCTTGTAGACGCGTGTCCCAGCTGTATTAGTATAGGCCTTCTCCACAAACTGCCCGCTTGCATGGACAGAGGAAGACACCAGGCCAGGCATGACTGGGCGCATGGGCCCTGTGGTCCTGGGCATGCTGCCGGGTACTCGTGGTACGTCCGGGGAGAGCGTTCTTCGCGCGGCAGCAAGGTACGCCGTCGCAGATTCTCCTCCTGTGCTGCGGCCGCCGGCCGCGCCCCCTACCGATGTCTCCATCGAAGGTGATGAGTCATCAAGAACGCGGAACTCTGCCTCGATTGGTGCACCAGCACGGTTGGGCTCAGCCGCCGATACGTTGGTAGCTGGCACACCCGCAAGGGTGCGCTGAATAAGTGCGGTCGCCTCCGCAAGTCGGCCAGCGCGCGTGAGGCGCGTGGCTTCGGCCATCCCGGTCTGTATGCGGTCATTCATCCGAAAGCGCTCCTTCCTTCTGTGTGACGCCCAGCGCCACAGTGACAGCATCCCCCTGGTCTCTGGTGTGTCTCGGTGTGCCCTGCGGTGGCGACAAGCGCCCAGCCATTTGCAAAGTGAGCAGAGCACGTGGCTCACCTGATACGCCCCGCCAACGCTGCCTTGACGGCGGCACTGGCCCGGAAGGCCCCCAGCACCTCGATCGAGTCAATGGTCTCCAGAGCCAGCTCTGGAGAGACATCCTCAGCGATACTCGCCAGACCGAGCACGTTGATCTGCAACATTTCGCCAGCCGCACGCACCGCCTCCAAATCATGGCGGGTGTAGTGCTGCACACCGAGCACGAGCATCTTGCGTGCCACTGTGCGCTTGACCACCTCCACATGGGTGGCGAGCTGCGTGCGGATGGCCGTGCGGATAAAGTCGGTACGGTTAGAATAAAAACCCTCCTGCACCAGCAAATCGATCTGTCCTAAATCCACGAGTCCCAGGTTGATCGTGATTTTCTCGGTTTTCTCAAGTTCGGGCATGGTACCATCTCCTTACCATCTAAGTAGATGGTACACGGATGGTCATCGCGTTGTCAAGGGGGAGAAGGCGACTGTTTATTTCCTAGTTTTGGAATGGATATCCTAAGTAGCCAATACAGGGATACTATCACTGACTGGAGTGACACCCTGATCAGGTTTACTTTCAGCAATAATTCACAAAATATCAAGCCGCATTTGACAGGGTACTTTGATTATTCTATAATAGTAACGCTCCACGAACTCGAACGGTGTAGCGGATGTTACGCTCGTTCACGATGTGCATTGGTGTCAGGCATCGCCATCATTATTGAGCGTCTCTACCCGCTCCCCTCTGGCAGTACCATATCAACTCTTGGAGGTATCAATGGACATCCCGAGCTATGTCACCAATGCGAAGCTCCGCGCGTGGGTTGAAGAGATGGTTGCGCTGTGCAGGCCCGACCGCGTCCACTGGTGCGACGGTTCGCAGGCGGAGTACGACCGCCTGTGCGAGCAGATGGTCGCGTCCGGCACCTTCATCCGGCTCAACCCCGGCAAGCGCCCCAACAGCTTCCTGGCCCGCTCCGACCCCAGCGACGTCGCCCGCGTCGAAGATCGCACCTTCATCTGCTCCCTGAGCAAGACCGACGCCGGCCCGACCAACAACTGGGTGCACCCCAGGGAGATGAAGGAGACGCTCCACAGCTTGTTCGGTGGCTGCATGCGCGGGCGCACGATGTACGTAATCCCGTTCAGCATGGGGCCGCTCGGCTCCCCGATCGCGCACCTTGGCGTCGAACTGACCGACTCGCCCTATGTCGCCGTCAGCATGCACATCATGACCCGCATGGGTCGCGCGGTCTACGACGTGCTGGGGGCAGACGGCGACTTCATCCCGTGCATGCACTCCGTCGGCATGCCGCTTGCGCCGGGCCAGCAGGACATCCCGTGGCCTTGTAACAAACAGACCAAGTACATCGTGCATTTCCCCGAGGAGCGCGCCATCTGGTCCTACGGCTCGGGCTACGGCGGCAACGCGCTGCTGGGCAAGAAGTGCTTCGCGCTGCGCATCGCTTCGGTGCTCGCACGCGACGAGGGCTGGCTGGCCGAGCATATGCTCATCCTGGGCGTTGAGACTCCGCAGGGCGAGAAGACCTACGTCGCCGCCGCCTTCCCCAGCGCCTGTGGCAAGACCAACTTCGCCATGCTCATCCCGCCCAGGGAGTTCCAGGAAGAGGGCTGGAAGGTGACGACCGTGGGCGACGACATCGCCTGGATCAAGCCCGGGCCTGACGGCACGCTCTACGCGATTAACCCCGAGGCCGGGCTCTTTGGCGTCGCGCCTGGTACGAGCGCGCACTCCAACCCGAATGCGATGGCGTCGATGCGCGCCAACACCATCTTTACCAACGTCGCGCTGACCGGCGACGGCGACGTGTGGTGGGAGGGCATGTCCGAGGTGCCACCCGCGCACCTGGTTGACTGGACGGGCCAGGACTGGACGCCGGGCAGCGGGCGGGTGGCCGCGCATCCCAACGCGCGCTTCACCGCGCCGCTCAGCCAGTGCCCGGTCATGGACCCGGCGGCCGACGACCCGCAGGGTGTCCCGGTCGCGGCGTTCATCTTCGGCGGTCGGCGCGCGAGCGCGGTCCCGCTGGTCTACCAGGCGTTCAACTGGATGTACGGGGTCTACGCTGCGGCAACGATGGGTTCGGAGACGACTGCTGCAGCCGAGGGCCTGCTCGGCGAGGTGCGCCGCGACCCGTTCGCGATGCTGCCGTTCGCCGGCTACCACATGGCCAGTTACTTCAACCACTGGCTGAACTTCGGGCGGCAGCTGCCGAACCCGCCGCGCATGTTCAATGTGAACTGGTTCAGGCGCGACGCACAGGGCCATTTCCTGTGGCCGGGCTTCGGTGAGAACATGCGCATCCTGAAGTGGATCGTCGAGCGAGCGCGCGGCCGTGCGATCAGCATCGAGAGCCCAATCGGCTGGATGCCGCGCTACGAGGACCTGGACTGGCGCGGGATGGAGGACTTCACGCGCCAGCAGTTCAACGAGTTGATGTCGGTGGACCGCGACCTCTGGCAGCAAGAATTGCTCTCGCACGAGGAGCTGTTCGTGAAGCTGTACGACCGGCTGCCGAAGGAACTGCTGTTCATCCGCGAACTGATCCTCTCCAGCCTATGGCGCTCCCCGGAGCGCTGGGGCCTGGCGCCAGAATGAAATGCCTTAGCCTAACAAACTGTACGGGTTTTGCAGCAACCGCTTGACCTCCTGGAGAAAGCGTGCCGCGGTCGCGCCGTAGATGACGCGGTGATCAGCCGAGATGGTCATCGGCATCAGGTCCCGGAGAACTGGCTGTCCGTCAACCGGCACGAACTGTTTGCGCGTAGAGGCTACCGCCAGGATGGCGACTTGCGGTGGGTTGATGACGGCAATGAAGCTCGAAGCGTCCATCATGCCCAGGTTCGAGACCGAGAAGGTGCCACCCTCCAGGTCGGTGGGAGAGAGCTTGTTTGCGCGGGCCTTGCTAATGAGGGCTTTCGCCTCGCGGGCAATCGTGCGTACCCCCTTGCTATTCGTATCGCGAATCACCGGCACCACCAGCCCGCCAGGCACGTCTACGGCGAAGCCAACGTTGATGTGTTTATATTCTATCAGTTGATCCTCCTTGAGCGTGCTGTTGACCACGGGGAACTTTTCAAGGGCAAGCGCACATGCCTTCACGATCAAATCGTTGACCGTAACCTTCACGCCGTCCTCTCCGGCGCTCGCGTTGAAGGTCTGGCGCATCGCTAGCGCGTCGGTCATATCGACCTCGCTACTCACATAAAAGTGCGGGATGGTCTGCTTCGACTCGGTCAGTCGGCGGGCTATGAGCATCTGCACCCGCGAGAGTTTGACGACCTCCGCCTCCGCAGGTGGCACAGCCGGTGCTGGAACCGCCTGTGGAGGAGCGGCTGGCACGGCTGCGGGAGCAGGAGTGGTAGCCGCACCGCGCTGCACGAGAAAATCATCAATGTCATCGCGGACGATGCGACCGCCCGGGCCGGTTCCCTGGACCAGGCCCAGGTCGATGCTGTGTTCTTCAGCCACGCGGCGCGCCAGTGGCGACGCTTTGATCGCTCTCCTCTCGTCGCCCTCGGAGACGGTGAGGCCATCGCTCCCGGTGCTTGCCCGTGCCTTCGCCGGAGCCACCTCTGCCTTGTCCGCACCTGTCACCACAGCAGCGGGCTGGACGGGGGCAGGGCTTGCCACTACATTTTGGGCGACCGCGCCGGTTCCGATGAGAGCCACTACCTGGCCGATGGGCACTGTTTCACCCTCCTGCGCCAGTATCTGCTGCAGCGTGCCTGCCTCGTAGGCCTCCAGGTCCATCGTGGCTTTGTCCGTCTCGATTTCGGCCAGGACATCGCCTTTCTTGATCTCGTCACCAGGCTTCTTGAGCCAGCGGGCAATGGTGCCTTCTTGCATGGTGTCGCTGAGCCTGGGCATGGTTATTTCACTCATCGTTATCTCCTGCTCTTCAAAACATAGAAACATGTAGTGATTCCTTGGCACTCACCAAGTACACCGCAGGTAGCCGACTACCTGTGTGGCGGAAGCCCCGCAACGAACCGCTGGTAGAGGTTGACCGCGCTGTTCTCGTCGCGGTCCATCACCAGGCCACAGTTCTCATGCTCACAACGATACGTCCGTTTCCACAAGGGCATATCCTGCTTATGCTTACAGACATGGCACATCTTCGTCGTATCGCGTTCGCTTATGATATATAACTCTTTCCCAAAGCGCAGACACTTGTAGGTGAGCATCTGCACAAAGCCGTAGAGTCCCCAGTCATTATACACCAGGCGGTTGCGGATACGTCGCTTGTTCCGCTCTTGCCTGGTCTCATGCTCTTGCTTCGGAATGACCATCTGCCGTTGGGAAAGATCGCCAATGACAACAGCCCTTTCAGCCAGTTTGCCAGCGATGAGATGGGAGGCCTTGTGCAGACAGTCGTGTTGCTTGCGCCGCTTGCGTTCCGAGACGCGCTTGTACACCTTGGAGAGATGGATGTACCGCCGGGACTTCTTCTTGCACTTGTCTCGCTTGGAACGAATTTTGTCCAGTTGTTTATTGTACCAGCGGTAGCCCTTGAACCCGCCGATGTGGTAGAAGCGCCCCTGGTCGTTGAAGCCCGTCGCCAGCGTCTTGATGCCCAGGTCAAAAGCCGCGATGCCATCCTCGCGTATGGGGCGTCTCTTGCGCTGTTTTCGTCTCTTGCCAGGCTTATGCTCATCATCGTGGTTCTCCTGCACCGCATCGTCATAGACAAACGAGCAGTAGTAGTTGCCACGTGCATCCCTGGATACCGCTACCTCGTGAAAGTGCGCAGGAGGGTCCTCGGTGAGATGGGCCACAATGTTGGGGTAGCGTTTGGGTCCCCAATTGCCGCCACCACCCGTCGGAAGCGTGATGGTCCTCCCTTGTACTTCCAGGTACACAGCGGGATAACACAGCGTAAAGAACTGGTGCCGCGGCTTGACGCGCGGAAAGCCTGGTTTCTTCTCGCCTTCAGCGAGGCGTTGAAAGAACGCCTGCATGGCTTTGTCCAGGCGGAAGTACACCTCCGCTAGGAGCTTGCCATAGACATGGCGCAACTCAGGGTCGTACTGCTTGCTCT
>Ga0209648_10003625_pt1 | contig 13008 bp, 10 predicted proteins | sample GraSoi2013_115cm_FD_185830 | JGI IMG/M metagenome (GOLD analysis project Ga0209648, IMG submission 185830) | Grasslands soil microbial communities from the Angelo Coastal Reserve, California, USA - Sample 9_17_2013_115cm (SPAdes) (version 2) | ecosystem: Environmental > Terrestrial > Soil >...
GTTTCCGCCGCGGCAGCGCTTCTCCCCCCAAGCGCTGCCTTCGCTCCCTGTTCCGCTTCATCCTTCCAGCGATAGTAGAGCGTTTGAGCGATTCCAAATCTCCGACAAGTTTCAGAAACGTTCCCGCTCTTCAACCCTTCCTGCACGATCTGCCACTTCTCTTCCGGGGATCGATCTACGCGTGGTTTCCTGCCCATGCTGCCTCCTGTTTTGGAGGCCCTGATTCTACCTAGACGAGCTGTCCAGTTTTAGCGGGGAGCACTACAAGATTGAGTGCGGGAGGAGTAGCCGACGAGTGGGTAACCCCGATGCTTCGTCAGGGCGACGCGCAAGTCTTTAAGAAGTACTCCCAGATGAAGTTGCAGATGAAGCGGGAAGCTCTCGAAAAGATAAATCGCCAGGCCAGCGAGATGCCGGCGCAGGGCACGCCTGGATTGTGTACAGCCATGCTGCAATAGCCCATTCGTGCACAGTTCGTGCACAGTCAGGGTTTAAAGTGGTGGCAACGATTAGGAGTAGCGTTGGAAAGTGCTTTAGAATGAGTAAAGCAGTTCATGTCGGGGCGTAGCGCAGCCTGGTAGCGCGCCTGCCTTGGGCGCAGGAGGCCCCCGGTTCGAATCCGGGCGCCCCGACCAATCTATGCTGTTTGTTCTCCATTACTTAGAGAGCCCTATATTTTTTGTTACAGCTCTTGTGAATTTCTCGCAGGCAGGAGGTCGGTTTTTGCAAATCACTCAATCTCCATGACTTCGTTGCATTGTCCGCAGGCAAGAACTCAAAAAGGCAGGAGTGCCGTTAAGAAACTATTGAATTCACTCAGCTTAAAAGGATGTCATGAGGTGGACGGCAAGCGTTGTGAGAAACGTCGCGAGCACGCATGTCCGATGGATACAGGTGTCCATTTGAGGTGAGGCCGTAGATGCCGTGGTCCAGCCAGTTACGGGCGAGTTCTTCGTAGAAGGATGTATCCCCAGATGCAAAAGGGAAGCGCCAGATAAAGAAAAGGCGCAATCCCAACCCAACGAGCAAGGCAGGCGCGATGTGTTTATAGAAGGGGCGCTGGAGCATCATTTCCAGAAGGGGCATTCTGGACTTCAGCGTCCTCCACCCAGTCGTAGTCCTGTCGTTGAAGGCTGAGATACCTCGGGATTGGCACTGAAAGACAATCGGAAAAAGCGGAGATCGCACTGATCGCAACGAAATGGTCGCACGAACAGCATCGTGAGAAGTCCCGATTCGAGAAATCCCTTGCGCCTCGACCGATGGATTCGTTGACTGGAACAGCTTGGGCAGCTAATCGACACAGCGGCACACCCTTCCTTGAGAGATTGAGCTGGCGGAGAATCTTGCAATACCTGTCGTTGCGTGTCTGTCCGGTTTGACACACTTCGGGAACGAGAGCCGGACCGTCTTCTTTGCCGCTCATCTTCGCAGCGGCAACAATCATTGTGATTTATAGAGCGAGCGACGGAAATCGAATCCGTGTCCGAAGCTTAAACAGTTCTGCTGACGGCAGCCCAAAAACTTGGGAACAACTTAGGAACAAACATCGCCGAATACCGTGCAAAACCGTAATGCATGACATAGGAAAATGTTAGACGAACCAACTACTTAGCGTTTCTGCACTTACCTTGGGCGCAGGAGGCCCCCGGTTCAAATCCGGGCGCCCCGACCATTCAAAATCCCAGAAATTTTTGGGTCCCACGGGCCTTGCCGATTGCGAGGTCCGCGTAGAGACAAAGCCCGGCCCTCTATTCCTTCTCCTCGGGCGGCTTCATCGAAATAAATTCCTTGTACAGCAGAAGGTCGTACACAATCTTGAGCGTCCCCGCAATAAAGAAAGGTACGTTGATAAGCGCCGGGCGCGCGAACAAAAATCCTACAAACAGCGGACTGATTGCCGCACCCGTTGTCCGCGCGACGCCCGTGATCCCGGCCGCTGCGGATCGTTCCTCCGGACTGACCACCGCCATCGTGTATGACTGTCTGGTGGGAACGTCCATCTGGCTGATGCTGAAACGCAGCAGCAATGCCAGGACCGCAAGCTTCAAATTGGGCATCAGCGGCACCAGGAGCAGCAGAATATTCGACGGTAGGTGGGTCAACACCATCGTCCGTATGAGCCCAAATCGCGCCGCCAGCCGCGCCGCCAGCAGCGCCGAAATACCCGATAAGATGTTCGCCCAGAAAAAAATCGCGCCGAGTGTTGCCGGATTCACTCCGAATCGCAAATAGAACCAGTAAGCCGCGAAACTCTGCACGACAAATCCGCCGGCGAAGGCATCCACGGTAAACAAACCGGACAATTTTGCTACCACGTGACGCGAAGTGTGAATTCCAAGCCATCGCCGCGGGCCTCCGGAAGTGGAAGCCTCGGAGGGGCTGGCCTCTGCGCCCCGGGAAACGCGTGTAAACAAAAATGCCAGCACCAAACCCAAGCCTGCGTACAAAACGACGACCGCCCGATACCCCGCGACCGGCATCGTCGAACTCTTCTGCAGCGCTTGAGACAGGACGCCACCAAACAGCGCGCCCATCGCCGTTGCCAACGACCCTGTCAGCGTGTACCAGGCGAAAACTTCTGTTCTTGCTCGGTCACTCACCACGTGAGACAAGGCGGCCTGTTCGATCGATAGAAATGGACCCACCTCATTGCCGCTCGGGCTTATGACTCCAATCGTCCCGGCAACGACTAGCCAAAAGAAATTTCTCGTTAACGCGAATACCAAACCTGCCGCGGCCATCAGTAAGGCCCCGATGATCAGCATGCGACGCCTGCCCACACGATCCGCCCGCGTGGTTAAGTAAAGTGAAATCGCCGTGTCGCCGAGCAGCGTGAGGGTTAGAAGCAAACCTGTTTGCGATTCCGTCAGGCCAATCCCAACCAGGTAGAAGACCAGAACAACGGAGATCAATCCGTAGGCGAACAGGCGGGTGAAGCGTGTCAAAAACAGGAGCCACGCGTCGCGGTTCAGTGCTTTGAGCGCGTCAGGAGCCAAGAATCGAGTGTACTTTTCTCATAGACCTATCGCAAATCAGCAATCAGCGGGTTGGCTATGCTGAATTGCTCTCTGCGATGATCGTTGCCGTGATCCTGCAGTCGCGCTATTCTCGTCTGCCCGGAGGCCTCATGCCACGCACAGCTCACGTTCTGCTCGCCGCCCTGGTCGCTGGTTTTCTGTCGCTCGCCGCGTCTGCGCAGCAATCCACGTTTTCGGTTGGTACCGCCACCGCCGACCGCGGCCAAAAAACGACTGGCTTCATCGACGTCCCCGCGGGTGTGGACGCCGGCACGCAGATTCCTGTCGTAATCGTGCGCGGCGCGAAGCCCGGCGCGCTCCTCGCTCTCGTCTCCGGCGCCCACGGCACCGAATACGCCTCCATCATCGCGCTCCAGGACCTCATCACCAGCCTCGATCCAAGCCAAATGTCCGGCACGGTTGTCATTCTCCCCCTTGTCAATATCGCTTCCTTCGAGCAAAAAGTTCCCCACGTCAATCCCGTCGACAACAAGAGCATGAATCGCTTCTATCCCGGGAAAGAAGACGGCACGCAAACCGAGCGCGCGGCTTATCTCATCACCAAAGAAGTCGTCGACCGCTGCGATTACCTCATCGACTTCCACGGTGGCGATCTTGACGAAAGCCTTCGCCCCTACGCTTATTGGGTTGTCACGGGAAATGCCAAGCAGGACGCTTTCTCGAAGCAAATGGCGCTGGCCTTCGGCCTTGACCACATCATCATTTCCGACGATCGCCCCAAGGATCTGAACGCCACGAAGTATTTGGACAACACCGCCGCCATGCGCGGCAAGCCCACCATCACGGTCGAAGCCGGTTACGCCGGAACGGTGGAAACCGACGATGTCGCCGCTCTCGTTCAGGGCACGCGCAGCGTTATGCGTTTGCTGAAGATGCTACCCGGTACGCCGCACGCCATCGATCATCCGGTGTGGATCAAATCTCTCGGCGAAGTCACTAGTCCCGTAGACGGCATCTTTTATCCGCTCGTCAAGCGAGACACCTACGTGGAAGCCGGCAGAAAGCTGGGCGACGTCACCGACTATTTCGGCAAAGTCATTTTTGAAGCCCGCGCCCCCGTCTCCGGCATCATCCTTCACATCTGCGCGGTCCCTTCCATGAAAACCGGCGACAACATTGCCAACATCGGTGTCATCGCACCCAAAGCTCCCTGAAATGTTCTTCTCTGTGCTCTCTGTCTCCTCTGCGCGCTCTGTGTTAAGCCTTTGGTTGTAGCAGCGACGTCATATACCAGCTATTCCCAAACGGATCCTTCACACCGCCACTCCGTCCGTAAGGCTTATTCGAAGGCGCATCGATGGAAGTAGCTCCCGCATCCAACGCCCGCGGATACATCGCATCGGCGTCATCCACATGCAGATGCAAATGGCACGGCATCGGCTGAAACTCCCCATGCGCTTCATCCAGCTCGAGCGTATTGTCTCCAATCCGCACTGTCGCGTGCAGCACGTGTCCTTCCGGCGATCGTGGCACGTGCCCCGTGACGACCCCGCCAAACGCGTTCTCCAAAAATGGAATCATCTTCTCCGAACCGCGCAGATGCAGGTACGGTTGTACGCTAGGCACTCCCTCCGGACCCGGAGTCCATCCTTGTATCATTGCGACGTACCACAAATTCCCGAACGGATCTCGCACCGCTCCCTGCCTGTCGCCGGAGACGTGATCGCCGACCTCATAAATCGAAGTCGCGCCAGCTTCTATCGCCCGCGCGAAGACCGAATCCGCATCATCCACATACAAATGAATCGCCATGGGAGCAGCAGGAAACTGCTCATTCGCGTCAGCCAATTCGACAATCGAATTTCCGATCGCCACTTCCGCATGCATGATGAATTCGGAGCCCGGTTCCCGCGGCACACGAAAACGTTCCGTTCCCCCAAACGCCTTCGTCAGAAATTCGATGAACTCGCCCGCCCGCGGGACAATCATGTACGGCGCTATCGTGCGGTATCCCTGAGCCGCCGCGCTCTGCTGTTCGGGTTGCCGCGGCGCCGGTTTCGGTGTGCTTGACATGGATGTTCTCCTCTCTGGCTCATCCTATTCGGCTGGAGTGTGAATTCTACTGAATTGCGTCGGTGATGGGGTAAGGGAATAAGTCTTCTCAGCCAGAGCGCCCGATTCGCTCCGCCCATGACGCAGTAGTTTGCGCCAATTCGTGCAAAACCTCCGCATCACTCCGCCCCGAACTCTTCAGCACATGAAACGAATGATCCGCCGTCTCAATCACATGCAATTCCGCGCGGGAGCCCAGCGACGAGCAGAGCGGCTTCATTAGCTTCAAATCCGCTAGCGTGTCGCGCGTCCCCTGCAAAAAAAGCATCGGAATTTTCACTTTTTCGAGGTGCTCTGCGCGCTTCGTACTCGGCTTATTGGGCGGATGCAGCGGAAATCCAAAAAATACCAGTCCACGCACCCCTTCCAACAGCCCCTGCGACGCGGCCTGTGAACTCATCCTGCCCCCGAACGATTTACCTCCCGCCAGCAACGGCAAACCCGCAGCGGCCATCGCAGCCGCACGCACGGCCGCAGCCACAGTCGCCATCGCAACCGACGGCGAATCCGGCGCTCGCCGCCGCTGCTCCATGTACGGAAACTGATAGCGAAAGGTCGCCACGCCCGCCTCGCCCAATTCGCGCGCCAGCTTCTCCAAAAATGGATGCGTCATCCCCGCACCGGCTCCATGCGCCAACACCAGCAACCGCCGTGCCGCCGCCGGCCGTATGAGAATCGCGGAAACTTCACCCGCGCCCTCTACCGCAAATCGCAACCGTTCTCCTTCGCTCATAATCCGCCGGATTTTAGCAAATGCGAGTGTCTCATTCCTCTGTCGCTCTCTGTGTCCTCTGTGCTCTCCGTGTCCTCTGTGTTAAATTCTTCTTTTCCAAAGCCCCCAATGGAGGCGCCAATGGCAGATTATCTCCTGAAGACCGAACCCTCCGAATACTCCTTCGCCGACCTGCAAAAAGACAGCGCAACTGTGTGGGATGGCGTCTCCAATCCCGTCGCGCTCCGCAATCTCAGCAAAATGCAACCCAACGATCGCCTCATCGTCTACCATACCGGCGACGACAAAAGCGCCGTCGGCACCGCAACGGTCGTCTCCGTCGACGCTTCCAATCCCAAGAGTCCCCAAGTGAAAATCAAAGCCGGCAAGCCTCTCCCCAAGCTGGTCTCGCTAGCCCAAATCAAATCGAATCCGCTCTTCGCAGATTCTCCCCTCGTCCGCCAAGGCAGGCTTTCCGTCGTCCCGCTGACCAGCGCACAATTCAAAGCGCTCGTCGGCTCTTAACGACCTGGTTCACGAAAATAAGCTGGGATGCTTCAGGTTCCAACCGGTTGCATTCTGATAAGCGCGCGCCACCGCCAGCATCTCCGCCTCACCGAAAAGTTTACCCACGAACGTCAAGCTCGTCGGATTTCCCTTTTCGTTGAAACCGTGCGGCAAAACCACGCAAGGATTGCCGGTCAGATTTGTCACCGACGTATTCAGCGACGCAATCGGGTTCGGTGTGTAATCCGAATAATCAAAAGGCACGATGTATACGTCAATCCCGGACATGACCCGCGCCATCTCCTCCATCAGTAGCGTCCGAATCCGGTTCGCATTCAGATACTCCGCCGCGGGCAGCAACCGCAGCGCGTGTTGATTCGTCACGCGATCCTGCCGCACCAAATTCTCCGGCCGCGTCTCAATCGGATCCTTCAGCGCCGCATTTCCTTCGCCATAAATAATCGTGCCAATGTCCAGGTCCGCGTGCTCCGGTAGTGCAATCTCCACCAATTCAATCCCCATGCCGCGAAGTTTCGCCAGCGCCGCAGCGTCATTCGCCTCCACTTGCGGCGTTTGCCGCGTATTCGAGAAAGCTCCCTTCAGATAGCCAACGCGCAGCTTGCGAATATCCAAGTTAGCGTCCCAATTGAATGGAATGTCCAGCACCGAGAAATCCCGATCGTCCGGTCCCTGGATCGCATTCAACACCACCGCGCAATCTTCCACGCTGCGGCACATCGGGCCAATCTTGTCGAGGCTCCACGTCAGCGTCATAAATCCCCAGCGGCTGACGCGGCCCGCTGTCGGACGCAAACCCGTGACGCCGCAAATTCCCGACGGCTCCACAATCGACCCGCCCGTCTCCGTCCCAATCGAGAAGCCCACCAACCCCGCGGCCGTTGCTGACGCCGGCCCCGCCGAGGATCCTTGCGATCCCATCGACAAGTCCCACGGATTTTTCGTCTGCCCTCCAAACCACACATCGTCCAGCGCCAACTCGCCGGTCGCCAGCTTGGCAACCAGCACCGCCCCCGCCTCACGCAGCCGCGAAACCACCGTCGCATCTCGATCGATGACGCGGTTCTTAAACGGCGCTGCGCCCCACGTAGTCGGATACCCGCGCACCGCCGCCAGGTCCTTTATCCCGTACGGAATTCCATGTAGCGGCCCGCGGTAATGGCCCGAAGCAATCTCGCGATCCGCGTCGCGCGCCTGTTGCAGGGCAAGCTCCTCGGTAATCGTGACAGCACAAAGCAGTTTTGGGTTGTAGCGCTTTAGCCGCCCCAAATACATTTGCGTAAGCTCTTCTGAGCTCACCTGTTTCGTGCGAATCAACACGGCGAGGTGTATGGCCGGCCAGAACGCAACTTCCTCCAGATTGTGCGGCCGCGAAAGTTTTGGCGCCTCGCTCATGCGAAACGCCCGCTTCGTGCGCTCAATTTTCATTCCCGGCACAATAGGATTGAAATACAGTGGCGGCGCAACGCTGTTGTCCAGCTCTACCTTTCGAATCTCATCGTACTTGCTCAGGTTCTCGTTGACTTCCTTCAGCATTCGATCGAGCTGCAGCTCGGTGAATTGCACTCCGGCGACGCTCGCCGCCGCCCGCAACATCTCTTTGCTGATCCGCTCCGGCTTTTGCTCTTCAACTTTCGCCCACAAAACGCCAGGCAAAAGTGTCGAACTCAACCCCAGACTGGAAAAGTAAGCAAGGAACGAGCGTCGGTCACGCGCAAGTGTCGTCATAAACCCTCTCTGTGTTTTTGTGCGCGCGAGTATATCAGACGAGGTTGGTTGGAGTGCCCAGCAGTTGTAGGGGCGCGCTTCAGTTTACCCTGAGCTTCGAAGGGCGCGTCTCATCGCACCGCAAGCGTCTACGTGGCTGTCATCCCGACCGAAGGGAGGGACCTGCTTTTTCTTCGGCCCTGCGGCGTCTCAACCTCTAATCAATCCCGCAAATTTCCGCGAATTATTTTCAAACCTCGGAAAAACCGCATTTAAATCCGAAACGCCATTATGCTTGCTCAATATTTCACCCAGCACCAGACGAAAATCCGTAGTCAGCGCCAAATCGCGCCCCTCATTCAACTGATGATCCGCCAATCCAGGCCAGCTCCCGTACACGCGCCCGCCCCTCACGTCGCCGCCCATCACGAACATGCAGTTCGCGTGTCCGTGATCGGTGCCGCGATTCCCATTTTCCTTCGCCGTGCGCCCAAACTCGCTCATCGTCACCACCACAACGTCCTGCATCCCGTCGCCCATATCCTGATGAAACGCAGCCAGTCCCTGCCCAAGATCCTTCAGCAAATTCGAAAGCTGCCCCTGCACGCCGCCTTCATTCACGTGATTGTCCCAGCCGCCGCAATCCACAAACAGCACTTCCACCCCAATATTCGCCTTCAGCAATTGCCCAATCTGCTGCAAACTCTGCCCCAATCGGCTCGTGGGATATTGCGCGCCATGTTCCGGCGCATATTTGCTCGGATCGACTTTCCGCAGCATATCAATCGCTTCAAACGTTTCCGTCCCCGTGCCGTGCAGCGCGTGGTCCACCGTCTGGGCGTACATCGCCTCAAACCCGCCCTGTACCGTAGCCGCCATCGCCGCCGATTGCGGCATCACCTTGAACTGCCGCAAATCCGGCAGCGCAATCGCCGAAGCGCTCCCGTGCAGCATCCGCGGCAAATTCGGCCCCATCGCCACGGCGCGAAATGGCGAAGCATTCTCTTCCGGCACCGCCTCCATCGCCCGGTTCAGCCAGCCATCCTCAGTCGTTTTGACGCCCGGCGTCCCCGATTCCATGAAATCTTGCGCGTCAAAGTGCGATCGGGTCGGATCCGGCGAGCCCGCCGCGTGCACGATCGCCAGCTGTTGCGTTCGAAACAGCGGCTCCAGCGGCGCAAGGCTCGGATGCAATCCGAAAAATCCATCCAGATCAATCGCCGCATCAGCCGCGCCGCGCCGCGGCTGCGGAATCGCAATCGTCGGCCGCAGCCGGTAATAATTTTGCTCGGAGAAGGGAACTACGATGTTCAGCCCATCCGCCGCCCCGCGCTGAAACAGCACCACAAGCTGCTTCTTGTTCGGCATCGCAGTCGCCGCTGCCGCGCGCTGCAAAAACGCCGGCATCGCGCTCAGCCCGACCAAAGCAATCCCGCCCTGCTTCAAAAAATACCGCCGCGAAAACTTCAGTCCTCTCGGGCCTTCGCAACATTCGTAACTCACGTGGCACCTCTTTTGGAGTGCGGCGGTCTAGCCGCCGCTTTCACGGTTGACGCGTCACCCAGACGCAAGCCAAAGTGCACCGCCGCGCTAGCGATAGGTCGTGTCATTCTGAGGGCCGCCCTTTGGCCCGAAGAACCTCAACGTAAAAGTTTCTTTCAGGCGTACAGCGCATGTGAGCTTTCCACTTTCGACTTTCAACTGTCGACTGTCGACTATCTCCTCTGAAACTCCGGCGCCCCCAACACCAACCCCGCCACCACTCCCAAGTCCACCCGCTTCACCGGGTCGTCCAACTTCGCCTGCAAAATCTGCGGGCTCTCGAGCTGTTTCTCCAGAGTCTCAACCGTAGTCGCAGCCGCCTGTCCGCCAAGGAAAACCTGCACGGCGCGATTCAGCGCGGTCCTCATATCGCCATCCGCATCCGGCCCAAGCAGGGAACCCACATCGCTGCGCGAGCTGCGCACTTTGTTCCCCGCCAGCGCCAGCGAAAAATTCAGCCGGTTCAGCAGCGCCCCTGTATTCACCCAAGCCTCCGACCTGTCCGTGTAACCCGTGGGCGGCTGCGCCTGGTACAGCGGCTCTCCGATACGCCCCGTCCACTGCACCAGCGGCATCGGCGTGTCCACATCCGCGCCCAGCGCTCGCGCCGTCGACACCACCAGTTCAAATGGAGTCTTGATCTTTGCCCGATAAGCCTCGCGCGACCAAAACTCCGGCGAGTAAATCATCGTCTTCAGCACCGCGCGAACATCACCGTCGCTCGATTGAAACGTCTTCGCCATGCGCTCCACCAGCGGCTGCGGAGGATCATCCGATACAAAGCGCCGCGCCAGTTTCGTCGAAATAAATTTCGCCGTGCTGGGATGTCGCGCTAGCAGTTCGATCACCTGCTCCCCATCCTTCATCCCGCCCGCATGAATCTTCTTGCCCAGCACTACCTTCGGGGCGGGATCGTGCATCCTTTCATCGAATTTGAAATCTGCATACTCCCGCGGCTTGTCGATCGTCCAGCCCGTAAAGCACCGCGCTACTTCCGTCACATCCTTTTGCGTGTAGCCTCCATCGACGCCCAGCGTGTGCAGCTCCATCAATTCGCGCCCGTAATTCTCGTTCAGCCCGCGCACGTTCTTCTTCGCCTGCCGCTGTTGTGGAGCACGCTGCGGCCGCCCAAATCCGCCCCGCCGTTGCCGCGCCGCCCGCTGAGCCGCGAGCCTATCTGCCGCTTTCGGATCGGCGCTCAAAAAATTATCCAGGTAAAAAAGCATCGCCGGACTCTTCGCCGTCGCCGTAAGCAAATCCTTGAACGTGCCCATCGTATGCGGCTGGATCACATCCCGCTCGTAGCTCGTCAAAAACCAGCGATCCTCGCCCTTCGCGGCAAACACATTGAAGTGGTTAAACCAGAAATCGTCCATCACCTGCTGCAACTGTCGCTCGCTGTAAATCGCACGCGCCACTTTGGCCATCGCCAGCTCTTCCACCACGCGCTGCGGCCGCTTGCTATCATCGGCAATAGCTCGCGGCACCGCATTCGGATCTGCGCCGCCCAGCAGATCGCGCTTTCCCGCCCCGCGAGTCGCCGCATTCATTTCCGCCGTTGGTTCCTGCTTCATTGGCGACGGCGTATTTTCATTCGTTGCTGTGGTGGCCGCCTCGCTCGCGTTTGCAACGCCGGTCGCGCCGCTGTTCGGGGAACGCGGCTCAGTCTGCCCTTGCTTGATTGCCTGTTTTTCGGCCTGCTTTGGCTGCGGATATTCCGCCAGCAATTTCGCTGTTGTCATCCGCAGGGTAGGGAACTGCTCCAGCCGCGCCTCCGCCGCCCGGTCATCGATCGCATTCGGATTCAACTGCCGCTCGATCCATTTCGCCAGCCCCATCTGCCGCACGCGCTCCACGTCTCCCGGTCGCGGACCATACGCCAGCCGGTTCAAAGCGTGCAAAATCGCCTCATCTGCGCTCAACTCCGTGATCGGCAATCCCTTCAGCACCGGGTCTTGTTTCGGCTTCTTGTTTTTCGCAGGCGTGGGCACACTGCCCAGTCGGTCATGTAGGGGCACGGCACTGCCGTGCCCGTCTTCAGGAGCAGGCACCGCAGCGACAGCACGCGCAGGCCAACCAATTTCTGTGGGAAACACAAAAGCAATAGAGAGAAAAATGGATAGAAGTGATTTAGCGCTGCTTCGGAGGTGCACTACATGCTTCACACCAGCGCCTGGTCGGACATCAAATTTCATACGCGCTCCCTTAGTCGGGACACGTTCGCAACACTTCCTAGACTAAACCCACTCCGCCTCCGAAAGTTGTAAACCTCGGCACACCCGTGTCGAGGACTGCAGAAGTACATTCTTGGCCAAACGCCTTCGTTCGCGAGTCTCACTGGTGACGACTTGAGATAGAAATTCCTGAGAACGCTTATCAGGTTGAGACACCAACTGACCCCAACGATTATGATTTCCCCGCAACAACGATTAAGGTTTCCCGCAACGGAGTAACTGCGCAGCACCTGTTTCCCAGCGATTTCCTTTGATTGGAAGCCCTTTTTCAAATCGAGCACCCTTCCTTCCACTGGGTTAATGACGTTGGAAACGGAAATGCATATCCGGCGGCCACACCTGCTCGATCTGGACCTGGTGCTGCCGGGCATAACCGGCGTTGGGGCTTGGGGCGACCGCTAGGGCGTGGGTTCCCGCAAGTATTAATTCTTGTACAAAACTCAGGGGCGCAGTGCGAACCATAAAGTTCGTTTTGTCACTGGTGTTATTGTTAGCGGGATATGAGCTGCCGTTGCGAGCGCAGACGGCAACTTCTGCCACCGTTTTAGGCAGAGTAACGGATACAACTGGAAGCGCTCTCGCGGGAGCAAAAGTAACTCTCCACAATCTGGCAACCAATGCTAAGCGCGAGCAAAAGACCAACGGTGAAGGCGCCTACGTCTACGCGAACGTCGCTCCGGGCACTTACATCCTGGACGTCAAGAAAGACGGCTTCCAAACGGCCACCGTGCAGTCCCTTCAATTTAGCGTGAACAAAAGCTACACCGTCGATATTTCGCTCGAGTCCGGCGATGCTGCCATCGTCATGGAAGTGAGGACCGAACCGAAGGCCGAGCTTCAGACCACCGATGCCACCATTGGTGACGTCATCGGTGGCAAGGAAATTCTGCGCCTGCCCACGCGTGCGCGCGACGTTTCAGAGTTGCTGACCTTGCAGCCGGGAGCAACGCCGGCGGTCAGCTCCAGCGACGCTTTCGCCACCAACGGTGGTACGGTTTCCGGTGCGCGTGCTCGTGAATTTAATTGACGTGGTAATGACCGTTCTGGCAGACTATTCTCGTTCAATACTGCGCCTCTGCGACATTCCCCGAAAATCCCAATCCGTCCGTAGACTAGCCAATCGCCCGTCGAGCGCAGCTTCTTTTGGAGTGCGGCGGTCTAGCCGCCGCTTTAACATCGTCAGCCCCAAGACAAG
>Ga0209648_10003631_pt1 | contig 13001 bp, 13 predicted proteins | sample GraSoi2013_115cm_FD_185830 | JGI IMG/M metagenome (GOLD analysis project Ga0209648, IMG submission 185830) | Grasslands soil microbial communities from the Angelo Coastal Reserve, California, USA - Sample 9_17_2013_115cm (SPAdes) (version 2) | ecosystem: Environmental > Terrestrial > Soil >...
TATCATCCGGGCCCAGAACCACACCGCTCAGCGTGGACGATCCTTTGCTCTGCGGTGCGGCGGATACGCCGCGGATCGAGACAAGCGCAAGCAGCGAGACGGTAAGGAATACGATTGTGCGTCTCATTTTTTCCACCTCGTAAGCGCCCGCCGCAGGGAACACGTGGAACTCTTGAACCTGAATTAAAACCCAGGCCGTTCCATCCCTTGCAGCTTTGAGTGTAGAACGTGTCCGGCAGGATGAAACGTCATACGGGAAGAATGTGCTTCACCGCCAACCTGCCATCCCGGACAGGTACGCCCTCTCGAATCCCTTCGCGCCGTGAAATTTGTTTGAGAGGTTTTCCGTTTACATCGCCGCTTCGATTTGCAAATCGCCGATCATATTTTCCAGTTGCAGATTGGCTTTATCGCGTTGCGCTTCGGTGTCCTGGATTCTTTTTCGCAGCGCGTCGAGCTGGGTTTCCTGCTCGTCCAGTTGCCTGGTGTAGCGTTGCAGCAGCGCCTTTTCCTCCGCGCTTCCTCGCAGCGCCTTCATGTTCTCGCGCAGCCGGCCCTGATCCTCAACGATGCGGTCGATGTCTTTCTGGCGGTTCTCCATCTCGTCTTCCAACTTTGCGACCACGGCCTTCTGCGCGGTAATCTTCTTCAGCGCCTCCGCCATCTCCCCGGTGATCGTTCCCTGTTTCACGAACACGCCGATCTGATCCTCGCTCAGATTCGCAAGCTGATAGCTCGTCGCCAGGGTCCTCACTTCCTCCACCGGCAAAGAAGTGGTGGCCTTGGACGGAACTTCTATACGGAAACGGTATACGCCGGGCGCTTTTTCGTCGGGTTCCTTCGCCGCTTTCGCGAGTTGCCACTCCACTCGCGCGGGATGTTCGACCACCAATGTTCGCGTACCTTCGTCCTGATTCCGCGCTGTGTACAAAGTCCGCTCGTGCAACTCGCTCACTTGGGTTAGCACGCCCTTGGAAATCTTCACTCGCGTCACGTGTTGCGGTTGGCTGTTTTTCGACGCCTCGACGAGCAGCCCCAGGTCCGTGGCATAGGAAATCAGCCGTCGTTCGCCCGGCTTGATCGGATCCGTCAATCCTTCGCCCGCAAACACTTCATTTTCCAAAACACTGAAGCTGCCGCCATCGAAAGTCAGTGGACTCGTGTTCTTCAGCCACAGTCCGCGCAGTGGACGACCCGAGCCAGTCGTCCCGCTCCACAGCGACACCTTCTCGGCCTCGATCTCGGTCTGTGCAATGGGCACCAGCGCCGACTGGTTCTTCTTCAGGGTCACGCGATCCTTCAGCTTGTATTCGAACAGGTCGCCCAGCTCTTGCCCGCTCGCCGCGGCCTCGCTCATTGACCGCGCTTCTTCCACATCCGCCACCGATGGTCCGGCCACTCCGGGTTGCAGTGCGGCTAGGCTATAGATATTGCGGCCGTTGATCGCGAGCGAGTCCACATGCGGCCGGTTCGCCACGCCACGCAACGATTTTCCCGCGGCGACCGTTGCCGATTCCGTATTCAGCATTCCAGGAGTGCTAGCGGTCACCATCACGGTCTCTGCGTTCGATCCCAACCGCAGTTGAGTATTGAATTGATTCTCCTCGCCCGGCGTGACGTTGAGGCCATTAATCATGTTCTTCTGAAAGCCTTGTCGCTCGACCTCAAGTCGGTAGTTTCCCACAGACACTCCAGAAAACGTGTATTGTCCGTTGCTCTCAGTGGTGGTCTGCGCGATCACGCCATTGTTGTCATCCAAGAGCCGTACATTTGCTCCGGCAAGAGCTGCGCCCGATGGATCCGTCACCATGCCGGTCAGCCGCCCGTTTCCCCGCATGAGCGTGGCCGCATGGGTCTGCGGCGAAAGTTGCACGCTCTCCGGCAAAGCCACTACCGGCCGCCTCCCGTAAAACGGCTCCGAGAGTTGCTGAATAAACGAGTGCGGCGCTCCCGCCACGAGCGAGAGTTCCACGCCGTCCCAATCCTCGCCCACGGTGTTGTCCACGATGGCCCAGCCTTGAAGCAGAGGCTTCTTGTCTGCTTTTGACGGCAGGACGATACGATAGGTGGTCTTCCAGATCGGCACTTCGCTGATGTAGCTGACATACAAATTGCGTTCGCCGATGCCTGTCGTTGAGATGGTCATGCGGCGCACATCCTGGTCGCGCGAAGAAGCGATCAGTCCCAAGTAGCGCCCCACTTCCACCTGCAAATCTTTTTCCGCGATTCTTACGCTCGTCGACGCATTGAGATCCACGCTGCGCACTTCGCCGCTGTCCGTGATCAACGAAATCTCATCGGTCTCCACTGTCCAGCCGGAACCCGCACCCGTGCGCGTTTTGCGCTCCACGCTCAAGAGTTTGCCTGCCAACTGCGGCCCGGTTCCGCTGCGAACTTCCAATCTCGCTCCGCGCAGTGCGCCAAGGAACTCCGCCGTTGTCGGCCGTTCGCCTAGTGACAGCCGCAGCGTTGCCAGCCTTCGCGCCAGCGGCGCTTCCGAGTTGTAATCAACGCCTGTGATCCGGCCACCGGAGAGATCCAGGACGGTCAACGACTTCAGCACGTCATTCAACTGTGCGCTCGTGAAGTCCACATGGACATCCTGGCTGCCACGCACGCGTCCCAGATGCTCGAAATACCCTACGCCATTTTTGTATAAGACCACGCGCCGCACGGGCAGCTTTGCCGCAGTTGGGTTCGCACTTTCGCGCGCTTCGTTCGCGGCTTCTGCGCTCTTCGGTTTTGTTGTTGGCGCTGATTTCTCTTGGGCTGAAATTGAACCGCAATACAGCAAGGAAAGACACAGGACTAGCAGGACTCTTCTCATGGACCACCCCGTCTCAGATGAATAACAACCTTGTGAATTGCGATGCGCGTTACATCATCCGCGTTGCATGCGGTTCCGGGACACGCAGAGCTTTTTTGGGTGCGGCCGCTGGATTGTTCTGAAGAAAGTCCAGGTGCCGCCGCTTTCCTTGCGAATCTTAACCCATGACGACCGAGTGCGCCCCATCCCCGGTCTGTGAAATACTTGGATGTTTACTTTTGTCAGGAGCACTCATGCCACGCTATCTCACGCAGCACACACTCGCTTGCCTCACACGCCAGGGAGCCGAAGCTCTTGCGCAGCGCATGAAAGCCGGTGGGCTCGCTCATGCGGAACGCGTCCTCGTTAACATGCTCGAAGGAAAAATGTTCGTGGAATTTCGCGCCGATTCCCGGGAGAACCTGGAAGCGTGGCTGAAAACGGAAGGAATGCATTTCGATTTTCTGATCCGCATCGAGTGGGAAATGCGCGGCGACAAGCTTCAAATCGCCGATTAAACCAGGAGTTTGCAAGCGGTTGAGAGTTACGGAGTGCGCGAGAAGGCCTAAAGCAGTGACCGGAATCGCCACCTCCCGTCCCAAAAACGGTCACTCCTGCCGGGGCACCTGATTCGAGAACGCCGCTAACATATTTATTTACAGACTCTTACAGTGGGTGTTCCCGTGGCGATTGGCCTGCCAATCCTTACCGCATCATGTGCAGCACATCGCTATCGCTGGATGGAGGGGCACGCTCCGCGTTGCTCCTGCAGGCGCGAAGGGGCGACCGAGAATCGCTGGCCAGGCTGATCCTGCCGTACGCACCTGGGTTGTATCTGGGAGCGCTGCGACTGACGCGCAATCCCGCGGACGCGGAAGACGTGCGCCAGGAAGCGTTGCTGAAGGCGATGACGCGGCTCGAGCAATTTGCCGGCACGCCGGGCGAAAGCCGCGACGACTTGCACGCGTGGGTTTCGCGCATCGCGGCGAACGCGTCGATCGACGTGATCCGCAAACGGCGTGATGGGAGACTCTTTTCGCTCGAAGAGCCGAGCGATCGGGGCGAGGAGACTCTCGGCAGCAACGTAACAACGCGCCAAGACAATCCCGAACAGCGCTTCGCGCGGCGCGAAATGCGCAAGTTAATGGCGGACGCGATCAAGCAAATGGCCCCGGATCTGCGCCAGGTGTGCCTGCTGCGCGACGTCTTGCAGTACTCGACGCAAGAAGTTGCCGAGCGGCTGGGGATTTCGGCGTTGGCGGTGCGGCTGAGACTCTTCCGAGCGCATCGGAGACTCCGGGAAAAGCTGAGTATTGCACTGCAGCCCGAGAAGCAGCGGCAAGAGCGCGCGGCAGCGGCGGTGCAGATTGCGCGTCGCGGCGAGGAACGCACTCGCGAACAGAGAGTTCCACTCGCCGCGTATGCGGAGTGCGCTTGCGGAGATTGAGTCGACCGTGACAAGCGAGCAGTAAGCCTTCGAGTCCACAGGTTCTATCCAGTCGAACAATCCAAAAGAGATTTATTGAGGAGAATTGGGAATGCCGGGGTAGAATCGTCGAAATCGCCTCCCAGGAGTCCCATGGAACAGGATCGACGCCGCAGTCCCCGGTATCCTTTCGTTGGGTCCATCGAGATGCGCGAAGGCACGTCCGAAGACAAGAGGACGGCGCGCGTCAAGGAACTCAGCTTGAATGGCTGCTATGTGGATATGGAAAACCCGTATCCGATCGGAGCGTCCCTGGCGATAAAGCTTTTCACCGAGACCGAGTTTTTTGAGGCGCACGCAAGCGTCGTTTATTCCAAGCCAGATCAGGGGATGGGGCTGATGTTTCGAGAAACCAAACCCTATTACCTGATGGTGCTGAGGAAATGGCTGCTGGCGGCGATGATGGGGAAAAAGGTGTCTCAGGGCTGAATTTTTTCGCGCGCGGAATTTGCTCAATCTCCGTCCCTAGTGTCGTGTCACGGAAATGACCTCAAATCGTCCGAGAGTTCTTTGAGCAGGCAGCAAAGTGCTTAACACAGAATTCACAGAGAGCGCAGAGGACACGGTGCGGAAAGAAAGAAACACAGGGTAAGGCTAAACTGCAAATTTGCGCCTCGTTGGCCGCGCCGCAGAAGCATCGACTGCGGAGTTCATGGAAAGAGGGAAAGCGGCGGGAACCGGGGAGACGCGTTACTTGTTTTCGCGGTTGCTGGAAACCGTGCGGGCTTCGGGACTCTTCGGGGTCCAGTCTTCGGGAGGAAAGGCGACGCGCCAGAAGGCTGGGCGCGGTGCGGTAAACTCCAGACCAATCTCCGCCTTGCCGCCGCGCACCGGACCGAGGAACGCCACGTGGCACTCCTGTTCCTCTTCCGTTTTGTTGTGCCGCATGTGAACCGCGCCTCCGCTGGTGACACGAGCGGTAAGCAGAGCCAGGGCACCGTGGGCGTTAATGGCGAGAGTTTCGGTGAATTCCTCGAATTCGTTACCCTGAGCGTCCTTCCCACGCAGGCGGATGGCGACTTGCATCAGCACGCGCTGACTGCGGCGCCGAGCGCCCATATGCATGGGAGTATTTGACACTTGGGCCATTCAACCTCTCTACGAATTAACTATACGCGACGGGGTGGGATTGTCGAGAGCATCCCGAAGAAAGTATTCAAAGTGTATACGATGTTTACTAGTTTCTTTGATCGATCGGAACGTAATGACGCGTGTCGTGCCCGAGATAGATCTGGCGGGGGCGCGCAATCTTCTGCTCGGGGTCGAGGAGCATCTCTTCCCACTGCGCGATCCAACCGGAAGTGCGCGGAATGGCGAAGAGCACGGGGAACATGGTCATCGGAAAACCCATCGATTGATAAATCAGGCCGGTGTAAAAGTCCACGTTGGGATAGAGCTTGCGCTTCACGAAGTATTCGTCTTCGAGAGCGATGCGCTCGCACTCGAGAGCGATTTCGAGGAGGGGGTTCTTGCCCATGAGCTCGAAGACTTCGTACGCGATGTGCTTGATGATGCGGGCGCGCGGATCGTAATTCTTGTAGACGCGATGGCCGAATCCCATGAGCTTGACTTCGCCGGCCTTGACGCGCTTGATGAACTCGGGAACTTTCTGAACCGAGCCGATCTCCATGAGCATGCGCAGAACTTCTTCGTTGGCGCCGCCGTGGAGCGGCCCGTAAAGGGCAGCGATGGCCGCGGCGGTGGCGGAGTAAGGATCGACGTGGGAACTGCCGACGCCGCGGATGGTGTTGGCGGAGCAGTTCTGTTCGTGGTCGGCATGAAGGATGAAGAGAACGTCGAGGGCGCGTTCGAGCGTGGGATTGGGCCGATACTTGGGTTCGGTGGTGCGAAAGAGCATGTTGAGGAAGTTGCCTGGATAGCTGAGTTCATTGTCGGGATAGACGAATGGCATGCCCAAGGTATGGCGATAAGAGAAGGCCGCAATGGTGGGGATCTTTCCGACGAGACGATAGGTCTGCTTCTTGCGCGACTCGACGCTAAAAATATCCTTCGCGTCATGATAGAAGGTGGAAAGCGCGGCGATCGTGGAGATCATCATGCCCATGGGATGGGCGTCGTAATGAAAGCCGTCCAGAAATTTCTTGATGCTCTCGTGGATGAAAGTGTGGTGCGTGACGTTGTAGGTCCAATCCGTCAACTGCGATGACGTGGGCAATTCGCCATGCAAGAGCAGATACGCGGTTTCCAGGTAGGTGCTTTTTTCCGCGAGGTCTTCGATGGGATAACCGCGATAACGCAGGATACCGGCGTCGCCATCGATGTATGTGATCTTGCTGATGCAGGAAGCGGTGTTATTGAAGGCCGGGTCGTAACTCATCATGCCAAAATCTTTGGGGTCAACCTTGATCTGGCGGAGGTCGGCGGCGCGAATGGTGCCGTGCGTGATGGGGAGCTCGTAGGATTTGCCAGTGCGATTGTCGGTGATGGTAAGCGTTTCGCGGGGCGTGGCAGAGCCCTCGAGCTTTCTCGTCGTCGTTGCGGACAATGGGGAGTCCATTGAAAAATCCTCGGGGCCGTGATGCCGCGCTTTCGTTATCACTGTACACCAAAGCAGGCGGCGCCGGAAACTGGCCAAAGGGGCGGTGCAAAGTTCACAAAGGCAAAGAGTTGGTTGAAGGCCGGGGCGCGCGGAAGGCGGCGGGGAGAGGAGGGAGGCGTAACTATACCTCTTGACAATGGTCGTGATAACGAGTATTATGGTTTTGCAGGACCCAGGAGGTGGGCCATGATTGATATCCGCAAAAGCGACGAACGCGGGCACGCGAACCACGGCTGGCTGGATTCGCATTTCACGTTTTCGTTTGCCGACTACTTCGATCCGGAGCACGTGCAGTTCCGCACGCTGCGGGTGATGAACGACGACCGCGTCGCCGGAGGGGGCGGCTTTCCGAAGCACCCGCACCGGGACATGGAGATCGTTACGTACGTGCTGGAAGGCGCTCTGGAGCACAAAGACAGCATGGGGAACGGGTCCGTGATCAAGCCGGGTGACCTGCAGTACATGAGCGCGGGTACCGGCGTGGCGCACAGCGAATTCAACGCGTCCAAGACAGAGCCGGTGCACTTGTACCAGATCTGGATGCTTCCGGAGAAACAGGGACTCAAGCCGGCGTACGATCAGAAGAACTTCAGCGAAGCCGAAAAGCGCGGGAAGCTGCGGCTGGTGGCTTCACCGGATGGGCGTGATGGCTCGGTGAAGATCCGCCAGGACAATGAGCTGTACGCAACGGTGCTTGGCGCCGGCGAAACGGTGAAGCACGAACTCAAGAAAGATCGACATGCCTACGTGCAGGTCGCGCGAGGCAGCGTTAAGCTGAACGGCACGCCATTGGAAACAGGCGATGGCGCGGCTATCTCCGCCGAAAAAGCCGTCGAGCTCACTGGCGTAGAGGAGGCCGAGGTGCTGCTCTTCGACCTCGGCTAAGAACGATTCCGACCGGCAAAGCGCGCAGGAGTACGCTTCTCTTCTGCGCGCTTTGTTTCTTATGCTGATGTTTTCAGCCGCGGGCGCGGTGGAATTCGCGCATGAAGCTGGCTAGGGCTTCGACGGCTTCGAGGGTGACGGCGTTATAGAGGGAGACGCGCATGCCGCCGACGGAGCGGTGGCCGGGCGTGCCAACCAGTCTCGCTGCTGCGGCTTCCGTGGCGAACTTCTGTTCGATGGAGTCATCTCCCCCCGCTACGCGGAAGACTACATTCATTTTTGAGCGCGAGGCCTTTTCGACGGGGCAGGAATAGAAGCTGCCGCTCGATTCGATGGTGTCGTAGAGCAGCTTGGCTTTGGCCTCATTGCGCTTTTCGATGCCCGGAATTCCGCCTTCGGATTCAATCCATTCCAGCACCAGGCCGACGATGTAGACCGCGAAAGTCGGCGGCGTGTGATAGAGCGACTTCTCCTTGATATGCGTGCGGTATTGAAGAAGCGTGGGGAGATTCTTGTCGGCGCGCTCGGCGAGGTCTTTGCGGATGATGACCACCGTGACGCCGGAGGGGCCAAGATTCTTTTGGGCGCCGGCGAAAATGACGCCGTACTTTTTCACGTCGACGGGACGCGAGGCGATGTCGGAAGACATGTCGGCGACGAGCGGTACGTTGCCGGTTTCCGGCAGGGTGGCCCACTGCGTGCCTTCGATGGTGTTATTGGTGCAGATGTGGACGTAGGACGCGTCCGGGGAAAATTTCATTTCGTCGCGGCGGGGAAGACGCGCGAATTTTTCCGATTCGGTGGAGGCTGCGATATGGTGAAGGATTCCTTTTTTCAATTCACCAATGGCCTTGGCGGTCCAAGTGCCGGTATGAAGGACGTCAACGGGCTTTCCCGGAACGCAGAGGTTCATCGGGGCCATGGTGAACTGCATGCTGCCGCCGCCTTGGACGAAGATGACCGCGTAGTCGTCTGGGATTCCAAGGAGATTTCGGAGCTTCTGTTCCGCGCCTGCGTTGATGCTTTCAAATTCGGGTGAGCGGTGGCTCATCTCCATGACCGACATACCACTGCCGCGCCAGTCGAGCAGTTCTTCGCGGATTCGTTCGAGGACCGGAAGAGGAAGCGCCCCCGGACCGGCGTTGAAATTGAAAGCGCGCTTGGTGGTTTGCGAGGTACGCGTGGACGAAGTCACGATGGTCAACCCTTTCTTATCAAGACTTGCAGCGCGGCAGAGGCCGGAGGATGCTGCGAACTTAGCAATCCAGAATAACAGAAGTCACCGGGGCGTCCGAACTGCGGCTTGGGCTTCGTCTGAAACCGGTTGGCTGCTGGCACCAGATGGAGAAGCCAGTAAGTAACATCAAATCAAAGGATCTCGCCCGTCTGTTTGCAATTGTGGAATTCAGCAAAGATCTCTTGACTTAGTGGGGCCTTTGCAAGCAAAAGTACTAAAGCTTCCTTCCCCAGGACCTTGAAAAAAGCGGGAATGCGCCTTTTCTCCCCGCACTGGCGTGCTCGCTGGAACTTCTTAAGGAGCAGATTGAAAGCACCGCTCGGCAATTCAGGGCGAAGTCCCCGGCAGCAGTTCGAGCTATCGATTGGCTGCGTGCCTCTCCGTCTTCAGATGTCCGACGCACAGCTTTTTGGTGCGGCATCGGCTCGGTACGCGGCGTTCACGGATGCTGCTGCACAGCCGATCACGATTGCGCTGAACGACGGTGCGGTTCTCGAACGTGCACCAGCCGAATTTTCGTATGAATTCGAGGGCGCAGCGCTCCGCGCTTTTTCCAGTGGAATTCGTTTCGATGGCGTCAGGAACCAATATGCGCTCGATTCCTTGCTACGCGTTCTTCTCAGCTGGAAGCTTCTTGGCCGCCGCGGATTTCTGCTGCACGCGGCCACGATTGTCCGGAACGGAAAAGCGTACATATTTACAGGCAGGTCGGGCGCAGGGAAGAGCACAGTGGCATCATTGTCGCCGGAAGGCAGCGTCCTCACTGATGAAATTTCCCTGCTTCGCCGGGAAGACGGAGTTTGGCGCGCGTACGGAACCCCTTTTTGGGGCGAGTTTCGCGCGGCTGGGTCGAATACAAGTGCTCCCGTGGCGGGAATTTTTCGTCTCCAGCAAGCCGCGGAAAACCGGGTGACCGCGCTCCGCACGGCGGCGATTCTTCGCACTCTTCTGCCGAACGTGCTTTTCTTCTCCGCCGAAGCGGAAGCCAACCGGAGGCTTCTTGAAATTCTAACTAAGGCTGCGACGGAAATACCTTGCTATGAACTGGCATTCCGCAAAAATTCGACGTTTTGGGAGGTTCTTCCCGCATGATCAGTCCAGCCGCTGTTTTTTGGCAGAAGAATCCGGCCCTGGCCTGGAGAGAAATTGACGACGAAACAATCATCATTTCGCCGAATGACAGCGTAATGCACGAGCTCAACGACACGGGGAGGTTCCTCTGGAAGAACATCGATGGAACGAAATCGGCGGCGGAGCTTGCACGACTGTTGGTTGAAAATTACGAAGTCACGCCGGACATCGCGTTATCCGACACGCAAGCACTTTTGGAAGAGATGTCTTCGCGGAAATTAGTGGTGACTGTCCCGGCGACACGGGGAGTATCGCCATGACCGCAACTTTATCAGCGGGCGCCACACCCGTAATGGATCGTCTGATCTCGCGCACGGTGCAAAAGCACCGGCCGCTCAGCGTGCACTTCGACCTGACGTACCGCTGCAACGAGCGCTGCGTGCATTGCTATCTGGATCATGACGACCATGGCGAACTGACGACCGCCGAGTGCCTTAAGGTGCTGGATGATTTGGCGAGCTCGGGGGCTCTTTTCTTAACGTTCAGCGGCGGCGAAATTTTCCTGCGCCCGGACCTTTACGAAATACTGGCGGCCGCGAGACGCCTGCACTTCGACATCAGCTTGAAGACCAATGCCTTGCTGGTGACGCCGGAACGAGCGGCGCGGCTGCGCGAGTTTGGCGTACGGCGCGTGCAGATCAGCGTTTATAGCGACATTCCCGCGGTGCACGACGCCATCACCAAGGTTCCGGGATCGCTGCAGCGGACTTTGGCGGCGATTCCCATTCTGCTTAAGCACGGTTTGCAAGTGAAGCTGGCCTGCCCGCTGATGCAGGAAAACTTGATGGCCTACCGCGGCGTGATGGCGCTCGCGGGGAGGCTGGGAGTCCCCTACATTCTAGACTTGACGATCACGCCGATGTTGGACGGCTCGGGCGGACCGCTGGCGCACCGTGCATCGGTTTCATCGCTGCTGCCAGTGTTGCAGGATCCCCTGTTGCATGCCTGCAAACCGCAGCCCAGCGCGCAAACAACCAGCGCCATGAACGCCTTGCCGCCGGCGCTTGGGAGCGCCGTTTCGAGCGGAATCGAAAGCAAGGCTTACGAAGACTTGCCTTGCAGCGCCGGCCACAACAGTTGTTACATTTCGCCGTATGGAGATGTCTTTCCGTGCGTGCAATTGCCCCAGGCTGCGGGGAATCTGCGGCGAGCGAAATTCGAAGATATCTGGTATCACGCCCCGCAACTCGAACGCTTGCGCGCCATACGCGAGAGCCAGCTTCCAATCTGTTCGCGCTGCGAAATTCGAAGCTACTGCGAGCGCTGCCCGGGCTTGGCGCTGATGGAAGGCGGGGATTTGCTTGGAGCTTACGAGCGCGCCTGCGAGCTTGCGGAACAGAAGGCGAAAGTAGCGGGCGTTGCCGCCCCCATCAGCGCACTTCATAGGGAACGAGAGACAGCCTCATTTGTGAAGAGCCCTGAGGCCGAATTCACTTCTCTTGCTACAGAAAGAATCTAGTTCAGACTGAGGTAGCACGGAATGGCTGAAGATAATAAGAACTCTCCCCCGGCGCCCGGTGAAAAGAAGCCGTATACGAAACCGAGCGTCGAGTCGGAACCGATCTACGAAACGCTAGCGCTGGCCTGCGGCAAATTGCCGGGCCAGGGTGCTGTTTGTAGAGGCGCTCCGCACCGGTCGTAGGGGGACCTCGCGGGTCCTTAAGGGCGCGCGTAACATCGGATAAACTAATTCGATTGAGTGCTGTAGCTTTGGACAAACAACGACTTTCATTTCATTGACCGTTCCCCTCCAAGAGACCACTCTGATGTCAGAAGTTGGACGAGTTTCGATTCCAAACGACTCATCTTTATTTGCTCCAGTTCGGAACGGGCCAAAATTGTGCGGCCTTCACTTCAACACGCGCGGGCGTTCCCGGATCTTGGTGGATGGTCGGAACATAGAACGAGGCAGTTAGAATTTCAGCAGTGAGGTTTGATGGAGGATCGAATAGACCAGGGGAAGAAAACGAATCGCGTCGGCGGGGAACGCCGCGCGGACGATGCGGTGCGAATTGGTGATGCGCTGAAGCGAGGTGGCCGGATTTCCCTGTGCGTTCACGGCAACAGCATGCAACCATGGGTGCGGCCGAGGGATATCGCCCTGATCCGGCAGATCTCGATTGAAAATGTGCGCTGCGGGGACGTCGTCCTGTTCCGGCGCGAAAATCATCTCTTCGTGCACCGCATTGTCGAGAAGCGGGGCCCGCTGAATGCCGCGCAGCTTCTTTCCAAAGGCGATACGCATCCGACCTCCGATGGCGTCGTCCAGGAACAGGAATTATTGGGCCGCGTGATGCGAATTTACCGGAATGGCCGGCGGATTGATCTTGATGCGCCGCGCCAGCTTGCTCTGGGGCTATTCATCTCGCAACTGTCGTTGTATAGCCGGTTTTGGTATCCGCTGGCTAAATTTGCCGCCGTCGTGACCCGGCCGGCGCGGCGGGTGATGAACTCATTGCATATCTCCAACGCATCGGTTCGCTGAATTCCCGGGCTACCTCCCTCAATTCTTCTCGACCAACGCAAATTCGACGCGTTTGCGCATGGGATCGATCCGTTCGGCGCGCACGCGGACTTTATCGCCGAGGCGCCATTCGAGTTGGCGCGGCTTTGCGCCACGGCTACGGCGGCCGCCGACAGCTCCGCGGCCACCGCCACCCGGCAAAGCAACGATGACATGATCGCGTTCGCGAAGCACGCATCGCGCGTTGGCGAATTCCTCGAGTGCTCCAATGGGAAGAAGGCCTTCCACGAAGACCTCGAAAAGCTCGACAAAACAGCCGTATTTCTGCACGGAAATGACCAGCCCGTCGTATTCTTCGCCGAGGTGTTCCTCCATGAATTGAGCGGTTTTCCAATCCATCAGTTCGCGCTCGGCGCCGTTGGCGCGGCGCTC
>Ga0209648_10003632_pt1 | contig 12999 bp, 6 predicted proteins | sample GraSoi2013_115cm_FD_185830 | JGI IMG/M metagenome (GOLD analysis project Ga0209648, IMG submission 185830) | Grasslands soil microbial communities from the Angelo Coastal Reserve, California, USA - Sample 9_17_2013_115cm (SPAdes) (version 2) | ecosystem: Environmental > Terrestrial > Soil >...
CAAATACTGAACACCGTCACTCATTCGAGGAGTCGAAAAGGCGCGTGGCCGGCAGCCTATAATCAGTGCTACTTTTCGCCGGGTGGATGGCATGGATCGTCGAAAAACATGTAGCACTGGCGCCCCCGCCTGTGCTTTGGTACAGCACTCCACCGCCGAGGGCGGCGGTGCCACATGACAGTAGGCAAGCGATCTCTGTTCGCCGTCATTTTTCGCCTATCGGTCTGCCTGGCTCTCTGGAGTGCGTGTGCGTCCCAAACCAGCCGCATGACGGGGGTTCCTCTAGCTACTCAAGATCGTGTGCGAAGTCCCGGGTGGTGGCCAACCAAGGGGACGCCGGCCCGAACTGAATTTAGCGGGCCGTCAGCTTGCCGGGAATGCCATTCGGCCAAGGCAGCAACACAAGCCAAAACACCTATGGCGCATGCGGCCGCACCAACTTTAGAAACGGAGCTCCTTCGCCGCTACGCTTCGCTCACGTTCTCGTCAGGCCCATACAAGTTCGAAATCGCGAGGACTCCGGATGGGAGCGCGTACTCCGTGGGTGATCGGACCAATTCGATTTCGCTGTCTTTAGCTTGGGCATTCGGGACGGGCGAAGTCGGACAAACCTACGTTTTCCAACAAGATGGAAATTTCTACGAGAGCCGCGTGAGCTTTTATCCCTCATTGCAGGCTCTCGATCTGACTCTGGGGCACCACACACCGGAAGCAAGCGATCTTGCAGGGGCAGCAGGCCGCCTCATGCCTCAGGCCGAGACGCGGCTTTGCTTCGGGTGTCACACGACAGCGTCGAGTACAAGCGGTCGATTCGACGTGGCCAGCCTCATTCCCGGGGTCACGTGCGAGGCTTGTCACGGGCCGGGCGCCACCCATGTCGCGGCCATGCGACGAAAACAGGTGAGGATTGGATTGCAAGCAATTTTGAATCCGGCATCGCTCAATCCCGTAGATTCAGTGGATTTCTGCGGCGCGTGCCATCGCACGGTTTGGGATGTTGCTCTCACCAATACTGTAGGGGTTGCCAACGTCAGATTTCAGCCTTATCGGTTGGAAAAGGGCCGCTGCTGGGGCAGGGGTGATGCCCGTCTCACCTGCATTGCGTGCCATGATCCGCACCAGCCCCTGGTGCGCGATCCTGCGGCGTACGACTCTCGATGCCTTAGCTGCCATGTCGCGAGCGCCGGCAGCGAAACACAATCGTCATCGTCATCGTCTAGCGGAGCTACGAACGATCATCCGGGAAAGGCCTGTCCAGTAGGCACAAACAAGTGCGTCACGTGCCACATGGCGAAGTACGAGATTCCCGGATCGCATGCCCAGTTTACGGATCACTGGATTCGCGTAGTCAAGGCAAATGCGCCTTATCCTGATTAGAGCAGCAGGAGCAGATCCTTCGGCTACGCCTCAGGATGACACTTCTCTTACTGCTGCCTTTCTGTTGATATACACCATCCGTGGAACTGCAATAGCTTTGCTGAAAATGTCACTGTGGAGTGGTCGCCGCTACCAATTTCTCGACTGAGGGAACGATCATGTTGAGCAGCTCCGCTTGGGGCTTTTCCGCCGTTTTGAACATGGCCAGCTGTTGCTCGCGCCAGCCGGCTGGAGCGCGTCCGCCCTGGTTGAGATAATCCAATGCCTGCAACCCAGCATTGGCCACCGATTGCAGGCTCTGCGAAAGAGGAATCACTTCCTTCAGCAACAAGCTGCTTTGAAGGACAGGCTCCAGTTCCTGGTCATTGTCACGCCAACGGATAAGCGAGTTCTTGATACTCTCGAGCTCTGGCGAAGACGAAGGATGGCCCAACCAAGTATCCACTACTTCCGCGAACCGGAGGGCCGTGGCGCTTTCCGGAGGGACAGTATCAACCAGGCGGTTCAGAGGAGTCGAGCTGTCATATTGGTGCTCCTGTTCCCTGCCGTACTCCTTGACCGGCTCGAGAATCTCAGCCAGCACCTGAAGGGAGCGGACCTCATTGCTGCCCCGCAAACGTTCGAGCATTAGATGGTAGGTGCGGTTGTGGACCAAGCCCAGGAATTCGAGATACTCGCTGACCGCTTCCAGCCGGCTGTACATCGAATGGACATCATTTACTTGTTGTGGCGACCACAGCCGTTCGGCAACGGCAGCGGCTCTGGGCCAGATGCGGCCATCGATACTGCCCGGCGTAACGAATTCAGCCCACATGCAAGCTTCGCCACCCAGGATTCGCTGCATCTCCTCCGCAGTTAAATTAGCCGCACCTCCGCCCAACGGATCTACAGAATAGTGAAACGATGCCGGTTGCATGAGATCAAGATAATATCCATACGACAGCAAACCGCGGTAGCCGAGCCGGGCAGCGTCCGCAAGGGATGCCTGTCCACGCCACGATTGGACTACGGTTTGTTTGGGCAAATCAGGGTGCAGGATTTCATCCCAACCAATCATGATCTTGCGGTGTTTGCTCACGATCGCCTGCAAGCGCCGATTGAAGTACGCCTGCAGGGCGTGATTATCCTTAATCCCCTGCTTCTGCATGAACTCCCGGATCTTGGCGTTCTTGTCCCATTGCTTGCCATTCACCTCGTCGCCGCCGACGTGGAAATACTGGTCAGGGAACAATTGCGCCATCTCTCCGATGAAGTCGTTGAGGAAACGGTAAGTGTGATCGCTGGTAGGATCCATTGCAGGATCGAAGATGCCCCACTTGCGTTCGATCTGGTAAGGCCCGGGTCCACTGGCAAGCTCAGGATAGGCCGCAAACCAGCTCGTCGAATGTCCGGGCATATCGAATTCAGGAACCACGCGGATGCCACGATCGCGCGCGTATTGAATGACGGCCCTGATTTCCTCCTGCGTGTAATACAGACCGTCCGACGCCATCTCCTGAAACTTCGCGAACTTTTTGCTCTCCACCCTGAATCCCTGGTCGTCCGACAAATGCCAGTGAAGCACGTTGAGCTTAAGGGCTTCCATCCCGTCAAGGTTGCGTTCGATTACGTCGATCGGCATGAAGTGGCGGGAAACATCGATCAGCAGTCCGCGCCACGGAAAGCGGGGCCGGTCTTCAATGGTCATCGCGGGCACAACGAATCCGTCGGGTCCGATACGCACCAACTGCAGGAAGGTTTGCAACCCGTGCAGGATGCCGAGAGGATTGGGCGCATCAAGGTGAACTGTAGTAGGGGTAACGGTCAGGCGATAAGATTCGTCCTCGCCGAGTGTCTGCGCGTTTTCTCCGGACGCGGCGCAAGTCACGAAGAAGTTTGAGTGAGTCCCGTTTACAACGCTGCGAATGGGAATGCCAGTGCGCCATGACAGGTTTTTTGCGAAACGGCCCAGGCCGCGAGAAACCCTTGCATCGGCGCTACCGTTTACCGAAAAGCGCAACACCGGCCCTATGGAAAACCAGCCGTCGCCAGACTTTGCCGAGACTGGCATGGGCATGACGGGGAGGTCGGCAACGTTTTCTGCCGACGTGCAGCAGATGAACACGAACCACATCATGAATAGGGTATAACCGGTTGCCTTCGTCCACTTTTTCATTCCGAGTTCTCTCGCAGCGAGAGTCTACGCCAAAAACGATATTAATTAAAGGCATTCTCTCAATGACGCCTCCCATGATTGGCTATTCAATTACTAAACCCGCCGGGTATCTGAGCCTCTTCGAAATCCACTGAGTGCTGTCATCTCGACCGGAACGCCAGCGGGGATCTGGTTCCCACAAGCAATCTGTGGCGCGGAGTGGAGAGATCCCGAGGCAGCGTCCTTGACCACGCTGACACGGGGAGTTCTTCCCATGCTGTGCCCCAATCCCCATTTGCTCTTCGTCAATGCTGAATGCCAGATTTTCGTGAGAACTCCCTGATGCGGCATCGTGGAGGATATTTCCTCGGGATCTCTCCACTCCGCGCCAGAGATCTCTTAATAGAACAAAATCTCCGTCGCGCTCCGGTCGAGATGACAGACGCAAAGGGTTCGGCACCGCGGTGAGGGATCCAAAAGGAAGATTTGTAATCGGGTAATTGGCAATTGGCAATTGGAAAAACCTGCGGTTCCAAGATTTTTCAATTTCCCGACTACCCGATTTTCTCTAACGGTACTGACTGCGCGATCATCACAACTACGGCGATCACCCGATCTAGTCGCAAGAATTTTCAAGATAGAATTCCAGTCTAATGATGCAGCGGTCGACTATCGTCGCCTTATCGCTTCTAACGCTGCTTTTTTGTCTTTCGGGCAATGCCCAAGCGGCACAAACTACGCCACGCCCCGCAGGACCCCGCACTGCTTCCACGGCGGCCAATGTGCAACAATTGTTCGTTGCCGGCGAAACTGCTTTACGCGCCGGCGATCTGGCTACCGCCGAAAAGAGTTTCCGCCGCGTTCTAACACAAGACCCTCACATGGCTGGGGCTTATGCGAATCTTGGAGTCATCGCGATGCGGCGCCACCAGTGGAGCCAGGCCCTTACGCTTCTCAATCGTGCCGAGAAGCTGGCGCCCACGGTCGCGGGAATTCGCCTCAACATCGGCCTAGTCCATTTTCGGGAAAATGATTTCAGCGCAGCCATCCCGCCGCTCGTTTCCGTGGTGAAAGACCAACCGACGTCAAGTCAGGCGCGATATTTGTTGGGCCTTTGTTACTTCTTCACCGATAGGCCCGCAGACGCTGTGGACACACTGGAGCCCCTGTGGGCGGAGCAATCCGGACAGCTCAGCTATCTGTATGTCCTAGGAAACGCCGCCACCGAAGCGAACCGCAAGGCTGTGGAACAAAAAGCCTTTTCACAGCTCGTCGAGATCGGCGGCAATGCGCCGGAATTTCATCTGTTCATGGGTAAGGCCCACCTGAATCGCGAAGAATTCGATCAGGCTGTTTCAGAGTTAAAAACGGCCGTAGAGATGAATCCCCATTTGCCCTTCGCCCACTTCAATCTCGGGCTCGCCTATTCGCACAACGAAGATTATGAACATGCCCGAGACGAGTTTCTCAAGGACATTGCGTTGGAGCCGGAAGTCGCCTTCAACTACGATCGGCTGGGCACCGTCTACTGGCATTTGCAGCAGAATGCCGAGGCCGAGCGCAGTTTTCGCAAAGCGCTGCAGTTGGATTCGCGGCTCACCAGTTCCCTGTTTGGGCTGGCTCAGATTTTTGACCAGCAAGGCAAATATGTCGCGGCGCTAACCGAGCTGGACGCGGGGATCCGGATCGACCCAAACAATAACAGTCTCCATTATCTGCGCGGCCGGGTGCTGCTGCGACTCAACCGCAAGCAGGAGGCCGAGGCGGAGTTGAACACAGCCACTCGCCTGTTGCAAGCCCAGCGGGAGAGCCGGCAAAAGGAACTCTACGGCACCCTGCCCCACCCCGAGCTAACCAACGTTCCACAATGAGGGTCGCGCCTGTCATCTCGACCGGAGCGCCGCCGAGATCCGGTTCCCACGAGGAACGCATTGCGCGGAGTGGAGAGATCCCGAGAGAGTATCTTCTGCCATGAAGCAACAGGGAGTTCTCCCCATGCATTGTCCCGCTCCCCGTTGTTCTTCGTTAATGTCGAGGGCTAGATTTTCGTGAGAACTCCCTGAGGCGGCATCGCAGAACATAGTTCCTCGGGATCTCTCCACTCCGCGCCAGAGATTTCTGGATGGGGCAAGGCTTCCGTGGCGCTCCGGTCGAGATGACAGACGTAAACATTTCGGTAGGTGGCCGTTTTGACTTCCTTCTGCCAATCCCGTATCGAAAGGACGAAGCAAGCACCGGCAAGAGCTCCGGTGGCACGCAGTGCCCACGGTTTACAATTCACCCTATGCTCCGGGTCGGGACAGGCCTCCTCTGTTTGTTGATATCTTTCGCGTCGTTCGTGGTGGTTTGGGGACAATCCAGGAAGACGCATGTCCGACAGACTAGCGTCCAGTCAAAATCGACTGCCACAGTTTCCAACCCAGTCTTCACGCCGGTTCCGATTTTTGAGGACATCGCAGCCAGCGCCGGTCTCACCACGCGCCACATCTCGTCGAAAGACAAGCGATACGTTATCGAATCCATGAGCGGCGGGATAGGCCTGTTCGACTGCGACAACGATGGCAAGCTGGATGTTGTGGTCGTCAATGGTTCCACGCTTGAACGATACCGGCAGGGTGGCGATCCCATGGTCACGCTCTACCATCAGGACGCCGGCCTGAAATTCACCGACATCACCGAAAAAGCCGGGCTGACGCGCAAAGGCTGGGGAATGGGAGTAGCGGTCGCGGATTTCGACAATGATGGACTCCTAGACCTTTATGTAACCGGCTACGGCGGCAACGTCTTGTATCACAACAAAGGCAACTGCACATTTGAAGACGTGACTGAGAAGGCTGGTGTGCGCATGGGCGGATTCAGCACCGGCGCGGCCTGGGCCGACTACGACCGTGACGGCAATGTGGATTTGTTCGTGTCCCGCTACGTTCACGTCGATATGGACCATCTTCCTGAATTCGGCAGCACGCAGTTCTGCCACTTCAAGGGAATCCCCGTCCAATGTGGCCCTTGGGGAATGATTGGAGAGAGTCATTTCCTGTTTCACAACCGCGGCGATGGGACGTTTGAGGACGTATCGAAGAAGTCAGGAGTAAGCAATCCCAGTTTGTATTACGGCTTAGGCGCGGTCTGGGGCGACTATGACAATGACGGCTGGCCGGACCTATACGTAGCCAACGACACCACGCCGAACTATCTTTATCACAACAATCATGACGGCACGTTTACCGATCTGGGCATGCTCAGCGGAAGCGCACTGAGCGGTGATGGACGCCCTGAAGGATCCATGGGAGTGGATTTTGGCGATTATGGCCATCACGGCCTCCTGGATATTCTGGTCACGAACTTCGCGGAGCAATCGACGGCGCTCTACCATAATCGCGGCCATGGTGAATTTGACGATGTGCGCGAGACAGCCTCGATCGCGAAAGATACGCATCAATTCGTCGGCTGGGGCGCCGGGTTCTTCGATATGGATAACGACGGCTGGCTTGACCTCTTCGAGGTCAATGGGCATGTCTATCCGCAAATGGACACGGTAAAAGGTAGCGCTCCTTACGCTCAGCCCATGATCCTCTTCCGCAACAACCGCGACGGTACCTTCGCGAATGTCTCAGCGCCGGCAGGCATTGCCGCCATGCCTCTAAAATCGCGGCGCGGCGTGGCTTTTGGTGATATCGCCAACGACGGCAACATAGATATGGTAGTGCTCAATGTGGGGGAAGCTCCGAGCTTGCTCCTTAATACAGCGAAGAATAAAAACCATCGAGTGCTATTCAAATTGGTGGGCGTGAAGAGCAACCGGGCAGCCATTGGCGCGCGGGTCACGGTAAAGGCTGGGGGCCTGGCCCAGCTTGGCGAAGTCCGCGGCGGCGGCAGCTATCTTTCCCAGAACGACCTGCGATTACACTTCGGGCTCGGCGCTGCGGCCACCATGGACTCAGTCCAGATACGCTGGCCGAATGGAAACATGGAAGAGATCAAAAACGTCGCTGCCGATAAAATATATACCATCGTAGAAGGCCAGGGGATCAAGAACAAAGACGAGCTTCCCCGGCCGCAATAACCGGGAAAGCTCGTCGCGATTTCTGCTCTTTCCGCGGACGGCTCAACGCAGAGCCGGGCGCAATTCTTCTTCCGAACTTCTTAGAAAGTGTACTTCAGCGCCAACTGCAGAATGCGCGGGTTATGTGCTGACCCGATCTGCAAGAAATTCGGGTTGCCCAAGGTATTGCTGAAGCTCGCGCCCGAGTTGGATGCGGCCGACCCGGCAGCGCCGCCAAAGTATCCCCACTCTGTGTGGTTGAACAAATTGAATGCCTCCGCCCGGAATTCCATACCCATACTTTCTTTGATCTTGAACCGTTTAAATAGGCCCATATCGAAGTTCGTGTGGCTCGGATTGCGCAGGAAGTTTCGGCCAACGTCGCCAAAGGTCAGTCCGCGCGGCGCAGCAAAAGCCGCAGGATTGAAAAGGAACGGTCCAGTTTGAGCTTGGGCTGGAGCCTTAGGTATGTTGGCGTTAGGATCGCCGACCACGTCGGCGAACGAGCCGGCGCCAATGTTGTTGCCGACACCAGCGTTGTCGGAAAAAACTCCGTTCAGCACGTTGAAAGGCGACCCGGTCGAAAAGGTCGTAATGCCCGACCACTGCCAGTCACCCAGGAGCGTGTGCTTCAGACCAGACCCGGCGAAGAAGGGGAGATCGTAGACATAACTGAGGTTGAACACATGGCGCTGATCGAAGTTCGAGCTAGCTCGGTTGGCCGCCAGATCAAAGGAGTTCACAAAGCCGGAATCGAAGCGGTCAGAGGCATTATCAATGGAGTGGCTCCAGGTATAGGAAGCGTTTAGTTGCAATCGGCCTGCGGTGCGCCGCAACGACGCCTGGAAAGCGTGGTAGGTGGACGAAGCAGTATCCTGAATTCGGGCAATGTTTGCATAACCCGGGAACGGCAGCAGCGAGGATTGCGTTGGCGGAGTGTTGCCGCATGCGACGTTGAGATGATCCAGAGCGGCGCCGGTAATCGGCTTGTTTCCTGTGGGCGTGAACGCCGGCTGACTGTTGGCGGCAGCGGTGCATTCGGTTGAGGTTATCGCTTCGCCCGGCCGGTACGGATCCTGACTCAGTGGCAGGGGCCCAAGTTGGTTCAGATTGAACAGCTGCGGGAGGTGCGTACCTTTCGAGCCAACGTAGGCCACAGTAGCCACCATGTTTCTGACGACCTCACGTTGTACGTCGAGATGCCATTGCTGGATATAGGGCCAGTTGATCTTGGTCGGCAGGGATATGACGCTGATGGGAAGAAAAGAGCCGGCGGCAGCTCCAATGGTGTTGTACCCAGAAATGTTGAACTGAACCGGCACCTGTACCACAGGAGGAGAGTTCTCCAAGGATTCAGTGTTGGATTCATTGCCGTTCGTATGCTCGAAGAAGATTCCGTAACCGCCACGGACGGCCATCTTTCCGTTGCCTTGCGGATCCCAGGCAAAGCCGACACGGGGCGAGGGGTTGAACAGGTGATTGGTCATACAAGCCTCGGGCACGCCGCCGGCGCCGCATTTGACCATGCCGTTGAACGGATTTCCGGATACCGTGCCATCAGAATTGATACTGGTGCCTCCAGCGACATACTTGCTGGGATCAAAATTGAAGGCTTGTTGATTCAGTTCGTGGTACAAGCCAAACAAGCTGAATCGCACACCAAGGTTCAACGTCAGGTTCCTCCTGATATGCCAGTCATCCTGAATGTACGGCTCAAAGATTCTGTAACGGTTGTAGTACTTGGGTTGTACGTTTTGCTGCCCGAAGGACGCGATGTTTCCCATGAGCAGGTCGGCGAAGGCGTTCCCCGTGCTCCCCGGTGCGGTGCTGCTAAATGTCAGGAACCCGTTCGTCCCTCCGCCAGGGGTGCCCGGCTCAAAACTCAACTCGTTCTTCTGGGCTGCGACGTAGTAAGCTCCGGCTATAAGACTGTGCTGGCCCAATACTTTGCTGACGTTGTCTCGGAACGTGTATGTCGGATTGGAATTGTAAAGGCCCTCGGGGTGGAAGCCGACATCCTGGCTGATCCCGCTATAGATACCGCCACCCGTCAAACTTATACCGGGCAGCTTGCTTGCCGTTCCGTTCCCAAATAGTCCCTTGATCGTCATTGAGGTTGGGCGCTGAAAGGGACCTTGGTCCTGCAGGAATATGTGATCTGCCGTGTAGCTGAATACGAACTCGTTCAGCAGCGTCGGCGAAGCTGTCGCTGTCAAGCGGGCAACCATGCCAACACCGGGCCCTTTGAACGCGGTGGGTGTAGTGGGGAAGCTGGCGCCGTTGGTCCATAGCGGCGTGGCAACAGATGTATCCCAGGAATCATGAATGAATCGGAAGGTGGCTCTGATGTTGGAATTTATGTTGTGATCTACTCTGACCAATTCTTGGCGCCAGTTCGTGGGGAGCGTCACAGTAGAGTTGAAGAACGTGCTACCAGGCGCCCCTCCCGTCGGGGTGGGGATCAGCGGCAAAAGTGCCGTACCGTTAGGATCGACTGGAACCTGATCGCCTGGAAAGCGCGTGGTGGTGGTGCCGGGAATAACGGGGCAATCCGTACCTGGACACAAATCGCTGAAGTTTCCCTGGCGCTCCGCCAGCGATGGTACAGGAATCTGAGAGAAAGAAGTGGGCACGCGATCTCTGCGCCATTCTTCGGACCAGAAGAAATAAGTCTTGTTCTTGATGATTGGGCCACCGAGGGTGTAGCCAAAATCATTCTTCTTGTAAGGGGCCCTCTTGGGATCGAAGAACCTGCGCGCATTGAATGCATCGTTGCGCAGGAACTCATAGAGACTTCCGTGGAAATGATCGGTTCCGGATTTCGTTTCCACCTCGATGGTGCCGGAACCATTTCTGCCGTACTGAGCCCCATAATTGGAGGTAAGGACGCGGAATTCGCCGATGGCTTCGATGCTGGGATAAACGTTGAGCGTGCTATTGCTCCCGTTGTCCATGTTGTCGCCGCCGTCGAGTTCCCAGTTGTTGTACTCCGTCCGGCCGCCGTTCACGCTGAACTGAACGTTGCCGTACACGCCCACGGTGCCTTCATCCTGACCAGTCTGATTGCTCACGCCCGGCGTGAGGGTGATCAGTTGGGTGAAGTTGCGGCCATTCAGCTCCAGTTGCGTGATTTCCCTGCCGGTGATGACTGCGCCTTCTTCGTTCGACTCTGTCTGCACGTTGGTGAGTCCTTCGCCTTGGACCACGACTTCCGTGCTAACGGAGCCGACGATCAGGGTCACGTCCACCCGCGATTTTTGGGCGACGCGGAGCACCACGCCTTTGGCTTCGAATTTTTGAAATCCCGGCGCAGTCACGATTAGATTGTAGGTGCCAGGAGGCAAGCCGCCAGCCAGATATTCGCCTTCGCCGTTGCTCTTCACATCCCGGTTAATGTTTGAGGCCGGATTGGAAACGCTCACCGAGGCGTCGCGGATGACTGCGCCTGATTTGTCGCGGACTGTGCCCGTCAAAGTGGCTGTATCCTGTGCCAGCGCAACAGATGACAAAACTGCAAGAAACAGCGTTGCGAAGAGTTTCGCTTTCATCATTCTTTCCTCCTGGCCCCATGGCCCACCGATTGCGTTTGTCTTTTTTGCGAAAAATGAAACTTTTCTATTGCCTGGCTGTCGCGCTCGTATTAAAACCCCACTAATGCATTGAAACGTATTAATACTGGGGTCTCGCCTTGTCAAGCACAAAAGTATCCGGGCTGGTACGGCACTTCGAAAAGTCCCAAATTCCATTTTTGGAAGGTTCGCGTTCGATCCCGATTTTTTCACGTGCTATTGTGTCCACGAATGGTTCTCAGTGAATTTCTCTGTGGAAATTAATTCAAGCCGACCAGCATTTGGACACTGCGGCGCCGGAAAGGCAGATTTACCCGATGGCAGGATCTAACGGGGCCACCCCCGTACTCTCCCAGGCGGTCGCGGTTCCCCGCCTTCGCCGGACGCTGACGCTTTGGCACCTCATCGTGATCGGCATCGTGATCATCCAGCCGATTGCTCCCATGGGCGTGTACGGAATTATCAGCAACAAGGCCGGAGGCCATGTCGTCACCACCATCCTCATCGCGATGGTAGCCATGCTCTTTACCGCCATCAGCTATGGCCGCATGGCCCGCGTCTATCCCAGCGCCGGCTCGGCTTACACCTACGTCGGACAAGAGATCCATCCCGTGCTCGGCTACGTGACTGGCTGGGCCATGGTCATGGATTACATTCTCAATCCGCTCATTTGCACGATCATCTGCGCGAAGCTCACGCAGAATCTGATTCCGGCGCCGTATTGGGTGCTGGCGGTCGTCTTCGCGAGCTTCTTCTCAGCCGTCAATCTCGCCGGTGTAAAAACGTCCGTACGGTTGAACGAGGCGCTTACCTTGGGCATGATGGCGGTGGTCGTGATCTTCTTTGCCTTTGTCCTGCGTACTCTTTGGGGCATGCACCAATACGGAACGGCATTCTTTACCCAGCCTTTTTACAATCCGCAGACCTTCAGCTTGGGCGGTGTGTTTCGTGGGACTTCGATTGCGGTCCTCACGTATATCGGATTTGATGGAATCTCCACTTTGTCAGAGGAAGTGGAAAACCCGCGCCGCACCATTCTCCTGGCTACGGTGCTGGTCTGTGTTGTCACTGGAGTTCTCTCCTCGCTGGAGGTTTATGCCGCACAGCTAATCTGGGGCGCCAAGCCGTTTCCGGAGGAAATGGTGGAATCTGCCTTTCCCTTGGTCGCCCGGCAGATCGGCGGATACTTTTTGTTTTACATGCTCAACATCACCATACTGGTAGCCAACATCGGTTCCGGCATGGCGGCCCAGCTAGCGGCGGCGCGCCTGCTTTACGGGATGGGCCGAGGCCGGGCGTTGCCACCCAAGTTTTTTGGATATATCGATCCCATCCACCGGGTTCCCCGCAACAATGTTCTGCTGATCGGGGCCATCGCCCTGGCCGGCGCCTTTGCCATGACCTACGAGCGCGGAACAGAATTGTTGAACTTTGGCGCCTTTATTGCCTTCATGGGCGTGAACGCCGCGGCATTTGTGCGCTACTATCTTCGCGCTCCGAAGAAGCGCTGGGCCAACCTCTTACCACCCGTCCTGGGATTCTTCATCTGCGGGTTCATCTGGTGGAATTTGAGCGTGCCCGCGAAAATCGCCGGCACCATCTGGCTCGGCGTGGGCATTGCCTACGGCGCCTGGCGTACACGCTTCTTTCGCAACAACGTGATGCAGTTTGAGGTTCCGTCAGAAGAGACTAGTTAAAGCGTTTCCGCACTTGCTGTGGCCCGGAACGGAGTGGAGGCCTTCTTTTCTAAAATCCCGAGCCCCGACCTTCAAGTCGGAGTCAGGGATCCATATCCGCTTCCAGGTTGCTTCCCTTCAGTGCCTCGCGGCGATAGCGATCCCTCACCCCGGCTAAAGCCGGGGATTCGGGATTACAGA
>Ga0209648_10003633_pt1 | contig 12999 bp, 9 predicted proteins | sample GraSoi2013_115cm_FD_185830 | JGI IMG/M metagenome (GOLD analysis project Ga0209648, IMG submission 185830) | Grasslands soil microbial communities from the Angelo Coastal Reserve, California, USA - Sample 9_17_2013_115cm (SPAdes) (version 2) | ecosystem: Environmental > Terrestrial > Soil >...
ATGTAACTATCGTGCCGGTGGACAAAGTCTTTGAATAGCAGCGTTGGGCAAATCGGACCGGGATTCATCATTCGCGGGCCATACAAATCGACCTGTTCTTAAGCCTCGTTCACGAGGCTTCCGCGGAGGGTTGCTAGACCGGCGCTTTAGCGCCGGGCCCGGCCGGCAGTGGAACTCATAGCGCGCTTCAGCGTGCTTTTGACTCGATCGCTTTAGCGGACGGCTAAAGCCCCTTAGGTAAGCCCGTTGAAACGGGCTTGATTGGTTTGGTTAACAACACTGCCCGGCCGTAAAACGGCCGGTCTAGTAACCCTGCGGGCAAGCCGCGTGAACGCGGCTCAGACATGCCCACGTTTCGTATCCAGTAACGGAGGTTGATGCGCTGACCCTCGATCGACCCCGGCCCTGTGTGGATGGAATTTCGAGAGTAGTATTCATAGCTCAAGACTTTTGCCTGACGAAAACCGCTTAACTCAATCACACTTAGTCTCAGCTTTGGCTTTTCCGTCTTTGATCTTCGCGAGACATTCGTTCGCGCAGGTGACCGTCACATAATCCATCAACTTCTTGTCTTTGAAGATTGCCTCTTCTTTCGAAGGTCGTCCGGCGGCTTTCCCGGCGGGGGAATCCAACCAGATTCCATACATCGCTTCATAGCCCGGATCAGCCTCGCGACAATATTTGTTGCAGGCAAAGCGCGTAGCTTTATCGCCGGACGCGTCTTCACCGGTAAAAGTCTTTCCGTCATACGTCAGGGTTGCAGTGCATTTCTTAGCAGAGCCGGAACTACAGGCGAGGACGGCGGCTAATATGAGCAGTGAGGTCAAAAAGAAGCCACCGCGATTTCGCGGGCTGGAATTTTGCGGCATATTCTTCTCCCTTTGATTCAGACAAGGAATTCGCGAGCTAGAAAGTATTTGCAGCGTACGTGCTTGTCAATAGTCAACAAAATGGAACGAGAACATCCTGTCCGCCTGAGCGCGTAGCGCGAACCTTCTTTATGACGATTCCTTCAGCGAGTTCTGAGCGTGCTTCGCCCGCTGGCGGACAGGGTGTCCGCGATCCGCGTGTGTTTGGAATTGAAATCGATTTCGCGCCTGTGGCGCTTTGCTTGAAAGGAAGAATCAAGGAAGGTCTGATCATTCTCCCCCACCAGCCGGTAGTGGAATCTTTTTCTTGGAAGTGCTGGCGGCCGGCGAGCTCTCTGTCGCTGGCGCCACTGACTGGCGTTCATCGACCTTCTGATTCTCAGCCGACCGAACCTCGCCGCGACGAGTCGGCGCCAACCTGCGCACCATGCCGGTTACTGGCGAGGTCAATCTGCCGGCGGCCCAGGCCCAGCGGCGCCATCTTGCCGTCGATCTCAGATCGTCCAGTAACGAATAGGCAACCGGTGTCGCGATTAAGGTCAGCAACAACGAAAGTGACTGTCCGCCGATAACCACAATGGCAATCGATCGCCGCTCTTCCGCGCCCGGGCCGGTGCCCAGCGCCAACGGCAGCATGCCGGCGATCAGTGCCAGGGTCGTCATCAGAATGGGGCGCAGACGATCGCGATTGCCCTGAATGATCGCGGCGTCGCGCTCCATGCCGAGCGTGCGCAGGTTGTTCATGTGATCAATTTGCAGAATCGCGTTCTTTTTCACCACGCCGAAGAGCACCAGAATTCCCAGCGCCGAATAAAGATTTAGCGTGTCGCTCAACAGCCAGAGTGAAAGTAAAGCAAACGGAACTGACAGTGGCAGACTGAGCAGGATCGTAAAAGGATGCACCGTACTCTCGAACTGCGAAGCCAGAATCATATACATGAAGATGATCGAAAGCAGAAACGCCCAGAGGAATTCGACGAAGGTCTTTTCCAGTTCGCGGCCCCGGCCGGCGACTATAGTCGAATAAGCCGCCGGTAAATTCATCCCGGCCGCAGCTTTCCGCAAAGCATCCAACCGATCGGCCAAAGCATAACCTGGCGCGACACCAGCGCGCATCGATGCCTGTCGCTGCCGGTCGAGACGATCGATTCGCGAAGGGCTAATCTCTTCCTTGATATCCACCAGGCTGTCCACACGGACCTGACCCGCCCGCGACGAGGGAACGTACAAACGCGAGATAGTGGCGGCGTCTTTTCGATCTTCTTCGGTCAAACGAAGCTGGACGTCGTAATCCTGATTTACCGAGGCGTCTCGAAAGCGCGTCACTTGCTCGTCGCCGCCGACCATCAGGCGCATGGCGGTCGCGATATCGGAAGTGTCGACGCCCAGATCGGCCGCACGCTCGCGATTGATGTGCACGCGCAACTCAGGCTTGTCTAGTTTCAAAGTTGTATCGGCGTCGACGATACCGCCCAGTTCCTTCGTCTTGTCACGCAAAGTATCGGCGTATTTCGCCAGCATTTGCAGCTCCGGCCCGCGAAATACAAAGTCGATGTCCGTATTGCCGCCACCGATATTGAAACTCGGCGCATTGCTCACCCGAAAGCGTAGCGGCGCGTATTTCTGCATCCGCCGGCGCACTTCCTGCATCACGTCACGCTGGGTATAATTGCCGCGAAATGCCGCCAGCGAATGACCGCTCTTAATCGAAGTCCAGAGCTTCGTCAACGAAAACACCCGCTCGTCGTGGGGGGCGATGCGCACGTAAACATTGCCCTGGTTCACCGCGCCCAGAAACGAGCCGCCCGCTGAAGCGAGAATCACACGCACGCCCGGCGTCGACAGGAGATCTTTTTCAATCGCGCGCATCGATTCGTCCATCGCGGCGACATTCGTTCCTTCAGGCGCGTTGACGCCGACTTCAAATTCGGCTTCATCGACGTTGGTGGGAATGTATTCCTGCTTCACGACGCCATAGAGCGGAATGCTGGAGAGGGCCACCGCAATTGCGATCACTGCCACGACAATGCGGCGGCGCATCGCCAGCCGCAGCAGCCATGTGTAGGACCGATCGATGAATGCGTAAAAGCCCCGGCGTGACGTTGCGGTTGAGACCGTATCGTGGTGCGCGTGCAAGTGACTGGATGAATGGCCGGCCGCGGTATCTTTGGTGCGCAACAGACGCGCGCTCATCATCGGCGTCAGGGTGAAGGAAACCAGCAGCGAAACCAACACCGCTACGGCTGCGGTGATGCCGAACTGGAAAAGAAAGCGGCCCGAGATCGAAGACATGAAAGAGACGGGCAGAAAGATGACCACCAGCGAAAGAGTTGTGGCCATTACCGCCAGCCCGATGTCGGCGGTTGCTTCTTTGGCTGCCCGCATCGGCGTGATGCGCTTCTCTTCAACAAAGCGAAAAATATTCTCCAACACCACGATGGCGTCGTCGATCACCACGCCGACCATCAACACCAGCGCCAGCATGGTCACGCTGTTCAGGGTAAAGTTCAGCGCCCGCATCATCGCAAAGGTCGAGACGACTGAGCAGGGAATCGCGATCGCGGCAATTAAAGTCGACCGCCACGAACGCATGAAGAGCAACACTACCAGGCTGGCGAGAATGCTGCCCAGCACCAGGTGACGCGTTATTTCGTGAAGCGCGGCGGAGATGTAGCGCTCCTGATCGCGAATCACCTCGAGCCTAATGTCAGAGGGTAGTTGCGGAGCGACTTTGGCCAGTTCCGTCTTCACGTTGTGAATTACTTCGACGGTATTGGCTCCGGATTGACGGCGAATCTCGAGCGTAACAGTGGGCACGCCGTTCAAACGGGCCACGGACCGCTGTTCTTTGGTCCCGTCCTCGACGCGGCCGATGTCGCGAATCTTGATCGGGGCGCCGTTAATGTTGGCGACCACGAGATCTTCCATCTCGCGCGCGTCGGTGTAACGGCCCAGGGTGCGCAGGACCAACTCGCGCTGGCCGGTTTCGACATTCCCGCCTGGCACGTCTGAGTTCTGGCGTTGCAGCGCGTTGCGCACGGCGGTGATCGGAATCTTGTAAGCCGCCAGCCGCTGCGAATCGATCCAGACATTGATGGCGCGCTGCAAACCGCCGACGATATTTACTTCGCCGACGCCCCCGGCACGTTCGAGCTGCACGCGGACCGTCTTGTCGGCATATTCCGTCAGTTCACGAATCGATCGCTGTCCGGAAAGCGCAATCGTCAGGACCGGCGTGCTGTCATTGTTGAATTTCGAGATGACGGGTGGCCTGGTATCCGGCGGTAAGTCGCGCACTACTGTAGCTACGCGATCGCGCACATCCTGCGCGGCAGTATCTATGTCGCGGTTCAGAGAAAAGGTCGCAATCACGAACGAATTTCCCTGGCCCGAGACTGATCGCAGATTGTCGATGCCCTCGACTGTATTTACGACTTCCTCGATCGGCTGTGAGACGAGGGTTTCCATCTCTTCCGGCGAGGCTCCCGGCAGATTTGTGCGGACGGCAACCGTTGGGAGATCTACCGAAGGAAAACGATCGACGCCGAGTTTGAAATAGCTGGCCGCGCCCACCACGACGAGCGACAGAACAATCATCGCGGCAAAGACCGGACGGCGAATACAAATTTCGGCGAGTTTTTGCATGAATGGACTTAGTTCACTCGCTCCTGCCAGAGTTTCGGATCACGACTCGCATGCAGCACCGCAATGATTTCACTTCGATCCGATAGAGCGCGATAGTAAATTAAATACGGAAACCTTCGGAGCTTTCCACGGCGCACATCACCGAACACTGTCGCACACATCTGCGGCATTGCTTCGATTCTAGCCACGGACTCGTCAACCGCATCTGCAAAAGCCTGTCCCAACCCGAATTGTTGCCGTTCATACCAGTCGCGCGTCTCGAGGAGGTCGAGTGGCTTCCGGACGTAGGACGACGCTCAACCTCATGGCTTTTCACGCAGCCGTCTATTGACCTCGTCCCATCGGATTGCGGCATCAGGATCTGCGTCCGCAGCAGCCAACCGTCGTTTCAAGTCTTCTCGGTGCCATTCCGGGACAGGAAACTTGTCCGGTGAATCCGGAATGCTGTCCCAAAGTTCTCCAATCAGTTCCAGTCTCTGTTCCACAATCAGCGTCGTTTTCAGTAGCTCGGCGGCGGCTTCAGGTAACTGTTGTGACATATCTTCTCCCTCTCTCCCCGACCAGTTCTACTGGCTTTCTGTGGTCGTCACGTTCTGACCTGATTGCAAATTCCCCGGATCGACGATCACGGTCTGTCCCACGTTCACCCCGGCCTTTATCTCGACCCAATCCGGGCCCCGCCGGCCGGTCGTCACCGGCTTTTCAACTGCCTTGCCGTTCTCAACGACGATTACTTTCTCGATTCCCGCAAAGGCCACTATCGCGTGGGCGGGGACAGTGACCGCAGTGGTGGTTTGATCCGTAATAATTTCGGCGTGCACAAACGCCCCAGGCTTCAGCTTGCCGTTGTTGGCGACATCCGCTTCTACTGCCAGCACGCGATTTTGTTCACTGATTGTCGGGCTGAGTCGCTTGATGAAACCCAGATAAACTTCCGGGTCGCCCTCGACTGTGACGCGCACGCTCTGGCCGTTGCGAATATTATGCGACTCGCGCTCGGGAACTTCGACGCGCAACCGCAGAGGATCGATGCGCACGACGGTTACCACCGGGGCGCCGGCGGCGAGATATTCGCCGACACTCGATTTCTTTTCCTGAATCACACCGGTCATCGGCGCATACACGGTAGTATCGGCAAGTTGCTGTCTGGCCAAAGCCACCTCTGAACGTCTCTGCGCCAGCAAGCCCTGACGATTGCGAATCTCTTCGAGCCCGTCCTGATAACGGCTGAGGGCAACCTTGTATTCTGCGTCCGCGCTGTCGAATTCGGCCCGCGGAATTACGCCCTGTTGGACAAGTCTGGTCGCTCGATCCTTTTTCGCTTTCGCCTCATCCAGCACAGCCTTCGCCTGTCTGACTGTTCCAGTTTGTTCAGCGGTGACGCTATCGCTCGCCCCGTCAGGCGACAATCCCAAACGGGCCCGGGCCTGGGCCAGGCTGGCTTCGGCTTGTTGCACGCGCAATTTGTAATCCGCCTGTTCGAGTTGCGCGATCGCCTGGCCTTTGCGCACGACGCTGCCCAGGTCGACGCTGATTGTCTGTAATCGGCCCGGGACCTTGACGCTGATCGTGGCCTGATCGAAAGCCGCGAGGGTCCCGTTTACCGACACGGTTTGACCAACCGGGGTTTCCATGACTTTGACCGTCTTTACCTGACGCGGTTGCGCTTTGCTGTCAGCGCTCGCGGCCTTTCCCGAACTGGGATAGTCACTTTTGCACGCCGACGCGGCCACCACAAACGCTGCTGCAAGGCAGAACACGAGAAATCTTAGCTGCTGTTGCCTATTCGATGAGATCATTTTTGATAATGGCCGGGCGACGGCGTAGTTTAGCTACTCAAACTCATTATACGTCGTACCGCGCCAGTCAGTTACGATAGCCGATAAGAGCCGAGCCGAAAAAGGGGCTTCGCGGCACCAGAATAAACCGCTTGCGTCTAACGCTGCGTCAGAGTTTAGCATCAATTCGATTCAGAGGTTTGCTGATGACTAACAGTAGTGAAAAGGTGTTCCAAGCTCGGGAATTCGCCGACCTGACGGGCGTGACGGTGCGTACGCTGCATCATTACGACCGTCTGGGTCTGCTGAAGCCAAGTCGATACACGCGCGCCGGTTATCGCCTTTACTGTGAACGCGATTTCGCGCGGCTTGAGCAGATTGTGACCCTGAAGTTCATCGGTTTCTCGCTGAAAGAAATTAAGAACATTCTCAACCACAGTTCATTTGATTTGGGGACGGCGCTCCGCCAACAGCGCGAAGCAATTGAAGAAAAGCGGAGCCGGTTGGAACTCGCGATTCAAGCAATTCAGCGAGCGGAGTACTTAATCGCCATCAGTGAAGAGTCCGGCTGGGAAGCGTTCGCAAAAATTATCGAGGTGATCAATATGCAGCACGATATGAACTGGAGTAAGAAATACTATTCACGGGAAGCACAGCAGGAAATCGAGAAACGCGCGGCCACGATTCCGGCCGAGGTTGTCCAGCAGGCGCAACGCGATTGGGCGACGCTGATCAAGGAAGTCGATGCGGCAGTAAAAGCCGACGAAGATCCCGGGAGTGAGAAGTCACGGGCATTGGCAGTTCGCTGGTCGGAATTGCTCAAAGGATTCACTGGTGGTAATAGCGAAATCGAGGCGGGCCTCAACAAAATATACGCGGACCGGGCCAACTGGCCGGCGTCGATGCCGAAGCCGTTTGGTGATGAAGTGCAGGCGTTCATCGTTGAGGCGATGAAGCGGCGCCAGGGCTGATGGTCGCATTAATTCTTTTGGTGCTTAGCCACCAAAGCTGCGCCGGAAAAGATACGACATTTTGATGAAGAAGGTCCGCCCATTGCGGCGGAATCCCGGCTCGAGTTGGCCCGTGAACGGATTGAAACCGTTGCGGGTCAGGTCGTCGTTATAGCCAATTCAGTAAGCCAGGTGGGATTGTCGTCGCGTCGGTTTATTGTACCCACACCGAGCATTCGTCTGTTGTCAACCGAAACTCTTGCGAAACAGATAAGACATTTTGATGAAGACTGTTCGTCCGTTTCGGCGAAAGCCCGGTTCAAGTGCCCGCTGAACGGATTGAAACCGTTGCGGCTGAGATCGTCGTTGTAGCCGATATAGAAAGCTGTTCCCGGATTCGGCGTCCAGCCAAAAAGAAACTGGCCCTTGATATTCGAGGCGAGCGAATCAAAGTCGATGCGACCGCGGGCAAAGACAAACCTGGTGAATTGGTACGTGGCTTTTAGCGAGACGATGTTCGCGTCAAAGGCCAGCAGATGCGTGTCGTCTCTGCGCAAACGTTGCTTGGTAAAATTCAGCTTGAGATTAAGTGCTGCCGACGGGGTGTAGTTTAGGTTCGCGTTGATATTAAAACCCGTCCCTGGTCCGGGATCCCGCGGGGCGAGGCAAATTGCTGGAAGCGGCGGATCGGTGGGTAGAATCGGTTCCTTGCACAACCCGGCAGCTTTGGCGTCGCGCGCTGTTACGGCGGGAATGCTTACCCTTGGATAGCGAGGCCCCGCGCCGAAATCAAAGTCAAGACTGCCGTAAGACTGGTTAACAAAAACGAAGAAGTTGATCTTCTTGGTCAGTGTCGAGCCGGCAAAAACATAGAGGCTTCCATTGGACGCCGATCGTTCGTTATCGTCTCCCCAGAAGGTGCAGGTGTTCAGCAGTGCGCAATTCGATCCGGCTTTGCGTTTCGGGCCGAACTCTTCTTCGAAGACGCGCTCGTAGCCTTTGTCAAGACCGATGCCGATTGTGCTTTGGCGCTGAAAGTTGAGTTGCAGTTCAGTTTCGTTATTAAAAACCTGAGACCGCCCCCGCCAGTCAAAATTCGTTCCCGCTGCGTTGTAAACACGCCACGACACTAAGGTAGCCTTAGGATGAGGTTCCGAGTTATAGCGAACAAACAAATTGTGATTATTGGTATTAGTGCGGCGATTGAACCCAACGTCGGCGCGATAAAAGCGGGTACGGCCAACGGTCGAGTAGTCGTAACCAAAATGGCGGCCACTCATGTTGTAATCGGTCGCATAGATAAAGCCATTCTCTCGGCGATCGAGTGTCTGGCCCTGATCCGGATAGAAGAAGGGCCGGCGGGTGCGCGTCACCAGCGCCTGCGCGCTAAACGTCGTCTGTTTATTGATGCGAAAGCGGGAATCGAATCCTCCTAACTCGTTATAGCGATCGACAAAACGATAGTAGGTGCCGATAAAACCGATGAAAGAATCTTTCTTGCCGACGTCGTGCTTCAGTCGCAGGATTCCAATCGACGCATTCTTATCGATGAATCTCGGATTTGCTGTTACCCGCTCTTCTTGACTGAAATTGCCCGGGCCGTTATCTGAGGCGAGCAGCAAACCGAACGTATTTCGATCAATTTTACCGGTCAGCTTGACGGCGAAATCCGGATCGATAATCGCCCGCGTATGCACCGCCGCGATTTGCGTGTTGAAGATGTCGACGCCTTCCAGAAAGAAGGGGCGCTTCTCTGGAAAGAAGATCGGAAAGCGCTGATTCGCTGTGACGACTAACTGATCGGATTCGACCTGGGCAAAGTCGGGATTGATCGCAAAGTCTAGCGTCACATTCGGCGTGATGCTGTATTTGCCAGTCAGGCCCGGATCGAATTTGACTGGCTCGTTAACCATCCTTCCCGGATCCAGCAGTCCCGCGCCAAGTTGCGCCGGCGAAAGCGTCGCCTTTCGCTTGCCGGTCTCAGACAGAGTCAGACTCGGAATAAGCTCCAGAGTGCGTTCAGTTGAGATTCCTTCCAAACCTGAGAGGTGACCTTCCTGCGCTAACGTACTCGACTTATCGCGGTCGAGTGGCAACCAGCTATCAAGTTCGTTGTTGAAGCGCTTGATGCGGCGCCAGAAATGCGCGCCCCAAAGCTTGTCTTTGCCGGCTACATAGCGCAGAGACTTGAAAGGAATCGCTACCTCGACCGTCCAACCGTCCTGGGTGAGGATGCCTTTCGATTCCATCACGATGTCAGGATTAAAATCTTCGCCCTGGCCATCAGTCCAGATGCCGTCAGCCTGAATACCCAACGGGTTGAAATCAAGCTCGTAAGCCTTGCGACCATCGTTGAAAGTGTCGAACAGAATTCCGACGTAGTCATCATTAAAGATGTTGTCGCGCTTGGGAATCGTAGCGCGCACCTTATCCGGCTCGTCATAACAATGAAACGCGACGTAGAGAAACTTTGCATCGTAGCCGAGCATGACCTCGGTCGGCTTTGAAGGCGCGATGTTGTCGCCGGGTTGAATCTGGTAGAAATCTTTCAGCAGAGCCGCCTTCTTCCAAATCTCATCATCAAGCTTTCCGTCGATAACCGGTGGTTTATCAAAACGCGGTATGCGAACGGGCTGACTCTTTTCAGGCGGCAGAACGATGGTCGGTCTTGAAGAGGAGGTTTCAGATTTTGGCGAAACCAATGGCGTAGCTTTGGCCGCCGGAGTGGGTTGAGAAAAGACAGTACTTGCGATTACAACGATAGCTACCAGAAGAAGAGGCACTCTCTTCATAGGGACTAACCTTGGGGCGTGAATACTTAGGACTTTTCTGATTCAAGTCAAAACTGAACTAACCCATGTCTCCGTTAATAACGGCCCACCAGGCAATTTGTTCCTGAATTAGACGGCAATTCAAAAAAAAGTGTTAACCAACCTCGAACGAGTTCGCAGACTCATACACAGACTGAGAAGGTAGGCAGGATTCTGTGCGAGGAACTTGTTTAGAGGTAAAGACTCACTGGGCGATGCCGTACTTTTATCCTGGTGCTAGTGCTAAGCGGCTTTTTGCGTGTCGCGGTCGGCTAACAGGCGGTCGACGGTAGTCAGGAAGCTTTGCGGATCCAGCGGCTTCGGCTCAAAAGCATTGGCACCCAATTGCAAAGCGAAAGTCGCACTGCCGTCGCCAAACGCGGTCGTTATCAGAATTGGAGTGGTTTCCAGCGTTGTGGTGTCGCGTACACGTCTGACAACGTGAATCCCGTCGGCTGCCGGCATGCGAATGTCGGTCACGATCAAGTCCGGTTTCAGAAAAAGGGCTGTGTCGTAACCCTCGACTCCGTTTTCGGCTAGCGTGACCTGGTAACCCCGCTTCAACAGCGCCATACCCATTAACTCGCGCGCCACATCGTCATCTTCGATAACCAGAATCTTTTTAGGCATAGTTGTAGTCACTGAAGTCAAAATTCAAATGTCTGTCTGTACTGTCTAATAAAGGGCGATTGGTGTGGTGATTCCGCGATCTGGCGATCGCTTCGAGCGGATTGTAGACGTGGGCGTTTGGGGGCAATCGAGCTCGAAGAGCTTTACGCTGGCTCTCAAGGGACAGCAAAAGGCGGGATAGAAAACCGTCGGTCTTCCGTCCCGCCTCCAAACCAGTTGACTACGGGTCGCAGCCAGTTGTCTGACTGGCAACTTAATATCCGTAGTTGTAGCCGTCGGAGTAGCCGTTTATAAACGCCTGTCGGAAGTACGCTTGATAGGCGTAACGATCTCCAAAGTGCGAGTTGTAATCCTTAGTCGCGCTTCGATAGGCGCCGCTACCCTGCGGATTGTAACGACCGTTTCGCCGATCGTTGCGGCCCGCTTTGAGGCCTTCGTTGTAACCGGCGTTCAGCGCCGTCTGGCGAAGCTCATAAGAACCGCCATAGTTTCCATAGTTATCCCCGTTACGTCCGCGCCGGCCCTGGTTACGGTAGTACGGATCCTGGTTACGGTAGTACGGATCCTGGTCGCGGTAGTACGGATCATTCCATGTACCATTGTTCCAAGTGCCGTTATTCCATGTGCCGTTCCGTTCCTGTTCGCGGCGCTGGCGCTCGATTTGCCGCTGGCGCTCTCGCTGCGCCCGCTCATAATCACGCTGCCGTCGATATTGATCCTGATTAGGCCAGTACTGCGCCTGGGCCGTTGCGCTCGACAGCACTAACGTACCGAACAACAACAGAAGTCCCAGGAGTGACCCTCCAATATTTTTTGCATTAAGAAATCTCATGTTCTCTTCCCTCCGCGGACTAGTGTTGGCAATGAACATGCCACGCCCATTTCCATTGGGAATTAATCGAACGCGGATAGCTTTCATCCCATATCGTGTCGGCTTAGACGACATCCGTACCAAAATTGAGTCCTATAGTCGGACCTCTTCCGCTCTGCTTATCATTCGCAGATATCGACTGGATAATGTTGACTCAAAGCCGCGATCTGGCGTAGAAGCTTGATGTCCCGCGAATCTAACCAGGTCCTGCCATGAATGAATCAACGAAGGCCCAACAGGGGACAATCGAAGTCGAGCAACATCTACGTCAGCTTAACGACGAATGGGTAAAAGCGGTGGTGCGCGGCGATGGCGAAACCCTAAACCGCGTCATGGCTGACGATTTCATTTTTACCTATCCGCTGGAAGGTGATGATAAAGCCCAGTTCATCGCCGATGTTACTTCCGGCGATCTCAAGATCGAGCACATCACTCGCGAGCAGCTTAGCGTTAGAGTGTTCGGGAGCACGGCCGTACTGGCGGCGCGGGATTCAGCGACCTGGCTTTATCACGGCCGCGAACTGTCGGGTCAGTATCGGGTCATCCTCATCTATTCAAAGCGTGATGACAGGTGGCAATTATGCGCCGTACAAGCCTGTCCAATGCAGTAACGTCACTTCGTGTCCCCTGCCCAAAAACAGCCTTTAGCGACGCGACCTTCACCGGCCCGTCGTGCTGCGTTTGAAATTTTGCGACGGGTTGAGCTGGAAGATGCTTATGCTGCGTCCCTGTTGGTGGCGATGGCCGAGGAACTACGAGCTGACGACCGGGCGCTATGTCACGAGTTGGTGCTCGGCGTCTTGCGCCACCGGCTGTGGCTTGATACTGCGCTTCAGCATTTCGCCAGTCGCCGGATTGAGAACCTCGATTTGGCAGTGAGAGTGGCCTTGCGAATCGGCTTGTATCAGCTCAGGTTCCTCGAGCGCATTCCCCCATCCGCTGCGGTAAATGAATCAGTTAATCTCGTGCGGGCGGCTAGAGTGAGATCCGCCGCCGGTTTTATCAACGCCGTTCTGCGCCGCGCGACGCGCGAGCCAGACTATGATCCGGCCGACGTGGCCGACCCGGTTGAGAAGCTGGCGATTGAAACTTCGCATCCGCAATGGTTGATTCAACGGTGGGTCGATGCGTTTGGTCTGGCCGAAACGGCAGCTTTGGCACGAGCAAATAACGAAGCGGCACCCGTGGCTTTTCGTTTGACGACGAAGGCGCTCAAGAGTGAAAACCCTTCAACGCAGATTATCGGAGAGCTGGAAGCTGCCGGCGCACAGGTGTCGCGCTCTCGGGTTGCGCCGGACGCCTGGCGAGTGAGTTCACCCGGAACGGCTCGCGATTCCGGTCGTGCAAACGCCGGCGCCATCTTGCGAAAACTCTCAGGCGACGGCCTTATCTATTTTCAGGATGAAGCTTCGCAACTGGTCGCCCATCTTCTCGGAGCAGGAGCGG
>Ga0209648_10003634_pt1 | contig 12998 bp, 6 predicted proteins | sample GraSoi2013_115cm_FD_185830 | JGI IMG/M metagenome (GOLD analysis project Ga0209648, IMG submission 185830) | Grasslands soil microbial communities from the Angelo Coastal Reserve, California, USA - Sample 9_17_2013_115cm (SPAdes) (version 2) | ecosystem: Environmental > Terrestrial > Soil >...
GCCGCGGCCCCATCGCGGAACAACGCGCTCGACGGACGCAACCATGTCGCGGGGCCGTCCCAGCCAGAAATATTTCAAGTGCGCGAGCCGCAGCGCCAACGCGTCGGTCGGATGGTCGGCGAGGATCGTTTCCCAGATCGCGACCGTGCGGTCGAGATCGCCCGCAGCCCAGGCGTCCAGAGCCTCCACGTGGGACTGCTCGCGCGCCGTCGCCTTGGCCACCAGCGCGCGCGCGGTCCGCGCCGACTGCGCCGCCGGCGCCACGCCCGCCTGCTTGTAGAGCAGCATGGCGAAATAGCCCTTGAGGCAGTGCGCCAGGCTGAACTCCGGATCGGCCGCAAGGCAGCGCGACAAATGTTCCCGCGCATCGAGGCGAAACTTGAGAAAGCTCGAAAGCGCGCGCTCCATCGCCGCGCCCGCCTCGGCGGACGAGGTCGAAATCGTCAGGCCGTGAAGGTCCTTCACCGGCAGCCTCCAGAACGCATCCCGCCGTGTCGTCGCCGCTGTTCGGCGTCTGCGCGCTGTCTACTCTTTTTCGTGTCGGTCAGCTATCGCACGCGCGCCATTTGTGGTGACATTTGCGCCAAAAGCGAGCCGCCCGCGGTGCCGACGATCGCTGTTGGTCGATGGCTCCGTTGCGCGCGCCCACCCGGCCGGGAGAACCGTCCATGGATTTCGAGCTCTCGCCTGCCCAAAAAGAGCTTCAAACGCGCGCCCGCGCACTCGCCGAGACGCACATGGCGCCGCGCGCCGCCGAAGTCGACCGCACCGAAGCTTACCCGTGGGATCACGTCGAGCGCCTGCGCGCCGCTGGAATGATCGGCATGACCATTGCGAAGGAGCTCGGCGGCCAGGGATTGGGCTACCTCGAGGCGGTGCTGGTCATCGAGGAAATGGCCAAGCATTGCGGCGCGTCGGCGCGCATCGTGGTCGAAACCAACATGGGCGCCATCGGCGCCATCCTCAAATACGGCACCCCCGCGCAGCGCAAGCTCGCGGCGGAGCTGGTTCTGTCCGGCGACAAGCCGGCGATCTGCATTACCGAGCCGCAGGCCGGCAGCGCCGCGACCGAGATGACGACGCGTGCGGACAAGCGCGGCGACGTTTATATCCTCAACGGCAGGAAGCATTGGATCACGGGCGGCGGAATATCTCGACTGCACCTGGTTTTTGCGCGGGTGTTCGACGAGCGCGGCGCCGAGCAGGGCATCGGCGGATTCATCCTCGTACGCCATCCCCAGCTCAACACTCCCAAGGGATTGATCATCGGCAAGCGCGAGCCGGCGCTGGGCTTGCGCGGCATTCCGGAAAGCGAGCTGATCTTCGACAATCTCGAAGTGCCGGCCGAGATGTTGCTCGTGCCGCCACGCGGACTGCGCCACGGTTTTGCGGACCTGATGGATGCCTATAACGGGCAGCGGGTGGGTGCGGCGACGGTGGCGCTGGGTCTTGCTCAAGGCGCTTACGAGAAGGCCGTTACCTACGCCAATAGGCGTGAACAGTTCGGCCGTCCGATCGCGGAGTTCCAGGGGCTGCAGTGGATGATGGCCGACATGTCGATCGCCCTCGAGGCGTCGCGCGCGTTGATCTGGAAGGCGGCATTGAGCGCGCCGCCCGGCGGCTTTCCCGATGCGGTGCTCGCGGCGCGCGCCAAGATTCTCGCCGCCGACACCGCGATCAAGGTGACGAACGACGCCTTGCAGATCTGGGGCGCCGCCGGCTATTCGCGCGACAATCCGCTGGAGCGGTATCTGCGCGACGCGCGCATGTTCACGATCGCCGGCGGCACCGCGCAGGTGCTGCGCACGTTCGTCGCCTCCTCCATCCTCGGCCGCAAGTTGCCGCAGACCCGCGACGGCTATCTGACGGCGGGCGATGAGATCGGCAGGCCGGATCTTCGTCGCGACAAGCAATCGTCGCGCGCCAAGGCTCGCACGTGACGCGGACCGGGTGGGAAAGACTTGAGGGTCGAGGACTTTCGCGCTTGAAGACTTGGCGCTGACACACTTGGGTCTTAGCGACTGGGTCTTAACGACCCGGCATTTAAGTGCTTGGCACCTAAGCAGGTGGGGGCTTAAGGATTGCGAGCCTTATCCGCGGCGCGCGCGCGCCGAGGGAGAACGCCATGGCAGCCGCCGACCTTCCCGGCACCGATGAAGAACGCGCCGAAGCGGCGCTGATCGCGGCCGCCGGCAACATCCTGCGCAGCGAAAATCGCGAAGTTCCCGAGGATTTCGTCGCCGCGCTGTTCGCCTACGCCGTCCCCGAAGACCTCATGCGCTACGACCCGCGCCAGCTCGCCGAGCTCGCCGCGAATGCGTGGTCGTTGCTCGCCGTGCGCAAGCCGGGCGTGCCGAAGATCCGTCTCGAAGCTTTCGACCCGGCCGGTCACGAGCGGCCGCGCAACGATTCGGTGCTCGAGATCGTCAATGACGACATGCCATTCCTGGTGGATTCGGTGCTGGCGGTGCTCGCCGAGCGCGGGATCGATGTCCGTTTCGTCGTGCATCCCGTGCTGAGCGTCGCGCGCGACGCGGCGGGGCGTCTCACCGCCTTCAAGGGCGCGAAGCCCGCTGCCGGGGCGCTGCGCGAAAGCGTCATCTACATCCATATCGAGCGTATCGAGGAGGAAGCGCGCCGGGCCGAGATCGTCGAGGCGATCGAGCGCGTGCTCGCCGACGTGCGCCTGTGCGTTCAGGACTGGCGGGCGATGACCGCACGCATGGCGGACATGGTCGCCGAGCTCAAGGCCAATCCGCCGCCATTGCCGGCGGCCGAGATCGCGGAGGCCGTTGCGTTCCTGGAATGGCTCGCGGACAACAATTTCACCTTCCTCGGCATCCGCGACTACACATTCACGGCCGGTGAGGATGCGCTCGAGCCCGTGTTCGAGACCGGACTCGGCATTTTGCGCTCGCGCGACATGCGGGTGATGCAACGTTGGAATCAGCCTCTCGTCATCACGCCGCAGATGCGCGCGCTGCTCAAGCAGCCGACGCTGCTCATCGTCACCAAGGCCGCGGTGCGCTCGCGCGTGCACCGGCGCGTCTACATGGACTATGTGGGCGTGAAGCGCTTCGATCGCGACGGCAGGCTCGTGGGCGAGTTCCGCATCGTCGGTCTGTTCACGTCCACCGCCTATACCCGCTCGACCCGGTCGATTCCGTACTTGCTTCGCAAGGTCGACGCGGTGCTGGCGCGTGCCGGCTTCGATCCGGACGGGCACTCCGGCAAGGCGCTGGTCAACGTGTTGGAGAATTATCCGCGCGACGAGCTGTTTCAGCTCGACGAGGACACGCTCTATCACTTCGCGCTGGCGGTGCTACAGCTCGACGAGCGGCCGCGCGTGCGGGTCTTGCCGCGGCGCGACCGCTTCGATCGCTTCGTTTCGGTGCTCGTTTACGTGCCGCGCGAGCGCTACGGCAGCGGCGTGCGCAAGGCGATCGGAGATTATCTCGCCGACGCCTACAAGGGCCGCGTGAGCGCCTTCTATCCGTTCTTCCCCGAGGGGCCGCTGGTGCGCGTCCACTTCATCATCGGACTTCCGCCGGGCGAGGCGCCGAATCCGGATCGCGCCAGCCTCGAGCGCGCGATCGAGGCGATCGTGCGCACCTGGGTCGACGAGCTCGGCGACGAGCTCGCGCGCGTCTACGATGCGGCGCGGGCGCGTGTCCTGTTCAGGCGTTACCGCGACGCGTTCTCGGAGGGATATCAGGAGGATTATTCTCCCGTCACCGCCGGCGGCGACATCCGCATCATCGAAGGCCTGTCGCCGAGCCGCCCGCTCGGCGTCGATTTTCACCGTCGCGCCGCCGACCCCGGCGACTGCGTCGGGCTGAAGGTGTGGAGCTACAACCGGCCGATTCCGCTGTCCGAGCGCGTCCCGGTGCTCGAGAACATGGGCTTCAAGGTCGTGGACGAGCGAACCTATCGGATCGCTCGCCACGCCGAAGACGCGCAAGGCGGCGCGGACGTTTGGTTCCACGACATGTTCCTCGAGCGCGCCGACGGCCGCGCGGCTGCGCTCGAGGTCAACAAGCGCGCCCTCGAAACCGCCTTCGTGATGGTGATGCGCGGCGCCGCCGAGAACGACGGCTACAATGCGCTGGTGCTGGCGGCCGCCCTGGCGTGGCGCGACGTGGCGCTGATCCGCGCGATCTCACGCTTTCTGCGCCAAATCCACGTGCCCTATTCCCAGGGCTATATGTGGGCGACGCTGGTCAAGCACGCCTCGATCGCCGCCGATCTCGTGCGTTTGTTCAACGCGCGCTTCGATCCGCGTCTCGATATTTCCGCCGACGAGCGCAAGGCGCGCGAGGCCGAGATCGCCGGCGCGATCGAAGCCGCGCTGCGAGAGGTTCAAAGCCTCGACGAGGACCGCATCCTGCGCCGCTTCGTCAATGCGATCCAAGGGGCGATCCGCACCAATTTCTACCAGATCGACGCCAGCGGACACCCCAAGCAGCTCATCGCCATCAAGTTTGCGAGCCGTCGGCTCGACGCCGTGCCGCTGCCGCGACCGCTCTACGAGATCTTCGTTTATTCCCCCCGGGTCGAAGGCGTGCACCTGCGTTTCGGCAAGGTCGCGCGCGGCGGCATCCGCTGGTCGGACCGGCCGCAGGACTTTCGCACCGAGGTTCTCGGCCTGGCCAAGGCGCAGCAGGTCAAGAACGCGGTCATCATTCCGGTCGGCGCCAAGGGCGGGTTCGTGCCCAAGCTGTTGCTCAAGGGCGGATCGCGCGAGGCGGCGCAGGCCGAGGGCACGGACGCCTACAAGCTGTTCATCTCAACCTTGCTCGACATCACCGACAATCTCGCCGACAAGGAGGTGATCGCGCCCGACAACGTCGTGCGCCATGACGACGATGACCCCTATCTCGTCGTCGCCGCCGACAAAGGCACGGCGACCTTCTCCGACCTCGCCAACGCCATCGCGGCCGAGCACCGTTTCTGGCTCGACGACGCGTTCGCGTCCGGCGGCTCGGCCGGCTACGACCACAAGAAGATGGGCATCACCGCCCGCGGCGCCTGGGAATCGGTCAAGCGCCACTTCCGCGAGATGGACGTCGATATCGGCGCGACGCCGTTCACCGTCGTCGGCGTCGGCGACATGTCGGGCGACGTCTTCGGCAACGGCATGCTGCGGGCGCGCACGATCAAGCTCCTCGCCGCCTTCGACCACCGCGATATCTTCATCGACCCCGCTCCCGATCCGCCTAAAAGCTTCGGCGAGCGCCAGCGGTTGTTCGATCTGCCGCGTTCGAGCTGGCAGGACTACGACCGGGCGCTCATTTCCAAAGGCGGCGGCGTGTTTTCGCGCGCCTTGAAGGAGATTGCGCTTTCGCCCGAAGCGCGCGCCGCGCTCGGCTTTACGGCGGCCACGGCGACCCCGGACGAGGTGATCCGGGCGATCCTCAAAGCGCCGGTCGATCTTGTCTTCTTCGGCGGCATCGGCACCTACGTGCGCGCGTCATCGGAGAGCGACGACGTGGTCGGCGACCGCGGCAACGACGCGGTCCGCGTCACCGGCGCCGAGCTCCACGCCAAGGTGATCGGCGAGGGCGCCAATCTCGGCATGACCCAGCGCGGCCGCATCGAGGCGGCGCTGCGCGGGGTGAGGCTAAACACCGACGCCATCGACAATTCCGCCGGCGTCAACACCTCCGACCTCGAGGTCAACATCAAGATCGCGCTGGCGCGGCCGATGCGCGACGGTCGGCTCTCGCGCCCGGCACGCAATGCGCTGCTGGCCGAGGTGACCGAGGACGTGGCGGCGCTCGTCCTGCGCAACAATTATCTGCAGACGCTCGCGATCTCGCTCGCCGAGCGGCGCGGACTCGAGGACCTCGGCTTCGAGCAGCGGCTGATGCAGACGCTGGAGACGGCGGGCGAGCTCGACCGCGCCCTGGAGTTCCTGCCCGACGACATGGAGATCGCCGAGCGGCGGCGGCGCTCGCAGGCGTTGACCCGGCCCGAGCTTTCGGTGCTGCTCGCCTACGCCAAGCTTTCCCTCAACCACGAGCTGGTGCAGTCGAGCGTGCCGGACGATCCCTATCTCGGCCGCGAGCTCGATCGCTATTTTCCCAAGGCGATCGCGGACCAATTCCCCGACGCGCTCGCGCAGCACCGGCTGCGGCGCGAGATCATCGCCACCCAGCTCGCCAATTCCATGGTCAATCGCGGCGGCCCCTCGCTCTTGGTGCGCATCGGCGATCAGACCGGTGCGCCGCCGGCGCGCATTGCCGCCGCCTTCGCCGCCGTGCGCGACAGCTACGGCATGACCGCGCTCAACTCCGCCATCGACGCGCTCGACAACAAGATTTCCGGCAAGCTGCAGCTCGAGCTCTATCAGGCGGTGGAGGATCTGCTGCTCGACCGGTTGGTCTGGTTCCTGCGCAACGTCGACCTGGCGCAGGGGCTGGCCGCGATCGTCGCCCACTATCGTGAGGGCATCGCGGCGGTCGAGGCCGCGCTCGACACCGCGCTGCCGGAGGCCGCCGTCGATGCGCGCCAGGGGCGCGAGGCCGATCTGCGCAAGCAGGGCGTGCCGCACGAGCTTGCGCGCCGTCTCGCCACGCTGCCGGCGCTCCTCGCCGCGCCCGACATCGTCATGGTCGCCGAGCGCACCGGGCAGGATATCGCCGAGGTTGCGGCGATCTATTTCGCCGCCGCGGCGTTCTTTCGTCTCGATCACATCGCCCGCGCCGCGCGCGGCATCGTCATTTCCGACTATTTCGATCGCCTTGCGCTCGACCGCGCGCTCGATTCGATCGGCGACGCGGAGCGGCGGCTCACCGCCGCGATGGCAGGGAACGGCGCCGTCGGGCTCCATGCGGTGGAAGCCTGGGTCGCGCCGCGCAAGGCCGAGGTCGAGCGCATCCGGCTGGCGGTCAACGAAATCGCCAATTCCGGGCTGACGCTGTCCAAGCTCTCGGTGGCGGCGAGCCTGTTGGGGGATTTGGTGAAGAATTGAGCGCGTGTCCCGGTGCCGTGTTGCGCCCGGCACGCGAGCTCAATGCCTGAAATGCCTTGTCCCGGTGAACACCATGGCGATGCCGTGGTCGTCGGCGGCCTTGATCACCTCGTCGTCGCGCACCGAGCCGCCGGGCTGAATCACCGCGGTCGCGCCCGCCTCGACCGCGGCCAGAAGGCCGTCGGCGAAGGGGAAGAACGCGTCCGACGCGACCACCGAGCCTTTGGTCAGCGGCGCTGGCAACCCGGCCGCCTTGGCGGCGTCCTCGGCCTTGCGCGCGGCGATGCGCGCGGAATCGATCCGGCTCATCTGGCCGGCGCCGATGCCGACCGTGGCGCGATCCTTGGCATAGACGATGGTGTTCGATTTCACGTGCTTGGCGATACGGAAGGCAAAGGCGAGATCGGTGAGCTCGGCGTTGGTGGGCGCGCGCCTGGTCACGACTTTGAGCTTCATGTCGTCGACCACGGCATTGTCGCGGGACTGCACGAGCAGGCCGCCGGCGACCGATTTCACGGTCATGCCTGCCGCGCGCGGATCGGGCAGGCCATCCGCGATGAGCAAGCGAAGGTTTTTCTTCGCGCCGACCACGGCGATTGCTTCCTCGCTCGCCTCGGGCGCGATGATGACCTCGGTGAAGATGTCGGTGATGGCGCGCGCGGCCTCGGCGTCGAGCGTGCCGTTGACCGCCACGATCCCGCCGAAGGCCGACACCGGATCGCAGGCGAGCGCCTTGCGATAGGCCTCGACGAGGCTTGCGCCCTCGGCGGCGCCGCAGGGATTGGCGTGCTTGACGATGACGCAGGCCGCCGTGCGCTGGGGATTGAATTCGGCGACGCATTCGTAAGCCGCGTCGGTGTCGTTGATGTTGTTGTAGGAGAGCTTTTTGCCCTGCACCTGCCGCGCGGTGGCGACGCCGGGGCGCAGATCGCTGGTGCGATAGAACGCCGCCGACTGATGCGGGTTCTCGCCGTAGCGCAACGGTTCGATCAGGTGGCCGCCGATCGCGCGGAAGGCGGGCGCGGGATCCGAGAGCTGATCCGCGAACCAATTGGAGATCGCGGCGTCATAGACGCCGGTGCGGGCATAGGCCTTGGCGGCGAGCTTGCGCCGCAACGCGAGCGTCGTCGCGCCGCCGTGTTGCCTGAGCTCGGCCAGCACGACGGCGTAGTCCGAGGGATCGACCACGACCGCCACCTCGGCATGGTTCTTGGCCGCGGCGCGGATCATGGCGGGACCGCCGATGTCGATGTTCTCGATGCAGGTTTCGAAATCGGCGCCCTTGGCGACGGCTGCTTCGAACGGATAGAGGCTGACGACGAGGAGATCGATCGGCGCGATGCCGTGCGAATGCATGGCGGCGGCGTGATCCGCGTTGTCGCGGATGGCGAGCAGGCCGCCATGGATCTTGGGATGCAGCGTCTTCACTCGGCCGTCCATCATTTCGGGGAAGCCGGTCACCTCGGAGACTTCGAGCACGGGAAGGCCGGCGTCCGCCAGCGCCTTGCGCGTGCCTCCGGTCGAGATGAGCTCTACTCCCTCCGCCGCCAGCGCGCGCGCGAACTCGACGACGCCCGACTTGTCGGAAACGGAAATGAGGGCGCGAGAGACGCGGCGGAGGCGTTCGGTCATGATCGACTAGTGTCCCGATTCCGAAGTTCGCAAGCCCTCGCAGCGCCCTATGATGCGAACTTCGGAATCAAAGGGACACTAGCAACTCTATGATTCTAGTGCCGCTCTTGAACCCGAAGTTCGCAACCGCACTTGCCGCACGATGTGTGCGAACTTCGGGTTCGCGGCACTAGCGGGTATCACAGCGAGCGCGGCATTCAAAGCCGCGCGGAGCAAGCCTCACAATGGCAGCTGCGGTTCGTCCTCGCGACCGCGGCGGGGGCCGGCGGGGCCCGTGCCTTGCACGGCGTGCGGCGCAAAGGTCCACTGCACGCGCATCGTGTTGCGGGCACGACCGTAGATGACGAGTTGCACCGTGCGGCGCGGTCCGTCGGGGCCGGCGAGGTAGACGCTCTCCTCGACGTCGACGCGGTCCTCGTAGGCGTTGAACGTCCACACCTCCCTGTTCGGCATCGCCAGCATGGCGCTGTGCCCGTCGGCCAGCCGGTTGGCCTTGACCGACGGATGCAGGTGAAAGCGCACCGCGAACTGATCGCGGTCCGCCGGGATCAACGCGCCCCGCGCCGGCGTGAACAGGTCCTCGCCGTCGAGCCTGCGTCCGTCGTCGGCGAGCATGAGCACGCGCTGGTGGATGACGTTGAAGATGTCGGCGTAACCGTCGTGCGACGTGCGCAGTATGACGGCGTCCGCTTGCTCCTCGCGGGCGACCGCGACCTCCCGCGGACCGGCGATCATGGGCGTGCCGTAGAGCATGCGCTTGATGGGCCCCGCTTCGATGAAGCGGCAAGAGGACGTGTCGTTGAACGTCACGGTGGAGTGCGCGGCGGTCGTGCGTGCGACTTGCCGCCAGCCCTCGCGGCCGGCCACCGGCAATCCGCAATTGACCACGATGCGATTCTGCTTGGTCGAGAGTTCGAACGACAAGCAGCCGGCATGGGCTTCCTGGCTCACCGCCATCGGCGGCGGCCGGCCGGCATCCATCAGGACGAGCGTGCCGGCGCTTTCCAGGCGCTGATAGCCGGAATGCGGTGCGTTCGCGAGCGGCGCGCCGCGTGCGTCGTCGTAGGCGAGGACGGTGGTGAGCAGGTCGGTCGGCGTCGGGCCCATGCCGTTGAAGAGCGCGAAATTGCCGTCGCCGTGCCGGAAGAAACGCAGCATCGGCATCATGCGGTCGATGGCATTGAGCAGCGCCGGCGGCGGTACGAGGTTGCGGGCGGTGAACACGCTCCGCAGCGGCAAAAGGTCGACCAGCAATTCGATCAGGGCGCCGGGATTGCGGCTGATATGGCCGCCGTCGGGGAGGATCTGGCGTGCGAGCTCGTCCGAAAGCCGCTTGCTCGCGGCGCGGATATGGCGCTGTTGGCGTGCCATGCACAGCGCCGCATAGGCGAGCGCGATCGCGGCCTGCAGGCGCGGTACCCCATCGCGCGCCTGCCAAACCGTGTGGCGCAGGTGGCGGACCTGCCGCGTCAGGCTGCGCAGGAAGCGGCGGTAGAACTGCGCGTCGGCATCGTCGAGCACCAGCGGCGCCTGGCTGAGCCAGGACATGACCCGGCGCGCGACCACGTCCGCGCGCCAGGCAATCGGGTCGTGGGAGCGGTTGAGCGTGATCCACTCGTCCACCAGCGCGCGGGCGTTGGCGCGGGTGATGCCGGATTGGGCGGCGCGCAGGTGGCGCAGCCAGCTGAAGCCGAAGAGCGCGGCCGCCCAGTCCTCGGACGGCGGGGCCATCTCGAAGGGGGAGCGGGAATCGCAGGTGACGACCTTGCCCGCGAACGCGAAGCGGCCGGCATAGATTTCGCTTGCCCGGGTTGCATCGCTGGTCCGCAAGTCCTGCGGCGCGATGGCGATGCGGTCCGCTTTGCCGAAGGAAAACGGCCAGTTAACGATGGGATGCGCGGTGACGCGGCTGGTGACCCTGCCAAGAAGGCCACGCGCCAGGAACACGGACAATCGAGTGCCTTCCGCGACCGAAACGCGCGCCATCGAGGCGTTGGCTCCCTCCTCGCGGGCGTTCTGGGTCCCGCGGGACGGAACATAGCGAAGGGCGGGGCAGCGGCCAACCGCCGTAACCCGTTCAAATCCTTTGCAGACGGGCGGCGTAGAAGCCGTCGAGGCCGCCCATGCGCGAATCAGGGTCGCCCAGGTGGCAGGGAAGCGTCCGCAGGTCGCCGTCCGCCGTCAGCCACTCGGAGCAGCCGTGGACTTCCTCCGCCGAGATCGGTTGGCGGCGCAGGTTTGGGTTGTGAGCGAGGAGATCGCGGATGACATCGACCCCTTCCTCCGGTTCGAGCGAGCAGGTGCAATAGACGAGAACGCCACCCGGCTTCGTCAACTCGCTCGCGTGGGCCACGAGCCGGCGTTGCAGCGCTGCGAGCGCAGCGACATCGGACGCACGCTTGAGCCAGGGGATGTCGGGATGGCGGCGGATCGTCCCTGTCGACGAGCAAGGGGCATCGAGGAGGACGGCGTCGAACGGCCCTGCCCGCCATTGCATGACGTCGGCCGCGACCGTTTCCGCCGCGAGATGGAGGCGCGCGAGGTTCTGCCGCAGCCGTTCGAGCCTTCCGCCCGCGCGGTCGACGGCGCTGACGCGGGCGCCGGCGGCCGCGAGCTGGGCAGTCTTGCCGCCCGGCGCCGCGCACAGATCCGCGACGCTGCGGCCGCGCACGTCGCCGAAGAGCTTCGCCGGCAATGCCGCGGCGGCGTCCTGCACCCACCAGGCGCCCTCGCCATAGCCCGGCAGCTGCGATATCGGTCCATGAACAATTGCGCGCACCGAGCCGGTTAAGAGCACGCGCCCGCCGAGCGTGCGTGCCCATTGCTCGGGATCGTTCTTCACCGTCAGATCGAGCGCCGGCTCCTGCCCGTTCGCGCCGGCAATCGCGCGCGCGGTCTCCGCGCCGTAGGTCTTTACCCAGCGCGCCATGAGCCACTCCGGCGTGTCGAGCGCGATCGTGTCGACGGTCGCGAGGAATTGCGCGCCCTCGCGGGCGACGCGCCGCAGCACCGCATTGACCAGGCCGGCGTAGCGCGCGGCGCGCCGCTCCGCCTGCACCAGGCGTACCGCGAGGTCGACGGCGGCGTGGTCCGGCACCTCGAGCCACAGGATTTGCGCCGCGCCGAGGAGCAACGCGGTTTCGACCCGCGGCGCGTCGGCGGGAAGCTTCAGCCAGTGGCCGAGGAGATGGCGCAACGTCCCGAGCCGGCGCAACACCACCGTCACCAACACGCGCACCAGCGCGCGGTCGCGATGCGCAAGCGCTGCAAAGTCAGGGTGCGCGGCCCGTTCCTCGAGCTGTTCGTCGAGCGGGCGGTGACGGCGCAGCACGCCGTCGAGGATGTCGACCGCGATCCGCCGCGCCGCGAGGCCAGGAGGGTCAATGGCGGAATCGGTACGGGCCATGCCCGTCATTTGCCATGAAACCGCGGAACGCAGCGAGCGGTCGAAACCATAAACCCCACGGGCCGCGATTTTCCGGCATTAGGTAGCGAACTGGCCCCGGTTGCTCCAATCCTTGGGAGGGCGGAACGCCTTGGGCTTGATCGTCTCGACTCGGAAATCAGGCTCGAATTGCAGGATCGTGGCGTCCAGATTCTCTAGGTCGAGAACCATTTTGCGGAGAGCTTCGTGGGTTTTCTCAATGTCACCGGCAAGCTCGGCAGGGCGCTTGACTAGCCCGCTCACAACAAAGGCGTTCATGGATGCCCGTTCAAAATCCACCAAATGTATTGGACAACGTAGACGGCGCTGATCGCAAAAATGACGGAAAAAGCTATGTCTCTAAGGACGTCTCTCAGGAGCGCCATGTTTAGAACGGTAGCACGGCGGGCAGGCTAGGTCGCCAGGATAGAAGGTGAGTTTGCTACCTAGTGCCGCGATTTTCGCCGCGCCCGCCGGGACTGCCCCAAGGACCTGCGGGACGCCCGGGATAGGCGGGGGCGCTTGGCCGCGGGCCGTATCCACCTGAGCCGATGTCCGCCGCCAATCGCTCCAGCGCGGCGATGCGGTTCTCGGTGGAGGGGTGGGTCGAGAACAGGTTGTCCATCCGCTGGCCGCTCAGCGGATTGACGATGAAGAGATGCGCGGTCGCCGGTGTGCGCTCCGCGGTGGGGTTCTCGATCGTCTGCGCGGCGGCGGAAATCCTGGCCAGCGCCGAGGCGAGCGCATCCGGCCGCCCGGTGGTGCGCGCGCCGAGTTCGTCGGCGGCGTATTCGCGCGTGCGGCTGATCGCCATCTGCACGATCATGGCCGCGATCGGGGCGAGGATTACCATCGCCAGCGTGCCGATCACGCCGAGGCCGTTGTTGTTGTCGCGAGAGCCGCCGAAGAACAGCCCGAACTGCGTCAGCATGGAGATCGCGCCGGCGATGGTCGCGGTGATGGTCATCG
>Ga0209648_10003635_pt1 | contig 12996 bp, 7 predicted proteins | sample GraSoi2013_115cm_FD_185830 | JGI IMG/M metagenome (GOLD analysis project Ga0209648, IMG submission 185830) | Grasslands soil microbial communities from the Angelo Coastal Reserve, California, USA - Sample 9_17_2013_115cm (SPAdes) (version 2) | ecosystem: Environmental > Terrestrial > Soil >...
ACCGTCCGTACACGCGGGCCTCGAGCGTCGAGCCGTCGCGGGAGACGTGCAGCAGGAGGATGGCCTGGCGCGGGAAGATGGTCGCGTCGGCGGCCACGGGAATGCGGGTGGTGGACAGCGGCACCGGCCGGGTATCGAAGCAGAGGTTGTCCTGGTTGTAGGCGGGACCGTAGTCATCGCACGGCCCGCCCCCCTTGCCATCCTCGCCCGCGGCGACCGCTTGCAGTTCCAGTCGCACCGTGGACGGCGCGCCCGGGGTGATTACGACCTGGCGCTGGAACGCCGCGTATCCGGTAGCCTGGACGACGAGCCGGTAGGTTCCGGGGGGCACGTCCCCTTGCGGACCGCGAAACACCAGGCCGCTGAGTGTGACGCGGGCGCCCCGGGGGAGGCCGATGAGCACGAGATGGCCCGGGGCACCAGGGGCCACCGGGTGCGCGCCAGCGGTATCTAGGGGTGCGACGGCTGCGGGCGGTGGCGCACTATCGCTGTGCGCCGGCCCCGTGTCGGACAACAGGCGCTGGGCCAGTGTGTCGCGCTGCAGAATCGCCGCCGCGCTGTCGCGCGGTGCCACCCGCGCGAAGAACAAGAGCCCGTTCTTGTAGGCGTACAGGCCCGGCGCGCCCAGTCCGACAGCTACCACGACGACCCACAGCGCGATTCCCGCCCCGACCGAGCGTTTGTGGCGTTCGCCCGCCCCGAGCCCACCCGCCACGCGCGGCAGGGGCGTCGTCGCGGCGCCCGCGAGACGTGCGCCGGCGAGCGACGGGATCGTCTTGGTCGCCGCAGTCGCGAGCCCGACGGCCGCGAAGCCGCCCCCCGCCTCGAGGGCCTGCACCAGGTCGTCCGACGTCTGAAAGCGGTCGTCCGGGGCCTTGGCCATCATCCGCTTGACGACCTCGAACAGCGTGCGCTGATCGTAGGTCTCGAGCGGCGGCGTGGGAATCTCCTCCATGATGTGCTTGTAGCCGATCGAGAAGGAGTCGTCCCCGTCGAACGGGACTCGGCCGACGAGGCACTGATAGGCGACGACGCCCAGCGAGTAGATGTCGGAGCGGCCGTCGAGCGGCTGTGCCCGGGCCTGCTCGGGGCTCATATAGTGCGGCGTCCCGATCGACATGCCCGTGCCGGTGAGCTTGCCGCCGGACGCCGCTTTCGCGATGCCGAAATCCGTCACCACGGCCTGGCCGTGCTCATCGAACATGATGTTGTCGGGCTTGATGTCGCGATGCACGATCCCGCTCTTATGCGCGTAGGCGAGGGCGCGCGCGACCTGCACCAGGATCTGACGGATCTCGGCCGGGGGCAGGGTCCCGCGCGCGGCGAGCACATTGGAGAGCGGCTTGCCCCGCAGGAACTTCATGACGAAGTAGATCGCGCGGCCCGACTTGCCGACGCGATAGATCGGGATGATGCCGGGGTGCTCGAGCTTCGCGGAGGTACGGGCTTCGCGCTGGAAGCGCTCGACGAATTCCTTGTCGAAGGCGAGGGAGAACGGCAACACCTTGATGGCGACGTCGCGCTCGAGCTGCTTCTCGCGCGCCTTGAAGACGATCGCCATGCCGCCGCGCCCGAGTTCTTCGATGATCTCGTACTCGTCCTTGAGCTGGTCCCGCACGAGATCGAACTCGGTGGTCTCGGGCTGGTCGCGCGCCGTACTCACCGGAGTCGTCGTCAGGTCCAGCCCGCAGGAACGGCAGAACTTGCTGGTGTCGTCGTTCTGGGTGCCGCAGCGGGAGCAGTACATCACTTCTCCGAAGGGTCGCGGAAACAACTTAGGGATGCGTCAGAGGGGGTGTCAACTCGACGCATGCGACCGAGGCTCAGAAGTCGGAGCCGAGTGTGAAATAGAGCTGCGGCCGTCGGGCCGCGCCCGAGGGCTGCGCGACGAGCGGCTGCGCGAGGCCGAGTCGCAGGGCGAGCAAGAAGTCATAACTGACGGACACGCGGCTCGCGAGCTCGAGGCCGGCGGAGCGCAGTCGGGTGAACTGCGCGGACGTGCCGGGCGCCCACGCATCCCCCGCGTCGGTGAACGCATTGAGCCAGAGCTTGTCGGCGCCAATCGGGAGGTGGCCGAGGGCCCGGCCAATGAGCGCGAGCGGGAGGCGATACTCGATGCTGCCCGTGGCCGCGCGCTGGCCCGAGAGCGTCCCGTTGGGATAGCCGCGCACAGGGAACGTGCGTGACACGCCAAGCGACTGGCCGAAGATGACGCCCACCGTCCCCGAGGACACGCCCCCGATGTTGTAGAGCGCGCCGAGCGGGCCGCTCGTGCCGCCCGCTGCGAGCCGCACGGCAAGCACGTGATGAGCGAACCCGCCGAGCCCCGGCACGCGTGCGTACAGGGCGAGCCGCCCGCGCAGCTCGTTGGACCAGCGCGTGGTGCCCACCTCCTCGCGTCGCCGGTAGATCAGCGATGCGAGAAAGCCGTTCTCCGGGGACACAGCGAGGGCTCCGGTCACGAGATGCGAAAACGCGAGCGTCACGGAGCCGCCCAGCAAATCCTGCGTCTCGCACCCGGCACACACGGCCGCGAGCGATGTATCCGGAATCGTGGCGAAATGCGTGCGCTCGAGCTCCGCCGCCACGCGGACGCTCGCGAAGCTGCGCCAGCGTTGTGTGACGAAGGACGCGCCCAGCGCGGCGCGCTGATACAGCTCGGAGAGGGTGAGGCTCGCCGCCCGCGGCGGCGGCACCAGGTCGAGCCAGCGGCTCGACACAAAGAGATCGAGCGTCGGGTTGCCGAGGCCCTGATAGAGGAGCGTCAGGTCGCCGGCGGCACGCCGGCGCTGCGGCGCGACGAACAGATCGGCGAAGTACTGCACGCGGCCGATCGCGTCCGCTCCCGCCGTTACGGCGCCGCCGAACCGCCCCGAGGGCCCCGCATTAAGGAAGAACGGAATCCAGAAGTGCGGCGCGAGCGACGGCCACATGGTATACCCCGTCTCGCGCGCCGCCACCTGAGGGGCCGGCTCGAACGGCCGGGGGTCGGGGAACGTGGCCGGCGCGCCGCCCGCGAGCGGCTGGGCGCGGCGCAGCTCCCAGCCGTGCGCCCGGGGGCTCGCGTAGACGAGTGACCCGTCCGGGAGCGGGGCCGGGGCCCGCGCGCCGAGCGGATCGCTCGTGAGCGGCTCCGCCACCCCGGCATCGCGCCAGCGATACGCTTGCGGGAACCCGGTCGGGTCCGCGACGAACCAGAGCTCGCCGCCGGGCGTCCACACGGGGTCCGCGATACTGACGCCCGTTTCCACGAGCGCCGTGCCCGCGGCCGCTCGGTCGGCCGGCCACACGAGCAGCGACCAGCGCCCGTTGGCGACGCGGCTCCCCGCAACCGAGCGGCCGTCGGACGAGAGCGCCAGCTCCGTCCACACGGCGCCGCTCGGGCCCGCGGGCACCGGCACGGTCGGCGCCGCCGCCGCCGCCCCGAGGGCGATCGCCGCCCGTCGGCCACCGCCGCCGGCCGGGGCCACCAGTCGGGCGCCCCAGGTGCGGCGCTGCCAGGCACCTCCGGGCACCCAACCGTACAGATCGCTGCGGATCCGCCAGCGCGTGGTGTAGTCGAGCTGCGTGATCAGGAGCGTGTCCCCGACCCAGTCCAAGTCCACCCCGCCGTTCACGCGGTGGCTCGCGATCGGGTGGAACGTGGCTGCGTCGAGCACGCGGAGCTCGCTCGCCCCCTTGCCATCGTCCCGCACGTAGGCGAGGCGGCGGCCGTCAGGCGAGACGCGCGCCACCGGCTCCGTGCGCAGCAGGCTGTCGAGCCGCTCGGCCGGCGGCGCATCGCCCCTGGAGCCGGGGCCGGGCGCCGGCTCGGTGCCGCGCGGCCACTCGGCCTCGAGCGTGCGTCCCGGGGCGGCGCGGGCCAACTGGCGCCCCACGCGCACGGGGATCCACTGCCCCGACGTGGCCTCCACGAAGCGCGGCACCACCGAGTCCCCCGCCACGCTGGCGACGGATTGAAAGAAGCGGCTGCCGTAGGCATAGGGGACGAGCCCGTCCGCCCAGCGCGTGAACAGCAACGCATCCCACGGTGAGCGCGACGTCCCGGCGACATGATCCGCCGCGAGCACCTCGGTGTGGAAGCTGCCACGCACCCGCCCACCGTTCGTGAACTTCGACTCGTAGTACGTCGCGAGTCCTTCGATGACCCAGCTCGGCTGGTACTCGTTCGGGAAGGACCCCGGCGCGCGACCCAGCACGTGCTGCACGGTGCTCCAGATGCCCCTCGAGCGATCCAGGTGGAAGACGTGGGTCAGCTCGTGAGTAGTCACGAGACGGAGCCAGCTGTCGTAGAACAGCAGGCCGTGGTCGCCTGCGGGGGGAGTGGCGAAGATCGTGATGCGGCTCGTGGGAAACACGCTCGTGAACCCGTTCGCGGCGTCGATGTCGTCGCCGAGGGTCACGTCCACCACTCCGCGCGGCGGGTGCAGCTCACCCGCGAGCAGGCCGTACGATCGCTCGGCCTCACGTGCCTCCGCCAGCGCGGCTTCGCGATACGCGGGCCGAAAATGGATCCGGAAGTGGGGCGTATGGAGGGTGCGCCAGGGACCGGACGGATCGACCTGCGCCGCGGCCCGCCCGCTGAGCAGCGGCAACAGGCACCAGGCGGCGCGCAGCCACCCCACCCCGGCCCCCGTGGTTCGGCTGCCGCGCTCGCGCCCGGTGCGAGGGCGATGCCGGGCGATGGCCTTCACGGCTCGCGCGCGCGCGCGCGCAGGAATGCCTCGATCCCCCGCATCAGGCCGCGCGCGTAGCGCCACTGCCCCTCCTCGCCCGCGAGCAGTTCCTCCTGCTCGGGCAGCATCATGAACAGTCCCTCGGTCAGCGCGGCCGGCATCCACGTCGGCCGCACCAGCGCGTAATCGGCCCGTCCGATCCCGAGGTTCCGCACGCCGAACTCCGCGACGAGGGCGCGGTCCAACTCGCGCGCCAGGGAGACGCTGCGCGGGTGGAAGTAGTACACGCTGGTCCCATTGTTGGTGAACGGGTTGACGCCGTCGGGGAGAGCGTTGGCGTGAATCGACACCAGCACGTCCGCATCGTGCTGCTCGGCGAGCTGCGTACGCGCGTGGAGGTCCACGGGCGTCGTGTCGCTGCGGGTGAGCAGTACGGTCGCTCCCGCGCGCTCGAGCAACCGCTTGGCCTTGAGCGCGACGGCGAGCGTGGCGACGGGCTCCCACAGTCCAGTGGGCCCTCTGGCGCCGAGTGGCGGATGGCCGGGATCGAGTACGACGGTGCGGTGGGCGAGCGGGTGTCCCCGATCGATCGTCGGGGGGCGGCGGACCTCGAGCAGCAAATCGCGCCCATCGAAGCGCGCGCGATAGCCCCACACGCGACGCGACAGCTCGAGAGTGATCGTCACTTCATCTCGCGTGGGCTGTGCATAGCTCATGTGCGTCACCAACGGGTCGGTGCCGCCGTACTGCATCCAGTTGATATCCGAGGCCGCTCCGTACAACCGCAGCGTCAGGCTCCGCTCGCGCTCCGTCACCTGGAAGGGCAGCCGCGCGGGAAGCGGAACGCGGAGGATCGCCGCCCGCGCCGTTGACACCAACCGCACCGACCCGACGGCGCCGCCGGGAGGCGGCGTCCCCGGCGCGAGCGGTACCACGTCCGCCGCGTTGACCCACGCGACAGCGCCACGCGACAGCTGGAGGCGCACCTGATCGTTCCAGCGACCCGACTGGACCGCGGTGGTCCCGGTCGGGAAGAACCAGTTGTAGGTGCCGTGCGGCACAGCGCGTCCGGCGGTCAGGCTGTCGGTCGTGCCGGTGTGTGCCGTGTCGTGGTTCAGCAACACCACCGTGGGAGCGACCAGGTCCGCGAGCGTGATCGTAAACGGCCAGCGTGCGCGCGCCGTATCTCCCGCGAGCGCCACGACGAGTGTGGCGCAGCCCGTGCGGCCGTCGGCGCACAGCGGCGCAGCGGGGAGCCAGCCAGCGTAGCGCGCCGCATCGGGCGGGAGCGGGAACCCAGCGGTGTCGGTGTCGAACGCCTGCACGCCCCAGGGCCGCTCAGCCGGCAGGGTGTCGGGGACGAGCGGAATCCGCGCGCTCCCCGGGAGCGCCAGCTGCACCGAGGCGCCGGGCGTCGCGCGCACGCTCAGCGCGATTCCCTCCGCCGCCGGCAGCAGGAGGCTTCCCGTCGGTGCAAAGCTGGTCGTGTCAATCCAGGCCGCGTGCCCCGGTGGCGGGTGAAACCGCGGCGCGATACGGGCCACGACGAGCATCGCGGCCGAATCAACTCCCGCGTGCGCCACCAACCGGAGCTGGGTGAGCGTATCGTCGGGCAGCCCGAGCCACGCGATCCACGCCCCGTTCGCGCGCACGGGAACGGGATGGCCGTCGAGGGTGAGACGCACCGGCCCACTCGCGCCGCGCACTGCGCCGAACACGAACGCCGAGTCGTGCGACTGCAGGATGTCGGTGGCGGCGGGGTAGACCACACTGATGTGCAGCGATTCGCGGGCCGCGACCGGCGCCGGCGGGGGTGGAGGAGCGGTGCCGGCGCGCGGGACGGCGCATCCGGTCACCACGCTCAGCAGCACTACGCCGACCGATCGCACAGGGGCGTCAAGGTAGCATCAGCGCTTTCGACCCGCCAATTTGCCGAATAGATTGGCATGCCATAACTTGTGCGCCTTGTGGAGCACCTTCCTCTGTGACCGCGTGCGCCTCCTGCGGGCGCGATAACGAGCCCGCCGCGCAGTTCTGCATGGATGGCGGCAAACCCCTGAAGAGGGCGGCGGCGCTGGAGACCGCGGCGGCGGGGGCAGGAGGCCAGGGGGCGGTGTCGGTGCCCGGGACGCGCACGGTGGTGGCCCACTCGGCCCGGGCGATGTGGCCGCCCGCCCCTGCGGTGCTACTCGAGTCACCCCCGTGACGCAGCGCCCGCGCCGCCTGGTTGGCGGTAAGCTCCTCCGCATCGAGCCGTCGCCGTGAAGATCTGTCCCGTGTGCTCGACCGAATACGCCGACGACGTGCGGTTTTGCCCGAACGACGGGCAAACGCTGCGCTCCTCGGGCCCTGCGCACGATCTCGTGAACCAGATCATCGCCGACCGCTACCACGTCGTGCGAAAGCTGGGCGAAGGCGGGATGGGACAGGTGTACCTCGCCGAGCATGTGAAGATGGGGCGCAAGAGCGCCATCAAGGTGCTGAATCCGGCGATGGTGAACGACCCCGATGCGGTCGCACGGTTCAACCGCGAGGCGGCGAACGCCAGTCGCATCTCGCATCCGAACGTGTGCGCGATCTACGATTTCGGCGAAACGCCCGAGGGGCTCATCTATCTCGCGATGGAGTTTGTGGAGGGCGAGCCGCTCACCGACATGCTCGCGCGAGAGGCCTCGCTGCCGACGCCCCGCGCGGCGGCCATCTTTTTGCAAGTGGCCGACGCCCTCCAGGCGGCCCACGACCTCGGCATCGTGCATCGCGACCTGAAGCCCGACAACATCATGCTCGCCCGGGCGCGCGACGGTTCGGACGTGGTCAAGGTGGTGGATTTCGGCATCGCGAAGGCCGTGGGGGGGGGCGACAGTCAGAAGGTGACGAAGACCGGTCTCGTCGTCGGCACACCGGAGTTCATGAGTCCCGAGCAGCTCGCCGGGGACAAGCTCGACGGCCGCAGCGACCTCTACGCCCTCGCGCTCGTCCTGTTCAAAATGCTGACGGGCCAGCTGCCGTTCGCGGGCGAGACGGCGCAGGACACGATGGTGAAGCGGCTCATGGACGACCCCGCAACGCTCGCGGCGGTGCGCCCCGACCGCGCCTTCCCGCCGGGGCTGCAGGCGACGCTCGACGCCGCCCTCACGCGCAACCCCGCAGAGCGCTATCAGTCCACTGCCAAGTTTGCCAGCGACGTCGCCGCGGTACTCGGCGTGGAGCGGGGACCTCGCCTGAGCCCCTTCCCTGCGACCCGCGCGCGCCCGGACACGCCGACGGAGCCGCTCGGCCGGTCCACCTCCACGCCGTACGTCCGGAAACCGCCAGGGCAGCGGCGTCGGTTGCTGTCGGTCGTGGCCGGCGCCGTGATCGTCCTCGGGGGCGCGGGAACGGCGCTCGCGCTCCGGGGCGCGAAGCTGGCTGCGGGCCGCGCGACGCGCGCTGACAGCACGCGGGCGGGCCCGGTGGCAGGCCCGGCCGACATGGGGACCGCACTCGCCGGCATGCGCAGCGCCCGGGGCATTCCCCAGCGACCGCCCGGACGGTCGCGGAGCAAGGTCACGCCGGGCCAGCTCGCCGGGTCGCGCATCGACGTCACCCGCGCCAAAGAGCTGCTCGATACCTTGTTCCTCAACCAGCTGCAGCCGAAGACCGCCCACATGGTGCGGGACTCCGCCGGCGCGCTGTTCAACGCGCCCGGGATCTCCCGGCGGGACCAAGCATACGCGGCGTTTGTCATCGGCATGACCCACCTCATCGATCAGCCGGATCGCGATCACGCGAAAGGCTGTCTGTGGCTGCGGCGGGCGGCGCAGCTCGATTCCGCCGCTGCGAAGTACCCGCAGCTGGCGAACCAGGCCCAGTGCCCACCGTGAGGATGTTCGGCCGCGCTTCGCCCAAACCGATCAAGGTCCAGGTCTTCGCGAAGACCGATCTGGGCCGGACCCGCGATCACAACGAGGATCGCTTTCTCGTCGCGGACCTGACGCGCCACCAGGCGTCCCTGTTGCCGGCGGTGCGGAACCACGAGATCGGTCCGCGTGGCTCGTTGTTCGTGGTTGCCGACGGCATGGGCGGCGCCGCCGCGGGCGAGGTGGCGAGCGCGATGGCCACCGAGACCGTGTACGAGCACCTGGTGCAAACGTGGGGTCGCGAGCCCGAAGCGACACCGCAGCGGTTCGCCTACCGGCTCCGCGAAGCGGTGGAGATGGCGAACAACCGCATCTACACCCATGCCGCAGGGCACCCCGAGGTACGCGGCATGGGGACGACGGCCACGGCGGTAGGCGTCCTCGCGGACCACCTCTTTCTCACGCAGGTCGGCGACAGTCGGGCCTATCTGATCCGCCAGGGGCAGGCCGTGCAGCTGACCAAGGACCAATCCTTGATGCAGCGGCTGGTCGAGGCCGGCGAGATGACCGAGGAACAAGCGGCCAAGAGCGAGCGCAAGAACATCATCCTTCAGGCGCTCGGTCCCGACGCGCGCGTCAAGGTCGACCTCACCCATCAGGAGCTGCGACGCGGGGATATTCTCGTGCTCTGCTCGGACGGCCTCTCGGGCCTGGTGAAGAAGGAGGAGATCGCCGAGGTCGCGGGGCGCGAGCGGGACCTGCAGGTCGCCTGCGACAAGCTCGTCGCGCTAGCCAACGGACGCGGCGGACCCGACAACATCACCGTCATCCTCGCGCGATTCGACGGCGAAGGGCTGCGCCCGCCGGAACCGAGCGCGGAGGTTGGGCACCAGGTGTACCCCCTCATCGACACCGAGACCAGCACCGAGCCCGTACCCGTGTATAAGGGGAGTCCGGCTCCCGAGCCCGTGGCCCGGGTTCGCTGGCGCCTGCTCGCCCTCGTGCTCGCGGCCGCCGTCGCCTCGGCCGTGGCGCTGTACGTCGTCAAACGGAGCCCGTGACCGCGCAGTTCCGGTTTCTCTCCGGTGCACGCGCCGGTCAGGTCGATACCTTCCGCAAGGCCTACATCAGTCTCGGCCGCCATCCGCTGTCCGACGTCCGTTTCGACGTCGAGCTCGATCTCGACGTTTCCGCGCGGCATGCGAGCGTCATCCGCCACGGCGACGCGTTCGTCTTGCGCGACCTGGGGAGCACGAACGGCACATTTGTAAACGGGCAGCGCATCGCCGGCGACGTGTCCTTGAAGAACGGCGACGTAATCGCCTTCGGGCAGAACGGGCCCGCGCTCGAATTCTACGTCCTGCCCGGGGAGGCGGACGCGGCGACGACGGCCGCCGCGGCCGACGTCGCGCGCAAGTCCGCAGAACGGATGTCGGCGGCGCGCACGCAGTATCCGGCGGTCGCCGCGCGCCGCTCCAGTACGGCCGTGCGAATCGCGGCCGAGGTCGCGCGCCAAACCCACCACCTGCGCCGCACCACCAAGCTCCTGATCGTCCTGCTCGTGGCCGCCCTCGGCGCGTTCGGCTGGGTCCAATGGCAGAGCGCCGCCGACGCACGTGAACTCGCCCGGCTCGAGGCACGGGCGGACGGCTTGGCGCAGCAGGCGGAAGGCCTGCTCGCGCGGCTTCAGATCGAGCTCGCGAGTGTGCGGGACGCGCTGCGGCAGTCGCAGGCGGAAGTCCGGCGGCTCCGGGACGCGCTCCGCGCGGCGGGCGCGAGCGCCGATCCGGACGCCGTCGCGCACCTGCGGGCGGAACTCGACGCGGCCGAGGCGCGGCAGCGGGGTCTCGCCGGCGCGGCGGCGGTCGACTACGACGCGATCTCGCGGCAGAACCAGGACGCCGTGGCGCTCCTCATCGTCGCCTACTCGGACAGCGAGTTCTTCAGCGGCACCGCCTTCGCCGTGGACTCGCAGGGCACCCTCGTCACGAACAAGCACGTGTTGGTGGGTGGGGAGGGCCGCCGCACGCCCCAGCGAATCGCGGTGAAGTTCTCCGGCAGTCGCCAATGGTTCCCGGGCCGGCTCGTGGGGGTGGCCGAGTCGACGGACGTCGGAGTCCTGCGTGTCGATATTCGCGGCGGCACCCCGCGGGTCGCGGGCTTCGCGCGTGACGGGCGGCCGCTCGAGCGGGGCGATCCCGTGGCCATCATCGGGTATCCGCTGGGCGAAGATCTGCCGATGGAACGCCGCGGTCCGACCGGGGTGGTCGCCGATCCCACCCTGACGGTCGGGACCGTCAGCAAGGTGCTCGCAGATCTCGTGCAAGTAGATGGCTACGGCGCCCCCGGCTCGTCGGGGAGTCCCATTTTCGACCGCCAGGGCCACGTCGCGGCGGTCTTGTTCGGGGGCGACCGGAAATCGCTAGGGAAGATCATCTACGCGATACCCGCGCGTCAGGTCATCGCGTACCTCGACGACCTCCATCCTCTCCCATAGCGGCGCCACCGGGACGGGTCACTCACTGGAGCCAGCCGATCACGCGCCTCGCCGCCGCCCGTTGCATCAACCGTTGTCCGTGCCAACAGAGGAGCAGGGGCATCGCGCCGGGGATCTGGGCCGCGAGCCGGGGGTGCCCGAACAGCACTACCAGCGTGGCATCCGGCAGCAGCCGGCGCAACGCGGCGCGTGAGCGGGCACCCAGATCGGCCCGCCCTTTCCACGACCGGGGTTCGGCGTACACCAGGACGATGCGGCTCGACCCCGCTCGGGCACGCTGCCCGACCGGCACGCCGGCCTCCACCAGCGCCTGCGCGAAGGCGTCGCGCGGTCCGACGCTGTAGGGACCTCCCACGTCGTCGTCCACGATAGAGACGGTGGCGGGCGCGCGGAGGCGTGGCGCGGCGCCCCGCACGAGGTGCGCCGCCCGCTCGGCCAGGCGGTCGGCGAACGTCCCATGGGCGGTGAGGTCGGGCGCCCCCTGGTCGGGAAGGTCGCTCCACGCCGCGAGCGCCGCGTCGTAGTGGGCGAGCGCCTGGTCCGCCCGCGCGGCGAGGATGTCGCCGCCGACGGCGCGGTCGAGCGCGGCGACCACGCGGCGGAAGTCGTCCGGGTAGAGCAGCGCGTCGCAACCGGCCGCGACGGCCTGGACCGTCGCCGCAGGCACGGGCTGCGCCGCGCTCGCGCCCGCCATGATGAGCGCGTCGGTCACGACCAACCCGCCGAAGTTCAGCGTGTCACGGAGGTAGCCTAAGATCTCCGGGGAGAAACTCGCCGCCCGCTCGGAACGATCCCACTCGGGGTAGGCTACGAAGGCGCTCATCACGCTGCCCACGCCGGCGCGGAGCGCGTATTCGAAGGGTACGCCATCGGTGCGCACGAGCTCCGCGAGGGACGTGCGGACGCGGGGCAAGGTCGCGTGGGAGTCCTGAGTCGTTCGCCCGTGCCCCGGGTAGTGTTTCGCGCATCCCAGGACACCGTGCTCCTGGAGACCTCGGACCCAGACCGCCGCCTGCTCCCCCACCCGCACCGGGTCCGCTCCGAACGAGCGGGTCTGCACGATCGGGTTGCGCGGCTCCAGGTCCAGATCGCACACGGGGGCGAACGCCCAGTTGAGGCCGACGGAGCGGGCTTCGGTCGCCGTGACCATGCCGCACGCGCCGGTCGCCTCGAGGTCGTCGAGCCAGCCGAGCGCCGCCGGCGGCGGCAGCTCGGTGAGCCCCTGCACGTACTGCCCCGGTCCGCGTTCGAGGTCGGCACCCAGGAGCAGCGGCCGCCCGGCTTGTTGCCGCAGCTCCCGGGTGAGCGTCGCGACCGCCTCGTGCGTCCCGCCAAACACGATGAACCCGCCGACCCCCAGGGCGAGCGCTGCGTCGATCTTCGCGCGCTCATGGGCGAAGCTCTCGCGGCGCCACCGCAGCGCAGGGAACACGAGCCGAGCGAGCGGCGCCGTCACGCTGGGGTGATGTGGCCGAGGATGCGCGGGCCGCGCGCGCCGGTCGCGGCCGGCACGTTGCCCGGTTTCCCGAGCAGCGCGAGAAAGCCGAGGAACGCGAACGCCAGGGCCTCCTTCGCCTCACCGTCGAAGAAGACGCGATCGAACGGCACGACGGGGCGTGGCGCGACACGGGCCGTGAGGAGCTCGACGAGCCGCACATTGCGGGCGCCGCCGCCGGAGAGCACGAGGTCGTCGTCCGGCCGCGCCGGGGTCCAGCGCTCGATCCCGCGGGCCACGGACTCGACGGTGAGGGCGGTCGCCGTCGCGACCACGTCGTTGTCGGACCCACCCGCCTGTTTGACCTCCGCGACCAGGCGGGCAGCGTAGTCGGGGCCGAAGCGCTCCCGCCCGGTGCTCTTGGGCGGGGGGGCCACGAAGTAGGGATCTGTGAGCAGCCGGTCGAGCACCTTGCGCGCCGGCTTGCCGCGCCGGGCCCGCTCCCCATCGGCGTCGAACGGCGCGGCGGGATCGACCTGACGCGTCACG
>Ga0209648_10003636_pt1 | contig 12995 bp, 12 predicted proteins | sample GraSoi2013_115cm_FD_185830 | JGI IMG/M metagenome (GOLD analysis project Ga0209648, IMG submission 185830) | Grasslands soil microbial communities from the Angelo Coastal Reserve, California, USA - Sample 9_17_2013_115cm (SPAdes) (version 2) | ecosystem: Environmental > Terrestrial > Soil >...
CGCTGTTTTTGCACGCGGTTTTTGCGCTCTCTCCGAGACCGCAGACATCCAGTACAAGTGCACGGACATTTATAACGGCAAGGGCGAGTCCGGCATCCTCTGGAACGATTGTGAAATCGGCATTGACTGGCCACTGCCGATCTCTGAAATCCAACTCTCAGAGAAGGACAAGAAGGCACAAACCTTAGCCGAGTGGCTTGCCTCACCCGAATCCGAAATTCTCAAGTACGCACCGAGACCCAAACCTGGGTAAACGGAGGACACCATGAAACTCCTCATCGCTGGAGGTGCTGGATACGTTGGGTCCACCCTCATCCCCAAGCTGCTCGACCGAGGATACAAGGTGGACGTGGTAGATCTGTTCTGGTTCGGAAACCACCTGCCTCGACAGGTGGGAATACTCAACAAGGACATCTTCCAACTCACAGTGGATGACCTCGAGCTGTACGACCAGGTGATCTTTCTTGCGGGTCTTTCAAATGATCCAATGGCGGAGTATTCGCCAGACAAGAACTTCGTCTTCAACGCCGCCGCCCCATCGTATCTCGCATACATCGCCAAGAAGGCCAACGTCAAGCGATACATCTACGCAAGTTCCTGCTCCGTCTACGGCTACACGGAAAACGAATTATACGACGAGACGCGTCCGGTCAGCTCCAGCTACCCCTACGGCATTTCAAAACTTCAGGGCGAACAGGCAGCGCTGCAACTCGCCGACGAGAATTTCTCTGTCATCTCGCTGCGCAAGGGCACAATTTCCGGCTACAGCCCGCGCATGCGCTTCGATCTCATCATCAACGCCATGTTCAAGAGCGCCATGAAGGACCGCACCATCACCATCAACAATCCCTCGATCTGGAGGCCGATTTTGAGCATCCAAGACGCGGCCACGGCGTACATTCGTGCCATCGAGGCGAATCACAAAATCTCCGGCATCTTCAACGTCGCCTCCGGTAACTACACCGTTGGAGAGGCAGGCGACTTGGTTAAATCTACGATTGAGAAGGAGTTGGGCCTGCGCGTCAATCTCTGCATCAAACACATCGAGGATTTCCGGAATTACAAAGTCAGCATCGAAAAGGCGAAGAACGTCCTGAGTTTCCATCCTGCCGACGAAGTGAAGTCAATCGTGGCGAATCTGTTTGAAAACGCGGACAAATGTCAGGACTTGGACAACCCCCTCTACTCCAACATCGAAACATTCAAGGCCATCGAAAACGGAATCCAGATTCACTCTATGGCAATAGCGGTATAGCGATGAAAATCGCGGTGATCGGCAGCAACGGGCAACTCGGGAGCGATCTCGTCGTGGCCTTTACTAAGAACGGCGACGAAGTTCGCGCGCTGACCCACACGGACATCGAAATCAGTGACTTCGACTCGGTCTCACGCACGCTCGAAGAACTGCAGCCCCAGGTAATTGTCAACACTGCGGCAATGCATCACGTCGAGAGCTGTGAGCGGGAGCCCGAGAGAGCATTCGCGGTCAACGCGCTCGGGCCGAAGAATCTCGCCGTCGTGGCGCGGACTCTGGACGCGGTTCTGATGCAGGTTAGCACCGATTACGTCTTCGACGGCGGCAAACGGAGCCCGTACGTCGAAGACGACGACGCACGGCCCCTGAATACTTATGGCATTACCAAACTTGCGGGCGAGCACTTTGTACGCTGTACGACGGATAGGCACTTCGTCATCCGCACCTCCGGCCTATATGGGAAGCAGCCGTGCCGGGCGAAGGGCGGGCTAAACTTCGTCGACCTGATGTTGAAACTCGCGCGAGAACGTGGCGAGGTGCACGTAGTGGACAGCGAGGTGGTCACTCCGACTTTGACCGAAGAATTGGCGGAGCAACTGGTCCTGCTGAGCCGCTCGGATTGCTGGGGGCTTTACCATGCCACGGCAGAAGGAAGTTGCTCCTGGTACGAATTCGCCCGCGAAATTTTCGCCCTGACCGATACTCGCGTCAACATAAAAGTCGCCGCGCCAAACGAATTTCCCTCTCGAGTGCCTCGACCCAAGTATTCCGTGCTCGAGAACCGCAGGCTGAAAAGTTACGGTCTGAATGTGTTTAGACCTTGGCAGGATGGACTTCGCGAATATATCGGACAGCGAGAGGTCTCACGGCCCCCCTGTTTGGCGCTTGGCGACAGGTAAGGAATGAAGGCCATCTCAATTGTGATCGTCACGTGGAATTGCAAGAAGTTCGTGGAGGACTGCCTGAACTCGCTTCAGTCCTGCAGCCGGGTCTTGCAGGCAGAGGTCATCGTTGTAGATAACGCTTCCTGGGATGGTACCCCTGATGTAGTGCGTGATTCATATCCGTGGGTTACGTTGATCCAGAATAAGGATAACCTGGGATTTGCAAAAGCCAATAACATCGGCATTCGCAAGAGCTCTGGGAAATATCTCTGCCTGATCAATCCCGACGTTCGGGTTCTAGACAGTTGCATCGAAAAGATGCTCGTGTATATGGAGGAAAATCCACGGATTGGCCTGCTGGGACCCCGGATGCTCGGCGCTGACGGGAAATCCTGTCGTTCCTACATGGGCGCACCCACGCTGTGGCGCATCTTCTGCCGGGCTCTGGCTTTGGACGTTTTGCTCCCCCAATCAAAGCTCCTTGGCGGTTTCTTGATGCCCTATTTCAATCGGGATCGCACCGCTGACGTAGATGTTCTTAATGGGTGGTTCTGGATGACGCGGAGGAAAGCGTTCAACCAAGTCGGGCTCCTCGATGAGAGGCTTTTCATGTATGGAGATGACCTCGACTGGTCCAAGCGCTTTCATGATGCTGGCTGGAGGGTCGTCTATTTTCCAGAGGCGGAGTCGTTCCACTACGGCGGTGGAACTACCGCCAGGGCTGCGGTGCGCTTCTCCGTAGAAATGCAGCGGGCAAATTTGCAGTACTGGCAGAAAAATTACACCCGAGCTTCCCAGTTCGTGTATCTCGTCATCGTCTGGATCCATCAAGTCGTTCGTCTTGTGGGCTATTCGTTGCTGTTCCTTGTCGCAAAATCGAAGCGGACTCCGGCTGCTTTCAAAGTCAGGAGGAGCCTAGCCTGCATGCTTTGGGTCATAGGGCTGGGGCACCGCAGAGGAATGGAAGCACAATGAGCGATGTGCGGCAGAAGTACGCTCTCGTGACCGCTGCCTGCAACGAAGAAGCCTATATCGAGAGAACTATTCAATCAGTCGTCGCCCAGACATTGCTTCCTCAACGTTGGACAATCGTAAGTGATTGCTCCATGGACCGCACGGACGAAATCGTCCAGAGCTATACAGACTGTCATCCGTTCATTCAACTAGTACAAGTTCGGGAGAAACACGCACGTAATTTCGCCGCCCAAGTGCATGCTATTAATTTGGCCTGCAGTCGTCTGCAGGATTGCGATTATCAATTCATAGGTAACCTGGACGCGGACGTGTCTTTCGAACCGAACTACTTCATTCAGCTACTCGCTAAGTTCGACGAGGATCCCCTGCTGGGCCTCGCCGGTGGATTCATTTGTGAGGAGCAAGGGGGTCAATTCAAGAGTCGCCAGACCAACAGCGTTCGCTCTGTAGCCCACGCCATTCAAATGTTCCGCCGTGAGTGCTTTGAATCCATCGGAGGGTACACCGCCCTGAAATACGGAGGTCCTGACTGGCATGGTGAAGTGATGGCTCGAATGCACGGCTGGCGCGTGGAGGCTTTTCCGCAGCTCCGAGTGTTTCATCACCGTCCCACTGGAAGTGCGGATCGCCTCATCCGTTACCGGTTCTGGGAAGGTCTGACAGACCATTCCTTCGGCACTTCTCCGTGGTTTGAACTGGTAAGGCTCGCCCGCCGAATCCCCTCGAAGCCTTTCGCGCTGGGCACACTCTCTAGATTCGCCGGATTCTGTTGGGGCTACTGCAGCGGAAAAAACCGAGAAGTATCCGAGGAATTTGTGACCTTTGTGAGGAATGAAGAGAAGGAGCGGTTGCGTTCGTTCTTTCATGAGGTATTCCGTTCCTCGACGAAATCAAAGCTGTTTTCTGTTGGTCAGGGATAGAAAACTCTTCGATCTGGGTGTAAGGTCATCGTGATTGGCGTAATTTCAAAAAATAGTGAAATCAAGGTTGTGCAAGAATTCTTTCAGTTGTTCAAAACACCCTGGGAATTCTACGTCCCGCAACATACTTACGACATTGTGATCGCCACATCCGATGCGATACCGGCCAAGCTCAATACGAAGGTGTTGGCGATTTACAACTCGAAGAGCACCAGATCCGATCTCGAGATGGGGATTGCCTCGCGATTTAGGCAAAATGACGGATGGCTGGAGTGGGATGGCATTGAGTTTCCGGTTTATAGAGGCGTGTTGGTGTTCCAGCCTGCAGGGCGGACATTCATACGACGCAGAGGCAAATCCGAAATTGTAGGATTTGAAGCCGGCGACTCAACGCACCAGATCGTGCGCATGGGATATGATCTGTTTCAGGAAGTTTCATTTTTGCTCTCCAACGGACAGCCTCCAGAGAATGCCCACATCCCCACGCTGGAAATCCACATTTCACTGCTTCGCAGCTGTATGTTGAATGCGGGGATTCCTTTTGTGGAAGTTCCCCCTGTGCCGGCCGGTTATGATTTTATGGCCTGCCTCACACACGATGTCGATTTCACTGGGATACGGGAGCACAAATTTGACGCCACTATGTGGGGGTTTGTGTATCGCGCCTTCGCTTGTTCTCTGATTGGCGCCCTGAAAGGAAGGATGGCGTGGTCGAAGCTGCTGCAAAATTGGAAAGCGGTTCTTTCTCTCCCGCTCGTGTATCTGGGGTTGAAGGACGACTTCTGGCTTGAGTTTGATCGGTACGTGCAAATTGAGAAAGGCCTGGGTTCGACCTTTTTCTTTCTTCCCTTCAAGAACTTTGCCGGTGTGGGGGATTCCGGTGCGGCGCCGAAGCAAAGGGCTGCAAAGTATGACATCGCGGAAAGCAAGAAGCAGGTGCGCGAGTTACTCGAGCACGGATGCGAAGTTGGCCTTCACGGGATCGATGCGTGGCACGACTCGCAGAAGGCGCGTACCGAGCTGAGGCGAATCTGTGAAGTGACCGGGCAATCCGAGGTTGGCGTTCGCATGCACTGGCTCTATTTTGCCGAACATTCGCCCAAAGCCCTGGAAGAAGCAGGTTTTTCCTACGATTCGACTTTCGGCTACAACGGTGCGCTCGGCTTTCGCGGTGGAACAACCCAGGTGTTCTGCCCTGCGGTTGCGGAAGCCCTGCTTGAGCTTTCATTGAATATTCAGGACACCGCAATGTTCTATCCAAGCCGGATGAGCTTGTCCGAAACGGAAGCTCTGGATGCGTGCAAGCACTTAATCGAGGTTACAGCAAGATTCGGTGGGGTATTGACAGTGAATTGGCACACGAGAAGCCTGTCACCGGAAAGATTGTGGGGCGGCTTCTATTTCAATCTGCTAAAGCAGATCCAGAACAACCGCGTATGGTTCGGAACGGCGGAGGAGATCGTAACGTGGTTTCGAAAACGGCGTGCGCTCCGTTTGGAACAAGTCCAGTTCACTGAGAACGCTTTGTGGGTGAAGATAGCAGGCCCGCCCCCAGGCGGGCAGCCTCCTTTCTTGGTGAGAATTCATCATCCAAAATTCGGATCGTCCATGGATTCCAGACTTCTGACTCAAGAGCCGACGCACTCGGATATCGCTTGGAGGGGGGAGACGGAACTGAAAATAGCTTCGTGAGGAACCCAAAAGAGGCTTTAACTTTTATGAGGCTTAACTCTCATTCTCCAGTCGAGCACCAAGGCGCACTGAAGCGAGTCTGCATGATTGCTTATACGAAATATTCTCTAGACGGCCGGGTGCGGCTTGAAGCCGAATCGCTCGTGAACTGGGGACACGAAGTGATTTTCTTGGTCGGAATGGAAGGCGCAGTACCCAGAACCTACTCACTTCGCGGGGTCACGCTGACGGAATTAAGTGTACGGATATATGGGGGCAAGGGCCAGTTTCGTTATCTGCTATCCTATCTTTCATTCCTGGCACTCGCATTCGTTGCCTGCACACGTCTCTTCATTCAATCTCGCGTTGACGTCATCCATGTTCATAATATGCCGGACGCGCTCGTTTTCGCGGGCCTTATACCCCGCCTATTCGGATGCAAACTGATTCTGGACGTCCATGACACGGTTCCGGAAACATATGTGGCCAAGTTCGGAATTACGTCCCACCTGATTTTCAATATTCTTCGGCTTCAGGAGTGGATCTGCTTCTGCGTGGCACACAGACTCATTTGCGTGAATCACGTTCAACGGGACGCCCTTATTAGAAGAGGAGTTCCGGCGGAAAAGATCATAACGGTGGTTACTATGCCGAAGTTTATTTCTCGCAAACCGGCTTCGAACAACCACAAACAGGTTCATCCGTTCCGAATGGTGAATCACGGAACGATCTCGAAAAGACTGGGCGTTGATTTGATTGTCCAAGCGACTACGAAACTGGTGCACGAAATTCCCGGCTTCGAGCTTCATCTTTACGGTGAAGGGGACGATTTGGAGAATGTACTTTCCCTAGTTAAGACCCTTGGTCTCTCGAAGCATGTACACATTCACGGCGTTGTTCCCTGGGAAACGCTCCCCAAAGAGCTGGAAACGATGGACGTGGGAATTGTGGCGAACCGAGCAAACGTGGCCACGGAATTGATGCTTCCTGCGAAGTTGATCGATTATGTGATCCTCGATATCCCTGCCATCGTGCCGAAATTGCGCGCCATTCAGTACTATTTTTCACCGGATATGGTCACTTTTTTCGAGCCGGGGAATGTCGATTCCATGGTTGCGGCCACTGTGGACCTATATCAGGATAATGCGCGCAGGGCGCGGCAACCACAGAGCGCGAGGAGCTTCCTGAACAAATACGCGTGGGACGATGACCAAAACGATTTGAAGCACCTCTATAGCAATTTTGCCCTAGGACGATGAGAGCCTCGTCTGCCCAGACAGGGAAAAAACTTGAATACACCCACGGGAAACCAAGCCGGCGACGCACTGGCTTCAGGTCTGAACCTGGACTTTGGCCTGAGTTTTTTCCCACGGTTCCTTCGGACCCGCAGCGAGTGCTGCCCCGGTACCCATTCCGAGTCTTGAAGCGACAAATATTCTGGAATCGTTTGCTTGAAATTCACCAAAGGACGGTGGAAAAACTGTGCCTAAAGAGATTGTCGTCGTTGCAGGAATGGGAGAAGTAGGCCGACCTCTGCTCAAGATCCTGAGCCGCACCTACGAGTGCGCCGGCATTGATGTTGAACCTGCCCAGATCAATCGGCCTTGCTCGGTTTTGCATATCTGCTATCCATTTCAGATTCGAGACTTTGTCAGCACCACGGTCTCGTACATCAAGAAATACCAGCCCAGGCTCACCATTATCAACAGCACGGTTGGTGTTGGGACAACTCGGAAGGTGCAGGGACTAGTCCAAGATCCTATTGTGTACAGTCCGGTCAGGGGCAAGCACGCCCAAATGGAACAGGACATGTTGCATTACCGGAAATTCGTGGCCGGCTTCAATGCACAGTCGGCGCTGCAGGCCGCTCAGCACTTTGCAGGAGCGGGTTTTGAAGTCGCGACATTTCGCACTCCGGAAGCTGCTGAGCTCAGCAAGCTTGTCGAAACCACTTGGCTTGGGATTTTGATTGGCTGGGCTCAGGAGGTGGAGCGGATAGCGGCTGCTTGCAGCGCCTCATACGAAGAGGTGAACGCCTTCATCAAGGAGGTCAGTTTTCTTCCGTCACATGTTTTCCCAGGTCGCATCGGGGGCCACTGTGTAATGCCCAACATCGCCATCTTGCGCGACAGGTTTCCTTCCAAGCTTCTCGATGCGATCGTCGAGTCGAACGAAGCCAAGGAACAGCAATTGCAGGCCCTGGACAACGGAAAACGGAACCCGCGCGGGAAGTCGCTTGGATTGGAGTTGGTTTCCTAGGGTTCGGATTCGTCCGGATGCTCCATGAAGCTCCGCAGGAGAAAAGTAGCTTGAACGAAGCTATGCAACAAGACCTGGCCGAGTACTATCGAGTCCCCCCCGACTTGGTGGGGTCCATCATCTCCGAAAATCACGCAGGGGAATCCAGATTCTTTCGGTTTGGCTCGGCGACGATCTGCTACGGGCGGTGCCAAGCGGGCCCGAACACAAAAATCGCGGGCGCGCATCTCTATGATGCTTCGAGAGATGTACGATTGAAGGGGTACGAAGTTCGCTGTCCATTTGATCCTTCGGAAGTGATCGATAACTTGCGGAAAGAACGCTACGTAAGAGCTATGTCATCCGCGGGAACCGGGATTGTCCGCAATGCCTTGCTCCTCAAAGCATACTATGCAGTTCGAGAACTCTTGCCCATCTCAGTCCGGAGTGTCTTTCAGAAAGTGTATTTCACTGGTTGGCGCGAATTGCGCTTTCCACACTGGCCCGTAGATTTCACAGTAGATACTCTTCACGAGTATTTCTTATGCCTTTTGATGGAGGCAAACGGTGTCCAGCGAATGCCGTTCATCTGGTTCTGGCCGGAGGGAACTCGAAGCTGTTTGGTCATGACCCACGATGTAGAGACTGCGGTGGGCCGGGATTTCACCCCCCAATTGATGGATCTCGATGACTCGCGTGGGATCATCGCCTCTTTCCAGGTCGTGCCGGAGAATCGCTATGAGATTCCCGATGATTACGTGCAGGAAATTCGGACAAGGGGGTTTGAATTCAACATTCATGACCTGAATCATGACGGGTGTCTCTTTCGAGAGCGCGAGGAGTTCCTCCGTCGAGCTGCGAAAATCAACAAATATGTCCGCAAGTATCAAGCGCGCGGGTTTCGCTCTGGTGCGATGTATCGGAATCAGGAATGGTACGATGCATTTGAGTTTTCCTACGATATGTCCGTGCCAAGCGTGGCGCACTTGGAGCCGCAGCGGGGGGGCTGTTGCACGGTTATGCCGTACTTTATCGGGAAGGTTCTCGAGCTTCCGCTAACTGCGACCCAAGATTATTCCCTATTCCATATCCTCAACGATTATTCGCTTGATTTGTGGAAGAAGCAACTCGCTCTCATTGGAGAGAAGCACGGCCTGATGAGCTTCACCGCGCATCCGGACTACTTGATCGAGCAGCGCGCTCGCAACATTTATGAAGCCTTACTTGATTACCTGGGGCAGATGATCTCCCGGGAGAAGATCTGGATGGCTTTGCCCGGAGATGTTGATCGCTGGTGGAGGGCGCGGAGCCAGATGAGACTCGTGTCTCAGGGGAACGCTTGGGTGATCGAAGGGCCGGAAAAAGACAGGGCGCGAGTTGCATATGCTGTTCGTGACCGCGGCCGCTTGACGTACGAGTTGCCTGACTTAAAGACCGCGCAGGCCTGCAGAATAAGATTCAGGAGTACGTCCGAACCGTATTCATCCCCGCAAGTTTAATCCTTCTGTGATGGCACTTGTATTTTTGCCGAGAAGATTGACTTTTCTACACCTCGATGAGCCGTCACAGGATCGCACTCGTTCGGAAAATTCCTCTAAACACTAAATGAACGGAAACGGTTCCATGTTTTTCGCAGACATTTACAGGGACGGCGAATACCTGAAGAAGAACCCCAGTTGGCACATCGAGGAGTCTCCTTGGAAAGCGCAACAAATAATTCGGATGTTGAGGCAAAACAACCTCCAACCGAGAACGATCTGCGAAGCCGGATGCGGTGCTGGGGAGGTACTCAAACAATTGTATGACGACTTGCAGGCTGATTGCCGATTCTGGGGATACGAGATTTCCCCGCAGGCTTTCGAAATGTGCAGAATAAGAGCCATGGAAAGGCTTCATTTTAAACTCGCAGACATACGCCGAGAGAAAAATGAATTCTTTGATCTCATGCTGGTGCTGGACGTAATCGAACACCTAGAAGACTATTTCAGTTTCTTGCGAGACATTCGGCCTAGAAGCACCTATAAGATCTTCCATATTCCACTCGATCTCTGCGTACAAACCGTTCTGCGGGGAAATGGCATCCTCAAGCGACGCAACCTGTATGCCCATATTCATTATTTCACGAAGGAAACAGCACTTCGGACCTTGGAGGACGTCGGTTATGAAGTGCTCGACCACTTTTATACGCCACGAATGATTGACCTCCCGATCGACTGGCTCCAAAAAATCTTGAGGTTCCCTAGGAAAATTTGCTTCGCGTTGCATCCCGATCTGACGGTTCGAGTGTTAGGAGGTTTCAGTCTGCTTGTGTTAGCGAGGTGATTTTGAAGCCATTCGTGGGTAAGCAGACTCAGTCCCTTAAGGCGAGCACATTCCTTAAATGAGGCCAACATGGCTAAGTGTGACGTGGCTATCGTCGGGGCAGGTCCCTACGGACTATCCGCGGCGGCACACCTGAGAACGATTCGTGGTTTGGAAATCCAGGTCTTTGGCAAGGTGATGGCATTCTGGGAGCGCCAGATGCCTAAAGGCATGCTCTTGCGTTCACCTTATGCGGCCTCACATCTCTCCGACCCCGATGGGGCGCTAAGTTTGGACGCGTACCAGGCTGCCAATGGGAACCACTTGTTGAGACCAATCCCCCTCAACCGGTTCATTGACTACGGCCGGTGGTTCCAAAGGCAAGGCGTTCCTGAAACCGATACTCGGGAAATCACATATATCAATAAGACCGGCGAAGAATTCCGTCTTGCAACTGAAGACGGGGAGGAGCTGCGGGCGCGGCGCGTGGTCGTTGCTGCGGGAATCGGCCCCTTCGCCAACATTCCTGCTCAGTTTCGAGGTCTGCCCCAGCCACTGGTCTTCCACTCGTCCCAGCAAAGCGACCTGAGCACTTTCGCTGGCAAAAAGGTCGCCGTGATCGGTGCCGGACAAAGTGCGCTCGAATCGGCCGCCCTGCTACACGAAGGAGGGGCTGAGGTAGAGGTTCTCATGAGGGGACCAGGAGTCCACTGGCTCTCTCGGAGCTCAAGGCTCCACAACTTAGGACTCATCAGTCGTTTGCTTTACGCCCCGACCGACGTGGGCCCTGCCGGCGTTAGCACAATCGTCGCAGCGCCAAACTTAGTCCGCTATCTGCCTCGGTTCATTCAGGACGATTTTCGAATTCGTTCCACGGGGCCTCGGGGAGCCGTGTGGCTTCTACCAAGGCTCCAATCGGTCCCGATCACGACGCAGCGCACGGTCAATTCTGTGAGTGTTGTAGGCGACAACGTGCGCCTCCGGCTCGATGACACCAGCCAGCGGTTGGTCGATCATATCCTTTTGGGGACCGGGTACCGCATTGATATCTCACGCTACCGATTTCTTTCGCGCGAGTTGTTGTCTTCCATCCGGTGCGTCAATGGCTTTCCGGTCCTGAGCGCCAATTTCGAGGCGTCCGTTCCGGGGTTGCATTTCCTCGGCGCCCCGGCCGGTTGGAGTTATGGACCGCTGATGCATTTTGTCGCTGGAGCCGACTTTGCAACCCGCACGCTCTGTCGATACATCGCGCGAGTGGGAATGAACGGCGCGACGGTATGCGTTCGCAAAAGGAAATCTAGTCACCCCAACAGAATGACGTGACAACGAATAATCATTCACGCGCAAATCAGCCAGGTGCCGTCGTGATCGGGGGAGATTATCAGGGGCTGGGCATCGTCCGCAGCCTGGGCCGTCGTGGCGTGCCGGTTTGCGTGGTCGACGATGAGAGTTCGATCGCGCGTTACTCGCGCTACACCACCTTCACACATCGGGTCCCGTCGCTCCAGGACCCGAAAGAGACTGTCAGGACGCTTTTGGAGCTGGGACGGAGAGAAAGACTTCACGGCTGGGTGCTGTATGCAACACGCGATGAAACGGTCGCCGCTCTTTCCCAGCACCGTCCCGAGTTATCGGAAATCTTCCGCGTACCGACGCCGAGCTGGGAGTCGGTCAAGTGGCTCTGGGACAAGCGCAACACCTACGCCTTGGCACAGAAATTGCGTATCCCCGTACCGCACACCTGGTATCCGCGGAACGTGAAGGACCTCGGGCAAGTGGATGGTCAGTTCCCTGTCGCGGTTAAGCCGGCGATTAAAGAGCACTTCATCCGTGCTACGAAAGATAAGGCTTGGCGGGCCGATAACCCGTCACAATTGAGGAAACTCTTTGAACGAGCTTCACAGTATATCCCGACCGACGAAATCATGATTCAAGATCTGATTCCCGGCGACGGAACCTGCCAGTATGCCTACTGCTCATTTTTCAAGCGGGGGAACTCGATCGCCAGTCTCGTCGCGTGCAGGCGGCGGCAGCACCCCCTCGAGTTTGGCCGCGCAAGCACCTATGTGGAAACTGTTGAAGTGCGTTTGCTGGAGGAGTATTCGCTGCGGTTCCTGCGCACCATCAATTATTATGGGCTCGTCGAGGTAGAATTCAAACGGGACCTCCGAGACGGGCAATATCGGCTGCTCGATGTTAATGGACGCACGTGGGGTTACCACACGATAGGGCGTCCGGCAGGCGTTGACTTCCCACACTTGCTATTTTCCGACCAGGTAAATGAACCGGTGGAACCGTGCAGGGGAAAGGTTGGTGTTCGATGGATCCGTCTGCTAACGGACCTGCCCACCGGAGTTATGGGCTTTTTAAGCGGCCGAATTGAAGGTCGCGAATATCTCCGCTCGCTTCGCGGCTGCCATGAAGAGGCCGTTTTCAGCCGCGAAGATCCTCTGCCGGGTCTGATGGAAGTAGCTCTGGTCCCATACCTGTCTGCGAAACGGGGCTTTTAGGGATGGCTCATTACGTCCTTTTGGGTGTGTTGTTGGCATTGCTTACAGCCCTGCCCCTTGCCTGGAAGTGGCAGCTCGGGATGCTCCGCGTCGGTTTGACCGTTGTTCTATTGGCTTCGCTAGCGGCAGCAGTAGTGGGAGTCGTTGCGCGCCCACTGACAATGACCACCGGCGAGAAGGCGGGACTCGTGTGGCTGCTGGCCATCGTAATGGCATTCGGCCTGCTGGCCTATCGTTTCCA
>Ga0209648_10003637_pt1 | contig 12994 bp, 13 predicted proteins | sample GraSoi2013_115cm_FD_185830 | JGI IMG/M metagenome (GOLD analysis project Ga0209648, IMG submission 185830) | Grasslands soil microbial communities from the Angelo Coastal Reserve, California, USA - Sample 9_17_2013_115cm (SPAdes) (version 2) | ecosystem: Environmental > Terrestrial > Soil >...
CAGGTAATCAACTTCCGCCGCCCAATACCCCGCTGTCCACTCGGGCACAGGGAACCCGTCTTGTGCCGTTCGAATCGCCGCCGCCAGATCCTCCGCCAGCTTTTTCCTTCCAAATTTATCCGCAAGCTTCTGCCAGCCGTCCACGGCTCCGGGAACGGTGATTGCATTCACTCCCTGCTGAGGCATGCTCCGAATTCCCTGCTTCTGCAAATACTCGATGGTCAAGGCCTTGGGCGCCCATCCGCTCGCATTCAATCCGTACAGCTTGTTGGCCTTGGCGTCGTACACTATTGCAAACAAATCGCCGCCTATGCCGTTCATCATCGGCTCGACGACTCCCATCATCGCGTTGGTGGCGATTGCTGCATCGACGGCATTCCCGCCGCGCTCAAGAATCCGCGCGCCTGCTTGTGCCGCCAGTGGCGACTCCGCCGCCACAATCCCATTTCGCGAAATCACCATCGACCGCCCCTGCGAGCGGTCTTGTGCAACACTTGGCCCTGCCAGCCAAATCGAAATGAAGAGAACCATGAACATGCGCAGCATGGAGAAAGACCTCATAGTTTGTTACCGGTTTACTGGATTTTCTCGTCCTTGTGAACCTCTCGGTCTTTCACGGTCAAAAGGCGAACTACGCGCCTCCGACCGCTGGCCGAAAGGCCCTCGTAGAGGGAAGCAATCTTCTGCATCGCCTCTTTCTCGGTGATGGGCCGTACCGTTGCCGGCCTATTCTTTCTGTGTGCCAGGCGCTTATGCGAAGGGAGATAGCTTTGACTGAATGTTCCTCCGCAGATGTCGCACGTGACCGTCGCCATTGAAGAGACCTCCAGGCCGCCGTCCATCATAAGTGCCAAACGCTTATCCCCGAAGCGAATCCTTCCACTGTTGCTTGCCAGGTGGCCCGCACTCTCTTCCAACGAACTGGAACTCGGGGAACGCCTGCCGTGGGTCAGGGTAACCAAACGAGCAAACAACCTGAGCTGGTAGCCAGATTGCGCTATTGTAGGAGGGCAATTACCCCCTTCCGCTTGATTGCATTCCCCGGTTCCTCCAATTGGCCGGGCGCGAGCGTGAAGCCATGAAAAAGAAGCGGTTGGGGGAAGTTCTGCGCGAACGGGGTCACCTGTCCGCGGCCGACCTCAACAAGGCACTCCAAGATCAGCAAGGCAAATTCATCCATTTGGGCGAACTCCTGCTGCAACGCGGCATGATCGCTAAAATCGACCTGATCTCTGCGCTTGCCGAGGTCTCGTCCATTCCTTACCTGGATCCGATGCGTGTGAAAACCGATTCCGAGGCCCTCAAGCTTCTCCCGTTTGCCATGGCCAAACGTTGCGCAGTTTTGCCGCTAGGTCTTCAGGAATCAGGCCTCCTCGTGGTTATGGCCGAGCCGCAGAACCTGCAAATCCTCGATGAACTCCGCTTTAAGACCGGATTGAAAATTGTCCCCCGGCTTGGGTTCCGAGGTGAGATTCTGACTGCGATCAACAAGCACTATGGAGTATCCGAGATCGAGCCGGTTCTGCCCGGTGCAACCCCCTCAGCTTCGACAACTGATCAACGGATGGAATTTATCTCCTACAGCGATCAACAGCGCAACGTGGAAGCCATGCGCGAAATGGAAGCCGAGCTGCACCAGAAATCCAAGACCACACCGGCCGTTCAAGTCGTCGCCTCCATAATTCAAGCCGCCGCGGCAAAGAAAGCCAGCGATATCCACATTGAGCCTCAACCCAGCGACACTTCCATTCGTTTCCGTATCGATGGTATCTTGCGCGAACACATCCGCATCCCCAAAGCGCTCCAGAATTCCGTCACCTCGCGTATCAAGATTCTCTCCGACATGGACATCGCCGAGCGCCGCGCGCCCCAGGACGGCCGTTTCCTCGTGAAAATTGCCGATCGCCGGATTGACTTGCGGATCTCCACGCTCCCTACACAATACGGCGAAAAAGTCGTCATGCGGCTGCTTGGAGCGGACGCTCCCTTGCAGGATTTCTCGGCCTTGGGATGCCCCGCTAGCATCGCCGGCCATTTAAAACACATGCTCACCTTGCCCCAGGGCATGATTCTCGTTACCGGGCCCACTGGCTCCGGCAAGAGCACTACGCTTTATTCCTGCCTCAATGTGCTTCGCAAGCCCTCCGTCAACATCATCACCGTTGAAGATCCTGTTGAATATGCCATCCCCGGCCTCAATCAGGTGCAAGTCAACACCAAGGCCGGACTCACGTTCGCCTCCAGTTTGCGCTCCATCCTCCGCCAGGATCCCAACGTCATCATGATCGGTGAAATTCGCGACCAGGAGACCGCGGAGATCGCTTTGAAGTCCGCCCAGACGGGTCACCTAGTGCTCTCCACACTCCACACCAACGACAGCATTTCTGCCGTCACTCGCCTGCTGGATTTGGGCATCCCCGGATTTCAGATTGCGGCTTCCATGACCGGCATCATTGCCCAACGCCTCATCCGCCGCCTATGTTCGTGCCACAAGCAGGTTCCTGTAACCCAGGAATACGCATCTCAATTCCTTCAGGCTGGGGTCACAGTTCCCCCGAAAATTCGATTCGTTCCCAACGGTTGCGAGGACTGCGATCTCACCGGTTACAAGGGGCGCATCGGCATCTACGAGATTCTCGTTCTCAACGACGCCCTTCGCGCCGCCATCCGCGATACCGGGCGACCGGACACTATTCGCGCGCTTGCCCGCGCCGATGGTTTCAAACTCATGCATGAATATGCTCTTGAGCATGCACAGCAGGGGCTGACTTCCCTTGAAGAAGTGCGGCGTGTGGTTCCGATAGAACAGACGGCTGCCTTCAGCTGCTCCTCTTGTCAGCGTGAGCTTTCCCCGGCATTCGCGTTTTGCCCCTTCTGTGGCCAACGGCGCATAGCCCCGGAACCGCTTCGCTCCGAGTTGCAAACTGTCGTGGAGTAAGGAGTCAGGATCAAAATGAGCTCAAACAGTCCTGCACGCGAGAAGCAATTTGCCCGGCTCAGCCCGCGCGTTCACAGCATTGCGAGCATTTCCGTCTATTACGAAGGGAATACAGAAGAGTTGGCCTCGCGGCCGCCGGATGTCAGCCGGCAAGGAATGTTCATCAGCACCGCCAGGGTTTTCCCGGAGGGTGCGGTGTTAAATCTAAAATTTCGCCTGGCGATCTCGGGAGCTGAGATCGCTACGCGCTGCGAAGTGCGCTACTGCCTCCCGGGAGTCGGCGTTGGCGTGGAATTCATCGGCATTTCCCCCGAAGCCGTTCGCGATATCGAGCACGAAATCAAATTGTGCACCCACCAGAATTCTCGTTCTAAAAAGGGGAAAAGAAAGTGAATCAGCTCCTCCACTCGCCTTGCTCTTCAGTCCCTTCAGCGAACGCCTATCCGCAACAATCCGGCTTCCGGCTGCGTTTGGCATTTTCCCCGATAACGTCCTAGAATTCAGGGGACGTGGGTTACGATTCGGCATAAACTCTCCCATCACACAGTTTCCCCCGCGTCCTGGAGCGTTTAGCCTTGCAAGAGCGTCCTCACGCAGCGCCCGCTGCTCCGCGCGATCCGCGCCTCAACGCGCAGATCGACGCTATCCTTGCCGCGCGTCATTCCGATCCGTTTGCCTTCCTAGGGCCGCATCCCCTCGACGGCAACTGGACTGTGCGATTTTTCCTGCCTTGGTTGGCGGAAGCTTCTATTTCATTGAGACCTCGGGCCGTTGAAGGCACAGCTCTCGATCCGGACAAAATCGTCGACGCCATGAGAGTTCGTCCCGAGGGCTTCTTCGAAGCCGCCTGGCCCTCTGATCAATCCGCTCCGCCGGCCTCTGGCAGCTACAAGATTCGGGGTCGCACGCACTTCGGCGATTCCTTCGAAATCTTCGACCCTTATTCCTTTCCCGCTGTGCTCAGCGAATTCGATCTTTACCTGATGGGCGAGGGCCGCCACTACGACACTTACGAAAAACTCGGCGCTCACGTGATCACGCTGGAAGGCGTCCGCGGCGTTCACTTCGCAGTCTGGGCTCCCAGCGCAAAACGCGTGAGCGTGGTAGGCGATTTCAATCGCTGGGATGGCCGTGTCCACCCCATGCGCGCCCGCGGCTCGTCTGGAATCTGGGAGATTTTCATCCCTGAGCTCAATGAGGGCGCTATCTACAAATATGAGATTGTGGGAGCCAGCGGCAACATTCTCCCGCTCAAGGCTGATCCTTACGCCTTCCGCTCCGAGCTCCGCCCTAATACCGGCTCCGTCGTTGCGCGTCTCGATCATCACAAATGGAACGACGCCGATTGGATCGTGCACCGCCCGCAGAAGAACTGGTTCGAATCACCGATCTCGATCTACGAAGTCCATCTGGGTTCCTGGAGGCGTGTCCCGGAAGACCACGACCGCTGGCTCACTTACCGCGAGCTCGGCGACCAGCTCATCCCCTACGTCAAGGATCTCGGCTACACGCACATCGAACTGCTCCCCATCATGGAGCATCCCTACGACGGATCGTGGGGCTACCAGACGCTCGGCTACTTTGCCGCCACCAGCCGTTTCGGCACGCCGGCTGAATTCATGGAATTTGTCGACCGCTGTCACCAGGCCGGCCTCGGCGTCATTCTCGACTGGACCCCTGCGCACTTCCCCCGCGATACTCACGGCCTCTCCCAGTTCGACGGCACGCATCTCTACGAGCACTCCGACCCGCGCCAGGGTGCGCACCCCGACTGGGGCACTCTCGTTTACAATTACGGCCGCAACGAAGTTCAAAACTATCTCATCTCCAACGCCCTTTTCTGGCTGGACAAATACCACATCGACGGCCTTCGCGTGGACGCCGTCGCCTCCATGCTGTATCTAGACTATTCCCGCAAGGCAGGAGAATGGGTCCCCAACCAATTCGGCGGCCGTGAAAATCTCCAGGCCATCGATTTCATCAAGCGCATGAACGAAGTGACCCACGGCAAGTTCCCCGGCATCCTCACCATCGCCGAAGAGTCCACTTCTTGGCCTGCCGTCTCACGGCCCACTCATCTGGGCGGTCTCGGTTTCAGCTTCAAATGGAACATGGGCTGGATGAACGACACGCTAAAATACTTTTCTCACGATCCCGTTCATCGCAAGTACGAACACAACAAACTTACGTTTTCACTGCTTTATGCCTTCACGGAGAATTTCCTGCTGCCCTTCTCGCACGACGAGGTCGTCCACGGGAAAAACTCGCTCCTCCATAAAATGCCCGGCGACATGTGGCAGCAATTCGCCAATCTCCGCCTGCTCTACGCCTATCAGTACGCCCATCCAGGCAAGAAGCTTTTGTTCATGGGCCAGGAACTCGCGCAGCGTCACGAATGGAGCGAAGCTCACAGCCTCGACTGGCACCTACTCCAACACGAATCCCACCGCGGTATTCAGCGTCTTGTCGGCGACCTAAACCGGCTATACGCCGCCGAACCCGCCCTCCACCAAGTCGAATTTGACTGGCACGGATTCGAATGGATTGACGCCAACGACGCCGACAACAGTGTGCTGTCGTTTATCCGTCGCGGCAAAAACCCCAACGACCTCATCGTCGCTGTAATCAACGCCACTCCCGTGGTCCGCGGCGGCTATCGTCTCGGCGTCCCACAAGCCGGCTTCTACAACGAAATCATGAACACAGACGCTGCGCACTACGGCGGGTCAAACGTTGGCAACATGGGCGGCCAGCAAGCCTCCGACGAGCCCGCTCAGGGCCGCCCCCATTCCCTCGTCCTCACACTTCCGCCTCTCGCGGCCATCTACTTAAAATGGACTCCGCAATCTTGACTGAGGCCCCATGAGTTCGCCCACAACGGAACGGATAAAGGAATCGCCTGAACCTTCCCGGTTTGATCCCACCGTGGCCACCGGAATTGGAGTGCTTGCCAGCTCAAAACTCATCAACTGGTCTGCGCTCTTCTTCGCGGTCCTGCAAAGCGCCTGCAGCGCTTTCATCGCGCTCAATGGCGTCAGACTTCTAATTGGAGTTGGAGCCTTCGCCGCGGCTTCTGGCGTACTGAAATTGGCCGACCGCATGCACATCGACGCGATCCGCATCCCCATGATGCTTCTCGCGTTGGCAGGCTCTGTTCTGAATCTAGTTGTTCTGTGGCAAGTCTGGAGGTTGCGGACACGTCCCGCGTCAGCGTGGCGTCAAACGGCCGTGCCGAAGCGAAAGCTGGCCTCGGAATGGCTTCAATTCACTCTATCCATTCTCACCCTTGTTTTGCTGGCTGTCGAGTTTTTCGCTCATCGCATCCTGCACACGGGCCGCTGAACGTTTGCTATTTTGTCTCGCCTACTGGCGGCTCCTGCTTCGATTTCTCGATTTCGTCCTTCAGCCGCTCATGCAATCTCTTGCTGTACCCCACCGGCAATTCAAAAGTGCGGTCGTCCGCCGTCAAGATCAGAATATTCCTCGTCGAATCCAGAATCGCCGAGCAGATTTCGCAGTGTTCCAGATGCAGCTCGATATCTTTGCGCAGCTCGGCATCCACCGTCTTGTCGATGTACTCCGAGATGTGTTCCCACACGTGTTTGCAATCCAAGTTCATAGCGTTCTCCCGAAGAACCCTCTGCGTGCCGGAGCCGTCGTTTTCAGAAAGGGCACCAGCCGTTTTTGCAGCATCATCCGCGCACGGTGCAGCCGGACTTTCACGGCGCCGGGATTGATCCCCAGCGCCTCCGCCGTCTCCTCGATATTCTGTTCTTCCAGGTCTCTCAACACAAAAACTTGCCGGTAAATGGCCGGCAATTCGGCTACCGCCGCTCGCAGGGCTTCCCGCAGTTCCTTCCGTTCCAGCGCCTCCAGCGGAATCTCCCGCCAGTCCGTCAACGGCGCCGGCGTGAAATCTCCTTCATGACTATCCGTTTGTTCCTCAATCGATTCCTCCGCCGCACCCTTCGCTTTTCTCAACCGCTTCCGGCCCTGATTGATCGCAATGGTTGTCAGCCAGGTGCTGAACTTGGCGTCGCCACGGAACGACGCCAGATGCCGGTACGCGCTGATCACCGTTTCCTGCGCCCCATCCTCCGCCTCAGTCTCGTTCTTCACAATGGCGAACAGCGTCAGGTATACCATGCGCTCGTACGGGCGGATCAACTCATGAAATAGTTCTTTCTCGCCGGCCAGTATCCGCGCGATCAGCCCCGTCTCATTGGTGTCCATCGTTACCATAACAAAGTATGCCCGCCCTCTTCCGAGGGCGGGCCTTTGCATTCTGTTTATCTGCTATCTCAAAACTTCTCCAGCCTCGCTACTCCAAAAATCGCGTGAAACCGCTCGCAGTAGATGGCCACGGCCTGATATTGATTCAAGTCCACCGTCGTTGGCAAATCGTAGTTCTGATCGCCCTGATTGCCCTTCAGCATGCCCAACTCCAAATGTTCCAGGTCGCCTTTCACGATCTCTTGTTCCAGCGCCTTGTCTTCCGACCGCACGAGAACTACATGCACGTCCGGCCCATTCGATGTTGTGAAATCAGAAAGCCGCAAATACTCTTTGCCATCCTCGTTCCTGTAGATCGTTGCTCGCCCGCTGGTCTGGTGAATCTTCCCTTCCAGGTTTCCGGTATACAGCGGTTCCGGCTCCGAGCTGAGTGCGGCTGGCGCCGCCTCGCTCACCTTCTGGTTAATAAAAAGCTTCTCGGGCCGGAACGCCCACCACGCGACGGCGAGCGCCGGAACTCCAATCAGGACCAGAATCCACTTGTTGCGCGACAACCACGATCCTTTGTTCGTATTCATATTTTTTCCTCTCAAGAAAAAATCGGGCAGAGTGACCTACCCGATTCTTCCTCTCTCCCTTTCGAATCCTTAGAACTTCTCCAGCGGCGCGGCGCCGAAGTTTGCGTTGAACCGCTCGCAATAGATCGAAACCGTCTGGAATTTTGTCAGATCCGTGCCTGCCGGAATCTCATAATTCTGGTCGCCCTCATTCCCCTTCAGCTTCCCTAGTTCCAGCCTCTCCGTGTTGCTCTTCAGAAAATTCGCATCATCGCCCGCGTCCTTGGTCGCCACCAGGATCACGTGCACATCCGGTCCGTTCGAAGTCTTGAAGTTCGTCAGCCGCAGCACAAGCTTTCCATCCGCCTCTTGATATACCGTCGCGCGGCCCGAAGTGGCGTGCACCTTGCCGTGGAACTTGCCAGTCTCCAAGGTCTTCGCGCTGCCCTCGTGCATCATCTTGTCGTCTTGCATTTTGTCGTGTTTCATATCGTCTTGTTTCATGCTGCCTTGCTTCATGTTGTCTTGCGCCGGTAGAGATGGCTGGAGCAGAAACGCCGCCGTCAGTGCCGTAAACGCCAAACCTGTCTTGATCGTACGAACCATTCGAATCTCTCCTCTATGTTGAGTTTTTGAGGGCATTTCCTCGCCCTCTCATCCCGTTCGCCTCATACGAGTCCCCAAACTTGCAAAGGTTACGGCGCGGAAGAACAAAAGGACCGGCCTCTAACTCTTCTCCGCCGTTTACTTTTCGAGGAAAGCCGCCCAGTGCTCGCCATTAGACCTGCGACAAAACAGGTATCATCAAACTGCGTAGGGAATTGTCATGCCTAGGAACTTCGCCATCCGGCTCAGGTGTCCTCACGGGGATTGTGACTCCTGGGTCACGCTTTCCAATCGCGAGGAATCTCTCGAAGAAGTGCTTAAGCAGACTTGGGACTTTAAGTGTCGTGAGCACGGTCCTCAACAGGGCGTCCCCCAAGAGGCAATGGAGGTCGCCCCACTCGACGATCCCCAAACCTCGCCAAAAACGGCTCCATCCTTTGCTATCCCCTTCCCAAATGCTCCCCAAAAGAAAATGCCCCGTTCCAGCGAGCGTATCCCATTGCGCGTACCAGTCGTGATTTACGGTTATGCTGGCAAGAGCGGAGCTTTCCATGAAGACACCGAAACCATTCTGGTCAATGCCAGCGGCGCGCTTGTCACACTGAAAGCCAAACTCGCATTGGGCGATACTGTTTTTCTCATTCACAAGAGCGACCGCCAGGAGCAGGAGGTCCGCGTCGTTTACCTCGACGCCTACTCCGACCGCGAAGCTCGCGTCGGCTTAGCCTTCAAACAACCCATATCCGGCTTTTGGAAAAAGAGCCGCAAGAAGCCTCGCGTTCCCAAGACTTTTCGCGTCATCGTCAAAGGCACGGATCCGAAAGGCCATCCGTTTGCGCAGAGCGCCTACACCGTTGATCTCAGCGAGGATGGCGCGCGCCTGGACGGCATCGGCTTCCTGACTTCTCCCGGCCAGACCATCGAAGTCCGGCGCCTCTGGCGCAAAGCTCGTTTCCGCGTCGTCTGGATTGGCCAGGTTGGCACTGCTGAATCCAATCAGGTCGGCGTCGTCCTGCAATCCGAAAAAAATATCTGGCGCGTCGAACTCCCTAAAGCCGCGAAGCCTTCAAAAAAATAATTCCTTCTCCGTCCCAGACTTCTCTCCGGTAAACTCTGCGTACCATGTCCATACTATCGCGCCGCAACGTGCTCAAGAGTGTTCTCTCTGGAGCTACTGTGGCTTCTCTCCCATCCGTGTCCTGGGCGCAGGAAAGTGCTCCGATCAAACGCAAGGGCAATATCCGCCAGTCGGTTTCCCGCTGGTGCTATCAGAAAATTCCGCTCGAAAAGCTTTGCGCCTACGCCGCCGAGATCGGCCTGAAGGGCGTTGACCTGCTGAATCCCGAAGAATTCGAAGTCCCCGCGCGCTACGGCCTGGTCTGCAGCATGGGTTACGCGCAAGGCGGTGAAATTGGCAGCGCCATGAACCGCGTCGAAAACCACGCCAGAATTGAAGAAGGTTTTCGCAAGTACATTCCGCTGGCTGCCAAGGCCGGCGTCCCCAACGTCATCACTTTCTCCGGCAACCGCGCCGGCATGTCCGATGAAGAGGGCGCCAGGAACACCATCGCCGGCCTCAACCGCGTCAAACAAATCGCCGAAGACCACGGCGTCACCATCTGCATCGAGCTTCTGAACAGCAAGGTCGACCATCACGATTACATGTGCGACCACACCGCGTGGGGCGTCCAAGTCGTCCAGGCTGTCGATTCGCCTCGCATCAAGCTTCTCTTCGACATCTATCACATGCAGATCATGGAAGGAGACCTCGTCCGCACCATCCAGAAAAATATCGATTGGATTGGCCACTTTCACACCGGCGGTGTTCCCGGCCGCCATGAGCTCGACGGCACCCAGGAGGTCCAGTGGGACGGCGTGATGCGCGGTATCGCCGCCACGAAGTTTCGTGGCTATGTCGCCCACGAATTCGTCCCCACACGCGACCCGCTCACTTCTCTCCGCCAGGCCGTCGACCTCTGCGATGTCTAGCCACCCTCAGATTCGCTTTACCAGCCCCTGATCGGTGTCGCGCGTGTTGCGCACGAGCAGCAGAACGAGAATCATGCCAACGAACGGAATTAGTCCCGCCGCAATCACAATGGGATCGAAGGAATGCGTGCCCGCGGCCTGCCGCGCGTCGGAATAATGCCCGATCAATCGGAATGCGATGATGGTGCCAATCCCAGCGCCGGTTCCGCTCATGCCGCTCACTGTGGCTACCGCTTCGCTCGCGTAAAGGTCCGTCGGCAGCACATTGGCTATTGTCGAAAACGATGCATAGGAAAACGTTGCCAGCGCGAAAAGCAGCGTGATCACGTATAGGTTGACTGTAAAGATTGTGGGGATGAGCAGGGTCACGCCCAAGCCTCCAAAGACCACCAACGCTTTTCGCGCGGCACCGAGCGGCCAGCCGCGCCGAATCAAATAACCGGAAGCGCCGCCCCCGAAAAAATTTCCCAAGTCCGCGGCGAGAAACGGAATCCACACGGCAATCAATCCGCTTTTCAAGGAAATGCCTTTGGCAATCAGATAGATGGGAAACCAATCGGTGACGAAAAACCATATGGGATCGGTCAGGCCCTTCGAAATAATCGTTCCCCAGGTTTGCGGAAGCTTCAGGAGGTCGCGCCATCGCGGCAAAGGTTCTCCGCCCGACTCAGCTTGTGGTTTTTCAGCGAGAATCATCTGGCGTTCCGCATCGCTGATGCGTGGATGCTCCTGCGGCAGGTGATAAAACCGCCGCCATGCAATCAGCCACAAGAATCCAAGAACGCCCGGAATCACAAATGCTACGCGCCATCCCCAGCGCAAGTACACCGGCAGGATTAGAAAAGGCGCAATCGCGCCGCCGACTGACGACCCGCTGTCGTAAAACGCCGCCGCCAGTCCGCGCTCCCGCTTGGGAAACCACTCCGAAACTGCCTTGCTCGCGCCCGGCCAATTGGCAGACTCGCCTGCTCCCAGCAAAAAACGAAATGCCGCAAAGCTGGACATGCCGTTCGCCAGCGAGGTCAAGAGCGAGACCGTCGAGTACCACAGCACGCTGATCGTCAGGCCGCGCCTGGTGCCGACGCGATCCATCTGCCGGCCGCACACGGTTTGTCCAATGGTATAGGCGATGCGAAACGCAATCGCGATGCTGGCGTAGTCCGTGTTGGTCCAGTGGTATTCCTGCTTGAGATACGGCGCCAAAATAGAAAGGGTCTGGCGGTCAATATAGTTGATCACCGTCGAAGCGAACAGAATTCCGCCGATCCACCATCGTAACGACGGAATGGCGCGTTGCTCTGCCGAACCGATTTGCCCGGTTAGCGCCATGAAATACTCGATGCGTCCGGTGTGCCATGAGCACTGACGAAAACCAAGGCAGCCATAAGATTAGTTCGTGGCCGAAAGTGCAGCGAGCGTTGCCGCGCTAAGCAAACTGGCGGATTCTCTGTCAAGGTAAACCGTCGTGGCCGGGTGCGTCCGCAGGATAGATGCCGGCGCCATGGGGCTGATTTCTCCCTCAAAACACAGCTTAACCGCCGGCGCTTTCCGCGCATCCGGTACGACGGCAATAATCTCGTTCGCTTTCAAGATTTGCCGCACGGACATCGAAATTGCCTGCCGGGGAACTTCCGAAATACTCGCAAACCAGCCCTCCCCGACCTGTTGCAGGCGGCAGGCTTCGTCGAGGGTGACAACCAGATAAGGCTCTTCCGTCTCGAAATCAGCCGGGGGGTCATTAAACGCAAGGTGGCCATTCTCGCCAATGCCGGCAAAAGCGACATCCACACCCGCCGAACTCAACACTTCCCCTACACGCCGAGTAACTTCGCGAGGATCACCATTCCCTTCAAGCAGGTGATACTGCGCCATTCCCGTTTTATGAATCAGCCGCTCCAAAAGGTACTTGCGGAAACTAGCCGGGTGGGTGATTGGCAGTCCAACATATTCGTCGAGGTGGAACATCTCCACTCGTTGCCAATCGATGTTGTCTGCCTTGGTAAGCGAATCCAGAAATTCAATTTGAGACGTTCCCGTCGCTGCAATGATACGAGCCCGTCCGTGTTCGTCGATGGCATTGCGAATGGCCGTAGCTGCCTGCTCTGCTGCAGTCCGGCCAACCGAGCTCTTGTCTTCGAATACTTTTACAATCATTCGCTGCTCTTGTGTGTTAGCCGCTCGCGTAAAGACGAGTAACTCTAACGGGGACGTCCTAGCGCGTCAATTCCTGTAGACGGAGTTATCTCCCCATTCCCTCCCTGCCTCCGACAGCGGGTTCTTGCCACGCTCCAAGCCTCTGTGGCGCACATTTTCGGAAACTTTATTTATGGCTGTCTCGTACCTATCTTCAAGAACCGGCCCTGCGCCGGCCAGGAGGCATCCAGTCATGTCCGACCGTTACAGGACTTTGTTCGCCAAGACCGCCCTCATCACGGCCACGGCCGTTCTGCTCTCGCCGCTCGGCGCCTTGGCTCAAACCTCTCCAGCCCCGGCAAGTTCCAGCCAGTCAACGACTTCCACATCTAGGGACCGCTGGCTGCACGTCCGCGTCATCAGCTCGGACGCCAAGGGCGAGACCGTCCGCGTCAATGTCCCCCTCGAACTGGCGGAAAAGGTTCTCCCGACCATCAACAAGGAGCGCCTGCATGACGGCAAAGTCAAGATCGACAAC
>Ga0209648_10003638_pt1 | contig 12994 bp, 11 predicted proteins | sample GraSoi2013_115cm_FD_185830 | JGI IMG/M metagenome (GOLD analysis project Ga0209648, IMG submission 185830) | Grasslands soil microbial communities from the Angelo Coastal Reserve, California, USA - Sample 9_17_2013_115cm (SPAdes) (version 2) | ecosystem: Environmental > Terrestrial > Soil >...
CTTCATCCAGTCGGTGCTGCTGCCGCAGGGCCGGTTCGCCGACTTCCTCCAGGCGGAGTCGCGCAAGCGCCAGGAGCTGCTCGTCGAGCTGCTCGCGTTCGGTGTCTACAAGAAGATCGGGCGCCAAGCCAGGGACCGGGCCAGGCTGGCGGCCGAACGGGCGCGCCTGGCGCTGGAACAACGGGCCAAGCTCGCCGAGGCCACGGCCGAAGCCGAGCAACGGGCCGCCGCCCGCGTCGGGGCACTGGACGCACTCGGACAGGCCGTCGACGACCGGCTGCGCGCCCTCGACCAGCGTTCCGGACAGGCCCGCCAGGCGGCGGAGCAGGCCGACGCCGTGCGCACACAGGCCGGGTCGCTGGCGGCCGTCCGCGTGCCCGCCGGGGTGGCGGGCCTGACGGACCGGATCGCCGCCGCCGACCAGCGGGTCGCGGCCCGCGCGAAGCAGGCCGACGATGCGGCCAGCGCCGAAGATGAAGCCGAACGAGCCAGGGAAACACTGCCCGGCCGCACCGACCTGGAGGCGCTGGCCCGCGAATACGAACAGCAGCACGCCCTCACCACCCGGCTTCAGCTGCAGCAGGAGCAGCTGACCGGTACAAGGGATGCGCACGATGCGCTCGCCCTCGAGCTCGAGGCGGCGGAGAAGGAGGCCGGGCACGCTCGCGCCGCGCGGGAGGCGGCGCACCAGGCCCACGCCGCCTACGCGCTGGCCGAAGGCCTGCGGGCCGGCGCACCCTGCCCGGTCTGCCTCCGGCCGGTCACCGCGCTGCCCGGCCACGCGACGCCGCCGGGGCTGGATCGGGTCAGGGCCGCGGCCGACGCCGCCGAGAAGAAGCTCACCCGGGTGCGGAAGGCCCGTGACGAGGCCGGCCGGCTGGTGGCGGCCGCCGGCGCCACCGTCACGATCACCCGCCAGGCCCTGGGCGACGTGGCGGCGACGCTCGCCGCGGCGCCCGCAGAGCACGAGGTCGTCAGCGCACTCGAGGCGATCGCCCGGGCCGACGACGCCCTGGCCCAGGCCCGCGAGGCCGTGCGGACCCGGGGCCGCGACCTGGCGGCGGCGAACAAGGACCGCGAGGACCTCGCCGACGATGAGTCCAGGGCCTGGACCGACCTGCGCCGGGCGCGCGACTCGGTGGTGGGCCTCGGTGCCCCCGCCGTCCAGGAGGGCGACCTGGCCGCCGCGTGGGAGGCGCTGGCCGCCTGGGCCACGCGGGAACACGCGGAGCGCAGCCAGCGCCTGCCTGACCTCGAAGCCGCGGCCTTGACCCTGCGGCAGGAAATCACCGCCGGCACGGCCGCGCTGCTCGGCCTGCTGTCCGGGCACGGCATCGCCGGGGTGAGCGACCCGGCCAAGGCCCCGGGCGAGGTGGCTCTTCACCGCCTCCGCGCCGAGGCTGACCTTGACCGGGTCCGCCGCGACCGCGAGCAGGCGGCCAGGCTCGATGATCAGGTCCGGGCCCACCGCGAGGACGAGCAGGTCGCCACCGAACTGGGCCGGCTGCTCCGCTCGGATCACTTCGAGCGCTGGCTGTGCGGCGAGGCGCTGGACTCGCTGGTGGCCGAGGCCTCGGCCACGCTCATGGAGCTGTCCGGCCGGCAGTACGAGCTGGACCGGGACGACCGCAACGACCTGGTGGTCATCGACTACCAGGACGCCGGGGCCACCCGCCCGGTGCACACGCTGTCCGGAGGCGAGACCTTCCAGGCCTCCCTGGCGCTGGCTCTCGCGCTGTCCCGCCAGGTCGTCCAGCTCTCCGTCGGCAGGCGCGACCTGAACTCCATGTTCCTCGACGAGGGGTTCGGCACCCTGGACCCGGAAACCCTCGATACCGTCGCCACGACGCTGGAGCGGCTCGCCGCCGACAAGGACCGCATGGTCGGCCTGGTCACCCACGTGGCGGCGCTGGCCGAGCGGGTTCCGGTCCGGTTCGTGGTCAGCCGCGACGGCGCCACCTCCACCCTGCGCAGGGAAGGGCCCTAGTGACCGCGCCCGCGTCGGTTTCCTACACCGTCGACCCGTGGGATCCCGGGTACGGGGTGGCGTTCAGCGAGGAACTGGACGGCGGCGCCCTGGAGGAATCCAGCGCCGAGCTCAACCTTGACCTGGAGACGCCCAGCGCGCAGTGGCGGCCCGTCGACCCCGATCCCGCCGTCGTCCTGCCCGGCACGGTGCTGTTCCTGGACGGCGTGCGCCGCATCGACGCCCGGGTCTGGGTGCACGGGACCAGGCCGCAGCCGGTCCCCGGGATCGCCGCGTCCTTCGCCGCCGGCCTGGTTTCCTGCGACGGCGCCGCCCGGATCTGCGACGTCGCGGTCGAACGCGGCCTGTTCACCGCCGCCCGGGAGGCGGCCGGCATCACCGCCGGCCGGGTGAGCTACCCGGCCCGGCTCGCCGCCGGGCCGGCGTTCGACCAGCTGTCGCTCGCCCTGCAGCAGCGGCTCACCGGCGCCGAGCTGCAGCTGGCCGTGACCTACCGGGCCCAGAACCAGGCCGCCGACGACCTGCTGGTCATCGACGGGCCGCTGCGCGGCCGCACCCACCTGGACCGCGCCGTCGGCTACATCAAGACCCACCACGCCTCCTACCTGCCCCCGGAGCAGGCGGCCGTCGTCTCCGCGCTGCGGCCGGGGCAGCGGACCCCGGCGTTCACCATGGGCACCTCGTGGCGGCGCACCTCCTGGTACCTGCAGCTGCCGCGCACCTCGGGCGTGCCCTGGTCCGGCGTCGTCCGGCTCGAATGCTCGGCCGACCTGCCCCTCCCCGAGGTGACCCGTCTCGGCGACCTCACCGCCCGCCTGCTGCCCCCGCTGGCCAGCGCGCCGCACAAGGATCCCCGCGCCCCGCAGAACCTGGTGCCGATCGGCGGCCTGGAGCGCCAGCTGCGGCACCGTCTCGGCGACCAGCACGTCCTCTACCGCGCCCTGCGCGCGGCGGCTGCCTCGGCCCAGCCAAATCAGCCCTGAGCGACCTGGCTGAACGGGGGCGGGCCGAGGATCTCGATGCCGCCGTTCTTCTTGGCCGAGGCCTGCACGCGGCCCATGTCCACCGGCCCGGCGTCGACGCCCCGGCTGTCATCGGCCGGGACGGGCTCGCTGGCGTCCCAGTAGAACGCCTGGCAGCAGCCGGGTGTGTGCAGGCACAGGAGCCGGGCGCCGTCGGCGCCGGAGACCTTGAAGGCGTGCGGGACGCCTCGCGGGGCACTGGCCATGCCGCCGGCGCGGATCGTGTGCTCTTCCCCGTCCAGGTGCATGAGGATCTCGCCCTCCAGCACGATCATCGTCTCGTCGGAGTCGGGGTGCAGGTGCAGCGGGGTGACCTTGCCGTGGTCCATCCGGTCCTCGAAGAGGAGGAATGCGCCGCCGGTCTCTTCGGCTGTCGCCTTCCAGATATGCAGGCCGCCGCCGAGGAACCAGCGGCGCTCTCCGTCCTCCGCTGCCCGGACCAGGGACTTCCGGGCTGTGCTTGCGCTCATGAGTTCTGCCTCCCGTTCGTGGGACTTAAGTCCCACGAAGAGACTGGCATACCATGAAGGCCATGTCAACGCCCTACGAGACCGGCGGGCGCTCAGCCCAGAAGGCAAGAACCCGAGACGCCCTCGTCGCTGCCGCCCGCGACCTCGTCGCCGCCGGCGGCGTCACGCCGACGGTTGAGGATGCGGCCGCCGCCGCGTCCATCTCACGGAGCACCGCGTACCGCTACTTCCCGAACAAGCGCGCGCTGCTCGTGGCGGCGCACCCGGAAACCGCCGCCACGTCGATGCTTCCGCCGGACCCGCCGCGGGACCCGGCGGCCCGGCTCGATGCCGTCGTCCGCAACTTCAGCGCCATGATCCTCGACACCGAGGCCCAGCAGCGAACGATGCTGCGCCTGTCCCTCGAGGCGGACGCCGCCGAGCGGGACGCGCTGCCCCTCCGCCAGGGACGCGCGATCGGATGGATCGCCGAGGCGCTCGACGGCGTCCGCGGTGACCTGCCCGACCAGCAGTTCCGCCAGCTCGTGCTCAGCATCCGCGCCACCATCGGCATCGAGGCGATCGTCTGGCTCGTCGACGTCGCCGGCCTGTCGCGGAACGACGCCGTCGCACTCACGCGCTGGTCCGCGCAGGCACTCCTTCACCGGGCGACCACAGTTCCGCCCCCAGCACCCAGCCGATCCGGCAGACAGGTCCGCCCATCCAGGGCAAGGACACCCAGAACTGGTTGATTGGCCGCTGGCGCCACGGCTAGCCAGTCGGCTGGCCGCGCGCCCCGAGTCGGCAGGGAGGCGCGCACTATGCAGCCCGGGTTCCATCCCTGGCGGTCACGGAAATATGTCACCTGCTCGCTGATCCCGCACGACGCGGCTGCCCGTTTCCCAGGCCCGGCGCAGGGCATTGGCCAGGACCATCTGGTGCGGGGTCCGGCAGGACACCCGGATGAGATCGGGGCTGGCCACGATGATGGCCAGGGCCCTGGCCCGTGAGGTGGCGACGTTCAGCCGGTGCGGGTCGTAGAGGAAGTCCAGCCCGCGCGGCGCCTCGTCCGCCGACGAGGTCGCCATCGAGTAGATGACCGCCGTCCATGTCGCAGACTGACCACTGCTTGTCCGTGTCCGGATCACAGGCCGTGCCGCCGGTGGAGAACTTGTGTTCCTGCCCCGGGAAGCGGAACCGCCGCACCACCGGCTTTGTGACCTGGCCGGCCATCTCGCCGCCGGTGAGCCCGCCCAGCGCGTCCGGCTCGCCGGTCAGTTCGGCCGGGCTCAGCGTGCGGAGGTAGAAGTAGCGCCACCAGGCCGGCTTGTCCTCGCGCCGGTGCCAGTCGAGCAGGTCGGCCAGCAGCGCCCGCGCCTGCCCCTCCGTGCCGAGAGCGGCGACGACCGGTGCCAAGGATTCCGGGCCGCGGCTGGGTGATGCCGGCTCCGGAAGGCGGAGCAGGAACCGCGATCTGCCTTTCTGGCGGCGTAGTAATAGGACAACGCGCTAGAGGCACCCGTTGTACGGGATGTGGCTGAGGCGGGAACGTCCTCCTGGTGCGATAGTTCGGGCTTGGTGTCCCAATCGCAGCAAGGAGGACGTCCTGTGGGTAAGGGTAGCGGCACGACCCGGGGGGACCGGCGGCGGAACGCGCGGAGGGAGCGGCTGCGGGTGATGCTGCCGCGTGAGGGCGCGGTGATCGGGATCGACCTGGCGGAGGACAAGCAGGCGCTGGCGGTGGTGGATCATGATGTGCGGGTGCTGGCGCGCAAGACGGTGCGGGTGAAGGCGTTCCGGCTGGGTGAGGCGCTGGACTGGGCGGTGGGGCAGGCGCGGGCGAAGGGGTTTGACCGGGTGGCGGTGGCGTGCGAGCCGACCGGGCCGCGGTGGCTGCAGGTGCAGCGGCTGTGCGCGGAGCGGGGGCTGCCGCTGGTGTGCATCCAGCCGCTGGTGTCTCATATTGCCCGGGAGCAGCAGGATTACACGACGCATAAGACTGACGAGGCCGATTGTGTGATGATCGCCCGGCTGGCGATCGAGCTGCACTGCTACCTGCCCGAGGAGCTGGATGAGGCGTGGGCGCAGCTGCGGCATCTGGGCCGGCGCCGGGCGCAGCTGATCACGTCGGCGACGGCGTCGGCGCAGCGGATCCGGGATTTCTTGTCGGTGGCCTGGCCGGTGGTGACCGAGACGTGCGCGTATCCGCTGGAGTCCACGACGTGGCTGGCGGCGCTGCAGGTGGTGACGTCGCGGTGCGGCGGGCAGCCGGGCAGGCTGGCTGAGATGGGCCCGGAGGCGTTCACCGCCCTGGTCCGCGGCGCCCAGCGCGGCTGGGGCGGCCAGAAGGCCTGGGGCACGATCTGCCGCCGGATCTTCGCGGCGCTGACCGACACCGAGGGCGTGGTGGTCTCCTGCCGCCGCGGGCTGCTGCGCCGGTGCGCCGATGAACTCGGCGACCTGCAGCGGACCAGGGCCCAGCTGCGGGCGGTGGAGGCGGACATGGTCATCGTGCTGGCCGAGCTGGGACTGGCGCGGCTGGCGGACATCCCGGGGCTGACCGCGGTCGGCGCGGCGGCGATCTTGGCCGAGACCGGCGACCCGCGCCGGTATGACAGCTCTTCCTCGCTGGTCAAGCATGCCGGGCTGTCCCCGTCTGAGAACGCCTCCGGCGCGTTTTCCGGCCAGGCGCACATTTCCCGCCGTGGCCGGCCGGGCCTGCGGCTGGCCGTGTGGCGCGCGGTATGGCCGATGCTCCAGTACAACCCCGTGATGGCCGCCAAGTACGCCGCGATGACCGGGGCCGCCGCCGCGGATGCCGCCGCGGCGGCTGATGCGGGATCGCGGCAGGTCAGCGCGGCCGCGGCCCGTGCGCGCCGCGCCAAGGCCCGTGTGGCGTGCGCTGCCTCCTTGCTGCGCTGGATCTACTCCATGATCGTCCACGACACCAGCTGGGACGCTGCGATCGCCTCCGGCGACGCCTGCCAGCACACCCCCCGCCGCCCGGCGGAGGCAGCCTGACCAGCGCCTCCAGCCCGCACCCCGCCACGGGTGCCCAGGACCTTCCTCCCCGATGAGGGGGAGAGCGAGCCCGCCAAGGCGTCGGGGACCAACCCCGCCGGAGACCCTGGGCAGCTCTCCCCCGGCCGCCCGGAGCTTCTCACCAGCTCGGTTGAACGCTGTCGGGGCAGGCCTGCCCGCGCACCGCACGGGCCGGCCGAGCCCGCTTGCACTACGTAGAGCGAGAAGACCCGGGTGACGGGCACCCCGCACCGCGCCGCAGGAAATCATCACCCCGGCGCGGCACTTCACCATGCCCGCAACCAGGCCGCATCCCCGCGCACCGCCGCCCGACGCGCACTGGCGCCAGCCGCAGCAACAACCACCCAGGTCAGGGCCCGTGCAGTAAATGAACGCAAACAGATCCCGGCAGCGCTTGACAAACTTCCTCTTACGCTGGTCTCCGCGGAGACGCCCGTCAGCAGCGCCCACCTGACGATGGCGACCTGGCACGACTGGCACCACCTGCCCCGCCCAGACCTGACCGCCCGCGTCGTCCGGGATGCCCTTCCCCGTTCACCTCTCGGCCCGCTCAGGCTCGGACCGTGACACCTCGCCGTTCGGGTAACTGAAACCTTTTAGTCCCGAACGGGCGGCGTTACGCCTTCCCGCGCCCGGCGGGTCGCTAATGTCGATAACAACCGAACCGTGGAGGTCTCGTGGGCCGCGCCAGCAATCGCAAGAAGGCACAGCGCCAGACTGAACTCGGCGCTGGGCAGGCCAGCCGGAAGTCCCGGGCTGACGCCGAGAGGCAGCAGGCGATGCGCGCGCTGGTGAGCAGCCTGCAGGCGCTTGTCCGGGAGGGGAACGACCGCAAGGAGACCGAAGCCGTTGCCCGCCGGATATGGTCCGGCGGCGCCGAACCCGTTCCGGCCAGGGCACGGCGCTGGCGCGAGGGCACCCTCGGCGACCGGTTCTTCGGCGGCGCCGATCTGGGAGAGACGCGGAACGCGCCGTGCCTGGCGACCGCGCAGATCCCGGACGCCGCGGTGATCGCCGCCGATCCCGCGCACTGGAATGTCGCGGCCAGCGCCCTGATCCGCGCGGTGATCTTCGATGGCCTGGCCCTCGACCACCCGGCGGTGAGCACGCTGCTCGAGGTGCTCGCCCCCATCGCCGAGGCCGAGCTGGCGTACGGCAAGGCCGCCGATGCCTGGCTGCACCGACCCGCGGCGGACTGGTACGAAGACGAGCCGGACTTCCCCGAGACGGACGGCCCGGTGTTCCTGCTCGGCGCGTGCGCGCTGGTGGAAGCGGTCTGGGCGGCGGTAGGGGACGACCCGCTCAGCGACGTCATCGGCGTGCTGGTGCCGGCGCTGGACGCCGCCGTCCCCGGCCTGTCCGGCCAGGCCGCCGCCGACGCGCTCATCGCCGGCCTCGCCACCGAGTACCGCTGCGAGCTGCCCGGTGACGCCGAAGTGCTCGAGCGCATCAAGTACCACGGCGGCGACGCGCTGGAAAACCTCGTCGCCGCCGGCGCCGTGCCGCCCGCCGGCGTTCTCCCGGCAGGACTGAGCCTGCTGTCCGCCCTAGCCCAGCTCTGCCGCAGCGACTCGGCCTCGCTCCTCCAGCGGCCCGCCCGTTCCCCCTGACCGAACGATCCGCGATCCCGCCATCCCCGATCGGCGCGGCTCCTGGCGATACACCTATCGTACACGTAAGGTGTAGAGTAGGTGTATGGCCAGAAAGCGTACGAATATCGAGATCGAGGACACGTACCTCCGGATCGTGATGGACCGCTACAGCCTGCGCACCATGACCGAAGCCGTCGATCTCGCCCTCCGGCACCTGGCCGGACAGCCCATGAGCCGGGAGGAAGCCCTGGCGATGCGTGACGCCCACGCGATCGATGAGCCGCCGGCAGATACGCCTCCGCGGGGAGCGGCGTGATCCTCGCTGACACCTCAGCCTGGGTCGAATACGACCGGGCCACCGGGAGCACGGTCGATCTTCGCCTGAGAGACCTGATCGCGGCCGACGGCCCGATTGCGGTTACGGAGCCGGTGATCATGCAGGTACTGGCCGGGGCGCGCACCGATGCCCGGGAAGCGGACCTGCGCCGCCTTCTGCTGCGGTTTCACTTGTGCCAGTTCGACCCAGCCGCCGACTTCGAGGGCGCCGCACGCATCTACCGCCGGTGCCGGCAGGCCGGTATCACACCGCGGGGCCTGGTCGACTGCATGATCGCCGCTGTCGCCCGTCGGCACGGGGCGACGCTGCTTGCCTGCGACATCGACCTCGATCGCGTGGCCCACCTGATCGGCATCGAGCTAGACCGGCCAGCGACACCGGAACGGCCGTCGCCGGCCGAATGACCGCTGACGCGCCGCACTGTTCGCCCGCGCCTCGCTGGCCGGATCAAGCCCTGATGATCGGCGACGAGGCACTTGTCCGCGACACGATCAGCGCATACCGGCACGCTGGCGTTGACGTCCCCGTGGTCTTCCCTCTCACCTGGGGCGCGGCAGGCCAGGACGCCCTGGAATCGACACTCCGGGCCGCGATAGCCCGGCCGGCACCCGCTGCGGCCTGAGCTTACCAAGAAGTTTCTCGATTCTGTCGTAGCTTACGATGGCCCGCATCCTCCGCCAGCTCCGCGGCTGATCGGCTAAGCGGACAGGCTGTCCGTCACGGCGGGGCTGACCGCCGGCTCGGCACTGGCCGCCAGCGCCGCGTTCCGCAGCTCCTCCAGCCGGCGCCGGGACGGCAGCAGCAGCACCGCCACCAGCGCGCCGACGCCGAACAGCGCCGCGGAGACCGCGAACGCCACGCTGTAGCCGTGCACCGCGGCCGTGGCCGGGGCCAGCCGTCCGGCGTGGTGCCCGGCCAGATAGGAAGCCGTCGCCGTGAGCGCCACCGTGCTCAGGGCCGCGGTCCCGATCGAACCGCCCACCTGCTGCATGGTGTTGACCAGCGCCGACGCCACGCCCGAGTCGCGCCGCGCGACTCCGGCGGTGGCGGTGTTGATGGCGGGCGAGAAGATCATGCCGAACCCCAGGCCCATGGCCACGAGCGCCGGCACGATGCTCACGGCGTAGCTGGAGGTCACGGTGAGCTGGGTCAGGTAGATCATCGAGCCGCCGCCGAGCAGCATGCCGGTCACGATGAGGGCCCGCGGCCCGACGCGTGGCAGCAGCACGATGCTGGAGGTGTTCGAGGCGAGCAGGATACCCGCGATCATCGGCAAGAAGGCCAGCCCGCTGGTCACCGGGCTGTAGCCCTTGACCTGCTGGAGGTAGTAGGTGAGGAACAGGAAGACGCCGAAGACCGCGATCCCGGTCAGCCCGACCGAGATGTAGGAGCCGCCCCGGGCCCGGTCCAGGACCACCCGCAGCGGCAGCAGGGGGTGACTGACCCGGCTTTCCGCGAACGCGAACGCGGCCAGCAGGATCACCCCGGCGGCGAGCGAGCCGATGGTCAGGGCGGCGGTCCAGCCGGCGATCTCGGCCCGCGAGAACCCGAACACGATTCCGAACAACCCGGCCGAGGCGAGCACGGTTCCCGCCCAGTCCAGCCGCGGACGGCTGCCTGGCCGGTTGCTCTGCATGTAGACCAGGGCGCCGGCGATGGCGATGGCGGCGAAGAACAGGTTGACGTACAGGGTCCAGCGCCAGGAGAAGTACTGCGTGAGGACGCCGCCCAGGATGAGGCCCACCGCACCGCCGCCGCCCGCGACGGACCCGAAGACGCCGAACGCCCGGCCGCGCTCGCGCGGGTCGCGGAAGGTGCTGACCAGGGTGCCCAGGGCCGAAGGTGCGAGAATGGCGCCGAATACGCCCTGAAGCGCCCGCGCGGTCACGAGCATGCCGAACGACGTGGCGGCGCCGCCGAGCGCCGATGAGAGCGCGAACCCGGCGAGACCGGTGATGAAGACCCGCTTGCGGCTGAACATGTCGCCGAGCCGGCCTCCGAGCAGCAGCAGGCTGCCGAACGCCAGGGCGTACGCCGTCACCACCCACTGCCGGTCGCTGTTCGGGAAGCCCAGGGCGCGCTGAGCCGACGGCAGGGCGATGTTCACGACGGTGGCGTCCAGCACCACCATGAGCTGGGCGACAGCCACGATGACCAGGATCAGCCAGCGATGGTCGTTGTCCGCGGACCGCTGGCCGCCGGTGACAGGAGTTACGGATGACATAGCGAGCTATACCCCCAGGTGAGAAGCGTGACTGATCAGCTGTCCGGCCGCCTCGTCCAGGCTGTCGAGCAGGCGCAGGAAGGTCGCCCGGTCCGCCTCGCTCAGCGCGCCGAAGATCTGCTTGAGCAGCCGCTCGCGCGTGGCGTTCGCCACGTCCAGGCCGGCCTCGCCCGCGTCGGTGATCGCGACGAGCTTGGCCCGGCGATCGGTGGGGTCCGGCCGGCGCTCGGCCATGCCGAGGCGCTCCAGCCCGTCGACGATGTCGGTGATGGAGTGGGGAGACAGCCCGAAATCGGCCGCCAGCACGTTCTGCCTGGTCGGCCCCTGCTCGCGGAGGCGCCGGAGCACCTTGGTCCGGGCCATCGACAGGCCGCATCGGTTCATCTCGTCGTTGACGGCCCGGAACATCCGGTGATGGACGGCGAGGTACCGTTCACCCACCTGCTCAGGCGTAATCATCACTGGCCCCTCTGACATGCACCGACGCGCGCCCGTCCGCAGTGACGGGCCTCACGTTGATGCCTGTCATAATGAGGATCCTCATAGATTTATTCCGGCGCCGGTACACGCCCCCGCCGCGTTAGCCCCTGACCGGCTCAGACCGCAGAACCACGGCCCGTTCGGATTAAGTCTTTCTACCGAACGGGCCGTGGTTCTCGCTCTCGCGACCTACGACCGCGCCCCGGCGATCGCCGGGAACCCCTCCGCGCGGTCGAGCGACGTGTCCGCCACCGTCGTACGGCGGCGGCCGATGGCCACCGCGGCGGCCGACCCGGCCAGCGACAGCACCGCGGACACCACCAGCGCCGGCCGGTACCCGGCGACCACGCCCGCGGCGGAAGCCAGCGAGCCGTGCGCGCTGAACACGGCGGTCACGATGGCCACCCCGAACGCCCCGCCGAACCGCCCCATGGTGTTGTTCACGCCGGAGGCGGTGCCCACCTCGGCCGGCGGCACCGCGCCGAGCGCCGCCGAGGCCGACGTGGGAATCGACATCGAGATGCCCACCCCGGCGATGATCAGCGGCGCCACGAACTGCCCGTAGCCGCCGGCCGCCGAGGCGATCGCGGCGAACCACGCCAGCCCGCCGGCCTGCAGCGCCAGCCCGGTGACCAGCAGCGGCCTGGCGCCGATCCGGTCGGCGAGCATCCCGGCCAGCGGCGCGACGATCATCGGTGTCGCGGTCCACGGCAGCAGCCGCAGCCCGGTGGCGAACGGCCCGTAGCCCAGCCCGAGCTGGAAGTACTCGGTGGTGAGGAACGCGGCGGAGAAGATCGCGCCGGACTGCAGGAACGCGGCGGCGTTGGCCGCGGTGAACGTCCGGTTGCGGAACAGGCGCAGCGGCACCATGGGGTCGGCGGCGACCCGCTCGCGCAGGACGAACCCGGCCAGCAGCGCCGCGCCGCCCGCCAGCAGCGCGACGGTGAACCCGTCACTCCAGCCGGATCCGCCGGCCCGCACCAGGCCCCAGGTCAGCGCCAGCGCCGCCGCCAGCAGCGCGACGGTGAACCCGTCACTCCAGCCGGATCCCCCGGCCCGCACCAGCCCCCAGGTCAGCGCCAGCGCCGCCAAGGCGATCAGCGGCAGCGCGGGCAGGTCGAGCCGCCGCGCCGGGCCGTGGCTCTCCGGCAGCATCCGCGCGGCCGCGATCGCCGCGGCGAACCCGATCGGCACGTTGACCCAGAAGATCCAGTGCCAGGACAGCCCCTGCACGACGGCGCCGCCGACCAGCGGGCCGCCGGCCACGGCCAGCCCGGCGATGCCGCCCCAGATGCCGACCACGGCGCCGCGCTTGGCCGCCGGGAACGAACTGGTCAAGATGGTCAGGCTGAGCGGCGTGACGATCGCCGCGCCGACGCCCTGCACCGCCCGCGCGCCGATCAGCGTGGCCGCCGTAGGCGCCAGCGCGCAGGCCGCGGAGGCGGCGCTGAACAGGATCAGGCCCGCGACGTACACCCGGCGCCGGCCGAGCCGGTCACCGAGCGCGGACGCGGTGACGATGCCGGCGGCGAACGCGAGGCCGTAGGCGTTGACCGTCCATTCCAGGGTGGCCACGCTGCCGCCGAGCTGGGCGTGGATCGCGGGCAGCGCGGTGATGACCACCAGCGCGTCCAGCGCGACCATGAAGAAGGCGACCGACGTCAGCAGCAAACTGACCGCCGGCCGACCGCGGGTGTTGGTGTCCATCGAAGACGCCTTTCTGGTCCGGTGACAAGCTCTCACCGTCCCTACGGGCCGTCGGCGCCCGTTTCGACAACCCGCCGTAATTTTTTGACCGAACGGGCCATGGCTCTCCCGGCCCGCAAAGCTCACTCGCTCCCGGCCCCGGCGGCCCTCCTGC
>Ga0209648_10003640_pt1 | contig 12992 bp, 10 predicted proteins | sample GraSoi2013_115cm_FD_185830 | JGI IMG/M metagenome (GOLD analysis project Ga0209648, IMG submission 185830) | Grasslands soil microbial communities from the Angelo Coastal Reserve, California, USA - Sample 9_17_2013_115cm (SPAdes) (version 2) | ecosystem: Environmental > Terrestrial > Soil >...
GGCCATCTTTTTCGCCTGTTCCACCACGTCGTCGATGCCCCCGACCATGTAGAAGGCCTGCTCGGGCAGGTTATCGAACTCGCCCGCCACCACGCGCTCGAAGGACGCGACCGTGTCCTCCAGTTTCACGTACTTGCCTTCGAGGCCCGTGAACTGCGCGGCGACGAAGAACGGCTGCGACAGGAAGCGCTGCACGCGGCGCGCGCGCGCCACCAGCTGTTTGTCTTCTTCCGACAGCTCGTCCATGCCGAGGATCGCGATGATGTCCTGCAGCTCCTTATAGCGCTGCAGGATGCGCTGCACTTCGACCGCAACCTTGTAGTGGCGCTCGCCGAGGTACTGCGCGTCGAGGATGCGCGACGACGACGCCAGCGGATCGACCGCGGGATAAATGCCGAGCTCCACGATCTGGCGCGACAGCACGACAGTGGCGTCCAAGTGCGAGAACGCGGTCGCGGGCGCCGGATCGGTGAGGTCGTCGGCCGGCACGTAGATCGCCTGCACCGACGTGATCGAGCCCTTCTTGGTGGACGTGATGCGCTCTTGCAGCTCGCCCATTTCGGTGGCGAGCGTGGGCTGGTAGCCCACGGCCGAGGGCATGCGGCCGAGCAGCGCCGACACTTCCGAGCCCGCCTGCGTGAAGCGGAAAATGTTGTCGATAAAGACGAGCACGTCCTGCCCTTCGACGTCGCGGAAATACTCGGCCACGGTGAGGCCGGACAGGCCCACGCGCAGACGGGCGCCGGGCGGCTCGTTCATCTGGCCGTAGATCAGCGCGGCCGAGCTGAGCACTCCGCTTTCCTTCATCTCGAGATAGAGGTCGTTGCCCTCGCGGGTGCGCTCACCGACACCGCAGAACACGGAGCGGCCGCCGTGGCCCATGGCCACGTTGTGGATCAGCTCCATGATGACGACGGTCTTGCCCACGCCGGCGCCGCCGAACAACCCGATCTTGCCGCCCTTCACGAACGGCGCGATCAAGTCGATGACCTTGATGCCCGTCTCGAAGATTTCGGTCTTGGGCTCGAGGTCGACGAACTTCGGCGAGTCGCGGTGGATCGGCCAGCGCTCCGCGTCGGCCGGAATCGGGTCCCCTTCGTCCACGGGCTCGCCCAGCACGTTGAGGATGCGACCCAGCGCCGCCTTGCCCACGGGCACCGTGATCGGCTGGCCGGTGTCCACCACCTCCATGCCGCGCACCACGCCGTCGCTCGTGCTCATGGCGACCGCGCGGACTTGATTCCGCCCGATGTGCTGCTGCACTTCGGCCACGAGGCGGATCGGCGTACCGCCGTTCCCCGGGTGGTCGATGCGCACCGCGTTGTAGAGCTCGGGCAGGTGCTCCGGCTCGAACTCCACATCGAGCACCGGGCCGATCACCTGGACCACCTTGCCCACGTTCTGCTTGGCCGCGGCGGCCGGTTTCTGCGGTGCCGACTTGGGTTTCGTCGCCATGGAAAGGTCCTTTAGCCCTTGAGAGCTTCCGCTCCGCCGACGATCTCGGCGAGCTCCTGCGTGATCTGCGCCTGGCGGGCGCGGTTGTATGTGCGCCTGAGGACGTCGAGAATCTCGCCGGCGCTGTCGGTGGCGTTCTTCATGGCCGTGCGCTGAGCGCCCTGGAACCCTGCCGCCGTCTCCACCAGGGCGCGGAACATCTGGTTGCGTACGTACAGCGGCAGCAGCCGCTCGAGAATCGCTTCCGCCGACGGCCGCAGGATATAAAACGCGGCCGGCGCCCCTGCCCGGCTCGCGGCCTCGATCGGGAGAATCCGCCGCGTGACCGGCGGCGCCGACATCGAGCTCTTGAACTGCGCGCAGACGACTTCGACGGCGTCCAGCACGCCCTGCTCGAACGCCTGCACCAGCGGGCCCACCACGTCGGCCGCATGCTCGGGCGTCGGCCGGTCCCCGATGTCGATGCGCTGCGACGCGATCGGCTGTCGCGCGAAGCGGAAATACGCGACGCCCTTGCGGCCGATCAAATGCAGGTCCACGGCCGCCCCCTGCTCTTTCAACTCCTGCATGCGGCGCCGGGCTTCGCGGATCAGGTTGGCATTGAACCCGCCGCACAGACCGCGATTCGCCGTGACGAGCACCAGCGCCACGCGGCGCACCCCGCCCGCGGGCTGACGCAGTAGCGGGAAGCGCTCGGCGTAGGCCGGCGCGTCGAGATCGGCCAACACGTCCGCCAGCGCCGCGGCGTAGGGCCGCGCGGCGATCACCCGGTCCTGCGCGCGCTTCAGCTTCGACGTGGCGACCATCTCCATCGTCTTGGTAATCTGCCGCGTGCTCTGCACGGACTTGATCCGCCGGCGCAGCTCGCGGGCTTGGGCCACCTACTTCGCCCCCAGCTGCTTGTACTCTTGGATGGCGCGGTCGAGGCGGGCCTTGAGATCGTCCGACAGCGTCTTGCGGGTGCGAATTTCCTCCGCCGCGTCGGGATGCGACGCCGCCATGAACTGCAGGAACCCGCTCTCCCAGGCGCGGATCTCGGGGACGGGCACGTCATCGAGGGAACCGGTGGTGACCGCGTAAATGATCAGCACCTGTTGCTCCACCGGCACCGGCTGGTATTGCGGCTGCTTGAGGACTTCGACCACGCGCACGCCGCGCGCCAGCTGTTTCTGCGTGGCCTGATCGAGCTCGGAGCCGAACTGGGCGAACGCCTCCAGCTCGCGGTACTGCGCCAGATCCAGCCGCAGCCGGCCGGCCACCTGCTTCATCGCCTTGATCTGCGCGTTGCCGCCGACGCGCGACACCGAAATGCCGGCGTTCACCGCGGGCCGGACGTTCGAGAAGAACAGGTCCGTCTCGAGGAAGATCTGGCCGTCGGTGATGGAGATGACGTTGGTGGGAATGTAGGCCGACACGTCGCCCGCCTGCGTCTCGATGATGGGGAGCGCCGTGAGCGAGCCGCCGCCCATCTCGTCCGACAGCTTCGCCGCGCGCTCCAGCAGGCGGCTGTGCAGGTAGAACACGTCGCCGGGATACGCCTCGCGCCCCGGCGGCCGGCGCAGCACGAGCGACAGCTGGCGGTACGCCGCCGCCTGCTTCGATAGGTCGTCGTAGATGCACAGCGTCGCCTTCTTCTCCTCGTACATGAAGTACTCGGCCAGGGTGCAGCCGGTATACGGGGCGATGTACTGCATCGGCGCGGGCTCGGAGGCGGAAGCCACGACCACGATGGTGTAGTCCATCGCGCCGCGCTCCTTGAGTTTCTCCACCACCGCCGCGACGGTCGAGTTCTTCTGGCCGATCGCGACGTAGACACAGACGACGCCGGTGCCCTTCTGGTTGATGATCGTGTCGATCGCGATGGCCGTCTTGCCGGTGCCGCGGTCGCCGATGATCAGCTCGCGCTGGCCGCGGCCGATCGGGATCATCGAGTCGATCGCCTTGACGCCGGTCTGCAACGGCTCCTTCACAGGCTGGCGCTTGATGATGCCCGGCGCCACGATTTCGACCTTGCGGCTCTTGGTCCCCTTCACGGGACCCCGCCCGTCGACCGGCCGGCCCAAGGCGTCGACCACACGGCCCACCATGCCGGGACCAACGGGCACCTCGAGCACGCGCCCGGTGCGCCGCACTTCGTCCCCTTCGCGCAGCTTCAGGTAGTCCCCGAACACCACGGCGCCGATGTTGTCTTCCTCGAGGTTCAGCGCCTGGCCGACCACCTTCTCACCAGTCTCCGACGACGTGAACTCGAGCATCTCGCCCGCCATCGCGGACGTCAGGCCGTAAATGCGGGCGATGCCGTCCTTCACTTCGAGGACGGTGCCGACTTCGCGGACATCGATCTCGGCCAGGTCAGCGGCCTGGATCTCCTTGAGGAGGATGTCCTTGAGTTCGCCGGGACGCAGAATGCTGTCGGATGCCATGAGAGTCGCGGTTTAGGTTTGTGAAAAATATCACAAGGTGAGCCAAGTCGCCAGCCGCCAAGTTATCAGCGAAGGTGCCAGACGGCGAAGTTGCCAGTGGTTGCTACTGCCGACTGCGGGTTCTGCCGCGAATGAATCGCGCCAAGACTCCGCCCGCTCCCAGCGCTCGCAATTCGACGGGCGACACACCCGCCACCCTGCGCGCCGCGCCCGCCAGATGGCTGGGCGACGCGAGGCCGAGGATCCGGACGACGGCCCGCACGGTGTAGCCGGGATTGCCGAGCAGGTCGGCCGCGCAGGCGACGCGCGCCAGGTCGATCACGCGCTTCAGGTTGGGCGCGCCCCCGGCGGCGAACTGCCGCGACAGGTGCTCCCGCGTGACGCGCAGCGCCTGCGCGATATGCGCCGTGGTAATCGGCTGCGCCACGCGCCGCAGCACCTCGTCCCAGGCGGCGCGCTGCAACGGATCGGTGAGCCGCAGCACGCGTGGCCCATCGGCGAGGGCCGCGCGCCGGCTCGCCTGCGCGGTGCGGGCCGCGACCCATTCGCCGGCGACGGCGTTGTCCACGCCTTCCACCAGCACACCCGCCACACCGGCCGCCCGGCACGCCGCGAGCAGCGGGCCGTCGTCGGGCCGGAAGCTCGACAGCGCGTACATCGGGATGCGGGGAAAGCGCGTCGCCAACGCCAGCGCCTGCTCGGGCGCGGCTTTCACATCCAACACCACGGCGTCCACCAGCTTTTGGAACAGCAGCCGCTCCACAGCGGCAACATCGCGGCACAAGCGCACGCGTCCTGCCGTCCGCGGATAGCCCCGTTGCACGGCTCGCCGCGCCTCGCGCCGCGGATGGAAGACCGGGACGATCGCCGTCACCCACCCTCGACGCCGGAGAGGGCGCGAACCATCTCGGCGGCGCGCCGCAGCACGCCGCGCGCGTTGTCGTAGGAGATCGTGGCCACGGCCTCGGCGAGCGGATGCCAAGTGCAGGCGGTGATGCCCTCGTCGGCCTGCGGCACCGGCTCACCCTGGCGTGATTCGAACAGGAAGAAATGGCAATACTTGTGGATCGTCTTGCCGCGGAAGCGGAAATACCAGTTGATCACCTTGATGGGGCCGTGCAGCACGAGGTCCACCAGCGCCGTCTCCTCGGCCACCTCGCGGCGCGCCGCGTCGGCCGGCGGCTCTCCCGGCTCGAGATGGCCCTTGGGGAAGCCCCAGTTCCTGTAGGAGTCGCGGATCAGGAGGTAACGCGGCGTGCCGTCGGGATCGCGGCGAAAGATCACGCCGCCGGCGCTGGTCTCACGCTCGGCGCGCCGTTGGCCGGGCTTCATGCCGCGCCGGGAAACGCGGAACGTGGAACGCGGCATGCGGAACCGGTCGGAACGGCTGCGAGCGCGATGCGCCCCTCAGAGGTCGCACCCCGGTTCCGCGTTCCGACTGCCGCATGCCGCATTGCGCTTAGAAAACGCTGAACGTGAAATACTTCCGCGGGTTCGCCTGGATGTCGGCGAGCAGCTGGCGCAGCTGGATCATGGTGTTCTTGCTCTCGATGTACAGCGTCGAGTCCCCCACGAACAGGCCGAGTGTGCCGCTGCGGTTGGCGATGCGGCTCATCACGGTGTCGGCGTTCACCAGCACGCGCACCAGGCTTTCCTGGTTCTTGTGCGCGGCATCGAGCAGATCGCGGAAATCCTGCGACGCGCCCCGCACGTTGGCACTCGCGGCGGCCCCGTTGTTGAGAATGGTCGCGAGCTGCCCCTGGTTCGTCGCGGTGTCGACCCGGCCGAGGGTGTTCTGCAGCGTGGTCGCGGCGCTGGACAACGCGTCCGACCCCTTGCGCAGGTTGGTGCCGACAGTGCCGAAGACGTCGGCCTGCTCGTTGGTGACGCGCGCGAGCCGATCGGCGATCTGGCCGAAGTCCCGGATCGACCGGCGCAGCTCGTTGACCGCTTCCGAGTCGAAAGCGGTCTGCACGCGATTGGCGACGGTGGCGATATCGGATGCGATGCGGCTCGCCTGGGCGGTGAGTTGGCCGATGTCGGGCAGCGTGGCCCCCGGCCACTTGGTGCCGCCGGCCGCCGCCGCCGCGGCAATGTCGCGGCGGACGTTGGGGTCGTTGGGCAGTTGATCCTGGGACACCAACTCGGCCGCCCATTCCCCGAACAGCGACGCCCGTGTAGATCTTCAGGTCGGCCTCGACCCAGTTCCCGGGCGCCAGCCGGATCGCCTCGACGCGGCCCACCCGCACCCCGCGCAGCGCCACCGGATTGCCCACACCGAGTCCGCCGAGCGTGCGGAAGCGCGCCGTATAGACCGCCTCGGCCCCGCCGATGTGCGTCCCCGACAGCCACAGCGCGCCGCCCACCACGAGGGCGAACGCGACAATGACCACCATGCCGACCGCGAATTCGTTCTCGCGTTTCATTCCGGGCGCCCCTCGATGAACTGCCGCACGACGGCGTCGTCGGTGCGCTGGATTTCTTCGACGGTCCCCGCCTGGCGGATCCGGCCCTCGTACAGCATGGCAATCCGATCTCCCACCGCGTAGGCGCTCCGCATGTCGTGCGTGACGACGATCGCCGTGGCGCCCGTGTGCTCGCGCGTGCGAACCATGAGCTGGTCGATCACGGCCGACGTGACGGGGTCCAGTCCCGTTGTAGGCTCGTCGTACAGAATGTAGCGTGGCCGGAGCGCGATGGCGCGGGCGATCCCCACCCGCTTGCGCATGCCGCCCGACAGCTCGGCGGGGAACGCGGCATCGCGGCCGGTGAGGTCCACCAGCGCCAGCGCCTCGTGCACCCGCTCCTCGATTTCGTCGTCGCCGAGCCGCCGGCGGCGCAGTCCCAAGGCCACGTTGTCTGCCACACTCATCGAGTCGAACAGCGCGGCCGCCTGGAAGACGTAGCCGATCTCCTGGCGCAGCGTGGTCAACGCGGCGCGGTCGAGGGTGGACACGGCCAGGTCGTCCACGTACACCTCCCCCGTGTCCGGCTCGAGCAGCCCGACCACGTGCTTGAGCGTGACGCTCTTGCCCGTGCCGGAGTATCCGATGAGCGCGAGGGTCTCCCCGTCCCGCACGTCGAACGTGACGCCGTCGAGCACGCGCTGCGCCCCGAACGCCTTGTGCACGTCCCGGAATTTGATCACAGCAGCACGAGCGCCCAGAACGCATCGAGCACCAGAATCAGTACGGCGGAATAGACGACCGCCTGGGTGGTGCTGCGGCCGACGCCCTCCGCCCCGCCGCGGGTGCCGAGGCCCACACTGCAACCCACTAACGCGATGGTGCAACCAAACGACGCGCTCTTGAAGAGACCGTACCAAATGTCCTTGAAGACGTAAAAGAGGCGCAGGCCCTTGATGAAGTCGACCGTCGAGAGCTGCAGCAGGGCCAGACTCGTGAGCCAGCCCGTGACGAGGCCGACGCTGATCGCGCATGCGACGACGATGGGGAACATCACCGTCGCGGCGACGACGCGCGGGACCACGAGATAGCTCTGGGGGTTGTACGCGAGCGTTTCGAGTGCGTCGACCTGCTCGGTCACCTTCATCGTGCCGAGCTCCGCGGCCATGGACGCGCCCACGCGGCCCGCCAGCGCCAGCCCTACGAGGACGGGACCGAGCTCCAGCATCATCGACTTGCCCACGAGCGTGCCGACGAAATACAGCGGCACGGTGCCCTTGAACGTGTAGGAAGCCTGCAAGGCGAGGACGACGCCCGTGAAGGCGGCGATGAATAGCGCGACCGGCAGGGAGTCCACGCCGATGCGGCGCATCTGGACGAGGGTGAGACGGCCCCACGTGCCGACGTCCGCCACGGCGCGGGCGAAGTCCTGCAGGAAGTGGCCAAACCGGCCCACCGTTTCGATCGCGGCGACGGCGCGCCGCCCGACGGCACGAATCACGGCCGCAAAGATAGCGGCCGACCTACGATGTAGCTAAGCGGCGAAGCTGGCGAGCGCCTTGCCGACGTTGCCTTCACGCAGGCGCTTCAAGGCGCGGTCGCGCAGCTGGCGGACGCGCTCCCGCGTGACGCCGAGCATGCCGCCGATCTCTTCCAGCGTGTGCTCGCGCCCGCCGTCAAGCCCGAAGTAGAGGCGCAGGACCTTGGCGTCGCGCTTCTGCAGCGTGTTGAGGGCTGTCTCGATCTCGTCGGAGAGGAAGCGATCCATCGCCTTCTCCTCGGTATCGGGAAGATCCTCAGCGATGAAGCGCTCGATCAGGGAGCGGTCGCCGTCGGGGTCGAGCGGCGCGTCGAGCCGCACGTCGCCCGTATTGAGGGCGGCGAGCGACTGCACCACCTCGAGCGACAGCTTGGTAGCGTCGGCGATCTCCTCGGGCGTGGGCTCGCGTCGCAGCGTCTGCCGCAGGTACTCCGCGGTACGGACGATGCGCGATAGGTCGGCGGTGCGGTTCAACGGCACGCGCACGGTGCGCCCCTGGCGGGCGAGCGAGGCGAGAATCGCCTGGCGGATCCACCACACGGCGTAGGAGATGAATTTCACGCCCTGGTCGGGGTCGAACTTCCGCGCGGCCGTGAGCAGGCCGACGTTCCCCTCGCCGATCAGGTCGGTGAGCGGGAGACCCCGGTTCTGGTACTTCTTGGCGACCGAGATGACGAAGCGCAGGTTGCGCTTCACCAGCTCCTGCATAGCCTCCTGATCGCCCGCGCGGACCTTGCGGGCGAGCGCGATCTCCTCCTTCTGCGTGAGCAGCGGAGTCTTGGAGACCTCGTGCAGGTACTGGTCGAGGATGTCGCGCTCGTGCTCGTGCCGGCCCAGACCCGCGAGCACGTTGCGCCGGCGCCCCCGCTTCTTCTTGGGAGCGGCTTTGGCGGCGGCCGGCGCAGGCGCAGCCTTCGCTGCCGGACGCGGCTTCGCCGGCGCTTTCGCTGCGGCCTTGGGGGCCTTTTTCTTCTTCTTCTGGGCCGACTTGGGCATGGGCACTCTAGGGTCGCCCTGTGATACCGAGCACAGGGTTCAAATGTTCAAATTGTCGAGCGGGAATCGCTTGACACTCCAGGAACGCCCCGATAAGATGCCGTGTTCCTTCCGGAACGCTATCGGGGGGGCGCCTAATATAGCGGGGGCGTAGCTCAGTTGGGAGAGCGCGTGAATGGCATTCACGAGGTCAGGGGTTCGATCCCCCTCGCCTCCACTGCCAGGCGGTGGGTAGTAGATAAGCCCTGGAACGGTTAGATTTTCGGCCACGCGGGAATAGCTCAGTTGGTAGAGCACAACCTTGCCAAGGTTGGGGTCGCGGGTTCGAGTCCCGTTTCCCGCTCTCGCAAGCACACCGACGCGGGGTGGAGCAGTCTGGTAGCTCGCCGGGCTCATAACCCGGAGGTCGTGGGTTCAAATCCCACCCCCGCTACTGCCAGAGATGCGCAGGCGCACAGACGCGTAGACGCGCAGTGCCAGGGAAGCGACCTTCCTGTGCGTCTACGCGTCTTCGCGTCTACGCGCCTCGGTTCTCGGGCGGTTAGCTCAGTTGGTTAGAGCGCCACGTTGACATCGTGGAGGTCACAAGTTCGAGTCTTGTACCGCCCACTGCCGCAGCCCGGCCCGCGCCCATAGCTCAACTGGATAGAGCGCTTGACTACGGATCAAGAGGTTGGGGGTTCAACTCCCTCTGGGCGCACTTGCTAGGCGCGTGACGCGCGGACGCGTCGGCGCGTAGGGGATGGCGGACAACAGCAGTTCCGACGCGTCTACGCGCCTCTCGCGTCTACGCGTCTAGTTTTTCGGGGCGTAGCGCAGTCCGGTTAGCGCGCCTGGTTCGGGACCAGGAGGTCGGAGGTTCAAATCCTCTCGCCCCGACTTTGCCGCAGCATCAGTCTTCGCCACGGGGCCCGGCGCGGGGAAGGGTACGATCCCACATGACCAGCCTGCTCCTGGCGCTCGACTTCCCACCGATGGGCGGCGGCCTCGCGCGCTTCCACAGCGAGATCGCGCAGCGATTCCCACCCGGTGAGATGATCGTCTCGACGCCCCAGGATCCCGACGCCGCCCAGGCCGATGCCCCGTTTGCGGGTGCCGTCGACCGCCTCTCGGTCAACCGCCGCATCGCGAAGACGCTCGCTGGCGCGATCGTCTGGTCGCGCCGCGCCGTGACCCTGGCGCGCCGGCATAACACGCGGTTCGTCTATTGCGCGAACCTCAAGCCGGCAGGTTATCCGGCCTACTGGGTGCATCAGCGCACGCGCATTCCCTATGGCATCCTGCTCTGCGGCGGCGATCTGCTCAGTGAGCAGATCAAGTACCGGCACTCCTCCTTCAAGCGCCGCGTGGGCCGCACCCTCCTCGGGAACGCAGCGGCGCTCATCGCCATTAGCCGCTGGGCGGCAAACCTCGCCCACACCGTGCTGGAACAGATCGGCGTCAGGGACAGGGACCGCCGCATCCACGTGGTCCCCCTGGGCACCGACCCGCAGCGCTTCCGTCCCGGCCTGGACGCGACGGCGGTCCGCGAGCGCTACCAGCTCCCCACCCGCGACCGCTGGCTCCTCACCGTGGCGCGACTCGAACCGCACAAGGGCGTGGACACCGTGCTCCGCGCGCTGCCGGCGATCCTCGCGCGCGCGCCCGACGCCCGCTATGCCGTCGCCGGCGACGGCTATGACCGCGATCGTTTGAAGCAGCTGGCGCAGCAGCTCGGAGTGGCCGACCGGGTCCGGTTTCTCGGGCAGGTGAGTGAGCACGATCTGCCGGCGCTCTACAACGCCGCCACCCTCTACGTCGGCGCTTCGCGCCGGTCGGAGGGGATGGACGTAGAGGGTTTCGGGATTTCGTTCACTGAAGCGTCGGCATCCGGGCTGCCCATCGTGGGAGGAGACTCAGCCGGCGTGCCGGACGCGGTGCGGGACGGCGAGACCGGATTCCTCGTGCCACCCGAGAATGCAGCCGCGCTGGCAGCGGCGGTGACCCGTCTGCTCGCCGATCCGGACCTCGCCGGGCGCATCGGCGGAGCCGGCCGGCGCGCCGCGGAGACGCATTACAACTGGGATCGCGTCGTGCGCGATTTGCGCGCGATCGAGGCCGCCGTGTCTTGATCCGCCTGCTGCACGTCGACTCCGGCCGGGAGTGGCGGGGCGGACAGAATCAGGTGCGTCTCCTCACGCGCGAGCTCGCGCGCGACGCCGGCGTGCAGCAGCGCCTGTTCACGCGCGGCGGCAGCGAGCTCGCCGGGCGGGCCGGGGCGCACGGCGTCGCGATCGCGGACACGGCCTGGGGCATGGCTCTCGATCCGCGGGCGTTGTGGCGCCTGTACCGGGAGCTGGCCCGTGACAAACCGGACATCGTACACGCGCACGAGGGCAACGCGCTGCAGCTCGCATTCTGGGCCAGGCGGCTCGCCGGCGGCGGGCCGCGGGCGCCAGCGCTGGTGGCCACCCGCCGGGTGGATTTCCATCTCCACGCTCGCAGCGTGTGGCGACGGGTGGATCACTTGATCGCGGTTTCCGCCGCCGTGCAGCGCGTCCTGGTCCAGGACGGCGTGCCGCCGCGGGACATCACGGTGGTGCACGACGGCATCGATCCCGCTGAGGTGGGCCGGGCCGCCCACCGGCCGTCGGACATCCGGGGTCGCCTCGGACTGGCTCCGCGCACGCCCCTCGCCGTCAATGTGGCCGCCTTGGTCCCCCACAAAGACCACCGGACCCTGATTCACGCCGCGCACGCCGCCCGCGCGCGCCGCCCGGATCTCCACTGGGTGGTTGCGGGCGACGGCGAGCTGCGGCGCCGCCTCGCCGCCGAAATCGCGCGGCTCGGTCTGGCCGATCGTGTCCACTTGCTGGGCTATGTGCCGGACGCGGACGCCCTGATTCGGGAGGCCGACGTATTCGTGATGTCCTCACGCGAAGAGGGCTTGGGCAGCGTCGTCTTGCACGCCATCGCGCTCGGCATACCGGTGGTCAGCACGCGGGCCGGCGGCTTGCCCGAAATCGTGCCGGAGCAGGCGCTGGCGCCCGTGGGCGACGCCGCGGCGCTCGCCCAGAAGGTCATCGCGGCGCTCGATCGCCCGCGCGCGCTGCCCTTTCCACCACAGTTCACCGCGGCGGCGATGAGCCGCGGTGTCTTGGATGTGTATCGGTCGTTCACGTTGCGGTGAGAAACTTGCCCAAAGCGGCGAGGGGACCGGAATCCCGGCCCCCCCTCTTGCTCGGCTCCGCGGCCGTTCGCTAGCCCCTGGCGCCTGCGCGCACCTGCGCCGGCTGCCAGATGCTGATCTTGCGGGTCTCCGGCATCAGGAACAGCGCCAGCAGGAACGCCACCGCCGGCACCACGATAGGGTAGACCAGCGCGTTGCCTAGACTGTGGGTGGAGACGTAGGCCGCAGTCGTGATGACCGGCACCAGACCGCCTCCCCAGCCGTTGCCGATGTGATACGGCACGGACACCGAGGTGTAGCGGATGCGGGCCGGGAAGTACTCGGCCAGGAACGCACCGATCGGACCGTAGACCATCCCCACGTACGACACCATGATCGCGACGATGATGATCGACACCGGGTAGTTGATGTTGGCCGGGTTCGCGGCGTGGCCGAGCGCGGTGTAGAGCGGATAGTAGGTGACCGCGGCCAAGAAGAAACCGGCCAGGATGATCGGCTTGCGCCCGACCCGGTCGGAGAGCCACCCGAAGAAGATCAGCGACGGGGTGGCGAGCAGCAGGGCGATACCCGCGATGACGGCCGGTCGCAACACGTCCGGCTTCATTACCTGCTGCAGGAAATAGTAGGCCCAGAACTGGCTGCTGTACCACACCACACCCTCGCCGATCACCACGATGCTGGCGATGATGACGTACTTGATGTTCTCGCTCACGAACGCTTCGCGCCACGGATTGACGGCCGTCTGTCCCTTCGCCTTGATCGCCTGGAAGATCGGCGTCTCTTGGAGCTGCAGCCGGATGTAGATCGCGATCGCGACCATCACCAACGAGAGCAGGAACGGAATCCGCCAGCCCCACGCCGCGAAGGCCTCAGGCCCCAGCAGCTCCCGTGTGCCGATGATCACGACGAGCGACACCACGATCCCGAGCGTGGGCGACGTCTGGAGCCAGCCGGTGTAGTAGCCGCGTTTCTCGTCCGGGGCATACTCCGCGACGTACGTGATG
>Ga0209648_10003642_pt1 | contig 12990 bp, 16 predicted proteins | sample GraSoi2013_115cm_FD_185830 | JGI IMG/M metagenome (GOLD analysis project Ga0209648, IMG submission 185830) | Grasslands soil microbial communities from the Angelo Coastal Reserve, California, USA - Sample 9_17_2013_115cm (SPAdes) (version 2) | ecosystem: Environmental > Terrestrial > Soil >...
CGCTTGTACGAACAATTGAAGGAACAAATTGCCCGCGACTTCCACATGAAGGTCACGGTTTCCCGCACGGAAGTCGGCGGCTACTGCGAAGAGTGCCTGCAAAAAGCGAAAGAATAGCCGAGCCCCTTACTTTCTTTGTCTCCCTATCTTCCTGCCTCCTAAGCACTTACGCCATTCTGTCCCATTACTAACTTTTTCCTTGACGAGTGTGGCATGACCCTGGTAGAATTAGTGCTGTAGAAAAGCGCGTCCCGGCTCCGCCGAGGACGCCTTTTTTTTAGAGCAGGGCAACAGCCCTGCCGGTTTTTCGCGTCCCGGCCAGACCGGGACGTTTTGTTTTTTGGAGTGCGGCAGTCTAGCTGCCGCTTTTCTGACGTCTTGCGCTTATCCGTTCACCCAAATTTCCGTCATAAAAGAGAATTGCAAACGAGGGAAAGCGGCGGCAAGCCGCCGCACTCCACAAGGCCCCGCTCTTCTCTGTGCCCTCTGTGTTAAGTCTTTGCCTTTTCTTTTGTCTATCGACTCTCAAACTTCACTTTGCTCTGTTGACTTCCTGGGAATATGGCCACGGACAGACGAAAAGCAGATCCCTCACCCTGCCAAAAGCGCAGGGATTCGGGATGACAAATGCCGGGTTAATCGACGATCTCAACAGAGCCACTTCTCTTCCAGGACCTAAACCAATGCTAAACAAAAAACTGAACGCCAAACTCCTCTGGATGCAATTTGAAGATGTTCTCGCCCCGCGTCTCGGCCTGACCGTCTGGGACCGCGCCGTCTACTCCTATTTGCTGCGCCATTCCCTCGTCGTCGGCAAGCTCCGCCTGCACTTTGCAGTTTTGTCCGTAGCCCGCGATCTGGGTCTGTCCAACGGACCGGTGCGCCAGGCGGTGCGCCGGCTCGATGAGCTGGGAGCTTTGCGCTTGCTCGAACGCAGCAAAACCGGCCACCTCGTCGAGATGCGCCTGCCCGAGCGGATCCGCGCGCTCCGCCCGGGCAAAAATGGCGCGTCCGGAGCCACGGGGGCCGCGGGTGAGCCTCCTGCCTCTACACTCGAGTCCACCGATTTTTTGAAAACCTGGGCGCTCCGCAAAACCATTCACGATCGCGAACGCGGCGCTTGCTTTTACTGCCTCCGCCGCACTCCCGCTCATGTGCAGTGCCTCGACCACGTCGTGCCGCGCGCGCGCTTCGGACGCAATTCCTACCGCAACCTGGTTTCCTCCTGTATCGAATGCAACTCGCGCAAGGGCGACCGTCCGGCACGGGATTTCCTGCGCACCCTCTACCGCCTCGGGCGCCTCACGCCCGCCGAACTCGACGCACGCCTCCGCGCTTTGAAAGCTCTCGCCGCGGGCAAGCTCCGCCCTGTGGGGTTTGAGGGATCTAAGTGATTGTCGTGTAGGCGGCCTTGCGCACGGCGTCGCGCTGCGGTAAGGAGATCTCGATTCCGCCAAACGACGCAAACCGGCGGCGAATCGCCTCGGCCAGGTTTCCGTTGGTCCGAGGGGAGGTGGTCAAAGCGGAGCGCAAGATCTCACGCGCTTCTTCTTCCATCGAGCGTCCGTGGTGGGCGGCGCGAACCCGCAAGCGGGTCTTGGTTTTCTGGTCCAGTTGCCGAATGGTGAGTGCAGCCATGTCAGCAATGATAGCATCGGACGCAGATAGGCTCTTCAGCGCGCCAAGTGAAATATACGCCAGCGCCGGAGGCGCGGCATACTTTAGCCCAGCGCGTAAGCGCTGGGTGCGTGGTATATAAGAACGCGGAGCACCGGAGGTGCGGCACGTGTCTCATACCTACGCACAAAACGTCGTGCATGTGGTGTTCAGCACGAAAGGCCGGCACAAAACGATAGACAGCGAATTTCGGCCCAAATTATGGGCCTACGTTACGGGCATTTGTAGAAAGCTGGATATCTATGTTCATTCCCTGGGTGGGATGGAAGATCACCTTCATCTGCTAATTCAAATCCCGCCAGTTTTAACCTTGTCGAAGGCCGTTGCAACGATCAAAGCGAATTCGTCACGATGGGCCGGTGTGGAAGGTCGCAAGTTCGTGTGGCAGGAAGGCTATGCGGCCTTCAGTGTCAGCGCGTCGGTGATCCCCGTCGTGATTCGGTACATACGGAATCAGGAAGAGCATCACAAGAAAATGGATTTTGGTGCGGAGTTCGTTGCGTTGTTGAAGAAACATGGAGTCGAGTTTGATCCGAAATATGTTTTTGGTTAGGTGCCGCACCTACGGTGCTCATAATTGTTTTGCTCTTTAACCCAGCCCTAACGGGCTGGGCTAAACGGTGACGCGCCTCCGGCGCTTGAGGAACGGGTTGACTATTCGGAAAAGGTCTTCAACGGCGGCGGGTGACCAGCGAAGCTGCATTTACTTGCGAAACGCTTGATCGATGCGAGCGCCGACCTCTTCGTGAGTCAGGAACTCCCCTCGGTCGAGCTGCTCCAAGCTTCTTGTCACCTGCTGGCGGAACCAGGCGTCATGATCGACGTAGTGTTCCACAAGCTGCTTGACATATTCCTCCGCGCCGCTCTTGTTCTCGGCAGCGGCCCGCTCCACCTTCGCTTGCAGTTCCGGAGAAAGATGCACTTCCATATTTTCCTAGACTAGGTTTACACCGCGACGCTGTCAAGGCTTAGCTCGCCACTCGCCACTTCCTCAAACCCGCCCCCATCCCCGCGCCGCGCGGGCGCCTCGCCTTCGCTTAAGGGTCAAAGACCCGCACCCCTCCTTCGGCGGGCAAGCCTGAAAAACTGCAGGGATGCGGCGCCCAAGGGCGTTGTCCGGAATTAAGGCGCGGCCACCCGCCGCTTACTTTTTCGGCTGTGCCGCCGGAGCCGGTTCGCTCGTCGGGGGAACAATGTTTTTGAGCCGCATGTATGTGACCAGATTGCCGTAGTGTTCCATGTCATGCGCGTTGTTAATGTTCAGCACACCGAATTTGGGCATATCCATGCCGAACAGCTTCACCATTTGCGCGCCGGACGCATCCGTCATGCCGTCATAAGCTTTGTCACAGTAGGCGAGCGCACCTTTGAGCGCGGCAACGAGATCGGCTTTCGTGGTCTTGGTCTCCTCGATTTTGAGGCCGGGATTCGTCTCCCCGAGTGCCAGCGAGCAAAAATTATATTGGGCGTCCGCGACATGCCCCACAATCTGGCCGTAGCTGCGGACGGAGTCAGTGGGCTTGAAGTTGTAGTTCTCTTCGGGCATTTTTTCAGCGGAACTGACGAGGATGGTTTTCATCCTTGCGTAGAAGATTTTATTGTACGTGCTGAACGGACCTTGTGAAGCCTGCTCTCCCTTGCTGTTCGAGGCCCCCTGCGGAGCTTTGGAATCCTGTGCGAAAGCCGCCGCGGATACCAGGAACAACACCACTGCTGACGCCATAGCCTGGAATTTCATTTGACTCTCCTGACTGCGCAGATTTAGCGCCGACACCTCGGGCGCTGCTTCTATATACGCTGTTGGGTCCCGTTTTATTTCAGGGGGCTGTTCTGGCAGCAAAATAGTTCGCCACCTTCTGGCCCTTACCGGGAGCCCGAGGACAGACGGAACGCTTTCTGATGTTTGTTTGACAAGACTAGTCTTGCTGATAATGATTGAAGGTTTTCAGAATAGGGGTAAACTTCCCGTCTGTCCCCAGTTTCCGTCCCCAGTTTCCCTAGCGTCGCCTACGTTTTCGCCGCAAGTCTGCCCGCAGGTTCTTGTATTCGTAGACAATGAAGCGCGCGAGCGTAAGGCTAACGAGGATAAAGCTGCCCGCCTTGACCAATAGTCCTTCTGGGTCGGACCACATGATTCAACTCTGAATCCTGAACCAGTCTTTGACGGTTAGTTTGAATCGCGTGATCTCATCCTCATTCAACGCGCAGCTGTGGGCGACGAGGTTGCGCACTTTGTTGAGCTGCGACAGCGTTGTTCTCATTGCCTTCTCGCTGCGCAGGGTGTCTGCGAAGTCTCCCCAGTTTGAAGCGAATATGTCTATCAACTCGCCGAAGTTCGTATAGGTGAGCGGGTCGTCGCTCCGAATGGACATTGCGGTATCGCGCTCTTCCTTTTGTTTTTTTTCCACTTCCTGTCGAACCTTCTCTGGCACTTTCGTTGCCCACCAAGTCGGCCCATACTTCTCTTTGAGAGTTTCTGAAATCAGGCGGCGGATCGAATTTTCGACGGCATAGTAGATGGCGTAGAAATCCGCCATCTTCTTTGCTTCTTGAAAGATGTCGCTTTCAAACAGTTCCACGTCTACGACTTCGGCCTTAACGATGGTTTTGGAGTGCTCAATCTGAACCCCAGAGGCTTCCAGCTTCTGGAGTTCGCTCTCGAGCAGCAGATTGTGCATCCCGAACAGCTTCAGGTCGTCGGTGACGCTCATGTCTCCCTCAACAAGTTCTCGCGGAGACTCTTGAAGATCGCGTTGAAGACCTCAATATCGGTCGTTGCCGGAAGGTTCAGATTGATGGTGTAGCTGAGGCCGATTTTTCCTAATTCCTTCCGGCCCCCAGAGCCGCTCCCGTCCTGGGGGGAATCCGTAGGCAGATTTGGCTTCGGGGCAGGGCTGCCGTCCCACGCGGCCATCTTCGACAGCTCTGTAAATGTGCCGGCCACATATTGGATATTCGCATCATCTTCGCCTGCGCCAAGTATGCTGCGCAACTTCGCCATCAGTGTGGGCCTGTCCGCCTTGTAGATGTATTCGTTTACATTAAACAGCGTCTTGTAGGCTTCGCGCATTCGCGCGGCTATCACTCTCCCCGCCTGCGCTGCGTCGCGGACGTCGCGATACGCCTGCGTGGGAACGTTACCTGGGTCAATAAATCCCAGTTTTTTCATCAGTGGGATCATGGCCCGATAGCTGGAAGATTTTAAGTTCAGTACGTCGCCCAGGAAGTCCTGGGTGAACTTGGGCGGAACTCCTGCTTCCCGAATCGCCGCGAATAGTTTAGGGATGCCGCCGTAGCCGTTGACATAGGGTGGGTATTCGACCGCCATAGTGTTGCTCCTTTATGCACATTGCAAGGATACCGGAAATCGGTGCGAATGCAAGACAATATCCAAAGTGGGTCGCTCCGATAGGCGCGTGTGCATTGTAAGGTCTGGATATGGAACTCGAATATGTTTTGGCGTTAACGGCGGGTAGCGCATCGTTTGCGGCGGGTTGCAAGGGTGGGGCTACCTTTCGCTAGCCTCTTCTGCCTTCTGCTGGCGGGTGGCGGGCCTTTGGCCACATGGCCGACCATCGACTGTGAAGAGCAGCGGCGAATGGCGAGCGACAAAAACAGTGGTGAGTGACGAGTGGCGAGGACGACGGCAGAAGATTACAGGTTCGCGCCGAAAGCCAGCAGACGGCCATCGCAATCCTTCACCACGAACTCGCGCTTGTGCCAGGGCATGTTGCCAAGCCCCCGAGTGAATTCTACGCCGTGGGCGGTGTACTCGGCATAAAGTGCGTCGGCATCTTCAACGACGAGGTAGGCTCGTTTGCTCAGGGTTTGTAAGTACAAACCCTGAAACCCGGAGCAATTCGTCCGCGTATTTGTCCGGATTGGCGGTGGGCGGCTGGGCGCAGCGGAAATGAATCACCTGCTGGGCGCGCGCCACGATGGCTTAGAGCGGAGGATCCTGCAAAGAGCCGGCTGGAAGCCGGCGCTACAAAATGTCCCCAGACATTGGAAGCCAAGCTTGCCGGTGTAATAGGCGAGCGTTGCGGGAATGTCCATTCACGCGCGCCCGTAAGTACGGGCGACGGTGAAGAACACCGGCGCAATCTGACGGAGCATGGGGCAAGTCTACCGCTTCCGATTCATGACTGATGTTGATACAATGTTTCTACAAGGAGGCGGTACCGCCTATGAGAGCCGTCGTCAAGAAATGGGGCAACAGCGCCTCGGTGCGCATTCCCGCCGCAGTCCTGCAGGCCGCCAAGCTCCGCTTGGATGATTCCGTGGAGGTGCGTGAGGAGTCTGGCCGCATTGTCATCGAACCTGTCCGGCGCAAGGAATATACCCTCTCCGAACTCCTCAAAGGAATTACCCCGGAGAATTTGCACGAGGAAGTCGATTTTGGCAGACCTGTGGGCAAGGAGGCCTGGTGAAGCAGCCTGCCTATGTGCCCGATGCAGGCGACATTGTGTGGATCAATTTCGACCCGCAAGCGGGGCATGAGCAGGCTGGACACCGCCCCGCCGTGGTGCTCAGCCCGGCGGCCTACAACGGAAAGACAAGTCTCATGCTTTGCTGTCCCATGACCACGCAGATCAAAAGCTATCCCTTCGAGGTGCTCATTGCCGGTCCGTCCCGGAGCGCTGTGCTGGCGGACCAAATCAAGAGCCTCGACTGGCGCAGGAGACGAGCCAAGCGCAAAGGATTCGTATCTCCTGCGGAGTTAGCAGAGGTCCGCGCCAAAATCCGTGCGCTCATCGGCTAGCTCTCTTTTTTCTCTCGTAGGGGAAACTTAGGGGGCCGATGGGCCGGAACGTTTGCACGTCTTAACGTCGGAACGTCGGGAGAGAGGCAGGACGTGCGGAGTTGTTGCGTTGTTGAAGAAACACGGAATCGAGTTTGATCCGAAATATGTTTTTGGTTAGGTGCCGCACCTACGGTGCTCACGATTTTTTTGCACTTTAACCCAGCCCTAACGGGCTGGGCTAAAGTGTGACGCGCCTCCGGCGCTCGTTTGAGAGGTACGAGACAGGTTCGACGGCGGGGGGAGCTCCCTTGCGGGGATTGCCCGAGCCTCATTTCGAGCGGCGGGGTCGCCCGAGCAGGCTCCATCTTTCTATGTGTTGTCGATAGTGGTGCGACGAGCTGGCAGTACCCAGGTGCTCGCTTTCTTCCGGGTTGAAGGTGGTTTGCCTGAAACCTGTCAGCTCCTTAGGCAGAATCAGAAAGCGGCCATCCGGCAGTTTCCACGCGCAGATATCAAACCGGCCTGCGGGCTGACGAATACTAAGGTAAGTATATTTGTATTCGCTTCTCCCTACGTCGTGCCAGCAGGCTTTCCGTTGAATACAAAGTTTCCCGTTTATGTAAGCATTCCTCGGCCCGAGCAGTTCGACTGCAAACCCGCGTTTTTGCGCTTGCACAAAAAACTCCGGCATTTCTTTCTTGCGCCGCTCCATTCGGCAAATGGCGTGCCGCGATCTCCCGTCAGCGAAACCCATTTGCAGAGCCAGTTGACGCACACGCTCCCGCGTCAGCCCGATGCGTCTGGCAATTTCGGCATGGGTGATGCAATTCCGCTCCAACATGGCGCGGATCAGTTTTCCCTTTCTGTGAACAGCGGAAAGCGTGTGGCGCTTAAACCCGCGTTTGTCAAGCTGGAGCCGGCAGGTTTGGCAGTAACGCATGGAGTTCGGCATGGCTCATTCATCTATATTGCAAGATAATAATACCAGCAACCTGATAAATCCGCTAGATGCGGGCCGAGGGGGCGAGTGACAGGCCTTACGCCCACGGCCTACTGTCAACCGCCAGCGGTGGTCGGCTGGCGGTTGGAGCGGGAATGGCGCAGGCGTGAGAAGAATTTATTGGCGCGGGCGATGTCGGCGGCGATTTGGGCGCGCAATTCTTCGGGGCCACTGAATTTCTTTTCTTCGCGAAGACGCTTCCAGAAGCGCACTTCCATCCTTTTCGGTGTCGTCGCTAGCTGAGTGTCGAGCAAATGCGTTTCGACGCTCAACGCGGAACCGTTGAAGGTTGGGCGCGTACCGATATTGGTGACCGAGCGGTAACTGCGCGTCTCGCCTTCGAGGCACGTGCGCGTGATGTAAACGCCGCGAGCGGGAAGCAGTTCCTGCTCCGCGGCGAGGTTCAGGGTGGGAAAGGTGAAGCGCCGTCCTGTCCCCGTGCCGCTGACCACTTCGCCCGTGAGAGCGAAGGCCCGGCCCAGAAGACGCGCGGCGTGGGACACGTCGCCTTCGGCAACTTCCCGGCGAATGATGGTGCTGGAAACGACTTCTCCGCGATAGACCACCGGGGGAACAATCACGACGTCGAATCCATGTTTTGCACCAAGCTCGGAGAGCAACTTCACGTCACCCGCCTGTTTATGTCCGAAGCGAAAATTTTCGCCCACGAGAACGGCCTTAATATGCAGATCGCGAAGAAGAATTTGCTCCACGAATTCCTCGGGTGGGAGCCGCGCGAGATCGAGTGTGAACGGCAAAACCACAACGGCTTCCAGGCCGAGCAGGTTGAACCACTCCATACGTTGCGCGTTGGTTGAGAGCCGCAACGGCGCGGACTCCGGGCGAAGCACTTTCCGCGGCGAGGGATCAAACGTGAGAGCCGTCGAGACCGCACCGAGGGCGCGTGCGCGCTCGACGGTGGCGCGAAGAATCGCTTGATGGCCTAAATGGATGCCGTCGAAGTTGCCGATGGCCAGTACGCTGGTGTGGCCAAGAGTTGCATAGCGCGATGCCCAGGACTGCGAAGACGAAAAGGCCGACAATTTCGTTGAGCTCGCACTCAGCGTCGCGGCTCGCGGTTCTCGTGGATCCCCGCCCTGGAGCGAAACTTCGCCGGCAGCGTCCACGCGCACTTCAAATTCGAGGCCGTCGTAGGCCAGTTGCACATGTGGGCAGCCCATTTTTATGAGGCGCGCATTGGTCTCGGCGTGCGGCAGGTCGTGAGCGATGTGCGTGAACCACGCGCGGCGCGGCTTGAGTTGTTGAATGAGTGCGAGCGCTTGTTCCACCGTTTGATGCATGGGATGTGGAATATCTCGCAGGGCGTCCAGCACCAGTTCGTCGAGCCCCTCCAGCAGCGCCATGGACGAATCCGGAATCTTGCTGAAGTCAGTGAGATAAGCGGCCCGCCCAAAGCGGAAACCCAGAACTTCCATCTCCCCGTGGAGCATGGGCACGGGAACAAACTGAGTGCTGAGCAGGTCGAATGGGATCTTGACGGCGTTTAGCGTGACGCTCGGTACGGTGCTGAGCGTTGGTTTGTCGTCGAAAACATAGGCGAATACCCGCCGGATGATGCGGAACGTTTCTTCGTTGCTGTAAACGGGTATCGCCGCCCGCTGGCGGATATTGAAAGGGCGAATGTCGTCAAACCCGAGGATGTGGTCGGCGTGACCGTGCGTCAGCAAAATCGCATCGAGGTGTTCCAGTCCAACGCGGAGCGCCTGCTGGCGGAAGTCCGGCGTGGTATCAATCACCACGTTCTGGCCGCCGCGGGAGATCAGCAGGGAAGGGCGAAGCCTTTTATCGTGCGGATCGTTCGAATGGCACACGCGGCAAGGGCATCCGAGCGTGGGAACGCCCATGGACGTGCCGGAACCAAGAACGGTGATTTTTAGCGGAGCGGGAGGCATGGTGAAAGCGTTGGAACCAATCTTCACGCGGAGCAGGGTCAGACCGCCGGGCGTTTTTTATGGGCGGGCCTTAGCCTTGGCTTTCGCGGCCTCGGCCGCAACCGCCTGATTGATCTCCAGAAAGGTCATCTTCAGCTTGCCCAGGAGGTCCAGGAGCAGGTTGTCTTCTTCCGGCGCGAGATTGCCTTTGGTCTTCTCATGCAAAGCGTCAAGCATGTCAATCAGCTCGCGGGCGGCCTCGGGATCGATCACCGGCTGGCCGGTGCGCGGATCGGCATAGGCGCCAAGGACCATGGCAGCGTTGCTCCCCAGCATTCGAACGAGGTTCTCGAACGCGGGGGCACGCTTGGGTGTCTCGGCCGGAGGTGGAGGAGCAACTGCTTTTGCTGCCTCGGGGGGTGCGGCCGGAATCTTCGCCGCCTCCCGCTTGGCTTCCCGCTCTTCTTCCTCGACGACTTCCTTGCGCAATTCGCCTTCGGCGGTAAAAGGACGGCGGTCGATAACGCGAAACGCTTCTTCCTGTTTGTGGTCGGACAAGGTACTTTCCTCTGTGATTTGTCTCTCGTGCAGTTTATCACGGGTTGCCAGGCCGCGTCGCTGCGGCGCGTGCCCTTTAAATCTGCGATGCTTGTCAAAGCCACAGTTGCACCGTAAAGTGGAACGCTTGATTCATAATGGAAATAGTTGAAGAGAACATGCCTACGCGCCAGAAGCAGACGAAGAAAGCAAAAAAACTGCGCCGCAGCGGCAAACCGGTGAAACAGAAACAATTGACGCCAGGCCAATGGTTTGAAAAGCTCGTCGCCGTCCAGGCCAGATTGCGCGCCCCGAACGGGTGCCCCTGGGACCGCGAGCAAACGCATCAATCGCTGCGAACGTACCTCATCGAAGAAACCTACGAAGTCCTAGAAGCTCTCGAAAGCGGGAACGATGCCAAGTTCGCGGAAGAAATGGGCGATCTTCTTTTGCAGATTGTTTTCCATTCGCAGATCGCGCGCGAAGAAGGCCGCTTCACCGTAGCCGAGGTGATTCGCGAAATCCACGACAAGATGATCCGGCGGCATCCGCATGTTTTCGGGAAGACGAGCGCGAAAGATTCCGCCGAGGTGTTGAGAAACTGGGAGCAGATCAAGGCCGAAGAGCTCCGCTCTGGCGGTAAAAGAGGTGATTCGAACGACGGTGGAGAAACACCAAAAGAGACTTCTTTGCTCGATGGCGTCTCTCATGCGCTGCCCGCAACATTGGAAGGCTTTCAGCTCACTCGCAAGGCTTCCCGCATCGGCTTCGACTGGGAAGATGCAGGCGGGGTCTTCGATAAAATGCAGGAAGAAAAAGAAGAGTTGAAGAAAGCATTGAAGGAGCAGGACCAGCTGAAAATGGAAGAGGAACTGGGCGACTTGCTCTTCGCCGCTGTGAACCTTTCGCGCTTTTTGAAAATCGACCCGGAAATCGCACTCAAGAAGGCCAACGCGAAATTCTCACGCAGATTCCGCGCCATGGAGGGGCTGGCCCGGAAAAGTGGCCGGGAGTTCAAGAATCTTCCACGCGAGGAGATGGAGGCATTCTGGGACGCTGCGAAGAAGGCGGAAGGGAAGCCGCGCTTGCCGGAAATGAGCGGAACGCCAGCGAAGCAATGAGCCAGGAGATCACCGTTCGGAAGTGCGAGAGTCTGGATGAATTCCATCGTTGCATGGATCTCCAGCGCGAGATTTGGGGAGAAGCCGACCTGGAAGTCGAGCCGGCTACGATGTTTGTAGTGGCCGCGCATACCGGCGGGGAAGTGCTGGGCGCATTTGCCGGCGACCGTCTGGTGGGCTACACGCTCGCGGTTGTTGGCCTGCGTGACCGCGTTCCCTACCTGCATTCCCACATGACCGGTGTGAGCAGCGAATACCGCGACCGCGGCGTTGGCCGCATGCTGAAGCTCTTTCAGCGCACCGAAGCCCTGGGCCGCGGAATCCGTCTCGTGCAATGGACGTTCGATCCCCTCGAAGTTCGCAACGCGCACTTCAATTTGAACCGGCTCGGCGCGATCTGCCGGGAATATCATCCCAATTTGTACGGCGTCACGACCAGTCCGCTTCATCGCGGATTGGAGACGGACCGGCTGCTTGTGGAATGGCATCTCGACTCCGCGCGTGTGGTGGCGGCCATCGAAAATCTAGTCAAAGATCCCCCAGACGCCCCGGCGATCATCGAGTTGCCCGCGGAGCTCGAGCGCTGGCAGCGCGAAGATTCCTCGCAAGTCGGCGCCGTCCAGGCCCGCGTAAGGGAAGAGTTCACCATGTGGTTTGCAAAGGGCTACGCGGCAGTCGCCTTCCGCACCGCACCGGGAAACCGGGCGTATCTCCTCGCTCCCTGGAGCGACTTCTAGGAAAGGCACACTGGCTGAAGAATTATGCGAATACGTGAGATCACACTGCAGGAAGTTCAGATGAAGCTGGTGACCCCGTTCGAAACCAGCGTGGAGCGCACGGAAGTGCGCCGCATATTGTTGGTACAGGCGGACGTAGACGGTGTCGTCGGCTGGGGCGAATGTGTCGCCGGCGAGACACCTTCTTATAGTCCGGAAACAGCGGATACTGCGTGGCTCATGCTTCGCGATTTTCTTTGGCCGCTGATCAAGGGAAAGGATTTCTCGGCCGCCGGCGAAGTGTGGGATTTGCTCGCGCGGGTCCGCGGCCACAACATGGCCAAGGCGGCACTGGAAGCAGCCGTCTGGGATGCCGAAGCCAAACAAAAGGGCACGCCACTTTCAAAACTCATCGGGGGCGTGCGCGAGGAGATCACAAGCGGCGTCTCGATCGGCATTAAGGAATCGCTGGACGACCTCGCCGCCGCGGTGCAAAAAGAACTCACTGCCGGATATCAGCGCATCAAAATAAAAATCAAGCCGGGGCAGGACCTGGAGCCGGTGCGCCGTCTGCGCCAGGATTTTCCACGCATCAAGCTGATGGTCGACGCCAACTCCGCCTACACACTGGATGACTGGCCGCTCCTCAAGCAACTCGAAGGCTACTACCTGATGATGATCGAACAGCCGCTCGGCTGGGACGATCTCTACAGCCACGTCGAGCTGCAGAAAAAGCTGGACACCCCGATCTGCCTGGACGAGTGCATTCACACGGAAGGGCAAGCGCGCGCCGCCATCGAGCTGGGCGCCTGCAAAATCATCAACATCAAGCTTGGCCGCGTCGGCGGCCACACTGTGGCGCGGCGGATCCACGATCTCTGCCAGCGCCACGGTATTCCGGTCTGGTGCGGCGGGATGCTCGAATCCGGCATCGGCCGCGCGCACAATATCGCGCTCTCGACGCTTCCCAATTTCAGCCTCCCCGGCGATGTGGCCGCCAGCAAACGTTATTGGGAGGAAGACATCATCCTTCCTGAAGTCACGGTGTCGGCACAAGGCACGATTCGCGTGCCTACTGGTCCCGGCATCGGAGTCGAACCGCGATTGGACCGCATCGACAAACTTACCGTTCGAAAAGAACGCCTGGCCTGAGCGGTTTGGCGCAGAACATGGTAACAGGACCTTCCTGAGTTTTTGTCTACAAACGCGGGCAAGTGATGGAGGGACAGGGGTTTATCGTTTCGGATAAGTGGGAGGGGACGGAATCCGTGGTAGAAGGGTTTTCGCGAAAAAATCCTGATCT
>Ga0209648_10003643_pt1 | contig 12989 bp, 15 predicted proteins | sample GraSoi2013_115cm_FD_185830 | JGI IMG/M metagenome (GOLD analysis project Ga0209648, IMG submission 185830) | Grasslands soil microbial communities from the Angelo Coastal Reserve, California, USA - Sample 9_17_2013_115cm (SPAdes) (version 2) | ecosystem: Environmental > Terrestrial > Soil >...
CCGATCGCTCCCTGATTTCTGCCGATTTTTTCGTGTGTTCTCAGGTCCACGATGCTGAGGAGCGCATAGGATCGTCAACGCTTTTTGACCTTTGCACTTTGTGAGATTCGAATGACCACAGTTCTCAAGACTGGCGACGGTGATGCTGCGGCAGCACCGGAAAAAGCTCCGCGGCTAAAATTCTCCCGCTATCAGCGCTTCCTGGTGGCGCTGCTGGCGTTCTTACAATTCTCCATTATCCTCGACTTCATGATCATATCGCCGCTTGGCGCGATCATCATGCCCGATCTCGATATCAGCCCGCAGCGATTTGGCGAGATCGTATCGGCCTACGCCTTCAGCGCCGGCGTCTCCGGCTTGTTGGCAGCCGGTTTCGCCGACCGCTTCGATCGCAAGAGGTTTCTCCTCTTCTTCTATTGCGGCTTCATCGCCGGTACGACGCTTTGCGCGCTCGCGCCCAACTATCCTCTGCTCCTGCTGGCCCGAATTGTGACCGGACTGTTCGGCGGGGTCATCGGCTCCATCGTGCTTGCCATCGCCACGGATCTATTCCCTCTTGCGATGCGGGGCCGTGTGATGGGGGTCGTAACGACCGCCTTCTCGGCCAGTCAGGTCTTAGGCATCCCAACGGGACTTTACATCGCCAACCACTGGAACTGGCACGCTACATTCCTGGCGATCGTCCTCGTCACGATACCGGTGGGCCTGATTATCGCTTTATACATGAAGCCCGTAGCGGGCCATCTCGCGCTGAAGCAGACTGAAAGCCCGTGGCGGCATCTGACCGGCACCGTCTTGGTGCCGCGGTACGTCATGGCCTTCGCCACGACGGCGTTGCTGGTGACCGGCGGCTACATGCTGCTGCCATTCGCCAGCGTCTACACGGTGAACAACCTCGGCATTGCGCTGACCGACCTCCCCACGCTTTATCTGGTGTCGGGAATGTTCACGATCTTTACGGGTCCGCTGATCGGGAGAGCCAGCGACGCGTTCGGAAAGTTCAGGACCTTCGTCTTCGGCTGCGCCGTGTCTATTGTCATGGTGGTCGTCTATACGCATCTCCCCCGCGTGCCGCTGACCGTCGTGATCGTCGTCAATGTGTTGCTGTTCGTCGGCATATTTTCACGCATGATCCCGTCGCAGGCGCTGATGTCGGCGATCCCTGAGGTAGCGAAACGGGGCTCCTTCAACGCTGTCAGCGCCTCCGTGCAGCAAGTGTCAGGCGGCATCGCCTCGATCGTCGCCGGCATCGTCGTTGCGCAAAGTCCCGCCGGTGACCTGCAGCGCTTCGATCTCCTGGGCTACGTCGTCGTTTCGACGACGCTGCTGTCGCTGGGTTTGATGTACTTCATTCAAAGAGCCGTGGCCGAGACCTCCGGCCGCTGAAGGCGCGGCATCCTCCAACAGTGCCGCCGTAGGGGCGAACCCTTGTGGTCGCCCGGTCTGCGCACCGCATGTCCCTGACGCCGGCGCTGGGGCAAGGGGCGACCCTACGGCGGCATGAATCCGGTGCTATTGCTCGGCAGCATGAAAAATTTACCCTCTAAACACTAAAGCTATTGCCTAACTATCTCTTCCGTGATACTTAGGCACATGCTTAACCAATCGCCCGACCTCGACCGCCTTTTCCACGCCCTCGCCGACCCCGCGCGCCGCGCGATGGTCGAGCGGTTGAGCCGCGGACCGGCGCCGGTGAGCGAACTTGCCCGTCCTCTGCCCATGTCGCTGCCTTCGGCCATGCAGCACCTGGGCGTCCTGGAGGCTGCGGGCCTGGTGCGTACGGAGAAGGTCGGCCGCGTACGCACCTGCAGGATTGAGCCCAAGGCGCTGAGTCTTGCCGAGCAATGGATCAACGCCCGGCGGCTTGAGTGGGAACACCGCCTCGACCGCTTGGGCGATTATTTGAAAACCTTGGAGAACGAAGGAGATGGCGATGCCTCAGGGAAGAGCGAATAAGGCTGCGACCGCGCTGGAACCGCTGCCGCTCAAGATTTCCCGTGTCTTTCACGCGCCGCGCCAGACGGTGTTCAAGGCCTGGAGTTCGGCCGATCACATCAAGCGCTGGTTCAGCCCGGAACACTGCTCGGTTCCGGAGGCCAGGATTGAGATGCATGTGGGCGGCGCGTTCGATGTCTGCATGCTCTTGCCGACTGGCGAGAAACACTGGATCCGCGGCACTTTCGCCGAAGTCACGCCGCCCAGCCGGCTGGCGATCGATATGAACGTCACCTCCGGCGCCGGCGAGCCGTTGTTCCGCTGCTTTACCGAAGTCGAATTCTCCGACGCGCTCGGCGGGACGCGCATGGATGTGGTGCAGGCCTACACGTTCATTGATCCGTCGATGGCCGCACCGATGGTGGCGGGCGCCCAGGAAGGGTGGCGCACCACGCTCGACAAGCTGGAGAAAGAGGTCGTGCGCATGCAGGGCGGAGCGGAGACCGGCGTTCGCTCGGTGGTGCATGCCACCTTTCATCTGGAGCGCAGCTACGATGCGCCGGTCGCGCGGGTGTGGAAGGCGCTGACCGATGAGAAAGCCAAGCAAAAGTGGTTTTGCGGCACACCGGGCCGCTGGGAATTGCTGGAGCGGCACATGGATGTGCGCGTCGGCGGAAGCGAGCGGCTGAAGGGACGTTGGGAAGGCGGCGTCGTTTCCACCTTCGACGCCACTTATCACGACGTGATTCCAAACGAACGGCTCGTCTACTCTTACGTGATGCACCTTAACGACAAGAAGATCTCCGTGTCGCTCGCGACCATGCAGTTGAAGGCCGATGGCAGAAAGACCACCCTGAAAATCTCCGAGCAGGGCGCATTCCTCGATGGCTATGACGACGCGGGGTCGCGCGAGCACGGCACCGGCCATCTCCTCGATGCGCTCGGCGCATCGCTGAAGGACTGAGCGGGTCGCTCGGGCCCCACACGTTGGCGACGCAGCGCGCGATGACGATGTCGCCCGCCGTCGTCGGGCCGTAGACGCCGCTGATCGCCACCGCGAGCGCTGCAATCAGCGTGGGGCCGGTCGCGCAACCGACCCCGACTGCGCCGAGGAATTGCACTGTCGCAACGGTGGCGAAAGCGCCTTGCAACCTACGGCTCTCCCGACTGCTCCTAAGGCGTAATGTCGTGGCCCAGGAAGCAATGTGGGTGGCCGACGTCGTGAGGCAGTTCGCCCGGGCCAAGGTACACGATGTTGTCCGAACTCGGGGTGCCGTCCAACCCCGCAAGGCGGCGCATCCGGAATGCAATGGCGTGATCCGCGCATGCGGTGTCGCCGCTGACTCCGAGCCCGCCGATCACCTGCCCACCCATGTAGAGCGCGACGCCACCACCAAATGTGATGATTCCACCGGGGACTTTGCCGATCCCCGATCCCTGCGCCTGGAATTCCGCGTTGAACGGGTTGGAATTGTTCAATCCGTAGAGGGAACCGGCGGGGAAATTGAGTGCCGTGCCAGCGTTGGCCGGCTGGGTGAACGAGTACAGATTGGCAGTCGAGAGTGCGAGCTTGTTGTTGCTGAAATCATTGGCGGTACTGGCCTTGGCGATGGCGATGGATCGGCTGCCGGGCCACGCATCGGGATCGCTGCGCACGACCGAGCAGAGGATGCCTTGCCGATCGACGATGGCAGACCACATTCGATTGGGCTTGAACAAGCCGCCATTGGCATCGGCAAGATTTACGACCGTCGCGAGCTTTGCCTGCAGGTTCTTTACGATGCCATCCGGGATGTTGCACTCCTCGTCCGCAAGAGCGGGCGTCCAAAGCAGCAATGCCGCGGCGGCGATGATCAGACCTTTCTTTAACATAAATGCATGTTGCATAGCTTACCCCAAGACTTGCGCAAAAACACGGGCACCCTCCGCAACGAGGCTGCGAAAGCGAGGCCACGAAAGATCGTCCGATTTATTTGCGATTGATGAAGACCGACAAGAAAACGACGGTCGCTGAGAATGAATGCTTGCCGATAGCACCTTCGCTGCCCATTCCCGACGAGTGATTTCGGCGTAATCCCCACGGGCAGCTACCCGTCAACGATAAGGGGTGCAGAAGCAACTGTCCAGCACAATGTTAATTTTATGTTAGATTTAACACACCGTCATCATGACGAACGAACTCCGTCAACATGATGGCGGCGAGCACGAGGTCGAAGCCGGCGCGGCCGTCGAGCTTAAGCGATGAGCTGGACCGCGATGCGATAGCGCGCCGGCGCACACCGGGTCAGTTCTTTGGCTGATTGAAGTGCTTCAAATCCGGCGGCGGCTGGTCCTTCCTGGCCGGCATCAACTCGCGGGCGCTGTTGAGCATATAGTGCTCGTCACCGATATTGACTTGAAGATTGTCCTCGGCGCAGACCGCCTCGACAAAGATCGGGTTCCGCTCGCGATGCATGGTCTTGAGCACGGTCCATGGGCGACTGAGCGCGTGGTCATAAGTCGTGATTTGGTTGTACAAGATGTCCGGATCAGACTTGTCCAAATACAGTCGCTCCTTGACGATGGTTTGGCCATCTTTGTGCATTGGTAGGCCGCTGGCATCAAAGGTCCGCGGATTCTTTAGATTGCGGGTCTCGATTTCGAGCACGTCGTAGCGGCCATCACCGTCCTCGTCGATCCATCTGCCGATCGAATAGCCCATCCAGGACGGCCCCTCACCGTCCGGAAACTTGCGACCGTCGGTGAAGACGCGGCGGAGCATGCCTAAATATTCCATCATGATGTAGGTGGTGTTGCGCTTAATGACGATTTCCATCGGCAGTATGAGATTCATCGCCCGCGGCATGCCTTCGAGGATGCAGGCATAGACCGGGTCGTCGCCAAACCCGCCTTTGGCCACATCGGCGAGATTGGCCTCGAAAACCGCCTGATACTCTGGCGTGAGTGGCGCTTCCTGTCCGCGCGCGGGCGGCTTCGTCTGGTCGTATCTTTCGATTGCCCCGATTCTGATCCACTGGCCCTCGAATGCCGGATATTTGCTCTCGTCAAATAGTTGTTGCGCGGCAACCGGACCTGCAACTAACGCCATGGCTGTCGTCAGCCAGCCTATTATGCATCGAAGCCGCATACCTCTCCTCCCGGTGTTGCGTTCGGATCGCGGAAAACGCGCTGTTCTAGGCACCGCCGAACGCGATACGCGCAGCGGTTAAGATCTTGACGGAGCAAGTGGCTATTGACGTCCCGCGACCGGGTTACTCAAATCGACTTGCGGCGGAAAATAGGAACCGCCCGCCTGGCCGCTATGCAGCGGACTGATCGTGCCCTTGAACGCATCACCAGGTCGGAACGTATTGGCCGTCACGCCCTGCCGAAGCATGATGCCGGGCGCCGGTCCTTCAAGAGTCCAATCCTTGACGACGCCATCTGCGCTCTTGACCTCCACGATCAATACGGAGTGCGGATTGACAAATCTGAACTCCTTTACGGCGCCCGAAATTTCGATCGGATGTTGATTGTCGAACATAGCAAATGAGTGATGCGCCGGCGCAGTACCGGTCGCCGCGGCGCAAGCAAGGCTCGCCAGCGCGGCAGTCGATCGTAATCTCATAATTCGTTTCCCCTTTGATCACTTCGCGTCGCCCTCAGGGGTTATCCTACGCATAAGGTGGTCGTAGGTACCGCTAGTTCCTCCATCCTCACCCGTGATGGAGATCGAAAGTGTGAGCTGTATCACACAAGCCAATGATATTTCGAATCGGCTCTTGGGCCCGGAGCTTCGCATGTCCCGCTGGTAGCTCCCTCGACAGGCAACCACCGCTAGCGCTGTAGGGCGCAATAAGCGCAGCGCATTGCGCCGCTCCAACTTTTGGCAGCGTCACGCCTCTTCGCACCGGAACGGCGCAATGCGCTGCGCTTATTGCGCCGTACGGTCCTACGATTTACTTGATCAACCCGACCTCGAAGCCGAGCGGCTGCTCCGCAATGTTACATCGGCCGAACGGCGTGGCCTGCACCATCCGCTCGAAATCCGCCTTGGAATAGGCTCGCTTCCTCAGCGCGGACAAAGTGGTCCGGGTGAGGAAGGCGTCGATGGGGCCAAGATGCATCTTCGCGACCTCATCGATGATGGCCTTGCCCGACGCGTCGTTGCGCATGTCGATGATGAGCGCCCTCCCGCCTGGCCCCAGCACGCGATGCATCTCGCGCAATGCGCCGACCGGATCGCTGAAGTTCTTGAACGCCGCACGGCAGACGATGAAGTCGAACGCCTCGGCGGCAAACGGCATGGCTGCGGCGTCGCCTTCCTGGAAGTCGACCTCAACGCGGCGGCGCGCGGCATTCTCACGCGCGATGCGGACGAATGTCCGGCTGACGTCGAGCCCGGCTACGCGATAGGAACCAAGCTGCGCCAGCGCGATGGCGAGATAGCCGGGTCCGGGGGCGACTTCGAGCACACGGTTGCCGGGGCGCAATCCATCGGCGATACGCTTGGCCAACTTGTGGTATTCGGCGATGCTCTTGCCGGTGTTCTTGGCGTACCAGGTCGCGATCATGCCCTCCATGCCTACGCCCTTGTACGGTTTTGGCTTCCGCTCCACGGAGGTCTTCATGGTCAACTCCATATATCTTATTATCTAAGATATTTAGCACATAAGGAAATTGCGAAGCGATGTCAACGAAAACCAAGCGGCGGCGGGAGCTGGAGGCCGCGCTCAACGCGGCGATGCGCGATGTCAGCGGCCAAGGCGTGCTCTACAGCCAGGCCGTGGCCGAGCGGCTCGGCATGAACAGCACCGATCTCGAATGCCTTGATCACATCTCGCGCGGTCCCCTCACCGCCGGCAGACTCGCTGAGCTGACCGGGCTGACGACCGGTGCGATCACGGGCGTCATCGATCGGCTCGAGCGCGCCGGCCTTGCGCGGCGCGAGCGCGACGCTGGCGACCGTCGCAAGACCCTGGTCAGGATGCTGCCTGCCGTCTCGGAGCGCGTCGCGCCCCTGTTCGAGCCGATGGAGCGCACCGCAATGGCGGTCCTGTCGAAGTATCGCGATGACGAGCTTGCCCTGCTTCTCGATTTCCTGACCAGAGCGCGCGATGCCGCTTTGACCGCGATGTCGGAGCTTCGCGCGCTACCGGGGCCGGACGTGCCGTAGGGCGCAATAAGCGCAGCGCATTGCGCCGCTCCAACCTTGGCACCGTCGCGCGGCTTTCGCGCCGGAATGGCGCAGTGCGCTACGCTTATTGCACCCTGCGGTCCTCCGACATCGGGGCACACCGGTCACACGACAGGTGATTGACACCGATCCGTTTCTAGGCCACCTTTTTTTTGCGGTGGATACGACCTGCTGCTTGCGCCCCTTGGGGGTACGGTGAACGTATCGTAGCGTCTCATAGACCTTTGCCCGAACGAACGGGTCAGCAACGCAAGCCCTGGCACTCCTGTTTCGTTCAAGCAAAGGATGAGGACATGCGCGACTTCCGCGACGCTAAAGCCATGGCGCGCACGCTGCGTGCCGCACTCGCCGCCAAGGGCTTCAACATTACCATCAGCCAAAGCCTTGAACTGATCGCCGCGATATTCGGCGTGGCCGATTGGAATACTCTCTCAGCCACGATCCGCGCGGAGGCGGTTGGTCCGCGCAACAACGCCCCCCCGCCTCGGTTTTCGACGGCCGAAAGCGGTTTTACGTTTTCCGCCGCGCTTGAATCGACGCTACACCGAACTGCGACAGCGGCGGCCAAAAGACTCAGCGAGTTTTCCGCCGCGCTTGAATCGACGCTACACCGAACCCTTGCCTACGCCAACCAGCGAGACCATGAGTACGCGACGCTGGAGCATCTCCTGCTCGCACTGATAGACGACGCAGACGCTGCGGCCGTGATGAAGGCCTGCAAAGTCGATCTTGGCGCACTGAAAGGGAATCTCACCAACTATATCGACAACGAGCTGAAAACACTGGTAATCGACAGCGGCGAGTCGAGACCGACCGCTGCCTTTCAGCGTGTGATCCAGCGCGCCGTGATAGTTGTGCAGTCCTCGCGCCGCGCGGAGGTGACGGGCGCGAACGTGCTGGTGGCGATCTTTGCCGAACGCGAGAGCCACTCCGCCTATTTCCTGCAGGAGCAGGAGATGACGCACTACGATGCTGTCAACTACATCAGTCACGGCATCGCAAAAGGAGGCGGAGTGCCGTAGGGCGCAATAAGCGCAGCGCATTGCGCCGCTCCGCTTTGGCAGCCTCACGCCGCTTTCGCACCGCAATGGCGCAATGCGCTGCGCTTATTGCGCCCTACGGTCCTACTCCGCCGGCTGCGCCGCCCGGTGCGCAGCCTCCGCGCCATTGACGGCCGCGGCCATCACATAGACGCCCGCCATCATTACGAAGCCCGTCAGCGCGATGGCGGCGAGGACGAGGTCGAAGCCGCCGCGGCCGTAGAGCTGGGCGATGAGCTGGACCGCGATGCCTGAGGTGATGAAGGTGAGGAAGTAGCGCACCGCATACACCCGGCCGCGCCAGGCGTCGGCGGTGTAGCGGGCGATCACGATGTCGCCGACCGTCGTCTGGCCGTAGATGGCCCCGATCGCCACTCCGAGCGCAACGACCAGCCCCGCGCCTGTCGCGTGCCCGGCCCACACCACGCCGACGACCTGAACGGTCGCCACGGTGGCAAACAGCACATGGGGCGGCGCCCGCTCGAGCAGACGCCCCATGGCAAGCTGGGCCAGCGCGCCGCACAGGAAGATGCCGGTCGCAAGCCACCCCACCACGATGAGCGGCACGCCTTCGCCGACCCGCTCGTCGACGAGCTTCGGCAGCGCGATCAGGGCGGTGTTGAAGGTGAGGCCGCCGGCGAGCGAGATCGCCACGTAACTGCCGAACATCACCGCCGCGGCGCGCCTCGACAGCGCCACGTTGGCGGTGGCGCTGCGCTTGCCGATGCGGTGCCGGTCGTCGGGCACCAGCGCCAGATAGGCGACGCCGGCCGCAAGGCACATCGCGGCCGGAACCAGGAACGCGGCACGCCAGTCGATCCACGCCGCCAGCGTGGTGGAAATCCCCGCGGCGAGCGTGACGCCGAGATTGCCGCACACGCCGTTGAAGGCGAGCGTGCGCGGGCGCGCCTTGGAGACATCGAGCAGCATCGCCATGCCGACCGGGTGATAGATGGCGGCGAACATGCCGAGGAAAAACATCGCGAACGCGAGCCACAGGGGGGTCGGCGCGAGGCCTGCGGCGACGAGCGAAGCGGCGCAACCGAAATAGAACAGCGCCATGATGTTGCGACGGCTCCAGCGGTCGGCAAGCCAGCCCGCGGGAATCGAAAACACCCCGAACGCAACTCTCATGGTGCACAGAGGCCTTATGCCAAGTTTAGCATTGCAACGCATGTAACCCATAGGTTACACTAGGGCCAACTAGAGAAAGAAGGCTAGCGTGGCCAATATCAATCCTCAGAAGATCACGGGCAAATGGCTTTCCGGCTTTGCGCTCGACGTCCATACGACGAGCAGCACGTACTTGGGCGTCAACGAGGCCGGACATGAAATGTATGACACCAAACGTTCGGAAATTGGCGAACTCCTTTATCGCCTGAAATATAGAGGCGATATGGCCGCCGCCGGAGAGATCATAGATGCGGTCTCAAAATTTCTGGCGCCGCAACGCGACAAATTTGATCTCATCGTGCCAGTGCCGCCGTCGGGTGTCCGCGCGGTTCAACCCGTCATCATTGTGGCTAGAGGCATTGGTGCGGCGCTCGGCGCCCCTATGGTCGAGTGCATTACAACAACGCGCGGGGCCACGCAGCTCAAAGGAGTCCTTGATCCTGACAAGCGCAATGAATTGCTGGCAGGGCTACATGCGGTCGATCCGGCTCATACGGCCGGCAAGAATGTCCTGTTGTTTGATGATTTGTTCCGGTCGGGTGCGACCATGAATGCCATCACTGAGCTTTTGACGACGGCGGGCAAAGCCGCAAGCGTCCGGGCACTCACCATCACGCGTACAAGGAGCAATCAATGAATACCGTTTTCATAGGCGGCTCGCGTCACCTGTCGCGTCTGTCCTCTGAGGTGAAAGAGCGGTTGCACAACATCACTAGCAGCGGCGCTCGCGTCGTCGTTGGGGATGCTAACGGCGCCGATAAAGCGGTACAAAAATTTCTTCACGGTGCTTCGTACAAAAATGTCGTTGTTTTCTGCTCCGGAGATAACTGCCGCAATAATCTCGGGCAATGGGAAACGCGGAACATCAAGCCCCCCAGGCACCTTAAGGGATTCGACTTCTACGCGGCCAAGGACCGCGAGATGGCGCGCGAAGCGGACTTTGGACTGATGATCTGGGATGGGAAAAGCGCCGGTACCGTCCTCAATATTCTGCGTTTGATCCGGGCGGATAAAAAGGCCGTACTGCTAAACGTACCGGATAAGCAAACGACAACGTTCAAAGCATCCGACGACTGGACTCGATTTATTTCCCGTGTCAGTTCCGACTTCCGCAACGATCTGCGCAAGCGCGCAACGCCCGACGAGTGGATGCCGCCACAGAAACAAGAGCAGCCAACGTTTTTGGACGCGATGGAACCCTCCAACCTCGCGGCTCGCGGCGCGTCGCCGCCCGCCAAAACCGATGATGAGCTGGCAGCTGAAATCAACGCCGCACTCGCGACGGGCGATCCGGCATCTATTGTCGATGCGCTTGGCAATATTGCCAAGGCGCGTGGAATGAGCCAGGTGGCCAAAGACACAGGTCTCGCCCGCGAAAGCCTCTATCGCTCACTTGGTGCGGGAGGAAATCCAGAATTCAACACCGTGTTAAAGGTCATCACGTCCATGGGACTTCGTCTCATGGTTGGCAAGGCCTTTGACAAGGTTCAAGACGAGCGGCCATGAACGCCACGTCCGCCTTGTCGCCGCGCTCGGAAAGACCGGAATTCAAGGCTGAGCCGGAGTGGCAACACCGGCAAAATTGGCACCTTGAGCTCTGGTGAAATTAAAGCGAAATATCCGGTTCTCTCTCAGGTACCGAATCAGGCGAAAAATTGGATTGAAAACTGAGCCGCGTCCGGCTGCGCCGGTCAGGCTTTAGCCGCGAAGCGACCCGAACCCGCAGGCCCCGGAAGAGTCGGGATGCAGGGTCTCGGCCCATGCGGGTGACGATCCCTCGCAGGCACCTAGCGGGGGCAGCGACACGTGAGGCGCTGCATGAGCTCGATGAATTGACCGCGTTCCGACACCTGTTCTGCGCACCGGTAGTAACTAGTAATATATTACCTCTGCGGGACGCCACCTCCCGCCAGCAAAGGGACTCCGAATGATCCATCATGAAAGCTTGGAAGACTTATTGTAAATCGTCTTACAGGCGTTCATATGTGGAAACACGCCCGCTCATTTCGCGGTAACCGCGAGTGCGTGTTTGGGGAACGTGGCCACCAAAGTTGGAGAGGCGGATATGTCGGTCATTCGCAGTTACGCGGTATGGAATAACAAGGGTGGCGTCGGCAAGAGCACGATCACGTTTCATCTGGCCTCGCGGTATGCAGAGAAACATCCCGACAAGAAAGTTCTCGTAATCGATCTGTGTCCTCAGTCGAACTCAAGCATGATGCTCCTCGGTGGTGGCGCCACAGGCGAGGGCCATGTGCTGACTCTTTGTACGGAAGCAACACCTAGAACCGTCGTTGGATATCTGAGCACTGTGATATCTCAAGGTGTTGGTGCACCCCTGCCAAATCCAGAGGATTACTTGGTTAACGTAAATGAATTTAATGAGCATATGCCAAAGAATCTCTACCTTATGTGTGGAGATGGAAATTTAGAGCCTATGGCCCCCGCCATTTTTGGTGCGGCTTCTGCACCCGCCCTAAAGCGTTCTCCGTTTAGGTTGACCATATCCTGAATTTGCGAGGTACGCGGCGCATTCAGCTCGGGAGATTTGATCGAGACAGGAGGCGACGGTGTTCCATAGGCTCCTGACGGTGAAGGCGGCATTCTTGAGAGTATATGCGGCAACTTTGCGCAGGAGTGCTTTGAGCTTGGCGAATAGTTGCTCGATTGGATTTAAGTCGGGACTGTATGCTGGGAGGTAGAACGGAATTGCACCGCGAGCCTCAATGGCTTCTTCGATTCCATCGACTTTATGGACACTGACGTTGTCCATGAACACGATGTCGCCTCGCTTCAGGGTCGGAGCGAGAAACTGTTCGGTATAGGCCTTGAACATCTCGCCGGTCATCGGCCCTTCGAGCACGAAGGGCGCGGTAACACGATCATGACGCAGCGCAGCGATGAAAGTGACGGTTTTCCAATTGCCGTGTGGCACCTTTTGGACAAGCCGTTCGCCCTGCGGTGCCCGCCCGTAGAGGCGGGTAATCGTCGTGGAGACGCTGGTTTCGTCGATAAAGACAAGGCGCTTCGGATCAAGTCTTGGCTGCTGTTTCTGCAAGGCCTTACGTGCGGTGGCGACGTCCGGCCGATCCTGCTCGGCGGCCCGCAGACTTTTTTTTAAAGCGCAAATTCAAATGATGCAGAAATCGGGAGATCGAGGACTGACCGACTGTCACTTTCTCGGTCGCCAGAACGGCCTTGATCTCCGCCAGCGTGATATCCGGCTGCTCCGCCACTAATTGCCGGACCAGATCCTCATGCGTCGCCAGAGCATATCCTTTGTACCCGCCGAATTTGGCCGGGCTGACACTGCCCGTTTCGCGGTGGAGCCTACGGAAACGTACCACAGAGCTGATACTCACGCCGAATTGCTCCGCAGTTTCCGGAATCGTGGCGCCATCCTGCTCCGCCACCACCACGCGTGCCCGCAAATCCTCCGAATACGGCTTCCCCATCCCATACTGGCCTCCATCCCAGTACGAATCTTGAATCCGATTCGTGCCCCCAGGGGAATCCCTCACGATTCAGTCTTTTCGGGAACCGCTCTAACGCCTACAACTCAGCCTTGGAAGTGGGTGCACCTCATTTTTAAAGAACTTATAGAAAACACGGCGAAGAAAATGCCTAATTCCGACTGGATGGTTTTGTTGATACTAATCCCAGCT
>Ga0209648_10003644_pt1 | contig 12982 bp, 7 predicted proteins | sample GraSoi2013_115cm_FD_185830 | JGI IMG/M metagenome (GOLD analysis project Ga0209648, IMG submission 185830) | Grasslands soil microbial communities from the Angelo Coastal Reserve, California, USA - Sample 9_17_2013_115cm (SPAdes) (version 2) | ecosystem: Environmental > Terrestrial > Soil >...
GCGTGGGGGTAGATCGCGAGCAGATCCACATCGACCGGAAGCGTAAATTCATCTGTGACGAGGAAATGTTTTTCGCCGGGAGGGATGTCGAGCTGCCGGTCGTTTTCCAATTGGAGCAGCAAAGGGAAGAGGGTCGCGGGTTTGTCGGTAAAGTACAGGCCAAGATTCGGCTGGATCTTCTCCGTCTTGCCGGAAGGCTGCAAGTGCATGTTTAGAACTAGATCAGTCTCTGTGTCCAGGCGCAGAGACATGCCTTCGGGCTCGGGCCTGGGCACGATGCCGGGTTTCCAGAAGAGGAAGTGGCTGTCCGGATCAAAGGTCTCTGATTCGATTTTGAGCTCCATGCCGGGGAAACCCGCACCCGGCTCTGCCTCCTGGCGGCGCGCGGATTGATTGCGATCCACGAGAATGTTCGCATGGTGAACGGCACGTTTTTCGCCGGGCCGGATCTCGATGGCTTTTAGCCAGCGCGTGCGATCGACGGGCGTTCGAAAGATGAAATTCCAATACATGTCGGAGCCGCTCGCGGGGAGAGTGTACGGTTTTTTCGCTTCTATGATTTCATCCGGACGGCCGAGCTGCCAGCCTGGGACAAATTGCGGGGCGGGGGGTAGATCGGCGGAAGCGCCCTCAACCGCTCCCTGCTCGACCCACATTTGAAGGAGGGTAATCTGCTCGTTGGACAGGTGGAGTTCGTCGGCAAATCTCAACTCCTGTGGCTCCGGCAGCCACGGGGGCATGAAGCGTTTCGAAGTTACCGCGGCGATTTGGCGGGCCCGGGCCTTTGCGTCCGCGTAAGTAAGCAACGGAAAAGGGCCACCTTCGCCGGGCCGGTGGCACGGGGAACAATAATGAAAAAGGATGGGAGCGATATCGCGATTGAAGGTGACCTGCTGAGGGACAGGTGACGAGGGTTGAGTGGTGGTGTCCCTCTGTTGGGCTAAGACCGCTCCGGCGACGGAGCTGAATCCAAGCAAGCATGCAACGACGGATCGGCAGGAAAGGGTCATTCGAGGTCCGCGATGAAACATCCCACGCCCGGCATATTGCGTGGCGGTGTTTTCCCGCTGAGAGCGGCTTGGATAGCATCGTCGAGTTCGTGGGTGGTTGCAGCGGGGCGGGCGCGTCCGAAATCCACGTACAAGTCATCGATGCGGCCGTGATAGAGCAGCCGGTGATTGGCGTCGAAGACGGCCGCTTCCGGCGTAACCCTGACTTGAGCTTGAGTGACGAGCGCGTGTTGCGGATCGCGCAGCGCAGGGAGTTTGTAGCCGTAGTCGCGTTCATGTTGGCGAATTTTTTCAGCGGAAGCCATCCTGCTGGGATAGACAAGCCAGAAGTCTACCTTGGCTCCATATTGCGAGCTGATTCGCTGAATCAACGGCGCATAGCGGTTGGAGATAGGGCAGTCAGTGCGCACGAAGACGAGCACAACAGGTTTTCCCGAAGCTGCCAAAAAGGGATCTGTTGGTGTGCCGTCGAGACGCAGCGCCGTTTTTTGGGCGGTGGACGAAGAGGGCAACTTGAGAAGGATAAGCGCTGCCACGATAAGGGACAAGAAGATAGATAATAACTGTTGCGAAGTAAGCCTAGGGCGATGCATGAGTGTGTCCCCCGTGGGGTCTGACCGCAAAAATTTTACTCCGGGGCAGAGCGCTCTGTCTATTTGCCACGCCGTTTGTTGGGCCGTTCCGCACACACGTAGAGCACAAAAAACGGGGAGCCTGTGAGGACTCCCCGTCGGGGTGGTAGGGTGTCAGTTTAGATTAAAAAGTAAATCTTAAGCCAAACTGGAGTTGCCGCATTCCGCTCGGCGAGCCCGGTGAATTGTTGTTTTCGATGTCGCTGATCCGGCCAGAGTCGCCGCCGCAATCTATGCATGTGTTGCCCTGGGTGCTGCTGAAGGCGAGGACAGGGTGGTTGAATACGTTGTAGGCGTCAAAGCGGAATTGTGCCTTGTAACGTTCCGTGATGGAGAAGGTCTTCGAAAGGGCCATGTCGGAGTAGAACCCGCGTGGACCGCGGTAGGTATTGCGCCGGACATTGCCGATCTGGCCGCAAGCGGGCAGCGAAAACCCTCCGGATGTCGGCCGCGCAACCAAGCATTGGTCATTTTGACCGGTGATGTCCGTCGCGGAGTTTTTGATCTCTGGAAGCGATTGGCTCAGAGCTCCACTCGCCAGCGGCGTGAACCAAAGCAGGTTACCGGCGGAATCGCGGGTTGTTCCGGTTTTAAGTGTGCCAGTCGCGTTGGGACGGCACGGCCCGGCATCGGAAATCTGGCCGCACTCTCCGAGGCTGGGTGTCCAGGGCAGACCGCCGCTGTAGTTGAGCGTGTTCGTAAGCTGCCAACCGCCAACAAGCAAGTCGGTGGCGCGGCCCGCGCCGCCCATGAACGTCTTGCCCTTGCCGATCGGCAATTCGTATACCGTATTGATCACGAATACGTGATTGCGGTTGAAGTCGTCCGGACCCCAGGCAAATTTCTTATCCACGGAGAAATAGCCGGCGTCATAGAAATAAGCCTTGGAGTAGGTGTAGTGCGCCAGGAATTGCAGACCCTTGCTGACGCGCTTGTCGACCTTCACCTGCACGGCGTTGTATTTGTTGTCTGCATCGTTCCCGAAATAGTCGCCAGGGCTATCCGAGCAACACGTCAAACCCGGGAAATTCGGGTAGGTGAATGCCGGCACGCCGTTCAGGAAAAGCCGCCGCCGGAAAGGCTGCGAAACGAACGGCTTGAAGCTCTGTTTGCAATCAAACGTCGTTGCGGGCAGTGGATTGGGAGTACAGCTATATGCGAAAGTGCCCGCGCCAATTGCCGCTTCGTTGGTGTTGTACGACGGTCCGTTACCCGCAAACACGTGCGTGCCCTTGTTGCCCACGTAGCCCACCGAAATGTTGAGCGTAGGGGTGATCTGGCGCTGGACGGTGGCATTCCACTGGTCGATGGTTGGAAGCCGCTGGACTGTGGGCCGGATTCTCGGGCTCACGTTCCCCCCGGGCCCCCTAAGTGGCAATGTGCCGTCTGAGCCAATCTGACTGAGGAGCGTGGAGAAACTGAAGGGCTGCGGGCCCTTGTCGAGCGTAAATACCGCACTTCGGTCGTTCGTCGCAGTCGAGTTACAAACCGCTCCACCATTCGCAGTCGCGCAGTTTGTGTCCGTAAGCGTCTGGTTCGCGAGAACCGGCAAGTTTTGTGTGACCACGTGGCCGAAGTTGGAACCGAACACGCCAATATCAAAGCCCCGGCCGTAGCCGATGCGCAGCACAGTCTTGCTATCAAACTGATAGGCAAAGCTGAGTCTTGGTGCAAAGGCCTTTAACGTGTTGTCGATGTTGCCGTCTAGGCCGATCGGGCCGTTGCCGGCAACCCGAATCACTCCTTGGTCGATGTTCGCGAAACCACCGTTATTCTTGCCATTTACGGACTCCGGGAAGTAAATCTCCCATCGCAGGCCGTAGGTCATGGTGAATTTCGGCGAGACGCGCCAGGAATCCTGGCCGTAGAAAAACCAACGCTTCTGGCGCTCGGCAGCGTTCAAACTGCTGCTGACGAAACGCTCAAAAGAAGTCACATCACCCAGCAGGAAGGTTGCGAAGCTGAGGCCGCCTACGCCAGCATTGGCGGTGTCTCCCGCATTGATGTGCAACAGTCCCGTGCGGCTGGCGTCGCTCGGCACGCGCAGGTTCAGCGCGTAACGGATGTCCGCGCCGAACTTGATCTGGTGATTGCCTTGCGATCTCGTCCAGTTATTAACGAACTGAACCTGCTGTTCGCTTTCGGTTAGCGGGCAATTGCAGCGGCCGATGTTCAAGCCGTCGCCGAAGGGGCTAAACCCGCCGGTACCGCTAAAATCGATGCCAGCCAAGCCTCCGGTCGTCGGGGGCCCGGCAATACCCGACCCGCTGTTCAGCCCGGGAACCCCAAATCCGTCCATCGGTTTAGCGCTGGCATCGGAGTAAGCGGTTTGCGGGTTGTACTTGAACCACCCGAAGCGGAAGTCGGTCAGCCATTTGGCACCGAGGGGCTTAGTAAAGCCGCTTGCCAAGCTGTAGTTATGCACGGTGGAAGATCCGTTCAATCCCCCGGGTCCAAAACCAAGGCCGCCCAGCGCTCCCAAACCGCCAGTTCCGGAGAGTGAGAAATAGTCCAAGCTGAATCGCCCGAAGATTTGATAGTTGCGCGGAGCGCTGTAATCAATGCGCGTGTCAAACGAGTTCTGTTTGAAGGGGCCCGCACCTGTGGTGACCAGATTATTGTTCACCCCGGCGGACGTTGGTTTTGGAAACAAGGCAAGCATCGCCGTGGCCTGTGGCGAAATCCTTGTGTTCGGGATCAGATTGCCTGCGAAAGGCGTCCGGCCAGTTCCCGCAGAACGGTTGCCCGTGAGTGGGTCAAAAATTTGACCGTTTACAGCACCAAAAGCAGTCAAATACTCGCTAAGGTCACAGTTGCCCGGTTTGCCAGAACCACAGGTGCTCTCCACCAAAGCGGTCGGAATCGTGTACAGGTTGGTAATGCCCTGCTGCTGCTTGGTTCCCTGATAGTCGCCAAAGAAGAAGAGCTTGTTCTTGAAGATGGGACCGCCGACAGATCCCCCGTATTGCTTCCACGTCGCTGCGGCCAGAGAAACTCCTGGCTTGTTCGTGAATGGATCACGTGCTTGCTGGTCGCTGTTGCGGTAGTAATAGAAGCCGCTGCCATGGAAATCGTTTGAGCCGGACTTGGTTTGAACATGGACAACACCGGCGGTCGCCTTGCCGGATTCCGCGTCGTAGTCTTGGAGAGCGATTTTGGCCTCGCCAATGGCATCCAGGTTGGGGTTGACCACGATAATGCCAAGAATCGGATCTTGATTGTCCGTGCCGTCCAACTCAAAGTTTGTTCCAGAAAAGTGCTGCCCGTTGACGAAAATCTGGCCTCCGCCCTGCGGGTTCTCGGTGGCCGCGTGACTCCAGCCGACAAGCTTCTGAGTGCCTGGAGAAAGCAGTTCGAAATTCGTGAAATTGCGGTTCAGTACGGGTAACTCCTCCACGTAGGTCTGATTGAATTCCACGCCTACGTCTGCTCGATCTGTCGTAAGTTGAGGAACTTCACCAGTGACTTCCACAGTTTGCGTTACGGCGCCAACTTGGAGTTCCGCATCCACTTTTGCCGCCACGTCAGCGGCTACGATGACGCTCGCTATGTCCTGGGCCTTGAATCCTGCAGCTTCGATCCTAACCTTGTAGTTGTCAGGGATCAGATGCGTCACCGAGTAGTTTCCGCTGTCGTTCGAAGTCCCTTCAAACGATGTGTTCTTGGTGACTGATGTCACCGTGACCTTCGCACCCGCCACAGCGTTACCTTGAGGGTCTGTGACTGTGCCGATGATGCTTCCATACACGGCTTGGCCAAAGGCCGTGCTGGTGCACAGCAAGAACGCCAAACAGCAGAGTACAGCCCACACCAGAATCGCTTGTCTTCTCATTACACCCCTCCTGAGCACCATTCCTCATGGAATTCGAATGCAACCGATCGCCCCAATGCAAAGCATCCACTGCGTTCGCCAGTTTGGTTCAACAGGTCCCGAGCCCGCCCTCTAACCTCCATTCCGGGAACCGGGCACACTTCTGCATGAAATTGGAATAGACGGCTAGCGGTCGAGCCAATCTGACCGCAGTGAACAGCCCCCAAACTCCTCGACCTTGTGTTGCTTCGCTGCCCCCCGCCAAAAAACTGCTTTTTCGCCACTTTCTCTGACCATTACGGGAATAGAGAAATGCGAGCACCCAAACCAGGGGCGACAAAGATTTATGATGCCTTGTATCAATTTTTTGCGTGACGAAGAAAGTCTCTTGGGGTCTGATACGGTTACACGAGATAAATTATGATTTCACACAGACATGCGAAACGCGTTACGTTGGTGTTACAATCCCCTGCTGGTGTCCCGTGACTGAGAAAGCCCAACATCTCGCCCAAGTCGAGAAGCTTCTCAGCAGCCATGCTCTGCATGGCTCGGAGTCCCTCTGTAAGCTGCTTCGCTATCTCGCCAATAATTCGATTGAGCACCCCGGAAGCTCCCCAAAGGAGTACCAGATCGCGACTGAGGTCCTCGGCCGCCAGAAGGACTTCGACCCCCACGTGGACTCCATGGTTCGCGTGCAAGCGGGCCGTCTCCGTACAAAGCTGGGTGAGTACTATGCTTCTGAAGGGGCAGATGATCAGACCCTGGTGGAAATGCCCAAGGGCACCTATGCCCTCACCTTCCATCAACGCTCCCCGAATGCCTCGCGGAACCATGCGGGAGCTGTCGCAGACTTGCAGTCTGGTTCAGCCGGTCAGGCCCGGTCCGCCCGTGGGTGGCTCACAGCCCTCGTTGCTCTCGCCGTCGCTCTCACCGCTGTTGTAGCGATCGCCACGGATCGGCTCCTTACCCGGAGGACCGCGGAAGCCCGTCCGCCTGACGCAAGCACAGATCCGCCAGTGGCCTTTCGTGTTTTCTGGAAAGGCTTCCTCACTGGACCTCAGGAGCCCTGGGTGATCTTCAGCAATGCGGCCTTTGTCGGCCGCCCGGACATCGGGATGCGCTACTACAACGCTCCGCGCGATGGACAGGCTCACATTCTCGATCACTACACCGGCGTTGGCGAAGTGCTCGCCGTGCATGCCCTGGATGACATTTTCGGAAAACTTCATCAGTCGATCCGCGTCAAGCGTGGCAGCCTCTTCTCGTTAGACGATGCCAAGAACAACGACTTGAACTTCATCGGTTCTCCCTCTGAGAATCTGGCGCTTCTGGAAATTCCCAACACCCAGGAATTCACCTTCAAGCAGGTCACTTCCGGCCTGCGCGCCGGCAACATGGAAATCATCAATGTTCATCCGGAATCGCGCGAACCCAAGGAGTATCTCGCTTCTCCTTCGAATGAGCCTCTGACGGAAGATTATTCCCTGGTCGCTCTTGTGCGAGGGTTGAATCCATCGCGCTCCGTTCTGATTCTCGCAGGCACCACGACCATCGGCACGCAAGCTGCCGTAGAGTACGTCTGCCAGCAGAATTCGTTGGAGCAGTTGCTCCTGCGCCTCTCCGTCTCGAACTCCGGCGAGCTGAAACCATTCGAAGCGGTCATCCGTGTGAAAGTAGCCCGCGGCGTGCCCGTTGGATCGGAACTCATTGCGCTGCGCAAAGGGCCCGCTTAAATAGAAACTCATTCGAACTGGATTTCAGCGCATCTTCAATCTTTTCATCTAATCCTTATCGCGGAACGCTGCACCCGTCTCCTCTCCTAATCCATGAGAGAACCACTCGATCCCGCGGCAGATCATGACGTGGCTCTTACTTTTTTTTGTCGGTGGGCGGCGTCAGCCGCGGATCCAAAGCCGCGGCTTTCTGAAACTCTCTTTGCGCTTCTTCGGATTTGCCTTGCTGGCGCAAAGCTAGTCCAAGCTGAAAGTGCGCGGCCGCATAGTCAGGCGAGGAGTTAAGCGCCGCGCGAAATTGGGAAATCGCGCCTTCGAGGTCTCCCGCATTGAGCAGGCGGCGTCCTGAGTTTGTCGCAAAAAGCGCGGCCTGCTCGCTGGTTTTCTGTTTGGCGATTTCCATTCCCGCGCGGTTTTCCGCAGCGGCACCCTCCGTGTCGCCAAGCTGCCGCAAAACCGTTGCCAGGGTGGTATGGGCGCCCGCAAATTCCGGCTGCAATCGAATCGCTTCCTGCAAAGCGGTCACGGCCTCCGGCAACTCGCCCTTCTGCTTCAACACCGTGCCCAGCGTGTAATAGGCCTCGGCATAATCCGGTTTCGCGTGAATCGCCGCGCGCAGCTCCTCCGCTGCGCCGGCAAAGTTGCCCTGCTGCCACAGTGTCACACCCAGCGTGTAATGCGCATCCGCTTGACCGGGATCAAAGTCCGTCGCTTTGCGCAATTCGGTGACGGCCTCCGGCAGTTTGTCTTTCAGTTTCAATGCCAGCCCGAGGTTGTAATGCAGCGTCGCGTCGTGCGGCGAAAGCTTGAGCGCCTCCTCGAATTCAGAGATGGCGGTATCAAAGTCAGCCACTTGCAGATACGCCGCTCCAAGATTTCCTTTGTACCCGCTGTCATCCGACCGCAGGCGGACTGCTGTTCGGAACTCCGCGATGGCCCCGCTGCCGTCGCCGGTCTGCAAGAAAGCGAGCCCAAGATTATTGTGAACGTCTGGATTCTCCGGCTGCAATTTCACGGCCTGGCGAAATGCCGTAATGGCCTGTTCCACCTCGCCGTTGTGCTGGAGCAGCAGACCCAGGCTGTTCTGCGCGTCCGGATAATCTGCTCTCAACTTCACGCAAGCTTGCAGCTCGCGGATGGCCGCGTCCTTCTCGCCTTTCGCTTGCAGAACTTGCGCAAAGTAATAGTGAACGCCCGGGTCCGCGGCATTCAGTTGCACCGCCGCCTGAAGATGTTGAGCTGCCTCTTCGTACGACTTTTCCTGGTAGCGCAAAACACCGAGGTGAAAATGCGCCGTCGCAAAGTTGGGCTGCAGTCGCAGCGCCTCGGCAAACTCTGCTCCGGCCTCTCGAGTGTCCGCCTTCTGCACCAGCACGGTCCCGAGATCGTCGTGCAACTCCGCCCTTTGCGGCTCCAATTCGATCGCTCGTCGCAATTCGCTGGCCGCGCCATCGAAGTCCTTGGAGAAATCGAGCACTCGCCCGAGCGTGTGATGCGTCTCCGAATCGCTCGGGGCCAATCGCGTGGCTTCCTGCGCCTCGCTCAGCGCGGCGGATAAGTCTCCCTTCCGGGCGAGCGCATTCGAAAGGTTGATGTGCGCCTGCGTAAAATCGTGCTTTAGCCTCACCGCCGTTCGAAGTTGGCTGATCGCTGGATCAATCTCGCCTTGCGCGAGCAAAACCCAGCCGAGAGAGTTGTGCCCCTCCGGGCTTTGCGGCGCAAGCCGCAAGACTTTTTCGAAGGCTGCGCGAGCGCCGCTCAGATCGCCGTTCTGCAGCGCCGACATCCCCTGCTGATAAGCCGCCGCCGCCCGCGATGCGCTGTCCGCAGGCGCAGCGCGCGCCGATTGCGCGAAACACGGATCTCCCGCGCTGAATGCAAGAAGCAGAAGCACTCCGCAGCGTTGGAGGAAATTCGCCCGCCGATGAACAAGAATGAAATTCACGCAAGAGAGTCCGCTTGAGCAGTCTCGAAAATACTAGCATGTTTGGTCTCGCGCTTCGCGCCGCCGCGCCCGCCTGAGCACGGATAATACGTTTTCTTGTCGTCGGCGAGCGTCATGGTTCAGCATGGTTGACCGCCGCCCGCTCGAACCTTTGCTATCCTTAAGAGCTGATGACTTTCCGTTCTTCCTTTCTTCGGATTCTCTGTCTGTTGGGACCCTGCGCGTGGCTCTCACTCCCTTTCGCTATTTCCCCGAGTGCAGTCGTCGATCATCCGCAGAGCACGAACGGAAAACCGATCGCGCATTTTGTCGATGTCGCGCAGAAGGCTGGGTTGAGCGCACCGGTCATTTTCGGCGGGGAAAGCACGAAAAAGTACATTATCGAAACCACTGGCACGGGCGTCGCCATCTTTGATTATGACAACGACGGCTGGCCCGACATTTTTGTCGTGAATGGCACGACGCTTGATCCCGTTCCGCAAGGAAAAGTCCCAACGAGCCACCTTTATCGCAACAACCATGACGGCACTTTCACCGACGTCACGGCAAAAGCCGGACTGACTCACACCGGGTGGGGCCAGGGCGTATGCGTCGGCGACTACGACAACGACGGCTGGGAAGATCTCTACGTCACGTACTACGGCAAAAACGTGCTCTACCACAACAACGGCGACGGCACCTTCACCGACGTCAGCGAGAAAGCCAAAGTTGCCGGCAACGGAAAAGCCTGGGGCACCGGCTGCGCCTTTGTCGACTACGACCGCGACGGCAAGCTCGATTTGTTCGTCGCCAACTACGTCGATTTCGATTTGTCCACCGCGCCCGCTCCCGGCGAGCGGCCCTCCTGCATGTGGAAAGGCGTGGCGGTGATGTGCGGCCCGCGTGGCCTGCCGTGGGCGAAAAATATCCTTTATCACAATCTTCACCGCCAAAGCCCGCATCGATCAGACCAACGGGCATTACGCCTTCAGCGTTTCCACTCTTGATTACGACGACGACGGCTGGCCGGACATTTATGTCGCCTGCGACAGCACCGCCAGCATTCTTTACCACAACAATCACGACGGCACGTTCACCGACGTTGCCGTCGTCTCCGGCGCCGCTTTCAACGACGACGGGCGCGAGCAGGCCGGCATGGGCTCGACCGTTGCCGACTACGACGGCGACGGCAAACTCGATCTGTTCAAAACCAATTTCTCCGACGATACCTCCACGCTCTACCGCAACAATGGCGACGGCACCTTCGACGACAAAACCTTTCCCGCGGGATTCGGGCTCAACACGCAGTACCTCGGCTGGGGCGTTGCGTTTTTCGATTTCGACAACGACGGCTGGCCCGATTTGCTCCTCGCCAACGGCCACGTCTACCCCGAAGTGGATAGCCAGCATCTCGGCAGCAACTTCAAGGAGCCCAGGATTCTCTATCACAACAATGGCAACGGAACCTTCACGGATATTTCCACGTCCGCGGGTCCCGCAATCACGGCCGTAAGTTCTTCGCGCGGTTTGGCGGTCGGCGACTTGTGGAATGATGGCCGCATGTCCGCAGTCATCAGCAACATGAACGCTCCGCCTTCTCTTCTGGTCAACGACGCGCGCAACGGCAACCACTGGATCGCGTTTCGCACGGTCGGGAGCAAATCCAACCGCGACGGCATCGGGGCTCGCATTACGGTGAAAGCGGGCGCGCGCACTCTCGTTGACGAAGTGCGCAGCGGCTCCAGCTATATTTCCAATAACGACATGCGCGTCCATTTCGGCCTCGGCGGAGCGACAAAGATTGATTGGGTGCAAGTGCGCTGGCCCAGCGGTCTGGTCGAGCGATTTGAAAATCTTTCCTCTGATTCCATCCACACGCTGAAGGAAGGCAGTGGGAAGATCGAAGTAACGAAGTAAAGATGTAAGGAGCAAAGAAAGGAAGTAACGAACACGGAGAGAGCGAGAGGGGGTACGTACACCCCCGGCATTTTGTATGAATGTCAAAACAAAGGAGTTGCTAGATTTGCATTTCGTAAGTGTAAGAAAACAAAGGGGAGGGTCACCGGTTGATAACAGATGGGATCCCCTGCCCCTATGTTGTAGAAGCGTTGATCCTAAGTGGGTTACGGACGCAGGTCGTTTATGAGAAAGTAACTGGGGCGGACCTGACGATTTTGAGGGAGTTAGGACCGCGTGGCGGGCGAGCATTGTTGGCGGGGCACGAAAGAATCGTGCCGACCTAATAAAACGATTATAACATGTTAGTACTTTATGTCAATGATAATTTTAAGTGGTTTAGACAGAACGAGATAGCGCGAGATGGTTGGGATGAGTTCAAGGCAAGCGGGCGAGGACAGCTGCCTACGAAACATTCCTTTTAAAACCGGCTAAGCCAATACAAGCCGCCGGAGCTTGATGCGGTCGGCACGGACCTGGGCAAGGTCGTACTGCGCCTGCTGCGTGAGCCAGCTTTCCGCGCTGCCCCCGAAAACCTTGGACAATCGCACGGCCATTTCAGGAGAAATTCCGCGCTTCCCGTTCACCAGTTCTGAAAGCGTGGTGCGCGTGACTCCCAGCGCGGCGGCGGCATCCGTGATGGTCAGACCCAAAGGCTCAATGCACTGGCGCAGCACGAAACCCCCGGGGTGCGGTGGATTCTTCATCGGCATGGTTCAATCTCCCTGAATAGTAATCGCCTAAGGTAACGCATGTCGAGTGACGAGTGGCGAGTTTCAGACAGGACTGAAGAGAGATTTCTCGCTATGCAAGCCGGCCGCTTTGCAGGAGCAAAGCGGGAAGAAAAAGCCGGCTTGCTGCGCTCGAAATGACGGTCCCTAGTGTTTGGTGTGGACGGCGACAGGGATGGCGGGAACCAACGGGAAGAAAATCGCGGGTCTAAAGACCCGCCACTACATCGGAATGACGGCGGCGGTGGTGGCCGGGGCTTCGGCCACGCCGACGTATTTGTCGGCGGCGCCGTAGTAAAAGAGGAAGTGGCGGGTGGCCCCGACAGGATCGGGAGAAACGAGTGGCGAGTGCCGAGTTTCAGACAAAACCGAAGAGAGATTCCTCGCTCCGTAGAACCGACCGGAGCGCAAAGAGCGCGCTGCGCTCGGAATGACGGTCTTGGCGGGCGCTTCGGGAGAGGGAATGAGCACCATTCCTTCGACGAAGACGACGTTCGGGACCTGGCCGACTTTTTCCCATTGTTTTTCGGGGGAGAAGAGGGGGGAGTCGGAGCGGGAGAGGAGTTTGCGGGGATCGCGGCGGTCGAAAACGGCAACGCCAGTGCGATAGACGAGCTGGTCGTCGGCACCGTTGTAAACGAGGACGATGCCGCGCGGGGCGAGGATCGGCGGCGGGCCGGGCTCGACGACGCGGGAATCAAATTTTCCAGGGCGGCGCGGGAGAACCGGAGTTTGCGTGGCTTCGGTCCAGTGGAGAAGATCGCTCGAATAAGAGAGGCCCATCTGATCGGTTTTGTCCGCGGCGGTGCCGAGCCAGTACATCCAGTATTTTCCGCCGATCTTTTCAGGGACGATGGCGCCGGACTTGGTCCAACCCTTGTTCCAGTTCCCTTTGTAGGCCGGAAGGATCACGCCCTTGCGTTCCCAATGGATCAGGTCGCGGGAAATGGCGAGGCAAAGCTGGGCGTCTTTTTTGTTGTAGCCGGTGTAGGTGAGGTAGTAGGTGTCGCCGAGTTTCTGGAGTCGCGGATCTTCAACGCCGCCGTCTTTTTCGTAGTTGGTCTCGGGTGAGAGGACCGGGTCGGGGCGGCGGGTGAAGTGGATGCCATCGCTGCTTTCGGCGTAGCCGAGACGCGAGGTGCCGGAGGCATCTTGTGCGCGGTAGAGCATGACGAATTTTCCAAA
>Ga0209648_10003646_pt1 | contig 12977 bp, 16 predicted proteins | sample GraSoi2013_115cm_FD_185830 | JGI IMG/M metagenome (GOLD analysis project Ga0209648, IMG submission 185830) | Grasslands soil microbial communities from the Angelo Coastal Reserve, California, USA - Sample 9_17_2013_115cm (SPAdes) (version 2) | ecosystem: Environmental > Terrestrial > Soil >...
GGGTACGCCGCGATGCCGAGCAAATCATAAACCGCGCGTTGCATGCGCCGTGCTGCGGGAAACAGACCCCCAAGATCGGGATAAGTCAGGTTTGTCGTTTCTGGGGCATGTTTTACGACTAGCACCTCATCGACCGTAAGATAAGCGGCATACATATGGAAACAACCGTCGCGACTGCGATCGTCGGCCCCCCACAACGTCAACAACTCCGCACCGGCCTGACGGAGCCGCTGCGCGGTGGAGAACCATTCGTCGCGGTCTACGCACCGAAGGGTTGCCGGCAGATTTGCCGGCAACGAGACCGAGTCTTTCCGCGTTATGTCAGGGCACATATGTATTATCCAATCAGTTGAGCGGCCGCGCGATACCACTCTGCGAGCGCTGGCGGAATGTACAGGCCCAGTACAAGCACTATGGCAAGATGCACGAACACCGGCACTAGCGCGGGAGAATGTGGCAGGGGCCGTGCACTGGTCTCGCCAAACACCATGGGTTGGACTCGGCTGAAAATTGCGGCGAAGGCCACGCCCAAAGCAACCAACAGGAAGGGCGTTGCCCACGGATCATTCCGCATCGCGGTGGTGAGCACCAAAAATTCGCTCGCAAAAACCCCAAACGGAGGCATTCCCAGGATCGCCAGCGATCCCAGCACCAACCCCCAGCCAATCGTTGGACTAATGGAAAGCATTCCACGAATATCATCCATGCGTTGTGTTCCCGCAGCCTGAGAGGCGTGGCCGGCGGTGAAAAAGATGGAAGATTTGGTCAGCGAATGCACCGTCATGTGTAGCAGCGCGGCGAAGTTGGCCACCGGTCCACCCACGCCAAAGGCGAAGGTAATGATACCCATATGTTCAATGGAGGAGTAGCCAAACAACCGCTTAATGTCCTTTTGCCTCCAGAGGAAAAACGCGCCCAGCACGGCAGACAGGAGTCCAAATGCCATCAGCATGTGGTTTGGCAAGGAAGTACCGATGGAACCCGCAACCAGCACCTTGCAACGGACCACGGCATAGAGCGCGACATTTAACAGCAGGCCGGACAGCACGGCCGATACCGGCGTTGGCCCTTCTGCATGGGCGTCCGGAAGCCAATTGTGCAGCGGCGCAAGTCCCACCTTGGTTCCGTATCCCACCAGCAGAAACACAAACGCCAGCCCCAATACCCTGGGTTCAAGCTGCCCTTTGACTGCGTTGAGGTGGGTCCACAAAAGGGCGGTCATGCCCTTCTGGCCCAAGTGTTGCTCCGCAGCGAAATACAAAAGAATCGTCCCGAACAGCGCCTGGGCAATACCAACCCCGCAGAGGATAAAGTACTTCCAGGCTGCCTCCAGGCTCGCACGCGTACGGTACAGGGAGACCAGTAACACAGTCGAGAGCGTGGCGGCTTCCATGGCGACCCACAACAGGCCCATGTTGTTGGTGAGCAGTGCCAGGAACATCGCAGCCATAAATAGCTGGTACATGCTGTGATACAGACGCAACCGTCGGGAAGTGACGCGGCCGTGGTGCTCCTCGATCCGCATGTAGGGCCGGGAAAACACGGCCGTGGTAAAACCCACAAATGCGGTCAGAGCCACAAGAAAGACGTTGAAGGAATCCACAAAAAACTGCTCGTGCACTGCCAGGATGGGACCGTGCTTGATGACGCGCACCACTAGAAACGCGCTGGCGACGAGGGTGGCTAGACTCATGCCGACGTTCAATTCCGCGGCGAAGCGCCGCGCCCCGACCAGTGCCAGCAGCAGTGAGCCGAGGAACGGCAGCCCCAAGACCAGCATGATTTCCACTCTTAGTCCTCCTTCAGCGTTTCGAGGTGATGCAGATCGAGGCTGTCAAACTGCTCACGAATCTGGAAGAAAAAGACGCCCAGAATGAGCACGCCGACCAGAACGTCAAGGGCGATCCCCAGCTCGATCACCATCGGCATTCCATAGGTCGCGCTGGTTGCAGCAAAGAACAAGCCATTCTCCATGGCGAGAAACCCAATGACTTGGGTAACCGCCTTGCGGCGTGTGATCATCATCAGAAATGCAAGCAGTATCACGGCAAGCGCGATGCCAAGAGTGTTCCGCGTGATGGTGGCCGCCAGTGTGCTGATCGGTTGGGCCAATCCAAAGGCAAAAATCACCAAGCCTAACCCCAATAGCATTGTTACGGGGACGTTGACTAACAACTCGCTGTCCCATTCCGCTCCCAGCCGGCGAATAAGCCTGTGGAGGATCCAGGGCAGTACAATCACCTTGAGTATCAGCGTCAACGCCGCGGAATAGTAGACTTCCCGGAGTGCTGCACTGTAGGCCACCAGCAGAGTCGATGCGAACAGCACCGCTCCCTGCCAAGCAAAGAGCGTAACCAGCCTTTGCGTCCGTCTCTCGGAAAGCATGGCAAAGGAGAGCAGCAGAAGTCCTGCCGCGAACAGATCCAGCAATTGCGCGAGCAAATGAGAAGTGTGGGCCATTATGCCTGCCCCCCGAGCAAGAGGTGGACCAGCAGGCCGAGTACAGCGAGTATAAACGCCGTCGCCAGGTACTCCGGAGCCCTGAATATACGGAGCTTGGCCGACAGCGTTTCGATGAGGGCCAGCGCTGCTCCGGCCACTATGAGTTTTCCCGCCAACGAGGCAACCGCAATAACTAGTCCCAGGCCGTTGCTGGTCGCACGGGTGGCAATGCCCCAGGGCAGGAACAAGGCAAAACCAATGCAGGCATAGTTGAAAAGTTTCAAGCTTGCGGCCCATTCCATCAGCGCAAGGTGGCGCGCCGAATACTCAAGCAGCATTGCTTCGTGGATCATGGTCAGTTCGAGGTGCGTTGCCGGATTGTCGATGGGAATGCGGGCGTTTTCTGCGAGCAGCACCATCAAGAATGCGACTGCCGCGAACAACAAGCTAGGCTCAATCAGGGAGGGATGCGCGCGGTAGGTCTCTACGAGGCGTGGCAACGCCGTGCTGCCGGACAGCAGAAAAGTGTTAAACAAAACCATCAGCAGAGCCGGCTCGGCGAGGAACCCGATCATCATCTCCCGGCGCGCCCCGAGCGTTCCGAACGCCGTCCCCACATCCATAGCGGCGAGCGCCATGAACACTCGCGCCGTGGCAAACAGGCCAATGAGCGCAATCGCGTCGGCCACTTGAGCAAATGGCAAGCCCGTAGCCACGGTTGGGATGATGGCTGCAGCCAGCACCATTGTCGCGAAGAGCACGTACGGGGTTACGCGAAATAAGAATGACGCATCGGTAGCCAGCGCTACTTCTTTCTGGAAGAGCTTGTGCAACATCCTGTAGGGCTGTATCAGCGGGGGCGCAGAACGGTTTTGCATCCATGCACGGCATTGTGCGATCCAACCCGCAAACAAGGGCGCCGCCAAGGGCGCCGCCGCAATCGCAAGCAACACTTCGCCGGCCGGACGTAGATACCAGGTCATACCCATAGAACGTAGATCAGCAGACCGATCAGGGTCAGAAAGCTGTAAAGCAAATAGACTGCAAGCCTTCCGCTCTGCAGCCTGCCGACGGACTCTGCCGCGCGCTGGACGCCACGGGCGAGCGGCAGATAAAGAGCTCGCCACAAGCGGTCCTCAATGTGTACCCGGTAGCGCGGGGCATGGTCGGAGGGCGCTGGCAGATCGCGCTCCATGCGGAAGAACGGTCCAAACATGTGCCGTATGGGCTGGCCGAAGCCCTCGGCCGTATCCTGCATGCGGGATGTTTGCCATCGATAACCGCAATCCCACGCGGGCGTCCGCCGCATCCATCCATGCGCCAAACTGCGCACCAGAAGAAACGTAATGCTAACTACTCCAACAATGCCGGCCAGCAACCACAGACCGCTGTACGACGCCTGCTGCCATGCTACTGGCGCAATCCACCACGCGCGGGACGGCGCCACCGCCTGGCCCAACAACACATTTGTGACCTTACCCGCGGCACGAAGCGCAAACTCCGGCACGAGACCCAGAACAACACATCCAAGCGCAAGCCACGCCAGACCCAGTCGCTCAAGCCAATTTGCATCGCGGGCCTGGACCAAAGATGCCTCCCGGTGCTGGCCAAGGAAAATCACGCCATAAAATTTCACCATCACATACGCCGCCAAGGCAGCCGTCAATGCGAGCGCAGCGGCACCCAGCGGAACCAGCATGTTGACAAAGGCATGTGGAATTTGCGGTGTGAATAGAAAGGACTGCAGCAGCAACCATTCAGAAACGAAGCCATTGAGCGGAGGCAGTCCGGCAATTGCCAGCGTTCCGACCAGTGCGAGGCCCGCAACCCAGGGCATACGCCGAATCAACCCGCCAAGCTTGCCCAAGCTGCGCTGCTTGGTGGCATGCAGCACGGAACCGGTGGCGAGAAACAGCAGGCTTTTGAAGAATGCATGGTTCAGCGCATGAACCAACGCCGCGGTCAGGGCCAGGGCGGCAAACAGATGCAGGTTTCCAGTCTGGAACAGCACTGCCAGACCAATACCGGTAAAGATCAGCCCGATATTTTCGATGGAAGAGTATGCCAGCAGGCGTTTCATGTCCGTCTGCGCGGCTGCAAAGATGGCCCCAAACAAAGCGGTAAAAAGACCCACCGCAAGTGTCAGCATCCCCCACCACCAAAGCCCTACGTGCAGCAAGTCAAAGTTCACCCGCAGCATGCCATAGACGGCAGTCTTGAGCATCAGACCACTCATGACAGCCGAGACCGGCGAAGGGGCCGCAGGGTGTGCTTCCGGGAGCCATACGTGCAACGGCACCAACCCAGCCTTCGCCCCGAACCCGCATAAGGCAAGCAGGAATGCCGCTGTTGCCCAAACTGGGCTCAAACTAGATCCGCGCATCGCGTCGAAGGTGAAGTGCCAACTCCCGCCTTGCAACACACCAAAGCACAACAGAATGCAAATAGCCCCCAAGTGCGCCATCAAAAGATATAGAAAGCCCGCACGGCGAATTTCAGGGATTCGATGTTGGGAAGTCACCAGAAAGTAAGAGCTCAATGCCATCGTTTCCCAAGCCACCATGAAAAAGTAGGCATCGTCTGCCAATATGACTGAGGCCATACTTGCCAGAAACACGTGGTATTGCAAACAAAGCAGCCCGGGAGCGGTACCTGCTCCCGTACGAAAGTATCCGGCGGCAAACGTCGAGATGCCGACTCCAGCCAAGCCCAGCAGCAACAGAAAAAAAGCCGACAAGGTATCCAGCCGCAAGTGAAATGGCAGGTCCGGCAGGCCGAGCGGCAGAGTCATGGTCTGCGGTAGCGGTCCTCTCGCTAAGGCGGTTCCGGCCACAAGCGCAACACCTAGGCTTACAACCGCCCCGAGCGGAAACAACAAGTGTGCGATATAGCCCGTACGGTGTGGCCGAATTAATCCGCCGACCCCCAACACCAACCAACCCAGCAGCAATAGCAAGATGCAGTAAAGGCATCCTTCCGGCCGCACCAGAACGAAGTCGACGATGGAATGCGCAAGTTTCATACCCTAAATCTACCCAGCCGTGCGCTGCAATTCGTATAGCACAGGCACAAAAACTTAACCTTGTAAATCACTGGTCCCGAAGTTTCATGGGAGCGTCTCTACTTCCGCTGATAGCAGTGCTCTATCGGTTACTTGCGGTAGTTGCTCTTTTGTCAATCTTGGCGGCGGCTTCTTCCGGGTTCAGTCCTTCGGTTCGGATGAAGTGAAGGATTCCCTTCACTCGATAAACCTCCCCCAATGAATAGAACCGATTGGTCCCCTTCGCTGTGCTCCGAATAATGCCGCGCGCTTCGTAGTCTTTCACTTCGGCTGCTGTGAGCCCGGTCTTCTCGCAGAAGTTCATCAAAGCGATGTATTGCATAAGCTATGCCTCCTTGGACGGAGCGTTAACACACAACCCCAGGGACCACGTGCCATTATTTCCCGGGAGTTTGCGGACCGCTGCGCCACAATCCTCTCCATGACTTTCGATTCGTAACTGCAGACCGGACCTCATTTACAGGCCTGCAACGAAAACCGTAGAGTCTTTCAGTCATCTGGTGATCAAACGCCGTAAGGCAGCTTCGCCGCAACTTTGGGGAGGTGGAGGGAGGATGAGGTGCAATGCAAGAAAGTGCGGTATAGCAGTCTAACGACATACGGCGTCCAAACTTAAAAAGCACGATTGAATTGTATCATAATATATATATATATTAACTTACATTTTAGGATACAATTTCAACATTAGCAGCGCTCGGATTGGACTATAGGCAAGCGCAGATCAGGACATTTGTATTTGAAGATATATAAAAACAGTGACGTGACGGATTTAGGACGATTTAAGGCCGAATTCTTCAAGGCGCTGGCTCATCCACTCCGAATTGCCGTTCTGGATGCTCTTCGCAATGGCGAAGTGGGCGTCAATGAGCTCTGTAATCTGCTCAAGGTGGAGCAGAGCTCGCTTTCCCAGCAGCTTTCTGTCTTGCGCGCCCGCAATATTGTGGTTGGCCGGAAGGAAGGATTGAATGTTTACTACTCTGTCCGGGACACAACTGTTTTTAGACTGCTCGATGTTGCCAAACAGATCTTCAACAACCAGTTGATCGATGTTAAACACCTTCTTTCCCAAATTGAGAATCGTGTGGGACGCGGCTGAGGCGAAAGTAATAGTAGCTGCAAGCATACTGGTTACAAGAAACAAATTTGTGATTGCAAACGGGTGCGCCCGGATGTAGTGCTTGACTTAAAAGATCCTGCATCGCTGCGGTGTAGTTCGCCAAAAGATTGCCTGTTGATCGTGACGCCCGCAACCGTTATTGGTTGACACCGCGCAGGATTCCGTTTGTATTGGAAGCTCTTGTCGAAGGGGGCTGCAACTCCCGGTCGAAAGCGAATCGATCAAGGAACTCGCGAGTTGATCTTTTGCATGGTAGCGGAAAATCCAACCTGGGGTGCCCCGCGTATCCATGGTGAGCTGCTGAAACTGGGATTCGACATCTCCGAACGAACCGTATCGCGCTGGGTGGAGAGGGCCCCACGCAACCCGGAGTCCGCGAAAAGGTGGCAAACATTTCTTCAGAATCACCGTGAAGCCATTGCCGCCATGGATTTCTTCGCTGTTCCTAGTGTAACTTTTGGCCTACTCTACTGCTTTTTCATCATTGGCCACGACCGTCGGCGCATTCTACACTTTGGCGTTACCAAGCATCCGACCAGCTGTTGGGCGGCACAGCAACTACGCGAGGCGTTTCCATACGAACACGGATATCAGCATCTGATTGTCGATCACGATGCGAAGTTCGGCTTCGAGGTCGAATCTGCCATTGAAGCTGTTGGTCTTAACGCAGTCCGAACCTCAGTTCGCAGTCCTTGGCAGAATGGCGTTGCCGAGCGTTGGATCGGCAGTTGTCGCCGTGACCTGCTGGATCACGTGATTCCGCTTAATGAGCGGCATCTGAAGCGGCTCCTATCCGAGTATGTTCGCTATTATCACGAGGACCGAACCCACTTGGGGCTGGAGAAGGACACGCCAGCCGGAAGAAGCACCACAAAAGCCACAAAGAGATGGGGAATTGTTTCTTCACCTAGGCTCGGCGGCTTGCACCATCGTTATGATCTTGCTGCGTAAGCTCTGAATGGACAAATAGACTGAGGGGGCGGGAGATGGCGGAGCCGTATCCGTTTTCCGACAGACGACGAATTTGCTTTGTTCCCGCCAACAATTCCGTGTTAGCCACAAACTGCTCTGCTTGTCTGTCTTTAAGAATTGCACCAACCGTGCGGCAGTTTTATTTTGGCGAAGCACAGCGGCATGTCGTCCGGCTTAATATTTACGTAAGTTCTTCCAAATCAGTTTCCCCTTTGAACTCATAACCCAAAGATCGCTGGTTCAAATGTAGCTAATTATGAACTTGTAGTTTTTGGTATGGACACCACAGTCTCAAAATACTCCGGCCCAAAACCGGATGCTCTTCAGTCCAGAGCCCGCATGAATACTGATGATTATGAGCTTTGTGGACGTTTTAGGAACCGTTAGGGACCGTTTGGAACCTGCTTTTTGGGCTCCTTGGAGACATCCGAAGCCCTGTAAGTGGTTGAAAATATGGCTCCTCAGGTAGGACTCGAATCCACATACAAACGTACATTCAACAACATACAGGGCGACGGATGGCATAGAAGTACATGGAAAGCAATGTTAAACCAGAAAACGGATTGCCAACGGATTGCAGGATTCTGGATCAAAGATGCTGAAATTGTGGGGCGGATATGCTGATCCAGAGGCGACCTATCAACGATTCCCACACGTTCCAGCGCTTCCACTGAGTGACCTACAAGTTCCTTTCTTTTCAGTGTGGTGATTCTGGTCTGCGAACCTCAATCTACTTGTATGAACCTCTCTGAGAATGCAGGAAAACCGGTGCAAATGATCTGAAATGTTACGACTCAATGTTACGACTCTTGCGACTTCGGACATGACGATTGTCATTTCTTCAGTCAGCTTTCTGGCGCGTAATAGCCCTTTCGCGCCCGAACATTGTGTCCCTCTTTTGACTTCACTTCTATCTTGCGGAAAGTGCCGTCGCGTCTTTCATTGTCGGATGTGTAGCCAGCATAATATTGGCTGCTCAACTCCGCCGAAATATGGGTAAAGGCCTCACCCATCTTGTCCGGGCGAGTTACGGGAATCACCCGGCCGCCTGTCTGCTCCGTCAATTGCCTCATGTCTCCCATGCTCGAGGGGTTTTGCGAATCACTCACCAGCAGAACATAGCAAATGACGTCGGCTTTTTGTGCGGCTTCAATCGCATCTCTCAGCTTGAGCCTGCTGCCTTCATCTTCGCCAGCAGTGAGAAAAACTAGAGCTTTGCGTCCTACCTGTTTACCAAGTATCTCATCGGAGGCAAGATACGCTGCATCAAACAGCAGCGTCCCTTTGGGACGGGTAATGGGAACGGGACCCTGGCCGGGGATACCGCCGCTGCTTCCGCCAACGTTAATCCTGGCCCTCTCCAGGCCGGCGCGTAAAAGACGAACGTCGGACGTAAGGTCCTGAAGCAGGTCTACGCTGATATCAAAACTGATCACAAACGCCAGATCCTTTTCCGTAACCACCTGCCGCAGGAAATCCGCGGCAATCACCTTTTCGGTCGGCAACATGCGCTGCATGCTGGCACTGCTGTCGATCATCATTCCCAGTGTCAGCGGCTGGTTGGATTCCGTGGAGAAATACTTGATAGTCTGGGGCTTACCATCTTCCAGTACCTCGAATTGCTCCTTGGCAAGGTTTGGCACCGGGGCTCCGTGAAGATCTCTTACGGTGAAAAGCACGTTCACCACGTTCACATTCTTGCGGAACGTTGGGGTCTGGCCCTGCTGATCTAATTTTGGGCTGGTATTCTGCCCAACACTTGCCGCAGGCAGAAGAAGCGCTAGGAAGACTGTGCAGATAGCCTCGTGCCGCAGCAAGCGAAGAAATATTGACGACGCTACGCAAAAAGGAGTTGTCAGTATCAGCGTCCTTCCTGATGTACTCGCGGCTAATTTTGAAATCGTCTTCTGAGGAACCGCAGTGAGGTTGCCGGCAAGCATGATAGTCGTGACGCTCTTGGCCTTGTCATAGTTCACACATTCCCGGTTTGTATAGGCAACCTTCGTAATCACGTGAGCACTTCATCTGCCGGATAGTCACAGAAAACCACGAACTGCTTAGGTCCCCGTTCCTCCACTCCAAAGATTTTGCACGATCTGCCACCGAGTGAGGAAATCCTAATATCCAAACTCTCAAAGTCTCGGCACGCATTCTGGGCTTGCCCTCGTGTCTCCCAGACGGCTGCTTTCTCCGGGTTGGATTCAAACTCCACGGCCACTTTCGTGTGGGTTTCCAGCGACCGCTCCTTCCAACCCTTTACATACGCTTTTGTCATATGACCTAATGCTACTCTCGATTCGCTTCGATGAAAACCGTCGCGTGAACTGCCCTCAGCATCCCCCGCTTGCCTAATCGTTACGTTCTGACCTTGACACATTTCCAAGCCATAAAACTTGAGCATGCGCAGAAAGGATATCCTCAAGTTGTGTTGGAGCTGAGGACCAGATTGAAATTCATCGATGGATGATCGATCCAAGAGGGGCGCATTCAGATTAAAGCCGCGCTCCGTCAACGGAAACATCCACTGGATGAAATCATGAACAAGCTCAAGCTGCTCGTCAGGCCACTCCAGGATTCCCGCCAAATATCTTCCTTTGTCATCTGCTGCTTCGCCGCTGTAATAGCAAACGAGCCTCCGATCGATATTGGATCCTTGAGTGGTGAGCATGGATAGATGTTAAGTCTAGATGATTCTCCAACCAATCGGATTCGGCGGGTGGCGGTGCTGCCATTGTTCCGCGTATGATTCTGAGTCTGAGGGACGCCGATGCCCAAGCGAAGGATACCGTTGGACCCGGAGTTGGCAGCGGAAGCCAAGAGCATGGTCGCCTTGGCATTCCGCAACGGCCCAATCGAAGATGTTCACGCCGGAAAAGAGTGCCCCACTTGCGCTGGAAAATCAGGATACTCGCACATAACGCAGACCGAGATGAAGAACATCATGAAGTGTGCGGTGGATACCGTCTACAAGTTACTCTGCCTGAAACAGAATGATCCCGAACGGTACGAGGCGACGTTAGATGTGGGCAACCAATACACGCGGCTTTGGGATGACCCGAAACGGACCTTAGCTAACTCTGGAGGTATGTTCGTCAGCCAACGTTGGAATCATGCTGATGGCGCCGCCGCGTACATTGGGAGATAAAGCTTTCGTTGGATCAGATTGATGGGGCGTTGGAGAAGAACCAGATCGAAAAAAGTCGCTGACAGGGCAGCGTTCTAACCAACTGAACTACGTCCCCCCTTTTATTTCATCGGGTTAGCGGGAAACCCTCATGTCTACTGCATTCCCTTGATGTCGACCCTTTCGCCTGTGTCTACCATTTCTACCCCGTATAACCAAATTCCGGGTTTTATGGACACCAAGCGAAACCGCGACCCGAAGCATCTGTCCCTGCCCCGTGTGTAAATTGTAACAGACGAATTCGGAAGGGGTGCGTCTCCGCACCCTATAAATCTTGGCGTCCCGTCGGGATATGAACCCGTGTTACCGCCGTGAAAGGGCGATGCCCTAACGGCTTTACAAGAACTTAGAGGGCGCAGGTGGCTCAGTAAAGCCCTCTAAAACCCAGTAAGGACAGCTTAACGTTACATGATTGTTACATGGGACGAGACCAACATTCGGATGCGGAAGCACAACGCCACAATCCCTACCCAACTTGCGATATTGATCATCCTCAGCATTGAAAAATCCACGATTTTCGACGCTGCACGCTTGTAACACTAAGTGATGTTATGTATCTTCACTCCTATGAGCCGCTCTGTGTTCTTGACAATTCTTGTCTGGCTAGTGCCGATTTCGATGTTTGCGCAAGGCAAGCCTTATCCGAAGCCCCAGGTTGGATCTTCGACCGGCAAACCCGCCCCCGATTTCACGCTGACCGACCAGAGTGGAAAGCCATTCAAGCTTTCTCAGCAACAAGGGAAATGGGTACTGCTGTATTTCTATCGCGGTTACTGGTGACCTTACTGCATGGCGCAACTGCGCGAGTTCGCGCAGCGGAGCAGCGAGTTCGACAAGTTAGGCGTGTCGGTGATCGCCTTGAGTGTGGACGATCAGGAGCACGCGCACAAAGTCTGGGAAGAAGCCGCTCAGCGCAAGTTCACGATTCTGAGCGACCCCGGAGCCAAGATAATCAAGCAGTACGGCTTATTGCATTCGGCGGGGCACGGCGGCGAAGACATCGCCATCCGCACGACAATTCTGATCGATCCAAAAGGACAAGAGGCATGGCGCCGAGTTAGCGAATCAGTTCCGGACATTCCCACCGCGGATGAGGTTCTGCAACGTGTCCGGAAATCGCAGGAGCAAGCCAGTGGCATGGATAAAAACCATTAATCCAGACGCAACGGAAGGCGAGCTGAAGCAGATTTACGAAGAGCAAAAGCGCCAGGCAGGAGCCGTAGCCAACATCCTGCAAATTCACAGCCTTGCTCCCGATGTTTTAACAGCACATCTGGATATTTACAAAGCGGCGATGCACGCCCCGGGGGAACTCAGTCGCGCTCGCCGAGAGATGATTGCGGTCGTAGTGTCGCAAGCCAACGGATGTCACTATTGAGTGAGTCACCACGGGGCAGGTCTGCTCCGTCTCACAAAGAACAAAGACCTAGTCGATGCACTCAGCCGCGGAGAAGAGTTTAACGGGTTATCGTCTGCTGAGCAGACGATGCTATCCTACGCCCGCAAGCTGACCACGGCTCTTGCTTCAATGACTGAACAAGACGTGCAAAGGCTACGAAATGAAGGTTTCAGTGATCGTGCCATCCTGGAGATCAATCTCGCCGCCGCCTACATGAATTTCGTGAACCGCATCGCTGAAGGATTAGGCGTCAAGTTAGAGTCTGCCTTGGAGCCATTTACGCGTTGAGCTCTCTCCTAGATTCCCAAGCCTTCCTTAGTTTCTCTTCATCGAAACCAATGATGACCGTATCACCGACCACAGTCACAGGGGTCGTGATGACCTGAAGCTTTCGCAGTTCTTGCAGCGCCTGAGGGGTCTGCCACGATGTTTTTATCCACAAATCCAACACTGTTTTTCGAAAGAAACTCTTTCGTAAGCTGACAAAACATCCAGCCAGGTTGTGATATCCGGGTACTGCGCCGGTAAAAGAAGTGGGACTCTCGATGGTGGCAAGGCGTCGCGTCCGGTAACATTTTGGGCTGTTGTGCATCTAGTACTTGAGGCTAGTCCTGCTTATTGCTGACCGATCCCATTTCGCCTGCGCAACTCGCCGAGCCTGAGCTCATAGCGCGTATTCTGAAAGGCGAGCGTAGGCTCTTTCATGATTTGGTGCGCCCTTATGAGAGAGCGGTTTACGTTACCGCGCACGCGATTCTCCGCAACCATGCCGATGCGGAAGAGGCTGCACAAGACACGATGA